>Ga0116227_10000442_pt1 | contig 80184 bp, 51 predicted proteins | sample S1TSphgellanicum_FD_89693 | JGI IMG/M metagenome (GOLD analysis project Ga0116227, IMG submission 89693) | Host-associated microbial communities from peat moss isolated from Minnesota, USA - S1T2_Fb - Sphagnum magellanicum MG | ecosystem: Host-associated > Plants > Peat moss > Unclassified...
AATAAATTTGATGTAGACTATCATCAAATTTATTCAACAAATGCCATTAAATTGAGGAGTTATATTGGTCATAAGTACATATACATAAGGCATAATCACACTAAATCAAGGGTTGAAGATGAAGGATGAATATGAGAATTTTTTGCATGTCAAGAATTCATGTTGTCATGGAAATTCAATATTAATGAAGGTTCATTTCCAAGCTGAACTTATTTATTCATTTAATTGCCATTATGTTGTTGGTTGTTAATAGACTTATTACTACCTATGGACCTTTTGCTATGGAATTTGAGGTGCATAGTGCACCCTAGTAACTATAAAGTCATTGGACGAGTTGTTTAAAACAATAATCATTTAGGACATGGCAAGGAACAATAATGTGGCACATTTCATCTATCAATCATGAAAAACATTTGTAAAGTCATAAGTGATAGTTTACTGATTATTTAATTTTTATTATTATTGCAAATTGGAGCAAAACCTTGGGAAACATTATTTTTAAAATTAAAAATATTTATTATTATAGATTTATTTTATAATATAATAAATAAGATATGTTTTCAATTATTTTTAATTTTCATTATTTTTTATCCTATCAATTATTGACACATGTCATCATTTAAACTAGGTTAAAAACCTAATTTATGTGGCTAAGTAGGCCACCTAATCTACCTATTTAAGTTCACCTAAGTAACCACCAAACCTAAGTAGTTTAGGTAGGTACAAAATATATGGTCAATATTCCAATGTTGACATAACAAAATGTCATTTGTGAAGTTTGATCCTTGGACCTCAAGGATGGAGTTCAACTCTATTATCAACCCTCACTTGTTGCATAAATAATATAATGTTTATTCTATTTACACTATACTTCATTTGAATTTTACACAAAACCTTAAATTTAACAAATTGTATCTAATTGATGATTTCCAAATGAAAAAATGAAAAATTTATTCATAAATTTCCTTCAATAATGTACAAAATTATATAATTAAAAAAAATTCATTTCAAAAGAAAAATATTTGATCTTTATTATTGAATATTATTTCAATGACCATTGTTTGGAAAAATGAAATCAAACACATGATTTGTAAATGGAAAAACCTTTGTGCCTAATACAAGAATCAATAAAAAAATATCTTTCATATTTTAAACTATCATTTGATTTAGGAATTTATATTATTTTTGCTTCCAATATATCATACTTTTACTCATAACTTTTAATTTGGACATATGAGTCCATATAATTTATCCACATAGAATATTTATAAATTCATAGAAAATCAATTGTATTATAAATAATATTAATCATATTCAGTATAATTTATAAATATAATTTAAATATTTTAATTAAATTAAAAAACTAATATACAGAAAATAATTAATTTTCTGAAATTATAAAATTTATTCATTTTTACACACCATAACTTAATATGATTGTGCAATAATAAATTTTCATACATGTAATATAATATATATATATATAAACATATATATGTATGCATTAATTCAAAATTATATATTTTTCACATTTTACAATTCTATTTTATTTTAAATTAAAATATAAAAATTTATCTATAGTATATCATACTTTTACCATTCAAATTTATTTCATATAACTCTTAATTTATTCACATTGATTATTTAAAATGGATCATATATCAAGTATATTTAAGAAAAATGTGATAATGATTTATATATATATAATATTAATTGAAATCAATTGATCCTTACATGTCATAGTTTTTTATGTATATTTATATTCATATTAAATTACTGATAATAATTTTTTAATCATTATAAAATAATTTTATGACCACATTGTCTATGCAAGGACACATCATTTTTTCTATGTCATTTGCATAGTCATTATTTAGTCATATTTGAAATGACTTTATCTTAGTCATGTTTTCAAATGATATTTTAAACATCCATGTCACTTTATCATCAATCATGGATGTCAAATGGACAAAAATTTGCAATGAAAAAAGATGTCATCTTTCTTATTATCATGTCAAATGCACTATTAATATATGATTACAATTTTTTTCACTTAAGATTTGAAATATATGACTATAGTTAATTATGTAGTCATTTAGAACATCTAGTCATTGATTTTTTAGTTACAAATAACATAATTCCTTCTAGTGGGTTAAAAACTTGTTTTTCTTGGTTTTGTAATGATATGCAAACCTAAGGTGCAAACTATAATTCCCATAATGAAAGAGGGCATGGGAATTCCATGATGGGACTAAGATGAGTTCCTAAGTTGAATTCACAATCATGTCAAATTGCATTTTAACTAGTAAAAAATAGTGATTTTTGTAATTTGAAGCCAAAATGCAACATGGATGAACTATGGGCAATTCACATTCACAAAATACACCATGGCCTAGACTTGTGGAAAAATTCTTCACTTTCCTTTTTTTAACATATTATCCAATTTCCCATGAAGGCTACATCTAAATGACATTTTTTTAGGACTACCAAATAGAATCCCAAACTATCAAGTTATGAATCTCACCTTTTTGGGGCTTCATCATTCCTTTGTTACAATTCAAATTGAAAATTTTTAAAGGGAAAAGTTGTAGCCCTTCAAAAATGATTAAAAAAAGCATCATGTTATTGAATTAAAGTTAATTTGACAATTTTGATTGTTATGTCAAACACATTACACCAAAACATGGCTTCCATGACTAGGGATATACAATTACACATGTCAAAAGGGATTAGAAATGATACAAGAAGTAGGTCCAATTCAACTAAAATTGGCATAAATGATTAACCTAATTGAAAAGGACTCGTCATGGATGTCATGTTTTGGTGTAGTGACATTTTAATGGGTGGAAATTATTTTGGCAATTTGGCCCCCAAACCTTTAAACTTGATTCTCTACATTTGCTTTGAAATTGAGACCCAATTTTAATATCTATTGTTTAAGACCTTTTCAATAGTTTAAACAAAGCTAAATTTGGACAAGGTTTGATTCTTGAAAACTTACTCCAAAGTTTTAAAACATTTTGAAACTCTCTCAATTTTCAAAGTGAGAATCCATTTGAGAATGTTGGGATTCAATTTATTACACTTTCTCACACTTATGAAAGTTTCAAAACATTTTTTTGATTTGGTTGCTTTCTCACGTGCTAGCTTTAGTTGTGAGCCCAAAAATTAAGGTCACAACAATTATAAGAACATGTTTGATATTACTCAAACTTGTAAATTTTGATGTAACTTGAGCAAATAAGATTAGATATAACAAGGAATCTACTTTAGTTTTAGTGTCAACTTTCAACACAATCCAACCCATTTACCTTGTAGATGCTTGTTAATGAGTGAGAGTGATGAGATTCTAGAACTCATGGTAGTAATTCCACCATATGAATTAAAACCTCTCTTAACTTATAAACTCAATCTTGAAAGAACAATATTTGATTGAATTACATAAAGCAAGAAGTGGATATACTCAAATGGAATGAAAGCCTCATTTCCACTAACTACAAAATGGTTTATAGCTCTATAACTAGCCATGGGTGATTTTCTTGCCCACCCACCCCTCCCCCCCCAAAATCATAGGTAGCTTTTTTCCTTTGTAGGGTCACTTTTTCACTTTACCATTAGTAATAGGGAGCACGAGATTTTGAACTGGTCACTTTGCATGGTAGAAAGCTCATGGCATGCTTCTCATGTATTCCACTAGTTTGTAACTTACCGCTAGAGAGATTTTGCAAGAAGGGAAGATGGGAGTTTGGGGGAGCAAGAAGGGGTTTGCAAGGGGCTGTTTTGTTAACGTCATGATGATATGACAATACTTTTTTACCGATGGAATTCAAGACCTTAGATAATTGTCATGTTTATTCTTTTCCAATGTAATGTGTTTGCTAGTGACGTTTACAAAAGCTTAGATTCATAAATTTGCTTCAATAATGTACAAAATTATATAATTAAAAAAAAATCATTTCAAAAGAAAAACATTTGATTTTTATTATTGAATATTATTTCAATGACCATTGTTCGGAAAAATGAAGTCAAACACATGATTTGTAAATGGAAAAACCTTTGTGCCTAATACAATAATCAATAAAAAAAAATCTTTCATATCTTAAACTGTCATTTGATTTAGAATTTTATATTATACAATTTTTCTTCCAATATATAATAATTTTACTCATAACTTTTAATTTGGACATATGAGTCCATATAATTTATCCACATAGAATATTTATAAATGCATAGAAAATCAATCATATTCTATATATATATACATATATATAGATAATAACTCAAAATTATATATATTTTTCACATTTTACACTTCTATTTTATTTTAAATTACAATATAAAAATTTATCTATAGTATATCATACTATTACCATTCAAATTTATTTCATATAACTTTTAATTTATTCACATTGGTTATTTAAAATGGATCATATATCAAGTATATTTAAGAAAAATGTAATAATGGTTCTTATATTACCTATATATATATAATATTAATTGAAATCAATTGATCCCTACATGTTGTAGTTTTTAATGTATATTTATATTCATATTAAATTATTGATAGTAATTTTTAATCATTATAAAATAATTTTGTGACCACATTGTCTATGCAAGGACACATCATTTTTTCCATGTCATTTGCATAGTCATTATTTAGTCATATTTGAAATGACTTTATCCTAGTCATGTTTTCAAATGATATTTTAATCATCCATGTCACTTTGTCATTAATTATGGATGTCATATGGATGAAAATTTCCAATGAAAAAAATGTCATCCTTTTTATTACCATGTCAAATGTGCCATTAATATATGAATGTAATTTTTTTCACATAGGATTTGAAATGTATGACTATAGTTAATTATGCAATCATTTAGAGCATTTAGTCATTGATTTCTTGGTTGCAAAGAACATAATTCCTTATAGTGGGTTAAAAACTTGTTGATTTTTGGTTTTATAACGATATGTAAACCTAAGGTGCAAACTATAATTCCCATAATGAAAGAGGGCATGGGAATTCCATGATGGGATTAAAATGAGTTTTTAAGTTGAATTCACAATCATGTCAAATTGCAATTTAACCAATAAAAAATAATGATTTTTGTAACTTGGAGCCAAAATGGAACATGGATGAACCATGAGCAATTCACACTCACAAAATACACTATGGCCTAGACTTGGGAAAGATTCTTCACTTTCCTTTGTTTAACATATCCAGTTTCCCATAAAGGCTACATCTAAATGACATTTTTATAGGACTACCAAGTAAAATCCCAAATTATCAAGTTATGAATCTCACCTTTTTGGGGGCTCATCGTTCCTTTGTTGCAATTCAAATTGAAAATTTTTAAAGGGAAAAGTTGTAACGTTTCAAAAATGATTTAAAAAAATGCATCATGTTACCAAATTAAAGTTAATTTGACTATTTTCATCGTTATGACAAACACATTACACCAAAACATGGCTTCCATGACTAGGCATATACAATTACACATGCCATAAGCAACTAGAAATGATACAAGAAGTAGGTCCGATTCAATTAAAATTGGCATAAATGATTAACCTGATTGAAAAGGATTCATCATGGATGTCATGTTTTGATGTAATGACATTTTAATGGGTGGAAATTATTTTGGCAATTTGGCTCCCAAACCTTTAAACTTATTTTCTACATTTGATTTGAAAATGAGACCCAATTTTAATATCTATTGTTTAAGACCTTTTCAATAGCTTAAACAAAGCTAAATTTGGACAAGGTTTGATTCTTAAAAATTTATTCCAAAGTTTTAAAACATTTTGAAACTCTTTCAACTTTCAAAATGAAAATCCATTTGGGAATGTTGGGATTCAATTTATTACACTTTCTCATACTTGTGAAAGTTTTGAAACATATTTTTGATTTGATCCCTTTTTCATGCACTAGCTTTAGTTGTGAGTCCAAAAATTAAGGTCACAACAATTATAAGAACATGTTTGATATTACTCGAACTTGTAAATTTTGATGTGACTTGGGCAAATAAGATTAGATAACAAGGAATTTACTTTAGTTATAGTGTCAACTTTCAACACAATCCAACCCATTTACCTTGTAGATGTTTGTTAACAAGTGAGAGTGATGAGATTCTAGAACTCATGGTAGTAATTCCACCATATGAATTAAAACCTCTCTTAACTTATAAACTCAATCTTGAAAGAACAATATTTGATTGAATTACATAAAGCAAGAAATGGATATACTCAAATGGAATGAAAGCCTCATTTCCACTAACTACAAAATGGATTATAGCTCTAAAAATAGCCATGGGTGATTTTCTTGCCCCCCCCACCCCCCCCCCATCATAGGTAGCTTTTTTCCTTCGTAGGATCACTTTTTCACTTTACCATTAGTAATAGGGAGCACGAGATATTGAACTGGTCGTCTTGCATGGTGGAAAGCTCATGGCCTGCTTCTTATGTATTGTGCCTAATTTGTAACTTACCGCTAGGGAGATTCTGCAAAAAGGGAAGATGGGAGCAAGAAGGGGTTTGCAAGGGGCTATTTTGTTAACATCATGATGATATGACAATACTTTTTTACGATAGAATTCAAGACCTTAGACAATTGTCATGTTTATTCTTTTCCAATATAACGTGTTTGCTAGTGACGTTTACAAAAGCTTATGTATGCTTCTTATGTATTGTGCCTAGTTTGTAACTTACTGTTGGGGAAATTCTGCAAAAAGGGAAGATGGGAGTTTGGGGGAACAAGAAGGGGTTGTTTTGTTAACGTCATGATGACAATACTTTTTTACCAATGGAATTCAAGACCTTAGACAATTGTCATGTTTATTCTTTTCCAAAGTAACGTGTTTGCTAGTGACGTTTACAAAATCTTATGTATGCTTCTTATGTATTGCGCCTAGTTTGTAATTTACCGCTGGGGAGATTCTGCAAAAAGGGAAGATGGGAGTTTGGGAGAGCAAGAAGGGGTTTGCAAGGGGCTGTTTTGTTGACGTCATGATGATATGACAATACTTTTTTACCAATGGAATTCAAGACCTTAGACAATTGTCATGTTTATTCTTTTCCAAAGTAACGTGTTTGCTAGTGACGTTTACAAAAGCTTAGATGAATGACGCCATCAAGTGCTTGTGATTCGAAAAAAGAACTTTACAATGGGGGCCATTAGGTAGCATGGTTGGCCTTGGGTCAAGCAGCACCTACACCAGTACCATGGTAAAAACCTCAAAACCATGTCTCATTTTCTTTTTTTTCCTGTTCTTCAAGGAGAAAAAGAGGGAAAAAAGAAAATGAGACAATGTTTCAATTTTGTTGGGATTTGTTTATAGATACCCGAAATCAGGGTGTCTATGTCCAAATTCAACATTTTCTCTGTTAATTATTAGCTCTAAGACGCCTCACTCAAGAAGGTGAAGGTGCCAATTTATGTGCATCATAATACAAGCTTTTGAGGCTTGAGTTACCCTCTCATTTTTTAATGCACCCCTTGTTTGGATATGAGCAGAAGCCAAGCATGTATCATGAACTTGTCCTAGTTCATGAATGCAAGTGGTTCGTCCCTCCATCTAATTGTACAAGCAAATCAAGCTTGTGGCATATTTTGTTGGAAAATGTTAAATAGGCCAAAGGAAATGAATGCAGTCAGTACAAAAGTATTGCTGCAAAATTTTACTTCAGTCTGCTCATTTGCTCCATTTATATTTTCTCAAGTGACACCCAGCCAGGCATGTTTTGCACTCTTAACCTCACATAACATGTCAAGTGATATATTACATACCCCTCTATACCCCTAACGTCTTCAAACCGTGCATAACATGGATCATAAACATGCCTAGGCATAACAAGGTGAAGAAAAAGGGGCAAATGTGCAGACTGCAAGAAAAAGTCGCAACAATACTTTTGTACATTCATTTCCTTTGGTCAATTTAACATTCATGTATTTTGTCTATTGGGAATGCAAGAGGCCTTTCAAGTTTCTGGATAGCCAACCTATTGATGTGGGCCAATTCAAACAATACTATTGTTTTGTGCTGACGAGCAAGACTTGATACCCCAACATTGAAAATAATTGATCAGAATCAAAATTAAAATAGTCGAACACATTGTGTGGTAAGCATAGCTGGAGGCTCGGGGATTTTATTGTACGTGAAACCTTGCCTCATATTTTATTTTTCTTGCTTTTCTCCTTGATAAGTGCCAGGAATCATTGGAAAAGATAGAATGCCCATTAGAGTGGGCATTCCATTTTCAAAACACGTTCCACAAATGTGAAGGAAAGAATATGTTTTGTATTGTGCCGTATAGAATCCAAATACACTACAAAAATCCCAAACAAAGTTTAACATTAGGGAAGGCCTGCTCCCCAGGGCCTCAGCTAATTTAAGGGTGCTAGCCTAACGGGCCATAACCCAAGGTAGTAAGCCCGAAAATTAGTGATGCTTGTGGGAGTAGGTCTTCCCTACAAAAAGCATGAAAGATTTATTTACTTATTGGCCTTGCCTCAGTAGGCAAGGATATTGTGTTTACATTCATTATAGAGTATAGTAGCTTAAAGGATGTTGGCCCCGAGGTAATAGGTCTATTTTTAATATGAGGATTTTGAAAGATGATATTTTGGCTTGGGTTGAAACTTGAGATTAGTCATGGAGTTATAATATCTTGAAGGATTTTGGTTTCTTTTAGAGGATTTTTTGAAGATTATATTTTTGCATGGTGAAATATTTGAGTTTCCATAATTCTTCTTTTGCCTTAATATACTTTAAAATGTAAACGACGAGGTCATAGTGTGACACACCCCTTGTTCAAAGGGGAAAGGTCTGCATGTGATCGAGGAAAGGTCTGCAAAAGGATCCTTCAACCGATGAAGTAATCTCCTATTAGGGAGGTGCTTCCGAATACAAAGAGGCAAAACTTTGGAGTGCTCTATGATATTATGGGCCACCATATAGGAATCCAGGAAAGGTCGTGGCATAAAGTTGTACTGAAAGATGTGCGATAAAGTTGAAGGTAAGTACTTAAAGATGTGGATTGCTTTTGACTATTGCGACCATCTCCTGCTCTTTAGACCAATCCAATGAATTCCCAAAACCATAGCTCTTCCTTGTGTACCATGTGAAGCATTGTGGACCCAACACAGATACACTAACCATTGTTCTTTTTGAAATTTGTGATGATTATCGGTAGGATCAAAGTTTTTTGGGGCTACCCATACGATCCAAACATAGAATTTTAGCACATATATGTCTCAATTGTGATGATTAAAATCGCCTAAAATCACTTCATTTTGGCATTTTAGATTTTTATTTTTACTTTTTGATGAAACTTTGCCAATAGAAAATGGCTGATCCCAACATCTTCTAGAATTTGGGATGGGTTGTATTTATTTATTTTTTGCAATAATCAAAGAGCCCAAGTTGTGAGGACTTGCCACAAAATGGAATTCCAAAATGCATGTTGTTCACATACGGTAACAAAGTAGTTAATTTAACATCTTCTAGAATTTGGGATGGGTTGTATTTTGTTGTGAATAAACAAAGACCCTGAGGTCAACATCTTCTAGAATTCCGGATGGGTTGTATTTTTTTGAATACACACAGAGCCCGAGGTCAACATTTTCTAGAATTTGGGATGGGTTGTATTTTTTTGTGAATAAACACAGACCCCGAGGTCAACATCTTCTAGAACTTGGGATGGGTTGTATTTTTTTGTGAATAAACACGGAGCCCGAGGTCAACATCTTCTAGAGCTTGGGATGGGTTGTATTTTTTTGTGAATAAACACGGAGCCCGAGGTCAATATCTTCTGGAATTTGGGATGGGTTGTATTTTTTTGTGAAACACAGACCCCGAGGTCAACATCTTCTAGAATTTGGGATGGGTTGTATTTTTTTGTGAATAAACAAAGAGCCTGAGGTGTGGGGACGTGTTGCAAAATGGTATTCCAAAATGCGTGTTGTTCACATAACAAAGTAGTGAATTTCAATTAATGTTTTAAAATCTTTATGTTCACAAGGTCTATGGTCTAGGTACTTTCAAAGAAGCTGTTCAAAGATTCCAATTTGTCATTTATTTGAATTTCTTTGTTTATAATTTAACCCTTATGCTTCATCAACCATCAATTTTTCTCTCGCTAATTTAGCACAACTTTGGACTTCTTGGGGAACATGATGAAATTTATGGGAGGGTGAGGATGATAGAGAAAACTTGAAAACAGGTAGAGTCAATTGGAAAGATGGTTGTCAAACAAAGTAAAGTGAGTACATGAGCAAATGGAAGAAATGAGATGAATGAGCCTATAAAACCATCTGAAGTTTGATAGTGTAAAATTCTTCATGTAGCCTTATTTTGATTATAAGATCAGGTGGGTTGTTGTCTATTTTTTTCTGTTGTTAAAAAACTCTTGGAAACAAAAAAACTTAAAATAAAAATGGATGCGTGTTAGTGTTAGGCACATGCGTATTTTTCAGCTCTCCCCAAACCCAAAAGAAAATATTTGGGCTCTATCACTGTATATGTCAAGCCTTTTCATTGGCCGCATGAAAATTATGGTCCTAAAATTGTTTGTCATCATTTTCAGCCTGGGGTAATACCCATCTGTCAACTGTCAGTAGGTGACCCTGCATTGGAAATCTTGAATGAGGTTCATCAGTCGAATCCACTGGTGCACTAGGGGGACCCTGAAAAATTCACAGTTTTCCAGAGTTCTAGAACAATCTAACAAACGCAGTCAAATCGTTTTTATTGACCGCTCCCTGTTTCTGATTGGCTAGATAGTTTGATTGTCCAAGTGGGTTGCTAGTTTTAATCTCCCACCCACTTCCGGTCTCAGTTTTATGGGTGGGGTTGCAAACAAGTTAGTAACTAAAACTTTAATGTGAGAAATAGTTTTGCAGGGTCCCATACTGAGCGTTGTTGGAGATGGTCTAACAACCTATTATTGCAATAAGAGCATCCCCAGCCATGGTCAATATGTGACCTTGCATAGCAAAATTCGATGAAGAAGAGTGAAAATGTGCAGGTTTGGCTCAACATAATTGCACAGTTTTCGGTGCCTAGTAAAAGGAGTGTAATAAATCCGTGAGCACTGAACAGGCTTCTCAGAGGAATGGAACTTGCAAATAGCTTTCTCGTGTACCGATGGGTACACAGAACACTGAGCAAAAGCCTGATTTGAAAGCCCACCACAATAATGCAGTTCTAAAAGACATAACATGGATTCTCCAGTTTGAATTAAATTCTGTCATTAACTTTCTCAGACAATGAATACAATTCGGTCCTGGTTACAGGTGTACACAGTACAGGAAGGTCTGCCACACATTAAACAGAGGTGTAATTTAGAGTTTTCCAGGGAGGACGTTAAATCAGCAATGGGTCCTTATTGCAGACAATACAAAAGTATTGTCTGATTCTTTTTCCCGGACTGCCCAATTGCTCATACACAAATTTTGTGTCATTATACACACTTTGGGCGTGTAATGGACGGTACGAGGCATTTAGTGTCTATTACACGCCCAAAGTGTGTATAACAAGACACACAATTTGATCAACCATGTCTTTCTTAGAAAGATGAATTGGGCAAAGGGCAGACAAGAAAGAAAAAGAAGCAGACAATACTGTTATGCTACAATAGGGGCCATTGCTGAGTTGACATACTCCGTTTTTCACCATAGGTACAGTCTTTTTTTTACAAACACAATTAATGCAGTACATATTAATACTCATTTATGGTTGAGGTTTCAAAAAAGAAAAGAAAAAAGATGTCAGAACTTTTTTTACACTAGTTTCTATAAATAACTTCTACAGAATACAAATTTAAATGAGAAAAGTTGAATAATCTAAACTAAGATAGTTCAGGGGATGGTGATGATTTTTCTCATGTGTACATTGGTATGCATATAAACTTGGTTCGAACTCAAAAATGTAAAAAATGCTTGAATAATCTCTTATGAACAATTTTAACATTTTTTTGGAATGATTATTTCCTGCACATGTGGGCCACATTTCAAGTTATACCTCTTAAGCCTAGTTAATATAAAAAAACCAATCAAATGGCTTTAAAAAATCGTCCTTTTCCTTGCAGCCTCAAAAATTGAATTATTTTACTTTTCAACAATTTCATATGATTGGTCAAACATAGATGTAAACATTGTTTTTCTTAAAAAAAAAATTGACAGTAACTGCTTTTTTTATTGCATTCCTTTTGATTCTTTTTATAAAGAGGTGCAATTTAGACATTTGATATAGTTAGCTTAAAGAATTTCTAAGAAAATTATATAAAGTCTAATTACTAAAATATAAAATTTTTATTTAACATAACACCATTTTATCTATTGGCATAAAAAATGCAATACAAATACAATGATGCAAATAAAAAATAATCTAAAGTTATCCTTTTTCATTCGTATGCAAACTTAAACACTCCTTTTTTGTACCCCAGTCATGAATAGACACATTACCACTATATGTATGGTTATGTAGTTATACTAATAGCAGAAAAAACTTGGGTCTCTAGTTTAACCAACTAATTCAATAAAAAGCTTGGGTCTCTAATTTAACCACATAATTCAAGGTTGACATAATGTTGCGTCCAGGTCCTGAGTCCTGTCACAAAAAGTAAATTGACATTTGTAAGTATGCAATTGAGGGCCTTGGGTACCACATTTGTACCATGGCAAAAAACCCATACTTAGACTAAACCTGGTTCTCTGAGTTGAAATCTGACATTTTTGGGCTAAATGTGGCCAGTAAGAGGCCTCACTCATAAAGGTTAAGGTACTGAAATGGGTGCTGGTTCACCCTAGCCCAATTCAGGCTTCTCATGCACTGGCGTCAAGGTGTGTGTATATAATAATGGTTACAACATAGAAGTTAGACGTCACAGGCTATGGTTTGGTGGACCAATAACCGTTTAATTTTTAGAGTGAAAGTTGGCAAATTTTAGAAGTTGAAGAACTAGCCCGTACTGATATGGAAGAAAATTGATGGCATCTTTTGGAGCACCATACGAAAGCGCAATCAGACACAGCTATGTAGTGCAGATTTGCATGCATCTCTGACTATCGGTATGTCCAGAATACATATTTATTATTTAAATAGTTGTTGATTTCGGAGGGGCCAGGTCCTGCCTCAGATCCTGAGGTGGAATATGTTGAATCGCTCAAGGGTCTTAAATGTAGCCTAAACCAAAAGTACTGCTGCGATCCTTGGCCGATTTAACATTTTCCACCCAGTGGTAAGTACCTTGCAATTGGACTTTAAGCACAGCTGAGCAACACGTGAGAATCGAATTTCTTACTCCTCCTTTAAAACTGTACTTCTCGATTCTGACGTTACCACCTCAGAAGGGAAGGGTCTCCACCAAACCAATAAGCCTTCACACTCATGATCCTCACCAACACCATATCCTGGGCTCTATAAGAAACCCATCCCCCAGCAAGAACTCAGCAACAATTTTTGCGTGAAGATAGTCCTTCAGGTCGTCAAGATTTCATCAAATTCAGGAGGGTAGATAGAGAGAGTGTTAGTTTTCTGTTACATGTGTCCAGTCTCTTCCCGTACAAACATGATTATTGCAGTACCTACTACCATTCTCTTTACGGTTAATTAGTGTTGTTGTAGCAGAAAAAACTTGGGTCTCTAGTTTAATGAATTGATTCAAGCTGAACATAAATTAGCAGGCGGATCCTGGAGTCCTCTCACAGAAAGTATGCAATTTAGGCTTCTCATGTACTGGTGCGGGGGTGCGTATATACTGGTTCAACATACAAGTAATTAGAAGTGCTAGGCCATTGTTTGGCTACCCATTACTGTTTAATTTTCAAAGTTGAAAGTTAAAAATGTTGGAAGTTGAGGAACTAGCTGAGACTAACAATGAAGACAATTGGTGGCTTCTTTTGGAGAAACATACAAAGGCCCAATCAGACACCTACAGTGTACAAAGATGCATGCATCTCTGACCGTCAGCATGTCGTAGTCTATTAATTTAGCATCGTGACTTCGTTGCTCCTCCTTTAAAGTGTACTTCTCGGTTCTGTTCTTACCACCTCCGAAGGGTCCCCACCAAACCAATAAGCTTTCACACTCATGATCCTGATCAGCAACGTATCCTAGATATATGAGAATCCGATCCTAAAAGGAGAACTGCTCAGCAGCAGATTTTGTGTAAAAATGGTCCCTCACGTCGTCGAAATTTCATCAAATTCAGGAGGGTAGATAGAGAGAGTGTTGGGGATTTGGGGTCATGTGCTAAGGGATTGAGTTTCTAGTTGCTGAGGACTTCTGAGAGTTTGGTTCCAATAAAGTTTCTAGTGGATTGTGGGTTCTGCAAGGACTACTTGTTCTGGTTATACAACCTGATCTGTACGTTGTGCATGAGAGAGTGACGCATTTTGAAGGTCAAGCAGGATGGCTACTTCTAGTGAACAATGGAAACTTTGGGACGTCGCAAAAAATGGTAGCGAAGAGGAGATGCGGAAGTTCTTGTCTGACCGATCGCAAGCGAAGGTGAACGATTTAGCACATAAGTTCGGGGCCCCCCTCCACAGATCAATAATGTACAATCGAGACATGGGAGTTGCTAAGGTACAACCCACATTGAATAATACATGCATACAAAACTAAAGAATTCTGGCTTGTTTGTGTCCTGACTTAAAGTAGTTATAGGTAACGTGATAGATTATTTTTGGGCAAGGCGGTATTTGTACAAATGAACACTCCCAAATAGTACTGATTTCGTGACTCTTTGTGACTTTGTATGAAGGCCCTGTTGACGTATCCTGGGATTGACGTGAATTCCCGCGATTGGTTCGAGCGAACACCACTGCACGTAGCATCATGTAAGGACGCGAGGTTGGAGTTGGTCAAATTGTTGCTTCAAAACTCCAATACAGAGGTGAATGCTACTGCAATGTTTGACATGACTCCTCTCCATATGGCGGCAAGCTTCGCTTGCCCAAAGGTTGTGGAGCTTCTTTTGGAGGATGCAAGATTGCGGATTGATGCCAAAACCGTCGATGGGTTGACAGCTCTCCATCTAGTAGCGCCAGGCCATGTCGAGAGTTCCGAGGAACAATCGCGACCACATGAAGACAGGTGCAAGGTGGTGCGGATGCTTCTTGAGGCAGAAAAGCAACGAAGATTATCGGGTGTTGACTGCCATTTGAACGGAAGAGATGTCCTCCACAGGTTCCCTATTCACTATGGAGTGGAATGCAACAGTGTGGAAGTAGTGGAGCAATTACTCAATTGGGAGGTCGCTCAGATAAATGCCCAAGACATTTTCGGACTCACACCCTTACACTTGGCTCTCCGATCAAAAGCTGATAATCGAGAAGCAATAATGGCCTTGCTGCTCAATGTGCAAAACATTGATGTAAACATCAGATCAGCGACGCCATCATCAAATGAGCAACATGACTTGAAGATGTCGGGTTTTTGGAGCACTTGGTTCCTTCCATTTCAACGACTTGAACAAGAAAGTAGCAACAATCTCACTGCACTACATTTTGCAGCACGGATGGGATCAGCACAAATTGTTAGTTCACTTTTACGAATGCCAGGAATGGAAGTCAATGTCCAAGATGATAGAAGTTTTACACCTTTAGACCTTGCCATTGACAAAGGGCATGTTGAAGTAGTCGAGTTGTTGTTGGAGTACACTTCTACATCAGACCTTGAGAGAAAATACAATTGTAGTGGAAACACACCACTACACATTGCTACCAAGAATGGGCATGTAGAGCTAACAAACTTGTTATTAGAACATGCCAACAAATTGCACTTCAACAACAAGGAGAACGCGGATGAAAATGGAGCACAACTCAACAATGAGGAAGGCCATGTGGACGAAGTGAAAGGTGTGTTGGAGCACTCTGAATCATACATCAAGGAGAAGAACAATGATGGGAACACACCACTACACCTTGCTGCCATGGAAGGGCATGCGAAGGTGGTGCAATCTTTGTTGAAATGTTGGAACACATTGGACCTTGAAGTGGAGAATGTTGCCGGACAAACACCACTACACCTTGCTATTCTAGGAGGGCATGATGAGGTAGTTAAGGTGTGGTTGGAGCATGCAGAATTGAAGCTCAATGTGAAAAACCAGGATGGAAACACCCCACTACACCTTGCTGCAAAGGAAGGGCATGCAAAGGTGGTGCAATCTTTGTTGAAATATTGTAACACATTGGACTTTGAAGTGGAGAATGTTGCCGGACAAACACCACTACACCTCGCTATTCTAGGAGGGCATGATGAGGTAGTTAAGGTGTTGTTGGAGCATGCAAAATTGAAGCTGAATGTGAAAAACCAAGATGGAAACATCCCACTTCACCTTGCTGCAAAGGAAGGGCATGCAAAGGTGGTGCAATCTTTGTTGAAATATTGTAACACATTGGACCTTGAAGTGAAGAATGTTGCCGGACAAACACCACTACACCTCGCTATTCTAGGAGGGCATGATGAGGTAGTTAAGGTGTGGTTGGAGCATGCAAAATTGAAGCTCAATGTGAAAAACCAGGATGGAAACACCCCACTACACCTTGCTGCAAAGGAAGGGCATGTTAAGGTGGTGAACGAATTGTTGGAGATTGCAAGAAATAAATTGGAGTTGAATGAAACAAACAATGATGGAAATACACCATTACACTTGGCCATTGAAGGAAGGCATGTAACTGTGGTGGACAAATTGTTGGAGATTGCAAAAAATGAATTGAAATTGAATGAGATGAACTTCGACGGAAATACACCATTACACCTAGCCGCTGAAGGAGGGCATGTAAATGTGGTGGACAAATTGTTGGAGATTGCAGGAGATGGATTGAAGTTGAATGAGAAGAATGACAATGGAAATACACCACTACACCTAGCCGCTGAAGGAGGGCATGTAAATGTGGTGGAGAACTTGTTGAAGTTGAATGAGAAGAATGACGATGGAAATACACCATTACACCTAGCCGCTAAAGGAGGGCATGTAAATGTGGTGGAGAACTGGTTGAAGTTAGGCACTATTGGTTTGCATACCAAAGGAGTTCAAAAGGGAGCCACTAAGTTGAACTACGATGCAACCAATGATGAGGAGAATACCCCATTGCACCTTGCTGCAAAGGAAGGGCATGTTAAGATAGTGGATGCCATGTTGAAATGTGCTGGAGATTTGACCATCAATGCAAACAACTGTCGAGGAAACACCCCTCTACATCTTGCTGCCATAAATGGGCATGTTGATGTAGTGAGCAAGTTGTTGGAGCTTGAATTCGAAGTGGGCCTCAACAATAGAAATGGACAAGGGCAAACACCATTGCACTTTGCTACAATAAAGTGCTACCCAGATGTGGTGGATGCTTTATGTAAAACAAAACAACGTTTGAGGGCAAACTTAGAAGATGATAGAGGAAAAACTTGTCTACAATATGCCAAAGAACACCACCAAACTTGTTACACCAAATTGGAAAAACATTTCAACATCAAAAGCATCTTGGACAAACAATGCAAAAAAAAACTTGATGAAATAGCAAACAGACTTATGGAACGTTTTGATGTGAAAGACTTTTTGGAAAGACAATACAGGGATCGACAAGTTTTCATTGATGCTGCAAATGCACTTCTTGTTGGGGGTGCACTCATAGCCGGCATTACATTTGCTAGTTGGTTGCAACCACCATTGGGCTACACAACCTACTATCAATTTCCACAATCCTCTCCTGGAACCCCACCTGCCACATTTGAGTCATTTGCTGCTTTAGAATTGCATTATATTCTTCGTTTGTTTTGGGTGTTCAACACCTTGTCCTTTTTCTTTGCCATTGCCACTGTGATTTCAGGAGCAAAAGCTGCTTTCCCTGACTTGGATGCCATTTTCATCGTGGAAGCATTACATTCTGTGCGTAAGGAGTTACAATTCACGTCAACATTGTTAGTTTGTTCTGTAGTAACAGTATTAGGATCATTTGTGTGTGCTGGTTTTGTTGTGTTACCACCTGTTCATAGGGACACAAGGAACATGAAAATTTCTATAACAATAGGGTTGATAGTTTGTAGTTGGACAATATTCAAATTCTTGGTTAAGTTGGAGAAAACAATGGTGAAAGTCATGTCTTCATCCTTAATGTTTAGATTCTTTTTTAAATTGAAAGAAATAGTGGTCAAAATCGTAAGTAAATCAAAAAGGGAAGGTTTAGAAGATAATGGTGGACACAATGACATGGAAGAAACAAGAGGAGGAGAACGTGGAAATGAAGACACTGAGGATAAAAGTTTGTGGGCGTTGTTAAAATTTATGCAAGGAGAAAGGGACAAAGATGATGCAATGGAAGAAGAAACGCCACACACATGGCTTAACACCAAGATTGATAGTAAGCTTTTGGCGGTCACCCCAATGAAATTGTCTTGGCAACGTGTCAAGCACATGATGGATGAAGGGAGCGAGAGGCCTGTGAGTGTGATTCAAGGGAATCGGCCAGCAATGTGCCATCATGAAACATTGTCTTACTATTTTGAAATCACCATCATCGATGATTTGGATGATGGTGATGGTGTTGCCATTGGATTTACGAATGAAAAGTTCAAAAAAGATCAACTGCCTGGGTGGGAACTCAATACATATGGCTACCATAGTGATGATGGTAAACTCTATTACAATACTGATGAAATGAAAAAGGTCAAAAGAAATTTTGACACAACTTTCATTAAGGGGGATGTTGTGGGTGCAGGGATCAATTATTTGAAACAAAATGTTTATTTCAGTAAGAACAATTTTGTAGTGGGTAGCATCCCTTACAATTTGGAAAACACCTTGTATCCCACCATTGGGTTTTGGGGCAAGAGTGTGACTGTGGATGTAAATTTCAGCCCAAAAAGTGATTTAGATGTAAATCATGATATGGAACATTCCAGCCTTCAACCACCAAAAACATGGTGGTGGTGGCATAAATAAGCATGTCCACCAAGTGAAAGCACACTATGGTGGTATATTTCGGGTAAAAAATTGTTTTTTTTGGGGACATTTTGTATTATTTTGGGGGTAAATATTCTTTCATTTCATTTAACATTTTGAGAAACATATAAAATGAATTTTTTAACACAATTCTTGTTATCTTTCAAATGATGGTGTTTTTATAACAAACTTTTATGTATTCACACATTTACGCTTATTTGAATGAAAAACCTCATCTAGATGTTTTTCATGAAATCACATGAATGGAACTTTTCATATAATATTGAAATGGAACAATGAATTCATATGTAATATATGATTGAGTACTTCATCAAGTTTGGTAATTGTTTGAATGGTTTTTGAAATATATTTGCATTTTGCAATATATTGTGATGATTACAATTTTCTCATAAATATTTTTTTAATCATTTAATATCAATTTCAAAGTGGGATTTTGTTTGACAATCTTATTTTTTAGGTTTTCAACTACCTTATTCCAAGCACCATTTACAAAAAAACTCTTTTCAATATTAACTTGCTAGAAGTTCAAAAACACATAATTTCAAAAGTAGTATTTGTGGCAACAATCTTTAACCACCATAATGTGCTTTCACCCCACCTTTGTTTCAAAAGGCATTATAATTTCAATTCAAATTAACCAACTTTAACTCCTTCAAATGAATCTTTATTTATATGTTGTTTGATATGACAAATGTCATCATTTCATGTTAATACAAATGAATTTATAAAAAGAATTAAACAATGTTCTAAATAAAATTTGAATAAGCAAAGCTTAAGTTTAATTTATCATTATTAAGTCATTACCAATTAAATACATGTGCCCATTTACCCTTGCCCATTGGAGGTGTGAATTTCTTCAATTGCCTAATTATTAATTTTTTCTCTATTCAACATTTTCATTTCTTCAACATTTTTTCATTATATTTTCATTTTTTCTTTCAAAAATTTCATAAATTTAATACATATTAACCTTAAACAAAGTTAATCACAAATTATTATTTGTAATGTATATACATTTATTGGGGGATTCCTTCCAACAAACGCAGCAATCATTATTAGGTAGGTATTGAAAATTATGATGGAGCATAAACACCAACATTTGGAATCAATAGAATGTGATTTAATCAAACCATCTTTTTACAAATTCAAAAAATATTTAAAAAGTTTACTCTTTTTTTTTATTATTGTTTTCATCTAAAGGGTCCAAGCATGGTAAAGTGGACCAAAATCCAAAACTTAAATATAGTATTTTTCAACATAAACAAAAAAAAAAAATCAAAACATTTTAAAATTTTCATTATGAAATTAGCTTCCATTCTTCCATTGAGTTTTGATGAGTTAATTACAACATTTTCAAAAGCATTAAAACAATACAAATAGGTAACAAGTAGGAATGAAACTAACAAGTTAATATTGTGTTCATTCTTACTTTTACATTAGACATTACATGTATTTTGATTATATTATGAAAATTTATTAGTATATTTTGGGTGGCATTGACTTTAGAATAGAATAAATTCAAATATTTAATCTACTTGCAATCTAATTGTAGGTTGTGACATCTTCTGGAATTTTGATGAATTAATACAAACCTACTTTAAACATGTGATTTTAAAATTTAGTTGTAGCAAAATCAAAGAAATTCATATAATTAATCATTGAAGTAAATAAAAATATTAAATTCAATGTACCAAGGCCTACTTGATGGCCACTTTCCATTTATGTTGCAAGGTAATTCTTTGGTTTACTTTACCATGCTTTCACCCTAAATTCATGAAAATGAAATTTGACGCAAACATTTGTACCTCATGTCTTTAAAGGCATGAACTAATATTGCAATAGTTAAACCCTTGCATTTTTGTCTCTTGATGGTATAAAGTTGGAATGCTTGCATTAACAAAAAAAGTTGAAACCAAAAAATTTATTTCTAAAAAAATATAATGTTAATTTATGTTACATAGTTGAAAGGAAATATGACTTTCATTTTATTTTCTCATTCCAATCAAGTGATGTAAGTGGCTATGTATTTCCCTTATAAATAATTACTCTCACAACTTCCTAAAAACCAATTCAAAACCCTATAGTGTAGCCCCTTCAATTATTATGGATATTCAAGTCCAACAAAATGCCATAAATCAATATTACTTTTTTCCCCATCATAAATCTTCAACATAAAACCTAAAAAACAATTATGATCCTACATTGTCAAGCAAACTTGGCCAACCTCGAAATAGGCCTAACAACTAGTAGTAAACTCATGTATGGGCCCATTATTGGTTAAGTTAATAGTTATATATAGTTGTAAAAAGTTTCCACTCTTTCATTTATTTTAATTTCTTTGTTTTTTTTTTTAATCATTATGTTTATGAATGATTGAAGAAATTTGAAGCTAACTAAAATCAATTGAAGGTTGGGCTTGAAGCAAAGCAAAGTCATTTCATGGGCCAAATGGAGCAACTGGAACTAATGCACAATTCAGCCTTTCAAAGTTTGTTCATGTAGTTTTTTTATTGTAAAATGTGAAAACATGCCATTTATCATTTTCTTTAGTAAAAAAGGCATAATTACTTATATTAATGTTTCCAAAATGAAAATTAAAACCTTTCACACTACAAAAAATTTGCAAATTAATGACTAGATTTATGACTAAAATGAATAGTCACATGTAACCAAGAATCCAAGGACTACACATAACACATCTCATTTGTGTGTTGGTTTATAGCTTTAAAATTTGTATTTTGGATACCCAGTTGAACATTGCATATTAGATATAAATACATTTTGACTAAAAATTGATTTCATATCATATATATTGTGCATTCATGCCAACTATCACATAAATATGAACAAATTTTGTTAAAACCACATTTTCAAAATCCATAATATTCAAAGTCAAAAGCACTTCTAAACCAAATGTGCATGTTTGAAAAAAAACAAGGATTGTTTACTCTTGAAATTTGAGTGAGTTGAATATGCAAAAAACATTTTTGATTTGTGTTAAACTTTGAACATGTAAAATTTTCAATTAATGAAAAGTATTCCAAAAAAAATATGACATTCCAAATTATTATGTTTCCCTTGTGATTTTTCAAACATACAAAAAATTCAGTTTTAAGGAGTGTCCACTCATTTGGGTGGCTCCTTTGATTGTGTTTTTATCCACTTTGAATTTTCAAAGTTTTAAAATTCCATGTTTTAAAAATTATGAATTTTTTCTAATGCCTAATAAATTATTATCATCTAATAATTTTTTACCGTCAACTTACTATTATTATATGAGTCCTTTGGAATTCTTTTGTAAAAATTTCCTTTTTAAATGAAATTTTATTTCATTTTCAAAAGTCTTTAACTAAACCAAAACCTAAAATTGGATCAAATGGATTTTTTATTTGAGTTTTTTGACATTCATATGTGTTATAAAAGAATAACTTGTTATGATTACCATGGTTTCAAATGGCAATAAATAAATAAATCTATAATTTTTTATTGCAATTTATGATATCCGATGGCTCCTTTAAATGTGTTTTGACCCCTTTTGCAAAAGCAAAAAGTTACATTGGGGTGGTTACACAAATGGGTGGATGAATTTGCCATAGATCCAAAGTCCCTATTTACTCAAAATCCTGATCAAAATTTGGAAAATACAACTAGTTTAGTCTAGGTTATTAAATAGGCTATACAATTCAAAGGAGCCTTTTGATTGGCTTCCCTTCGATGGGTAATTTCAAATTTGGGTTTTTGCAAGAAGTTGTGTGTGTTACATGTATGGGTACAATGTTGGGAGTTGGGACTTACCATTGAGCATCTCTCACTCATTGATTAAGTGCATGATTTCATCTCTTTGTTATTTTTGTTTTACTTGAGACCTATTATGATGAGAGTTAAAAGGATAGTGCTCGTGTGAATATTGTATCAAACATGTTGCAAACTTTGGGGAGTGTAAAAACTAAGCCACATAAAATAAAGCTTGAAGGAGAGTCTATAGTGTCACCATATGTACATCCCTTGTATGGTGAACCCCCTAAAATCATTTTTGATAGATGTGTTCTTGTATCTCACAAACAATTTGTTGAGGTTTACAATGTTTGCAACAAAGGCCCTTCTCCAAAAGGTTTGAGGTTAAGTAAAGACTTTCAATAAGAGGAGGTGCAAGAGTTGTTTGGACCTTCTGTGTCCAAAAATGGGTATTAATATTGCTTCAATGATAATGTGGACATTATCAAAAGTGTAGAAAAAGCGTGGATGATATAGCACATCAACACACACAAATACCTAACACTTGACTTATTAATAAGCCAGAAGCTATGGGCATTATTCGTGAGAGGAATGGAAAGGATGTGAACTAGGCACTTTTAGGTGAATGGACAAGTAGAGATCAAGTTTGTAGGATACATGCACTTGCAACAAGTCAAGGTGACAAAGGTTGTGTTGAAGCTAAGGAGGAGTCATTTGATGAAGAAGCCATGGCGCTAGAGTTTGGATTGCTTATGGCATCAAACAAGTTGACGGCTTCACAATGTCCAAACATCATTGTTGAGGGTTTGAGCAACTAGCAAAAGGTATTTTTGAAATTTGAAAAAAAATGTGCCGAGTCCAAAATGTTCCTCTCTTCAATTTTGAAGAACAAAAAGTAGTGTAAAGTAAAGAGCTATTGTGCATCTTTGACCAAATTGCAAATTGTGACTTGTTATTGCAAAAAACAACTTTGAAGTAGTAGCAAACTCAAGAGGAAATAGGTGCCTAAAACTTAAGGATTTTGGATCTAAAAATTGCGGTTGACAAGTTTATAGAGTTTAATGAAACTTTCTTGGTTTTGCAATCATTGCAATTCAAGTTAGATTCCCAACTAGGTGTAGGAGAAGCAATTAAGGGGTTTGTTTGACATTGCATAAGATGATCATAAATTGGCATTTGAAAAATTCACTACTATAAAGTAAGCTTAGATGGCAATAAACGAAAAACACAAGTCTTACAAGCATCAAATAATGGCTTTCTATTAGCAAGTTGGTGCGTAAAATCAACTCCATATGTTCCATCTACTAGATGGTTATGAAGTCAAGTTATTTTGGTTACAAGCACCATGTAGCCAACTTCAACCTAGCCATATGAAAAACTTCAAATGTCAAAAGTAGTGGTAATTCAAAACTAAGACCATGCCTTCATCCATAATGCATGCAACAAATTGAAAACATCATTAATCAATCGACCATGTATGGTTCAACATTTTACATATGGGCTTTGAATACAATCTATCATGGGTTGTAGTTGACTAACGTGGTAGGACATGAATTCAATGAGGGATTTTAATTGTCATGCAAGTAGACGTGGAATTTGCATGCAAACAATTATAATAATATCCTTGGGTGTACACAACTTTTTCAGACATTTGGCTACAAACATTCAAAATCCTACCCATATCAAAAAATAAAAGGGATAAATTTTATGAAAATTTGAGGCATTTGCTATTTTAAAATTACACTATAGTTTTCATTTGTTTCGAGTGTTCAACACCTTATCCCTTTTCTTTGTCATTGTCATTATGATTTTAGGAAGAAAAGATGTTTTCCTCGACTTGGATGTTTTTTTCATTGCAGAAGTATTACATTTTGTGCATAAGGAATTACAATTCATGTTGATATTGCTAGTTTATTCTGTAATAATAATATTAGCATCATTTGTGTGCAAGTTTCATTACACCAAAAATGCCATTGTATGATTAATCCTATATTACTGCAAGTGGCATGAATGACTAAAAATGGCATAAATGACGAATATGAATCAATTACAAATGACATAAGCAACTAGTTTAATTGATAAGGACCAATCATAGAATGTCATTTCTAATGTAGTGTTTTGTCATGTTACCATTTATTCACATGGACATCTTGACAATATTCAAATTCTTGGTTAAGTTAAAAAAATAATGACAAAAGTCTTGGCTTCATCCCCAATATTCATATCTTTGGTTAAGTTGAAAAAATAGTGGTCAAAATTGTAATTAAATATGGAAGGGAACATATAGAAAATAATGATCGTCAAAATGAGATGGGAAAAACAAGAGGAAAAGTGGAGATGATAACATTAAGGGACTACCACCCAAGGATAAATGTTTGCGGACATTGTGGTTGTAATGTGTAAAATTTATGCATAGAAAAGGGGACAAATATGATGTAATCACAAAAGAAATGCCATGTAGATGGCTTAACACCAAGACTAGTAGTGAGCTTTTGGTGATCACCCCAATGAAATTGTCTTGGCAATGTGTCAAGCACATGATGGATGAAAGGAATGGCAAGCATAGCGGTGTTATTCAAGGGAATTCACCAATAATATGCCATCATGAAACATTGTCCTACTATTTTGACATTACCATTAGGGATGATGTTGTTGGTGTTGCCATTGGGCTTAGTGATGAAAACTTCAAGAAAAACGAACTCCCTACCATACTAACAATGGTGACCTCTATCATAATGGCGGTTGTTCACCTATAGTGGTAAAGTAGCAATGGAAAGGTTGGGGAAAAACTTTAAATGATCCTTCATCAAAGGTGACATTGTGAATGCAAGGGTTAATTATTTGAAATGAAAAGTTTTTTTCACCAAGAATAATGTTTTAGTGGGTTGCATCCCTTGTAATTTGGTAAACACCTTGTATCCCACCATTGGGTTTTGGGGCAAGAATGTGACCATGGATGTAAATTTCAGCCAAAAGTTGCCCAAACTTTTCATTGTGATATGCAACATTAGAACGCAAAAAATGGTGGTTGGGACATAAATAAACTTTTCCACCTTTGTTTTGATAGGCATTGTAATTGTTATTCACATTAACCATATTAGACTACTCTAAGTGAATCGTTGTTTATATAATGTTTGATATGACAAATGTCACTATTCATGTTGATACAAATGGTCTTACAAAAAAAAATTAAATCATGTTTTATATGGAACTTGAGTAAGTAAAACTTAAGGTTTAGTTCTATTACCATGACCAATTAAGTACATATGCCCATTTACATGTGCCCGTTGGAAGGTGGAATTTTTTTAATTTTTTAATTCTTAAATTTTCCTTTGTCCATCAGTTTTTTTATTTAGACATTTTTTAGTTATATTTTAAAATTTGCTTCAAATATTGTCTTGTAGATTTAGTACATATTGGCCTTAAGCAATTTGCAATGTATGATTCTTTACAACAAGCACAACATTCACATTTGGCATGGACAAATATGACAGGGTATAACCACAAACATTTGGAATCAAAAGTGTGTGATATAATTGAATCCTTTGAAGATAAATAAAAAAAGTATTAAAATTTTGTGAGCTATGTTTTCTTTCCCATTTTGCCTTCATTATGAAATTTGGCCCAAACCTTTCTCCCTTGTGTCTTTTAAACAAGGCATGGACCAACCATTGCAAGAACCAAACCCCTTGCATTTTGTCTCTTGATGGTATGCAAACTGAATGCTTCTATTAAGAAAAAAATTATAATTGTGAAATGAACCTATCTCTAGAAAAAGAATCTATGTTGCATAGTTGAATGGAAATATGACCCTTGTTTTCTTTTCTCATTTGAGTCAAGTGATATACATGATTATTTGCAGTCTCCCTTACAAATAATTGTTTTCACAATTTCCCAATTACTAATTCAAGACCCTAATAGGTAGTGTAACCACTGGATTATTATTCTGCATATTTATGTTCAACAAAACGACATAAATCAATATCACTCTTTTTCCCACCATGGAGCTTCAACACAAAACCTGAAAAAAAATTATGATCCTATGTTGCCACACAAGCAAACTTGGCCAACCTCACAATAGAACAAACAATTAGGTAGTTAACTAATGAACAGGCCCATATTGATTAGGTCATCACTTACATGTAGTTTTTAAGATTTTGCAATTTGTAGTTTATTTTAATTTTTGTGTTCCTCATTTCACCCCCTATATCTCATGAAAGCATCATTATTTTCACGTATTGCAAAACTTTGGACTTTTTGGGACATGTGGCAGGATCTATGGAAACATATCTGAATGATTGAAATTTTTTGAAGATAACTAGAATCAATTGAAGCATGTGCTTCAAGCAATTCAAAGTGAGTCCATGGGCAAATGGAGCACGTGGAATGAATGAACAATTCAAAGTTCCACTAGGCAAATTTTAACTTTGCTCATGTGACTTTATTTTGGTTGTAAGATGTGAAGGTGTGCCATCTGCTATTTTCTTTTTTATAAAATTCATGAAAACCGCACTTGTTAGTGTCTGCAAATTCAGGACACAACCTTTCATGACAAGAACCGCACTTGTGAGAAATTTCACAATGACCTCCTCCTGTGAGAGTTCAGAAATGCAGTAAGCATCTGGTGACCCTCCAGGATCGGTTAGGATAGTTTTACTAAGCATTTTTCATGCAGGTTCAAATACAAAAGTTACCAGAGAGAGACCAGGAGGGTACAGGAAGCAGGAGTGCATCAAACTTCAAGTTCAGAGGAATTACTTTGTAGCACTCCTCTTGCTAACTTAAGTAGAAACTTATACAATGCCTTTTGTTGCCTACTGGGTGGGTTACTTGGGAGCTTTGGTGACCTTACAGTTTCATTACCTCCATTTTCAGAATGGGATTCTTCAAGAGCTGACTCCATGTCCTTTGATTGTTGTGCCTCTCGAATGAGCTTCCTCAACTCCTGTGAGAGGCCAGATTGCAATTCAGTGCCACAACTATCTTGATTGGAATTCTTTCACCCAGAGTGTGCTAAGGCCAGGAAAAGATGCCACTCTAATATGAGAACTGCAAAGAACTCATCTCTGAGCATGAAATGGATCCTCTCAGGTTTGTACAATGCTCATCTTTCAAATAAAACTAAGCTCAACAAGAAGAATAAGTTGACTATAATATGTATCAGCAATGCATTAATGCACTATCTTTTGTAGTCCACAAACATAGGATTTGCATGATGGCCATGGAGGTGTTGTGTATAGGTAGCTCCTTATGCAACTGTATAACCATGAATTGTAGAAGATTGAGATACGCTTGCCCCTCAACTTTTGACTCCAGGCCACATGGGAATTGTGAAGCTGCATGCTAGTGGGAAAGATGCAAAATAACAGCTTGTCTTGAGGTGATTCAGAGAGATTGATAATGACCAGGAGAAGTATTCTTCCTGCCAGAGAGGCATTTCGTAGAAATAGCAAACAAATGGTTTGCTGCTTCTTAACTACCCACCTGGTTTGGTTTAATGCCCTTGCAAAAGCAAAGAGTTATGTTAATTTGTTCTACTGTTTTGTGGGGCACACACACAAAGAAAGCAGATCAGGTAAACAAACAGGTCAACAGAGTGTTAAAAAAATAGTGAGTACCTGTCGATCTAGGTAGACATCACCAGAATATGAAAAGACTTCATGTGTTACAACTTCATCTCCACTCAAAAGGCCTTCTAGCCAACGGCCTGCTGCCTTCTGTGCTGCCATCTCTTCCTGTGAAGCCACAAACATTCACCTGTTAAAGATACCAGTCCACTGAGACGACACATCTCAACCTCTTTTTCCCCTTGCAAAGTTTGTTAAGCATCTGTACTTGGATATGTGGAGAAAGCAAGACAAATTTCCTGAGATCTATCTGGTTTCACATAGAGAAGAGTTTGATGTTAGATGTAGCACCTGGGAAATCTTGGCTGGAATGGTCTCATCACTAAAATCTAGTTCATTTGGCTCATTTACTGGAGTCGAATCAAAAGTGCTAGGAGGATCACCACCCTTCCCAGCCTTAAGAACAAGGTCCATCAAAACAGGGTCCACATCACGAAGTAGCCCCCCTGCAGTGGCAAAACCACAAGTCAACACACCCAATGCTATTTGTAAATTTCATTCTGAATGAGCAAGAGCATAAAACATGATTGCATTGCCCAAAATTTCCCCAGACATATTTACACAACAAACATAATGATTCCTCTGTCTACTCCTTGGAACCAGAATGGTCATAGGTAAATGAACAAAGGCAATCTGAGCACATACATACCTATGTAGTTAAACTGTCTCCGCTTTCCATTTCGTGCCTTTGGGCTCAAGGCCTGCCACATAGAAAATGCAAGGATAGCCCCCTCCGTCAATAAAATTAAGCATTACTCAAAGATCGCACGAGAAATCTGTTTCAAGTTTGATATGGACAACCTTCCCTAAATCGGAGAAATAGAAGGAACCCACACTAGTTAATCTCCCTTAGCTGTGTCTTTCAAAGGCTCAATTCATTACATTATCATTGTTTGAACTACCACCATCACTAATCTTGAGCTCTTATAGAAAAGAAGCATTGTAGAGCTACCTTCACCAGCATGATAGACTCATAAACTTCATCTGACAGCTTTGCCCACCTGCAATTTCCATTCCAAGGGTAACAAACATTGTGATGAAAAAGAACAAATCAACTCCGCAAAGCCTGATTCCACATTGGCCAGCCATCCACATTAGTTTCTCTCTTTGTTGCCTCAAGAACATGCAAACCTGATGAGAGCAAGGGGACATAACATTGACATATCCACAAAATTGCAGAGAAGTCTCCACAACAGCAATTTGAAGATAAAATGATGATGACTGCAGTCATAACCTTATGAGAGTCTCTCACAAAGTGTCAGGCTATCACCTTCATCACACAAATAGCAGTGACACACTCGGATGACTAGCCCTGGACTTCATCAGCTTCCAACCATAGGTGTAGAGCTAGAAAACCATACACCCAAAATCTGAGCAAACCATTATACAAAAAATTGTGCCCTGTGTCCAGTGTTTCTGTCGCCTTTCCAGAAGCAACAGGAAGACTCAGTCATCATGTTGGATAGCACTCAAGAGACATAGCTAATCAAGGGACACAAGGTCTACATCCACACAAAGAAGATTTGATTCACAAGTGCATGGCAGTTTTGCTTGTGCACCTCCATTCATTTCATTGTGTGATATGTTTCCAATTTCAAACCAGTGGTGAACACTTGAACTCAGCTTTGATCAGCTTCTATAGCTGCTTCACCAAACATGAGACATGAGCAGGAGCCAAGAAACACCAACCTCACAGCCAGTTGCAGCTGAGTTTGGGACAGAGATGCAAGTTGAACGCCCCAGTGTCGAGCTTGCAAGGATCTCCTTTTACTTTGACCCTTGCTCTCCTTGTCCTCACTATCCAAAGAGTAGTCTTCATCATCAGCATCATCTTCTTTCTCAATGCCACTACTAGTGGGCTTAGCAATCTGCGCAGCACTTGGCTGTATCTTCTTCTTTCTTCTTCCCTGGCTTTTACCTGCAGTTCCTGTGTGTAATTCCCTGGTTTTGTTTGCAGAAGCAACTCAGTGAACATTTCATATCACTACTGCCTTCCAATCTCTGCTATACACCATATGTATAGAGTCTATCTCTCAGCAGTAGCATGTTGACAATCCCTACACATGCAATAAGCTTGTGCACCACTAGAGCTGTTACAGAGAAAGCAAAGGCGAGCTGAGAAGTGAACCAGTACCTGAAGCTGCAAGGAGCTCCTGCAAACGCTCTCATCAGATATGTGCAGGTAAGAATGTCATCCGAATTGCGGCTGCAGCGGCACAATGCTCCTCGGCATAAGCTACTGCTAGTGCAGTCAAAGCTCGTATGCAGATGCACAGGCGTGGAGCAGGAGCCAGGCAGCAAAGCCTTGAGGTACAGATGGCTGGGAAGAAGCGTGAGCACTGACAGATGCTGCTTGGTGGATGGCCTCCACCACAACTGCTTCCCTACATGCAGCAGCATCCCTGCAACCCTAGTTTTCCCCCTGAAATCACCACACCTGTTCCTTCTACACGTCTTGTCTCTTTCCTTCTGTTGCAAGAACATCTGCTCATTTCTCAGCTTCCATGCAAACAGAGAAACAAGCAAACACATCCATACCTACTCACACAGCCGAGAAGAAAACCCTCGTGGTCCTTGAACCCTAAGAATGTCGCTTGATGTTTGCGTTTCTCGCTCTTCGTGTGTGTGGGTGTTTGTTTGTGTCTACGTTAACCTGCGATTGTTGCCGTTGCTGCATCAAGCACATGGAGCTTGTATGTGCGGGAAAAGAAGCTGGCTGCAACGGCACCAGGGTTTGATAGCCATGTGTCTTGATGGAATGCAAGGCTTGAAAGGTATCGCATGGCTGGGCAAAATTGTAAGAAGACCATGGAAGGAAGTTTTTTCAGCAAATGTAGCAAGAGAGTATAAGGATCCAAATTGGGTTTTCTTCAAGTGGTCACATGCATGTGCTAGCTTGTAGCCATGCAGGCCTGGTATCCAGAGGAAAGCCTGCAATTCCTTTTGAATCCATGAGGTCAGTTTTGTGGTATTTCTGGAGAAATGGAGCATTGTGCTTCTTCTTGGGCATGCTGGCCATGTGGATGAAGCACAGGATCTGATCAAGGGATGTGTGCTGTGAACCCCAATGCTGCTTTGTGGTGGGCCTTGCTTGCCGCTTGCAGAGTTCCTTTCAATATTGGACATGGGAGAAACTGTTGCAAAACAGGTTGAATTAGACCCTGGAGATACAGTGGGTTTTGTGCTGCTATCACACAAACATGTATGCCCATATGTATTAGCAGAGCTGTCTTCAGTTTTTCCCGGGTGACAACTGGGCCAAAAACCAGAAGGTATGTCAAGGTGAACGAATCCCCAGGAACTGTCATATAGCATGTGCTGACCTGAGGAGCCTTATGGCAGCTTCCGCGACATTCAGACATAACATGGTCTTTGTGGTACAGGGGCTACAATATTCTCAACATAGGTGTCTTGGGCACACATCTCTTGCTTGTTTGAGTTGCAGTCCAACAAGATTGTCTTCATCATAGGAGGAGGCAGGTCACTGGTTACCAATCTTCAATTCTGTCAGTATGGCTCCTTGTGTGCTACCTTTGGTTTTTAGTTGCAGAAGAGGATGATCTTCCAATACCCAGTAAGTCCCTTGTTCAAGACTGATCTCCACTGCCTTTTTTTGTCTCTAGTTATCCACTTGTTTTGCAAAGTTTTCATCAGCCTTTGCAGACATCAACAATCCCCCAGGTTTTTGCCTACATATGCTGATCAAGTGGTTGCATGATTATGAGAAACTGTGGTTGTAGAAATGCAGAGCAAGGAGTGGAGTGGTGAATGTAGAGCTTGCATTAGCAAAGATAGTTGTGGTACCTGTTGGATCAGGGGAATTGTGAAGGATGAGTCTCCAGCTACTGATCGTCTGTGGTGCGGGTATTCAGACCTTTTTCGGATGTGGGCCTGCAAACAAACTTCTTGAGCATTCAAGGACATCTTCTCCACCTGCATACTGCGACCTTTCTATCTCAGATTCATCCATATGCTTTTGTAATCTTCTCTGCACATCTTCTTTCTCTTTCTGGAATGCTTTATTTCTAAAAGTAGAAGGCAAAATCATCAACTCCAGTCTCCTTCCAATGTGTGACAGTTTGGAATTCAGGAAGTGAAAAAACTGGATGTTTAAAGTGAAGTGTACATTTTGACTTCAGTAGAAGTCAGTTGATATGTTAATCATTTTTATCAGTTTCAAATAAGAGAAACCATAGCTTCTCACTCACATTTGCTGCTGATGTTGTATCATCCACCTGAATAAAATTGACAGTGGTGAGGTGATCACTATGCCACAGTTTTGCAATTCCTCAAAGAAGATCCCATGCTCCTTCCACATCCTGCTGATGAGCTCTCATTGACCCTTGAGCAGCCTGCAGATGAAGCTTTTCCTTCTTACTACATCAAATTTGGCCACATGAAGAAAAGCATCAATGGGCAACCTTCTTCCCCTGCCCAACAATACAAGATGTAAAATTCCAACAACTGTCGATCAAGGGCAGGGAAATCAATTTTCAGGTAAATGAAATCTTTGACCTCTGTAGGAAAGAAAGAGAATGATTGCTGTCTGCAACTGTTGAACATGTTAGCTTGAGATTGCAAAGGATTCAAAGCAAATGCAAAGAGTGTGGTTACACATGAGATATGACATTTGGAAGATTAGATTTGTGACTGGCAATCATGTTTCATTATGACATTGGGTAAATCCAACATTTAGGGTTTGAGATATTGCATGAGTTTTCAAGCTCCTGCTCTGTGGATTTGGTAAGAGCAATATGGAACCTACCAGTGTAATAAGGCAATGTTTGTTTGTGTCATCTTGGATCCTGTTGTTGGCTACTGTTGCCAACTTGCTGCAATGCCTGCTCTACAGTACAGAACTGATTTCTGATTTACCTTTCTCAGTGCTTCTTCTGCATCCAACAGTTGCTTGAACTTTTTAGGCATCACCCTTTCTCTCTCCCTTCCAGTTTCCACTAGCTTCTGCTTCACCCAAATAGGTCATGAATCCCTTGATGGAACCCAATCAACTTTTGACAACCACAAATCAACAGGACCCAGGAACAAGTACTGCAGCTTGAGTTCCTTGTGCCTGGAAACAGAGGAGTGCCCTCTGGTGCCACCCTTCCCATATGTAAACATTGACTTAATTTGGAAAGGACCTACTTGTAGGACCTCTACAGATTTGTAAAGACTTAAGAGACCTGCCAAAAAAATTCTAATGTTCACAGGAGGGTAGATTTCACAGAAGCAGTACTGTTCTCGGCTGCTGCATTGAGTGCCCCTTCTTCTGGTAATGCTCAGGTCCTGGGGCCTTACCTTACACAGAAGGGAATTACTTGCAAATACAAATGCAAAATTAGGTCAGTAGTATAACTATGCTTGAGATTTCTTAACTCCAAAGAAGCACTGCAATTAAATTTCAATAACCTATATGCATTATGCTAATTCATTGCTGATCAATTAATAAGAATTCAAGGCACTATGGAGCCTGATCATTATTACCACCCATTATATATGAGCATTACAAAGCTGGAGGTAGCAGGTTGGAGACAAATAGGTAACCAAGTAGGATTGGACAAAAGAAGGAAGCCAAGTGGGATTGGAAAAATGATGCAAATGGATGAAACACTTAAGGGACAAGAGCACTTGTAAAGTATTTCGACGAATAGCTGAGTAACTTCATCCACATCACAAGTACTTTGTGGAATTCTTGAAGCATAAAATGTAATTGATGGGCTATCAACTTAAGCTTTGCATTGCCACACATTACCAGTGACAATCAACTAATGGAAAAACTAAATTGATATTGTGCAAATTAAATTCCATTCGAATCAAGATATTGAATTACTTTGCATGTAACTTGAATTTAATTCAAGTTTAATTGAATTGAATTCAAATTCCTAAAATTAATTCAAGCACATACAAACCCTACCCATTTTATGATGGCTGCCCACTAATTTGATGGGGTGTCACCTCACCCTTCTCGCCCACTATAATAGTGGGCAACCCACCAGACCAACTCAAGTGCCAGGGCACAGGAAGAGAAGCTCCCTCCTGCTCAGCCATGCTCCTGCCTGCCATCCCAACTTACAAAGGGGCGGTAGATTCCTCTCTAGGTTGAGGAAAATTAATAACACATGGAAATGTCCTCCATTATTTGATTGCAGTAAATGAGGTTGGAACAGTTAGTGGGTGGCTTTCATCGCAATGTACCCTTATCAAAGCTTGTTGTGCAATCTAGGAATCCTTAAATGCCAAGGACCCCTTGAAAGCACTTTTGACCCTCTATAAGTTAAGGGTTTTAGTTGGGGACTAAAAGGTGGTTGCAGGTTTCGCAGGAAAATATGATAAAAATTTAATCAACTTGCCCCCACAGTTTATTTCTTTGGGACAAAACAAAGAAACTTCAAATAGAAAAAACATCCAAATTTGATGAGAAAAGAACTTATTTGATTTAGGGTAACTTAAAGAACAAGTTGGGCACATTTGGAAGTGGGGATGAGGAAAGGGCAAATTTGTTTGGTGAACTTTTTTTGCCTAAACCCTAATCCCGTGGAGCCCAAAAAAGCAATATCAAGTTAGTTGGAGCCTGCACCTCTCTGAAAAGGAGTAACTTCAACTCCTAGTTCAGCAGCATTCTTCAGGTGAGTCCCAAGGCACCAAGTGCCAACCCACACCTTAACACACCTTTGTCGTATTCCTTCAAAAAAAACATGCCCAGAAGAGTAATTTTAATGCTTGAGTGCTACAGCGTCCTCCAAGGTCCAATATTCCAAGCTAGTCCTCATCAACCCCCACACATTCAAGCACCCTTGTTGTCCAGTACTTTTGGGAATTTCTTAGATTATGAAGAGAATCGATCTCAACTGAAGTTGGAAATTGAACTTGGACTATATACTCAGTACCCCTTACAATTTAAGTCACTCCAGCAATGACAAAGATTATGATTGTAGTCACAGTGCACACATTTAAGCTCCTTCCAGTCAACCGCTTCAATGGTACCCTTCAAATACGCAAGGAAATTTTCTCTTGCTCAATTGATTTGCAAAGCTACCAAAAATCAATGGAATTGTCTTCTTCTCGGCTTAAACATATGATTGTCAAAAGATAGCTTTAAATAAAACCTTGTAAAACACCAAAAACATCATCACCCAAAGGACACTCTCCAATTTATAATGGATTATCAATTCTTCTCATTATTTGTATGTCTACTTACAAAGTTTAAAATGTATAAAATAGCACAAATCATTTTACCATAATTCAATTTAATATAGCATTGAATCTTGAAGGTTATGTACAGCCCATAGTGTATTTAATCAATTTTTTTAATTTCACGAAAGTGATAAATTTCTGTTGAAAACAAACATTTTCCCAAGTTTTTCTTCAAAAACATTTTACAATATAATGCAAATTTTCCAGCAAAAAATTACGCAACATGTAATTTGATCATTAACCCATAATGGTCAAGGCAGCCAATTTTAGCTGCAGGCCAAACTTTGACCAGCCATTCCAGCCAGATCCTCTAGGCAAGCTTTAATGCCAAATGAAAGAAATGCAACTTGACTGCCTGGTAATGGGCAGTTTACACGTGAGCTGTTGGGCAGTGGTCTGTTGAAATCTAAAATCACTCATTGATCCATTATGATGAGGGATCTCCCTTTGGGTTTAAATTAGAGTAGTTTGAGGCCCCAACCCTAGAAAATGGTAGTGTGGGTGAAAAGTCCCAATGGAATCCTACATGGTTGAAGTGGATAATGTTGTCTTAGGCTCCAAGGGAGTTTTTCAATTATATTTGCACATCTCAATTTGTTTTGAGGCGAGAGGTGCATGCATTTATATTTTCTTTAGATTGCATAATGCAAGATAGAGTGATATTGTTGCATGGCATTATTTTTTATTCCTCCCCTAGTGGTGCCTTCTCTTACTTGTTTGAGGGGGAAAGGCTGGGCCTACAGAGATTAGGACTTGGATATGAAGATTTTTTCCTAGCAATTGAGAGGGATTTCATGCAAAACATTTGTTGCGTACACAAGTCTTAGTGACTACTTTACTTTTGGTCTCCCCCTTTCAAATGGTGCTTTTCCTCTAGAGGCTCTATCCCTTTCTTCCCACCCAAGCCCCCATCATTTTTGTCAAAATTTAACCTTCACGTGAGCAAGGGAATATGTTTGTGCTCTAAAAGCCTTGGCCCCCTTAGCCCTTGCTTCAGTCTCTTCAAAGACCATTATTTCTCTATGGGCTTTTTATCCTCCATATTAATTTTTGCCATGTTCATATTCTTTTATGGAGTTCTAGCTAGAAGCAAATTTGGATTTTTCTTTAGACATGTTCAAGTTGGCATTCATCCATTTGACTCACCTTTCATTTAACATGAAACCAAAAATGTTATTTTACAATTGATCCTTATCAACTATGTTAGTTGTTTATGCCATTTTGTAGTTGATTCATACTTCTTGTTTACGCAATTTTTAATCATTTATCCATTTGTAATTGTATAGAAATAATCATATAATGGCATTTTTTGGCATAATGTGGTGGGCTTTCAAACACCTTTGAAATTTATTTGACCCAAAGGACTTTGCTAGCGATTTTTTTCAGTTATTTCTAGTTTATTTTTATGTTGTTGTAAAGTGTATTCTCAAGAATATAGCCAAGGCCCTTGGAGCTACGAGGTTGTTAGCTTTGGCCAAGTTGTCTAATGGCATTCGGCCAATAATAGTAGGTGAAATTTTATATCAGTTAATGAATATGACCCTTTGTTTTTAGTTTTGCAATTCATTTTCAGCTCACTTGTCCTCCACCAATTCAGGTCATGGTTACAAGAGGTTGTGAGGCAATGGTGCACAATATTCAAGTAGCTTTAGATGTTCACCTTAATTACGCGATGTTGCATATACACATTGCAAATGTCTTCAACATTGTTTCCTGTAAGGTTATATTCCACAAGATATATGTTACAGGTGGGTAGTTGTTTTAATTCATTCCTTTTGTCCATTCCTTTTATGCCCCATAATTCCTTATTTTTTTAAATCACCACTCCCTTCAAAGTGATTTGTCTATAATTCAATCCTCCATGTTCCTTACATCAAGGGATCCTTTGGGTGGTCCTTTTTTCACCTTAGTTCATTTCTGCACCATTTGTAGCTTGATTGGTCTTTTTCTATTTGGTTTGTTTCCTTTCATTGTTGATGACACCTTCATCATTACTATTTTAGTTGTATCTCAAGCTCTTTATCATTTATCTTCCCAGTTCAGTAAGCCTTGTGGTTCAACCCCATAAATGTGCTTTTTAGTTTTTTTTTAGGGTTGCTTTTGGGGTTTTCTCTTTCATCAAGTTTTAGTACCCCTTTTAAGGGAATTAGGGTTTTGGGTGTTTTTTTAAGATCCTTCTCCTTCACATTTTCTTTTTTTTAAGATGCTTTGGACAATGATGTTCAACACATAAATGCCCTTTCTAAGTTGGGAAATGTGTAAGTGGCATTTGGGGTTCTCATTCATTGTTTCATTTATAGGCCCTATTACTTTTTTTGTTCTCTCCCCCCATTAGCAATTTTTTAACATTAACTAACTTCCTTTGATTCAACCTTCATTTGTGTATTTGGGGAATTCATAAAGCTAGGTTCTTTGAAATGTTTAAAAATTCATGTAGTTCATTGGCAAGCTTCTCTTCCCATTTCTAAAGGTTGCATATGTCTTGTCTCTGTGAAGGTTATCACCCCAACAATGTACTTAAGGAATTGGGAGCTTATGGCCCTAATTATCGCATCCAAATTTTTGCAGGATGACCACCCATTTTTATTAGGGTGTATAGGGGCTAGTAGTTCAAGTCCACTTCCATTCCATTTTCACCTTAGGTGGGCTCATCGTGATTTTTTGCTTCCAACTACTTAGACTTACATCCTTCTATTTGAGCAACTATCAAAAAAAAAAAAAGATCATCTTTAATAGAGCATTTCAACAAGTGTGCATGAACACTCATTTTCCAACATCATTTTAGAATTGTCTTCAAATCATCATCGCACTTAGCTAAGATCTCACATAGGCACAAATTCGGATGTTTGAATTTTTGCCCACCCAATCATCCCATCTTTTTAGATGGCTTTTAACATTTTTTTCTTTAACACTATGCACCAAATTAACCTCTCCCATCCTACTACTTGTGGTTTTTTTCAATGCATATGTGGCTAACCCATAGATTTGACATGAATACACTTACTTTGTTATGTTCATGGGGAAGAGTGCACTACCACACATGATGCAATTTAGGATTTTTTTACCTCCATTTCTAGTGATGTTGGGTTCCATGCTTTGCACAAGCAAATTCATGTTCTCTGGACACCATCTCTCTAGTCATCGTGGTGATAAGTGAATATTGTGTTTATAGCAAATGGTATTTGCACCTTGGCAAATGTAATCATTGTTAACTCAACTCATGTAGATCTTGTTTTGTGAGTTGTTTTTTCTCAATGAATGGTTGGGATGATTGCAGCTCAAGCAAAGGTTGTGTCATGTCGAGACTAGCACCTTAAAAATGATGTTATCCTTTTAGTAGTAGAGACATTTGAATGTTTACAATAGCAAGTGAATGACTTCTTTCATCAATGAATGAACATGGCATGGTTGATGAAGGGTTCTAAAGGTCCTCTTTTGATTCTATGTTCATTTTATAAGCAAAGGGTGTCAATGGCTTTTTAGAAAGTTCAAATCACCACTATCTTACAACATGCAATTGTGATAGCAAGAGAGGCCTCTTCTAAGCTTGATGTGCTTCTAGATTTTTTATTCGTCTCCTTGCATGACTTGTTTCATACTATTGGTGATGGGTTCAGGTCCCAGGTTTCTTGATTTCTCTTTCTAAGGCTCCCCCTTGTGCGTTTTGCACTTTTGGGTGTGATCTCTTGTTTGGACTTCGATCCTTTCCTTTTTCTTTTCTTGTTCCCTTGCCAGGTGTTTTTTCTTTATTTATTTGTTTTCAGGCCTAGATACCTTAAAGAGGTGGGCTTGATGGATGTAGCAGCACTCCATGGCAACCAAAGATTCAGAGCCAATCATTTATGGTATTTTATTTTTAATTTTTCTGACAGGTTAAGTTGGAAGGAACTTTTGGTGGCTCCCACACCTCCCCTAAAAATTACTAACCCTGACAATTATGAGGTTTCCTATGGTCTTTTCTTTGGTCCAATTCAAGTTTACAAATAGAACAAGGGCTCTTGGGCCCTGGCTATGTTTGTTCCATTTGTATAATCACCTTGATTACCCATTCATGAAAATTGTAACTGAGTCGGAAGAAGAAACTTGCACATAAAATGGGCTGCAGTGAATCAGCACCGACCAGCGCACCATCCACTAGATGCCTATTATTACTCAGGTATGGATGAACCTCAACTGAGTTAGTAAATGGTTTCACCTTGGTAACCAATTCTGTAAGAAATAGGTTTCATATATAGGTAGATAGGTAGGCAAATAGAGAACTACTAGGCAAGTAGATGGTTTATACACAGGTAAGGGCTGTTTTTAGTACCTACCTACTAACAACCTGCTTGTGGGTTGTTAGTAGGTAGGTAGTTTAAAAAATCAACTGAGCTAACCACCATGGTTAGCCAAGGAACTGGAAACCAACAGAAAATGTTTCCTGACCACTTACCATCCATCCTTCATGGTACCCTGGTGGGTGCTGATTCATTGTGGCCCATAAGATGATAATTTCCTATAACAAATGACAATCTATAGTTTATGCAAATGCAAGGTAGCCACAAGGGTAATTCCAGCCATAAACACTAAAGACACAAGACAGGTAAATTTTACACACATATCCATATTAAGACATTCATGCAAGGCATATTCACATTAAGACATTCATCAAAGGTTCTCAATACCAAAAATCCTGGCCACTGGACAGGTAATACAAGTACCACTTCCAGGTGCCAAATGGAAGTGACCATCAAATTCACATCATTAGGCTACACTGGGTGCACGGAAGAAAAAAACAAGAGTAACTTACTTACAACCCTGAAAAGAGTACATAATGGAACCCACAAAGGACTCATGAGGTTTTAGGGGAAGTGGTGGTAAAATGGACACTTGATATAAACACAGATACCCGGGTGTCTGACATAATATATGGCCACCCAAATAGATCTCTTTAGATGCTTCCTGGTCTGAGAAATCAATCATGGTTCTCAGTCCAGGTAATAGAAATTAGGGGCACATCTGGGGAGTGTTGGAACTTGGTTGCCAACCCAAATATTCCATTTTTTATAATTTTCCATGAATCAAAAGTGATGATTTTTTTTTAATTTCTAATTTGGTAAATATAAATAATAATAGTAGTATTTTTACCTTCTTTCTTGCCCTTTGAGAATTCAGGAACAAGGGAGTGTGAGTCATTTATGATCCATGAAACTGGTCATAAAAAGATTTTTGGGAAAAGGAATTTCTTTTGTACTTTGAGTGTGGGCTTATTCTCCTGAACCTGCCTGGACTCTGGACTCTGGACTCTGTGGAGCTAGCTAGCATGACATCCACTAGCAAAGGCTGGCAGTGTAAGTTAAGCTCTCTGCTAGCCTTTGATTCAACCTACCTTCTTTTCTTCTTTTTTTAGAATTTAAAATTCTTTACCAAGGGTAAAAAGCCCACACCCTTCTGAGAGAGACAGGATTCACAACTTTGAGCCCTGTAGACTGCCCCTATTGGCAAGCTCACAAGCAGTTGAATCATGCCCTTCTTTAACACTCTCTACCCCTTTCAGAGATCCTTAGTTAGTCCTAGGATGGAATATTTACAAGCAGCAGTCCCCCAAAAATTGGGGTTTTTGCCATGATACCAGTGCAGGGTTTTTCTTTTCTTTTCTTCCCTTTTTTTTCCCCCAATTTTTGGTATCTGAAATTTGGCCCAAAAAAAGCAAAAGTAGTTGAATTTACACTAGAAAACAAAACCTTCCCAATTCTTTTGTTCCAAAATATGACAAAATTTGTACCCAAAAAAACATTGTGATTAGTGTAAGTGGAAAGGAAACACCCTACTCATGGGGGGGTGTTGCCCAGCTTAAAGACCTAAGAGAATTTTTATTTTTTTCCATCTTTAGCCTGTGAAACAAGGCAGGTATCATGAGCCAAAAAACTAGAAAAAGAGGGCAGTAATTTTTGAAATCTTGTGGGCATTTCTGCTTTTCAAGTTGCCCACAAAAGAATCCACTTTGCAAGGTTACTTCCAAATACACTAGAGAAACTCTTGTGGTGGGTCTTTCTTTCTGTTCACCAAAGGCCCCAAAGGCATGGAAGGCATCAGATACTCCACCAACACCCCTGGTCAGCTGAAAGACAGCTACCCAGTTAGTTCCCAGCAACCCCTTTTGTTTTTTTCCCCCTTGTAGTTGTTTTTGTGTTTATTGGTGGGTTCCTGAAATTGGAAGGAAAGGAAAGGAAAGTACATTTTTCCCACTTACTTCCCTTTCTCTTTAAGTTAGTGTGTTTTATTGTCAGTTGGTTCAAGCGCCATCGGTGACGGCTACCACAAGGAAGGAAAAACAAAACCCACCCCACCCCACCCCACCCCACACCCCCTCCCCTTCAATCCTTCACTGATTGTGTAGCAAGAGGACTGATGGATTATGATGATGATGATGACGCCACTTACCTGATGCAACCCAAACACATCAACAACAAAAATCAAAAGCAAATTGAATTTTGTTGTCGCTCTATGATTTTATATTGATGGTTTTGTAGTGATGTTTTTGTATTGGATTTGGTGCATTTTGAGGAGAAAAGCAGAATTTGTTCAAGACTTTGCTCATAGTTGTCCATAGATTTTCAAGATTTCCCCATTGTCGCAGATTCTCAACATTTTGCCCATAGTTGCAGATTTCTTGGTGGTGGAGGAGCTGGTGGTGTTGTGGTGGAGCAAAAACGTGAGCATGGCATTGGCAACAAGCTCTTCTTCCCAAGCTAGATCACCATTGTCATCCCAAGATGTGGAAGAAGAAGAAGAAGAAGAAGATAAAGAGGTTGCTGCTGCTTCTTCTTCTTCCCTTGTTCACGATGATGCAATTGAAGTGGAAAGTAGTCGCAGCTTTCTCATGGCTTTGCAGGTATCGTATAACTTTTTTCTTTTTTGGGTGTGTGCTTGTGCGTGTGTTCCTTTTGGAGCTCAAATTTTGGTTGTCTCATTGGTGATCATTGCACTTTTGCTCTGCATTTGACAGTTTCTTCAGTTTCATGCAGTTCCAAGATTGCAGTGATTTTTGGGAGGAATTTCAAAGTAGATGCAAGTGTGCCCCGGATGGATCACTAACTTTCTTTCTCTCCCTCTTGCATGCAGGAGCTTCAGAGTCTGCGGCCGCAGTTTTATTCAACAGCCAAGTATTGTGAATCTTCGTATCTTGAAAAGGATCAGAAAGACGAGTAAGCGTGTCTTGTAGTACGAAGCTCTTTGTGTTTTTTTTGGTTGTTTTCGGATGTTTTTCCTTTGGGACTGACTAGCTACCTGCTTCACAAGTCCGTTTGCATTTGACATCTTGGTCTGAGCGGGAAGAGAAGAAACTCCCACATGTTTTTTTTTTCCCTGAGAAGTGATGTACTTTTGCATTTGGGTTTGTAGGATGTTTGACCATCTGAAGAAATTTTCCATCAAGGCATTGGTGAATGCAGTGGATCAATTGGGTAATGTGGTATCTAAGCTGAATGATCTGCTTGCACAGCAGACAACCTGTGTTACAGCAGCCGAGCTCAGGACAGCAGCTCTTGCACAGGTAAAAAACAATTCTCACATGCATGTGCATGGTCTCCTCCATTACAGCAAAATTCTTCACACCAATTCCAATATCTGCCAAACATCAAGTTTGTTCTTCTTTTTTTCGCATTTTGTGAATTTCTTCTAAAACTGCAACAAATTTCAGATCATGCACAAATTTGGGGTCAGCTTTGTTTTGTTTTGTTTTGTGTGGGGTGGGGTTGTAGCGTTTTCGTTCCTGCCAAGATCATTGCAACTGTGAGGGATTGAAGCAGCAATCCATTGTGAAGAGCATGCCTGTCAACTCTAGGCACCACACTCTTCCAGGTAATAAATGAGTGCACCTCCCTCTTCTCCAATTCTCTCTTCCTTGTTCTCCCCCACTCCCGACCACCCTCAGCCCTTCCATTCTTTTTATCCCCCCTTACACAGAAAATTGTTGAAGCCTCTTGTTTTGTGTGATGATGCCCTGCTTTTGTAGAGACCACAGAAAACAGAGTGATCCTCCTGCATCAAACATGTCATTTGCAAGAATTCTACACATAGACATTTCTGCTCCTCCATGTTTTTCAGGCTCATTCTCTTGCAAATTTCTCACAACCTTTCACTCATTGAGCTGAAGGAATTTCCATAGTTTGCTAGAATTTCTATAGACTGGCTTGCTGTTTGAACACATCATGTAATCTGCAACAATTCATCTCCTACAATTCACATTTTGTAGCAAGTAATGGGTTGTTGCATTCAATCTGGTGCTTGATGAAATGGAACCCTAAATGTTTCTGAGTCTTCTCATCGCATTTCTCTTGTTATCAATGGCCAGATTGGATTTTTCCTTGGAACTTGTAATAGAGTGTGTTCTGAAGGACAAAATGGACAAAATTTGGTTGAATCAGATTGGGTTCATAGCTTGGATTTAGGGTTTAATAAAATCGAATCATGCATGTAGCTACATGATAATTCAAATTTTTTTTTTGAAATTGTATTGTCATGCTTCTTCACTGAAATATAGTTTCATCTTTTGACAGATTGAAGCTGCCAGAGATGGAAAAACGGACTACTAACATGCTGACATTGGCACCCAATTGCAGATGACACAGATCCCATTGTAGAGGCTGTGAAACGTGCAAGTCAACGAAGTTCAATTTTGTTGCGGGAGACTTTTGACTTGAACCAGCCAGCCCAAGTGACACGGACATTTCTACAACCACAGACACTGCCAAATCAAGAGGATTTAATTGCTAGTAAGTTCCTTATCAATTGCAAATCCTTGCAATCAAGGATGTGGTTCCACCTGGAATCACATCCTAATCAACATGGTTTGGACAATGCTCTTAAACAACCTTGATTAGTGGTTAAAGTCATGATTAGTGTTGCTAGAAGCTGAAGCGGAACTTGAGTTCCCTCTTGAGTTCAATTTCTTAAGCTTTGCACCAATGTCCATGTTGTTGACTTCGAAGAAAAATGATTGGGTTGGTTCTGCAAGGTTCTAGTGAGGGGACATTCACAGGGCACTTTGCTATAGAGGAAATAAATCCACCTACCATTGCTACAGGGCATTCACAATCTACCAGGTTTGTGCTTCTTGTTGCTTGCTTTATCCTTAGGACTTTGAGTAAAGATGTAGAGATTGCTGCTTTCATTGAAGTACAACAGGTTTGTGCAACACTCAAAACCATCAATGGCTGAATTTCAAGCTTGCTTGCTAGCAGCTGTTATCTCCTTAACAAACCAAACTCAATTTTAATATAGTCATAGAACCAACCTTTTTTTTCTCTTGAATTTTTTTGACAAAAGATGATGGTAGTAATGCATTTGCTGATTGCACCTCGCAGCACGGATCGGCAACAGCTTCTGCCACCCGGACTTGGAAAAGTCCTAAAACAAACATTGTCAAGGGGCCGTAAGTACAACTGCACAAAACCTACTCCTTTAATGCTGTCCTAGGCTTGTACAAAACAACACAGGATTGAATGGCATAATTGTTGAGAATTCTGATTCACAATTTCTGATGGAGGCTTGCAGGGAACAACACATCAATCAATGGAACTGTTTCACTACATTCTTCCCCACATTCTCAATTGCTATCAAAGAGATTGGATCATGTGGCAGCATCAGCCAGTGTCTTGACTCCAGTGAAACTGAACGTGAGTTGTCTGGGGATGCCATCTCCATAAAGATTGCAACTTCTTCCAAAGGCCAAATTTTCACCACCTTCACACTGTGAACCCAACTTCCACGACTAAAGATAGTGATGAGCTGAACATAAGATTTCTTCTGAAAGTAAAATCAATGACTGGAGATAATTGTGTTACACCACTATTTAAGTCTCCTCTCTCGCTGCTACAGGAATGCTTGTACAATAATCATTTTACTTAAATACTGGAAATGGTCACTGAATTCAGTTTTCTAGAGCTCACACACAAACACTTGCTCATTGCCAAATAATCATGCAGATAATGATGCATGCCAATAGAAGTACCATTGGACTGAGCACAAAACTTTCTCATCACCATCTTTCACTATTGAAGCCAAATGCAAAACTTCTGTGAAGGGAGTGAGTTCCTATCATGACACTGTTTCACTTGTAGGATTCACTCATGAAAACTAAATATGTGCCTTCGACATTGTGCTGCTGATAGCATCTGAATGCATCTCTGTCCCATGATAGAAGGGAAAGGTGGTAAAGCAAAAACCAGACCACTACTGAAATCAAATATGAATGCAAAATTTCATATTTAATTTTGTAATAGGTTTGGTTGCCAACTGAACTTCAGAACCTCACTTCCATGTCATTGACACAAAACAAAACAAAAGGAACAACATAACCAGGAACACAATTTAGACCATTGTGCTAACCAGTCCAATCCATACCACCAAATTACTAACTCCTTTTGTTGCAACACTGGAGCTCACTCAACAAATGGAACATGCATTAGAGAGAAAGGGTGGCCATCTGATGACATGAACTCCTGCAATCTTGAGTGAAATTGGTTTACAAGATTTTGACACCATATGCTGCTGACTTAGCTTGGACACAGTTGGTGAGTGAGAAGACCTTCTCGCCAGTACTGACACCTACAAATATTTACAAACTCACTTATGCTTCCAATAAAGGACTGCCTAGTATATGACCCTAAGTGAGTCTCTGCATCAATTGTCAAGTCTTATAGCTCAGATAAAGATGGGTACAGAGAATATGCTGGAGAGGAGAGAGAAGGATATTTCAATTGCTGAAGCTTATTAAAGCCATATGAGCAGTTCAGAACTAACCTAAGGAGACAAGACTGCACTGGCAACATCTTCTTCATTGACAGTAAACCAGTCGTTGAATTCAACCCTTTCAGATGTACTCCCAGGTGTTGCATCACCTGGAAGCTGTTTCTCTGGAGATGGATCATTGCTGATGCCCTTTCTCTGGTTGGTTTCTTCCTCATTGTCTTCAAGGTCACTGAAAGAGACATCCTCATCAGCATTCTCCATACCTCCTGCATTTGTAATTCGCACTCATTACAATTAGAAAATCTGATAAGACCAATTTTCTTCACCTTATTACCCCATTACTTTTGAAGCCAGATTGCTTTTCATCGAAACACTATCTGTTCTGCACACACATTCCCCTGAACACACAAGCTCCTTCTGTTTACCCTTTTGGCACAGGACTAATTCACACAGGCTCACAGTGATGATCTGCCTGGTGAAAGGGATCAGCAAAGGGCACAAAAGAAAGTTCATCTTGAAAGGCACAACTGAAGTCTACTTGGAAATATGGAAGCCCTTTAGTTCAATTGTCGACTGGGTGTGGTAGGCCCCAACTAGCAGTGGTGTCCCTCCATATACTATTTCTAGGACTTACAGTGCACAGTGATAGTGTTTACCTGCATTTGTTTGTTCCTGTGGTACCATGCCCTGAATGGCTGCTTTCCCATCTGCCTTCTCATCATCACTGTTCTCCAGCCACTCATTGACCTCAGTCTCATCATCCACAAGTCTAAGAGCTGCAGATTTGGCACTGTTTGTATCCAGTAGCTGTTCTCTCTTTTGTGCTTCTGCAAGAGAATCTTGCCTGGCAATTGAATGAGCATCTGTAGTCACCAGATTCTTAGTTATATACTCCATGTCACTTTCCACAATTTGCTGCTTGTTAGAGCTGTTGCCCACATCTAAACTCCCCGCCACAAGCTCTTCCTCTCCAGACTGAGCTGGACTTCTGCCCATGGCAACTTCTTTGTCCTGAAGTTGTTGAAGAAGGCCACGGAACCTAATAATCTGCCAAGGTAGATCCATATAAAAATTTGTTCAGGAAGAAACTTTTGTTCTTCCAAATCTCAGTATCTCAAAAAAGCACAGGGTCCTCTGTAGATTGTAGTAATTGAATCCACCATGTGGGACTCAAACTTCAATCAGAAAGAGTGAACTTGATGAAAGCTAGTAAACCGGACTCTCCCACTTCCCACACCTACTTCTGCAAACTGTTTCCTGCAATACCTGGGGTGTGGACAGAAGATCTGCATCTTGCTTGCTGAGGCGTGAGTGCAGGAGCACAAAGTAGATTTGCCAGAAGCGCCCATTGCTGATGATGTCTGGGCAAAGCTCAGTGTACAATGCTCCCAGTGTGGCTGCCTCATGCTTCACAGCATTAGCATGCTCTTGCTGTGCCTCTGTCATTTCAAAATCTGCTTCACATCCAGCACAACAAGATCAGGGAACAAGTGGATCAATAATTAGACTGTACAATACCTACCAGATGAGCACCAGAAACTTACCATCATCTTCATCTTCATCTGCCAGAGGAAAGTCAAGCCAGGTCTCAGGGTGCATTGCAATGGTGTTTGCAAAGGCCACCACATCCTCCGTCACACCCACAGCATACTCCCCATCAGAAAATTCACCAACCATGTCACGGGCAAAGGGGAGCAGGCTTGAAGCAAACTTTGACAATTCATCAAAGCCACTGGCCAGCACACTGGGACGAGAATCCTGTACAACAAAATTGTCCTCAAGAGTGAATCAATCCCAGAGTTGCCAGAGTCTACAGACTGCAATCACCAGCATCTCACCAGATTTTTTTGGCAATGCAGACTTGTTGCATGAGTCAAAGCCTCTAGCAAGAAGCTTCTAGCAAGACTGAGAGCAGCTATCAGTTGGACTATGGAAATGCTCAGATATCCAATGCCTTCTTGCCTCCAATATCCTCAGAAATTGCTGTTGAAAATACAATGCTTTTCCAAAGAGAGCACATGCATTTGCACCTCCTATCAGACCAAATTCAGAACTTGCTACCCATCATTCCACATGAACAGCACCTGCAAAGAACTATGTCATGGCAAGTGGTGCAACAACACATCAGAAAACAAGACAGAAAGGTACGTGAATGAAGGAGTTCACCTCAGGATGTTGTTCATATTTGTCTCCCTCTTCATCACGCACCAAAGAAACAAGAGGACGCCATGTTGATCCATCACTTCTGTCAGTCTGTGGTGGCCTTTCTCTTGACAGCATACCATCAAGCAAAGGCTTGAACAGGGAGTTGAAACCAGAATTACTAGGGCCATGGTCTGCGGGGCTTTCTCGATCACCATATTTGCTCTCTTCAGGAGAAGTCTCTGCAGCTCCGGCTTCATCTTCATCATCCCCAGTCACACTTCGAATGACAGACTGAATCCGTGAGATGCCAGTTGCTACAGTGCCCCTCAATTCTGCTAGGTCACTGTGAAACCCTGTTAATCTCTGGCCTCCAGAATTTGGTGAGGAAGTCTTCGAACTACTGAGAATGCCAGAACCCTCATCCATTGCACTGACTCCGGCTATGGAAAGGTGGGATGGCAGGTCCTTTGCATCACTCTCTGCCTCAGCATCATTCCCTTCTTCTTTTTCCTGGCCAATTTTCTTTAAAATTCCTACATCTGTTTGCGGCACAAGAATGGCCTTTGGTGACATACTCGATTTCTCCAGCACTGGAGGAGGGTTCAAGAATGATGCCACACCCCATAACTGGCGGGTAAGACTCTTGGTCAGCTCCGACAGATCCTCTTTCACGCCCTTTCCTGCAGCAGCATGTTGGCCTACATTGCTTTCTTCTCCTTCTCCTTCTTCTTCTTCATCTTCTTCTTTGTTATTTCCGCGTCCTTGCCGCGGCGAGGACGGAAGAGAAAGAGATAATGAATTGGCAAACCACGACATCGGTAAAATTCCCACAAAACTGTCTCTCGGGACAACAGTAGCAATTGCTGGAGATCGAGCGTGTGAAGAACTACCAGCAGAACATTACACAGGCATCAGCCGCATATCCTTTTCAACAGGAGAGTTGCTGCATTTGTTCATAACTGTGTTCCTGCACATACCTCCAAGCAACCGAAAAGAGTGATAGTCGTCACACCGCCGTTATCGCATCCAAGAAGCAACCTCCTCTCCCGATTGCAACAAACCACAAAACACGCATCCCGTCTTTCTTCTTGTGCAACATAATAACGCAACCTACAAAACCTCCTCCAAGCACACCACAAAAAACAAAGGTGTTCTACAGACTAATATCGCAAAAATCGATCACTTCTTCCTGAATACTCCTTGGACCAAAGCATGAATCACACGCATCTCTCACGCTTCCAATACCCGGCTTCGTAAACGCAGTTCTGCAGCTTCCGAGGCGCCGTAAATTCCCAAACACGTTCAGGCTGTCTCAGCCTCTTCTCTGCCAGATGGAATTGAAGAATTCGGCGAGCAGGCAGGCCATAGATATCAAGGTGAGGAGAGGCATCCACGCGAGAGAGAGCGCCAGAGCCGGAGGCCGATGACCATGGCCAAGAATTCTTTTTCTGCGCTCCTCCTCATCTCCCATCCCAACATTCATTCCCCATGCTCCATTATTCATTCACATGGAAACTCCATCCCATGTAATTCCTTCACACGTAGATGAATTGAGAGCGTCTGGGCGTACGCTTTTCTGTTCTGATATGGATGATGAAAGAACGCCGCTGTGTTCTCCGCTGAAGCGACGCCTGGGAGGAGGAGGAGGAGCTTGAAGAAGAGAGCAGCTTTTCCTGCCTGCCGCAGTTCTCACGCCCTCCGCCTTCGTCTTCCGCCTTTTACTGATTTTTGTGCAGCAATTGTGACGCTTTTTCCATTCTTCTACTTCATTTTTTTGGAGTCTGACAGTTTAAGAAGAGTGCAGAGTGAGAGAAAAACTGACATCTTGCTGTTTTGGCACCTTCTTCTGCATTCTTCTTTCTGCAGCATTTTGGTGCTCTCGTTTTTCTTCTTCTCTTTTCCATAAGCTAGAGGGCATCTGTTGCTCTCGTTTCCGCTTGTTGCTTCTTCATCTCCTTCCGTGGCCAGAGGTAATGTCCAAAGAGCTCCTTGAAATTGCTGCTCTACCTTCTTTTTTTCACGCTGCTACTTCCACAGTATGTGACTATTGCCATCACAAACATGGAAGTCGCACTATGTTGAAGCTACTTCCATATCCCAAGCATGGAGCTTGGAGCCACATTTGCTTGTGATGCCAAAGTCAGAAAACCACCTATTGCATGATCATAGACTATGAACTGAGGTAGCCAGGGAGGAGGAGGAGGCATTGGACCACAGCAACAGAGGTAAGATCCATGTAACCCTAATATTACCTCTTTGCTTCAACATCATCTTCTCCATGATGCTTTCCAAATCTTTTCACAAATTTGAAGAATGTGATTTTGTGTCTGCAATGTTTTTCAGAAGATTGTCAATTTGAGATGATCACAGATTGTAAAGTGAGATAGCCAGGGAGGAAACTTTAGACACAGCAACAGCTTGTTTGAAGCAACAGTGACATGGTAAGATCCACAGAACCCTAATCTTAGCTCTTTTGTTCAACATCAACTTCTCCATGATGGTCCCAATCTTTTCACAAATTTGAAGAATGTGATTTTGTTTCTGCAATGTTTCAGAAGATTGTCAATTTGATATGATCACTGTAAAGTGAGGTAGCCAGGGAGGAGAGATCGGACACAGCAACAGCAACAGACGTATGATCCATTAATCCGTAGTCTTTAGCTCTTTCCTTCAAAATTATATTTTACCATGATCTCCCAATCCTTTCCCAATTTGAAGAATGTGATTTTGTGTTTGCAATGTTTCACAGGACAGTCAATTTGAGATAATCACAGACTATCAAGTGAGCTAGCCAGCAAGGAGATGTTGGACATAGCAACAGCTCCTTTGCAGCAACTGTGGTAAGATCCATGCAACCCTAGTCTTAGCTCTTTCCTTCAACATCATCTTGACATGATCCTCCCAAATCCTTTCACAAATTCAAAGAATGCTATTTAGTGTCAATGTTTTAGAAGACAGTCAATTTCAGATGCATGCAAAATACTGCAAGAACTGCATTGAAGGAGATCCTGTAATCTGTCAACCCATGACTGCCAAGACACTTCTTCTGCATATTCTCAACAGAGTTCTTTCAGTACTCTTGAGCACTGAAAAGTTGGAACACAAAAGACCTCAGTTGTTGTTACTATGAGCTCAACCATACAACTGAATCTGTTTTCATAAATAAAATTGACACCAATTCTATCTCTCCCTGTGCAGCTTACTAACACAGTAGAAAGCAATGCATGATATCATTTCACAAACTCTCACAAGCACCCACCTCATGTAATGTATCATATACAAATAAAGGAATTTCAGGTTTAGAAGAGTTTATAATAAAGTTAAATTACAAAACTGATCATTCATAAGATTGCTAGGAGGCTTGTGCGCCACAACTCAATGACCCAACTACCACACAAAGGGTTGATCCAAAATCTACTTCTACACAAACATGGATGTCAAGATCATTTTTCCAAAAAAGCCCCACATGGGATGGGATGTATATATAAATGTAATTTCTATATGATTACAAAAGCAAAACAGAGAGTTCCAAGCAAATCCTTTTATAAAGGCAAACCAGAAATTCCAAACTCACTTTCTCCCATGTCAAAAAAGCTTGAAGAAGAGTAATTGTTTTAGATAAAATGACCAGAAAATAACTAAATATGGATTGCGGCCTAGAAAATCACCTACTCAATTGTGAACTTGTCTACTAACTTCATTCCAAGTTCACATGGTAGCGGGCCTTTCAGTTTTGCTGCAACTAAAAAAGGTTTCAAGAAAAGACACTAAATCTAATTATATTCTGATAGACACATAAGATCCTAATTATGCTCATAGATACATAAGTTCCTAATTATGCTAATAGATACATAAGTTCCTAATTATACTAATTGATTAATAAGATGCTAATTATGCTATAAGCAACAATAATTAAGCTAATTGATTGATTGGGTTGGTAAGATGGTAAACTTAATTTGATAATAAAGATGGGTACATTTGATTGATAAAATGGCAAATTGGTTTTCTTAATTACTTACGCCTTGCAGTTTTCTGTACCATATGCATTGTTTGCATTTTCAAACACCCTGGCTTGGACGGCTGCGGCAGTTCTGGACACGAGGGCCCGGTTGAACTGGTCGATGACTACAGTGTGCGAGAACTGGTAGCTGGTGGGCTTCGTGTACGCGTTCAGGAGAGCCGCGACTCCGTGGTTTGCAAGCTCGCTGAAGGCATCGAATCTGCCGTCGTTTAGCGCTTGCAGCATTGTCGTGGTTCCGTATGCAGTCCCGGCTCGCGTCCCGAAAGCATCCGTGACTAGTGATCTCGTGGACACGAAGAACTTCGGCCAACTCTCTGTATGTGTACTCCAGTAGCTGCGAAGGAAAACAAAAAAAAAATTCCCAACACCACCCACGAGAGTCGTTGCATTTTGTGTCAGTTGTTGTTGCAGATCGACATTGCAGCTGAAAAGACCAAGGACAACCAGATGAGACTAAATACCAGTTAATTTGGTTTTGGACACTTGGATGTGTGAATGCTTACCTGCTAGTGGAGCATCCTGTTGTTGTTGCTTTGGTATTAGGACCTGCTTCATTGATCTTGGAAGAAGAAGATGGTCGAGAATTGGTGAACTGCGCGTACACGGACTGGTCTACGGGGTCTTGGGTTTGGAACTGGTTGTCACCGAAGGTGGTGCTGGTCTTCGAGAGATCCTGGGTGGCGCTGCTGCTGCTGCTGCTTGTCCTGCTAGTTGTGTCGCCGAAGCGATACGCGGACTGATCCGGGACTAGCGATGGATTCCTGGCGAAGAACTGCTGGCCGTCGTCTGGCTGAAAGTTCGTAAACAGCTCTGTGTCCGGCTGAAAGGAATCAGCGTGCTGCTGCTGCTGCTGTTGTTGCTGTTGCGTCTGTTGTTGTGTCTGGTACCTTGTATTGGTAAGGTCGAAGGAAGATGGGTACTTGCCGCTAGGGTCCGAGCCCCTATAGCTGGTCGAGCTCGAGCTGCTGGCGCCGTTCTTACGGGCGTTGGTAAGGTCGAAGGAGGATGGGTACTTGCCGCTAGGATCCGAGCCCCTGTAGCTGGTCGAGCTCGAGCTGCTGGCACCGTTCTTACGGGCGTTGGTAAGGTCGAAGGATGATGGGTACTTGCCGCTAGGGTCCGAGCCCCTGTAAGTCGCAGTCGGAATGTCAGTCCAGAAAGCACTAGTGTCTGTGGAGCTCGACTGGGATTCGGAAGAAGAGCTCGCGAATGTCTTCTCGCTAGATAGAACTGCAGCGGAGGTGGTCGACTGATCAGTTGTGTGGGAAGATGTTGTTTTGTCTTTGGACTCTGTAGCGGATGCCTGATCAAACTGAGCTCCAAATTTCTTTGCTTCTTGCTCGTCGTAACCGTTTACGAAAGGCAAGTTCCTGCTCCCAGCGGCAGATGCGCTTTGAGACGAGCTGCTCGACTGCTTGAACTCGAAGTTCGGATAGTTGTTGGGCTTCACCTCCTCTGGTGTTGCACTGCTCGACTGCTGCTTCCCTTCTGTCGAAGACACTTCATCAGTTGTCTGCTTCGACTCCTCTTTCGTCTGCTTGAACTCGAAGTTTGGATAGTTGTTGGGCTTCACCTCCTCTGGCACCACATTGCTCGTCGATTGCTCCGGTTCCGTAGAAGCCGCCGCTGCCTCCGTCGTCTGCTTCGACTCCTCTTTCGTCTGCTTGAACTCGAAGTTCGGATAGTTGTTGGGCTTCACCTCCTCTGGCACCGCATTGCTGGTCGATTGCTCCGGTTCCGTCGAGGTCGCAGCTTCCTGGGTCGTCTGCTTCGCGTCCACTTTCGACTGTTGCGTGAACTCGAAGTTGGGATAGTTGTTGGGCTTTACCTCAGCAGTGCTCTTCTCCTCTTGAGCTCCATTGCTCGCCGATGCCTTCTCTGTTGTCGCATCGCTCGGCTCCTCCTTGGACGTTACTGTCGACCCAGTTGTGAACTCGAAGTTAGGATAGTTGTTTGGCTTCACCTCCTCCTCCTGGCTCGACTTCTCTTCTTCCTCCGCTGCTGCATTGCTCGTTTTCTTCTCTCCCGTCGACTGCTCCGTGGACTGGGAGCTGTCAGGATGGTCATCGACAACCTCTACATCATCCTTGCTCGACTTGGTCTCCTCTTCCGCTGCTGCTGCATTTCTCGACTGCTGCTTCGGCTGTTGCGTGAACTCGAAGTTAGGATAGTTGTTGGGTTTCACCTCCTTGTCTCCAGAGAGCTTCGCCTCTTGCGTTACGCCTGCAGTAGTACTGGTGCTCGAAGTCGTCGCGTCTTCCCTCGCGGTTCGAGAACTGGTTCTTGCAAAGTTCGCATGAACTGCAGCTGGCTCGGATCCTTCTTTAACCGAGTCCTTCTCCGCTGTACTAGTCTCCGACTCCTGCTGCTGCTGAGACGTTTTACTACCTGCATGCACTTCAGTACTCATGGTTTGCACAGCAGATACAGTCTCTGGCGGATACTCAAAACTCCTCACGGGGATCGAATCCTCCGCAACAGCAACAACACCATAAGCAACTGCAGACACCAGGAGAAGCACAACACCAAACAAAACGGCTTGATTCCTCATGGCGGCAAAGCTTCTATCAGTGCTGCAGCGCCCGGTTAGCCTCGCCATGCTGCACTAGATCAGCTACAGCTTCGAGTAAAACAACACACACAACTTCTTCAAGATCTGATCTGATATTCCCACAACTCCAAAGATCAAGTGCTACTTAAATCACCGATTGCAACACAAACCTCCGCAAAACAACAAAATATTCTAAGAAAACCAGTACTGCAACCACTCCACAAAACTACTACTGCCTCAAACTTTGATGCTGACCTCCACCACCAGATCCGGACTACTTACTTACTGCTCATGTTCTCCAACCCCACAATATAAAACTAGTTTTTTCTCCTCTGTATTTTTTTTTTTGGTTGGGTTTTCTTTTTCCACCTCAAAGCTTGTCTGCTGCTACTGAACTTTTATGGAGTCTGTCTGCAGCAACAAAAACATGAACCTGAGCAGCAACGTGAGACCTAAGACGTGATCATACACTTACTGGGCCAGCCAGCTGCAGGTAGCCATTATTCTATCAAGCAGTTGTGTTTGTTGGTTGTCTGGTACATGGATGGGCCTGCTGTCTGGTATCAACAAATGGGTATCAATACTGATAACAAAGGAGGGACCAGTATGGGTATGACTTGAGGCATACCTAGGAGGCTGACACCATGAGTACCATCCGGGTAACAACTAGGGACCTGAGGTAATACCAATCCTGTACCCGTTTTATACCCGTTCAATAGGGACCTGAGGTAATACCAATCCTGTACCCGTTTTATACCCGTTCCAGTAGGGACCTGAGGTAATACCAACCTTTTATCAGTTTTATACCAGTTCCAAATATCAAGAACATATCTGGTTCACCTAGAAGCTTGCATTTGGTATCAACAATGGTATCAATAATGGTAGTAAGGAGGGACTTTAAACCTGCATGTGCGAGGAGGGCTATGGATGAAATCATATAAAAAATGTGAATATGGGATTGACTTGGCCGAAAGGCTTAACTTCGTATGGACCCAAAATGGATTGGGATGAACATTTGGGTTTGATGTGGCCTAAACATATGGAATAGATGACACAAAAATCATAATCAAATGTAAATGAAATTAAGTTGAAATTAGTTCAAGATTAAATCAAAATCAATTAAAATTATCATATAAATTATAGACTTATTATAATAAAAATATTATGTTTAAAACATTTTTTGTTTGTATATTTAGATCAAGATCACACCAAGATCATTCGTAAAAACAAATTGAATATATAACTTGAAAAGTTCAATCATCTAGTCCATCGAACTCCTTCAGGCCCCTACGATCAAATCCCTTCAAGGGCCCCTGGGATCACACCCCTTCATGACTAGTATTGATATGACATGAGGCAATAAGGATGAGGCTGATACAAGTACCAACCAAGGAGGTACTAGGGACACGAGGTAATACAAGTCTTGTAGCAGTTTCCAATATCAGGGGTATATCCAGTTTATAGGCCTGTATCTGGTACCAATAAGGGGTATCAATACTGGTAGCAAGGTAGGACCAGTACTAGCCTGGTAGGGACCTTAGGTAATACCATTTGATGAAATTTCTGGGATGACAACTTAATTGGATGATGTGTCACATCAATTGCTGAAAGCAGAAGATGACAAAAGTTTGGTAGTTGATGGTGACTGATGGAAGGAGTGCATTTTAGTTTTTGTGTTGCTTTGTTCTTTTGCGGGTTATGAGTTTCCTGAAGTTGTTATGATCGGTGGCACTCAATATGTTTATGGTTTCTTTTGTGTGTAAGCTTTGTGTGGTGTGGTGCTAATGTGTGGATCTTCATTGTTGGATGTCAATCAAGAATGGGAGGATGTTGGAGAGTACAAAGGGACTTCTACAACTAGGGCAACTAAGTATTCAGATTTTTCTTGTTGTTTGGTGTGTTTGAGTAGTCAACTAATTGCAAATTTTTTATGCTTGATGGCATTAGAAGGATGAATGGCTGAAGGTGTAGATTGTGGTTTTTGTGAAGAAGGAAGGGTTATTTCTATTGTGCGATGTAATTTTTTTCTATAATGATGATTAAACTTCTTTCAAGCTAACTTTTGAAAATTTTACATAAACATCAGTATCATCAATAACATATTGGGCTACCTTTGACATGGCATGCCCAAACATGACCCCACAACTGGATATGTTAGTTGAAGGCAAAACAAAAAACACATAAATTAATGCAAAAATCAAAATGCTTAAATTAAATATCTCATTTTTAACATATGCAATTACTTTGCCAAGCAAACAAAAGGTATCTAACAAAGATGTCACTTGGATTCCCATGCCTACACTTATAATGTCATCTACTTGAAAAATTCCAATTGTCACATGGGTGGACTCCCATGAAATGTTGATAAAATTCACAACCATGGCAAAGGTATCATAGCCTATGTGAAACATCCAAAACTCAAATGAACATGTACAAATAATATGAAATTCAAGAGTTGAGACACACATTTTTCCCTCGTTTTTTTCACCATATAAAAACATTTCAATCACCATTTGGTAATGAAATGGGGATTGTACATGCCCACATTGTTGTAAAACTAGGGATTTTGGCACGACCTTAGCTCTAAGCTTGTGATTAATACAAGGGGCATGGAAAGGTGAGGGCCAAGAGTGCAACTCAAGAGTCACATTCACAGTCCCAAGAATGCGAAAAAGTGTGAACAAATGAGCCCACACATTCCCAAATGGGCTTTCACTTTGGAAGTTAAAGTCTCGAAGGACTTTCGAATTTTCATAAAGCAATTTGAAAGGTCAAAACTCATTAGATTAAAAAAAAAATTATATCATTAGAAAGCTTTTGAGACATAAATACCTTAAATGGGCTCACATGATCCATTTGAATACTTACAACACAAATTATGGCCGAAAACAAAACTGGGAATCAAGTGTCAATTTGACTTTTAAGCACTAAAAGTCAAGAATCGCCTTAAATTACATGCATGCAAGTGGCGTGCCATATATCATTGGAAAGTTATCAACAAAAGATATAACTTTGCTTTAAACTTCACTTCAATTGAAGGTTTTCACAACAAGTTATGGCTTTCCAAAATGATGGGTGTCTTAATTTTGGAAATTTTGGGATTCCTGACTTGGGAGTCATGGGAAAAATGACATTTGGGTGTAGCCCTTATGGCCAGTCACAAAAAATACTATAAAGGGTAAGGTGATGATTTCCCCCAAGTCCATGTCATGGTGAGTTTTGTGAGTTCATGTATGCCCATGATTCGTCTGTGCACCAAAAGTGATCTAACTATGCATTAACCAACTTGTTGTTTGGTTTTTGTAGGTCCATATGAATAATTAACTCACTTATCAATCATCGTAAATCCCCATCTTGAAACTCCAACACGCCCCTTTTACTTTCAAAGTGTTGCGAATTAAAAAACAACCTTTAAAACATACTACAACTTTTATTCCTTGCATTATTCCCACTTTCAAAATTACATTTGAATCTTTCAAGGAGTTGGGGGTGCGTTAAATTTGATTTGTTGTAAGATAATTAGTTACCGAAGAAAGTTATGATTTGAAAAAAGGGGACAAATTTTTGCTTCTTTGAAATTTGTTTTTCACTTTGGGTTTTTATAACTATTTGCAACTTAAACAATCCCCATTTCTTGTATAAGTTTGGATGTTCATTACAAACATGTTTTTTCAATGCATTTGTGCCATGGTTCTTGTTGTAGCCCACAACCCCTTTATGTTTTCCATGGGCGTCAATGTGTTGCAATTGAATAGGATGACAAACAAAACATTTATAGGTTACAAATGTTCACTACTACAACAATATTCACCACAAAAAACCCAATAGGTTGATGATCAATGATTAAAAGTCCATACACTTCAATTGGCCAATAATTTTAAAGTCAAAATCTCAAAAGCTCATTTTGAAAATATACTTAAAATATATCTACAACATGCTAAAAATATGCCATTATTTCATAGCATATACAAAAATATCCTTTTGCTTCAAGTGCTTCCTAAAATATATAAGCAATGACCTTTCCATGGGGTCATGTGATCCAAATCAACTTCAAATTGAGACAAAAAAATCAATGTCATCTTTTTCATCACATGAAATTTTTGTTACAAATTATGCATGACACTTGTGGAAATCATTATAAACATCCTTATATGGGCTTTGTTCTATCAACTATTACCTACCAAAAAAAAGGGACAAAAAATTTACCTCTATAGGAATTCAATGGCATCTTTTTCCTCACAAAGTCTTACTAAAAGCAACTAAATGTGGAAAAAACCTTGCCGATGTAAAAAACTAATGAAAGGAAAAGAAACAAAGTGTTGAAAAAAAAAAATGTTTGCAACATTCAATGCATCAATGAATAGCTCAATGACCACCACTCAAATGACCATGGCAATTATTTAAATGACCACAATGAAAGTTCATTAGGTCAAATGACCATTGTGATGATGACAATGATGAAAATTGCAAACCTTAGAACAATGTAACTTAAACCTTAAATCAAATTGACCAAAAAACTATAACAACCAAAAAAATTCTTAAAAGTTACCTTAAACTAAAACTTATCAAAGGGTGTTGGAGAAAAACATACTTGTAGCACACAATGACCATTACAATGAACATCGTAATGAAAATTTTGATGACCACCACAATGATGATAATGACAAAAATAACAAAACCTTAAAGCAATGTAACTAAACCTTAAATCACCTCAATTAAAATTTTAAAACAAGAAAAACAAAAAGACTCACCTATGTTGATCACCAACCATCATGATGACCATCACAACAAAAACAAGATGTTTTATTGCAAAAGCTTGGTGTTGTAACTTGAACATTGATGATAAACAAAAAGAAAAAAAAAGTGATGAAATATATATTTGAGCACAATGACCATCATGATGACCATCACAATAACACTAACATTTTGCAACAACAAAAGGCTAAAACAAATGTTCAATAGTTTCAAAAAAAACCTCAAAAAAAAAAGCCAAAAAAACTAACAAAACTTGAAAAACACTTAGCCAAAAATAATGATGATGGCAAAACAACAAAAAATTGAATGATGGCAATGGCAATCTAACAAAAACCTCGACACTAGCAATGCAAATACGAGCAACCTCAACAATGCTTCATTTTTGTTTGCAACAATCACCACAAGAAAAATGAAACAAAAAAAATGAGGAAAAGGGGAAATAAAAAGTAGGAGGGAAAGGGAAAGGGCATTGGAAAACATGAGAAAAAAACTCATGTGCAAAAGAGAGACCTTGCCATCATGTGAAAGAAAAAGTTTGCCATGAGAGGAGCTTTGGAATGTGACATGCAACAAAAGAAACCCTAACCCCTAAGGCTGGAAAAAAAGTTGGAACCTTAAATTTTAAAAGGCACTTGCTCATTTGATGAAAAGTTAAAGGTAGATGAAAACCTAGGTGGATGATTCAATATTATCAATTACCGAAATCAATACGTAACAAAGTTTTGGTAATTAATGGTGATGGGTGGTGCTATGAATTTTCGGATTTGCTTTGCATTTGTGTGGTTTGTTGTTTTGCAAATTACGTGTGACAACTTGATTTTTCGTTATGACAATGTTCGAAGTTGGTGTTTGTTTTGTTGTTTTTCATTGTTGGGGGAGTTGGTGATTTCTATGTTGGATTTAGTGGATGCAAATAAGAAGGAATTGCTATATGATTGGTTTTCAGAGGAGATGAGAAGTTAAGCATTTGCAATTTGTTGGTTTTGTTGTTTAAGTGTGATTCTTGGTGGATTTTTTAATTTCTTACTTTGTGACATTTAGTTGGGGAAGAAAACCTTTATGTTGAACCTGATTTCGAGAAGAGGCATATATTTTTCTATTACATGTGATTTGATAGATGGAGTTCAAGTTTAAAAGTAAAATTTAAGGATCATAATTCAAGAGAGATGATGAAGATCTCTAGGGATTTCGAAGCAACCCTAATGGTAGGTCATTGTGGTCAAATTGAGTGTTTAGTCTATACATTGAAATTTTATTGAGTTATGTTGTGTTATGTTATGTTGGGGGAGAAAGTAGCCACTTGTGTGGGAGCCCTGAAATAATGCTATGTTCCAAAGGAGTTCGGTTGTTGTGGGAAAATTTGTCAATGGGCATCCAGAACATTGCATTATGTTTGTTAGCTTTCTAAGTCAATGTACATTATTTTGTTTTCATTTTGTAGCAGGAGTCATCATACATCATCTGATTTGAAAGGACCCATTTGTGTGAGGCATTGGAAGTGATGCAAATTTTCAGTGTGAGATATCTAATATATTGTAGTTCAAAAGGTGTAATCCAACATTGTTGTTATGGGGAGATGGTTTTTCAGAGTTGGGAAAAGTTTTGTCACTGCAATGTGGTCTACCAGTATAAGGATTACTGGTGCCCATGAGAGTGAGATGACAATGTTCTGATCCTTGAAGAACCATAGGTTAAGGTAAATTGATCAAATAAGATATGACTTAGGCAAGTGATTTGTGATGACTTTTTTAATTTAAGTAACATAATGTTGGTGCGTTTAGCAAAGTTGGTTACATGATTACTTAGTTGTATAATCAGGTAATGTAGTGTCCCTGTTTCTTTTCATTACACTGGTACAAGGTGTTACAAATATTGTGGAATTGATGGTCATCAGATTCTGAGGTTGAACCCGGATCCTAAAATGGGGTGGATCCCAGGGTAAGGTCCTTGTCCAGGTATTCAAATAGAGATCAGGGTCAGGGTAGGGTATGTAGAACCAAAATCATCCAGTATTACCCAGATCTGCTGAGTATTATCCAGATCTCTGGAGAACCGCCCAACACTGGTAGGGACAAGGGACATGTGGTAATACCAGACTTGGAACTGTTTCATATACCAGTTTCAGTATCAGGGATATAATATTATTTGCCCCATACCAGCCAAAAATCAGTCTTGGACTCAATACCAAGATGAGAGAGGCTGCTCTGAAAAGTAATCCAAAAGTATCCAATACCCAAGACCACAGTGGTATGAAAAGTTGTTGAAATAACCCAAAAAACCAACACCAGCTAGAGATAGGTTCAAAAGTCCATGATACCAGATCAATACTGCTGGTATCATAAAGGTTTTTTTGCTTGGAAAGAAACAAAGAGGAGGAAGAAGGAGAAGAGAGAAAAATGAAAAGGACTAAAAAAAACAAACAAAAAAAACTGACACAACACAACGTCTAGCGAGAAAATGAATGGAGCATTAAGCTTGGCATTGAAAGCAGCAGCAGCAGTAGTTAGATTGATAATGGTGGGTGGGGTAGCAGGCAGCAGGCAAGGCTTGAGCCTTGGAAGTGTGGTGGATGCAAAGCAGCAATTGCAGTTGCTGATTACTGACAACAAAAGAAATGTCAGATCACATGATGATGTGCAGAGATTAACAGACACTAGTGTCAGTCTGTCTCAAGGTTAGAGAGAGTACTACTGGGGCACCCCAAATACTTTATCAAGCAAGTTTACAGAACTTGCTTGTAAGGTCCTTCACCTATTACTTATTAGTAAAAAGAAAATGACAAACAAAGAAGGGACTTCTTCTGTTGCTCATCATGTGATTTATTTATTAGTGCTTTCTGGACCAAAATATGACAGTATGAACTATGAATTGTTACCTACTTGTTAGTTGTATTAATTACTTGTGTGTGTGCACCCAAAAATAAATAAATAAATAAAAATTCTTTTGGTGATTGGCCTCATTGATTGGCCCCATCACCAAATTCACTGTGGATACTCCCTTCAAAAATCAACTGTTATGTAGGTACCTAGTCTTTTTCTTTGGTCTAGCTATGTGGCCTTGGGTGAACTAGTAAAAAATTTACCATGGTTTTTACCATGGTTAAAATCCCTAAAATCCATTTAAATTATTTCCAAATATTTTCTAATATTACAAATATTCCATTCTTAGACTAAATCAAGTTCTAATCAAGTTAGTTCTCTGAGTTCAAATCTAACATTTTTGAAAGGCCATAGTGAACCAGCACACACCAGTGCACTGTGAAGGATGGATGGTAAGTGGTCAGGAGACAGTTTTCTGTTGGGTTTCAGTTCCCTAGCTAACCATGGTGGTTAGCTCAGTTGCTTTTTTCTACTACCTACCTACTAACAGCCCAGTAGCAGGTTATTAGTAGGTAGGTAGTAAAAACAGCCCTTACCTGCGTATAAGCCATCTACTTACCTAGTAGTTATCTATTTTCCTACATATCTATGAAACCTATTTCTTACATAATTGGTTACCAAAGTGAAACCATATGCTAACCCAAGTTGAGGTTCATCTACGACTGAGTAAGAACAGGCATCCAATGGACGGTGCGCTGGTGGGTGCTGGTTCACTATGGCCACATTTTTGGGCTTAATATGGTCACTAAGAGGGGTAACCTTCACTTGTTTGTGTAAGGGTGCCAATGTGCTGCTTCACCCTCGCTATAGCGCAATTAAAGGGTAGAATTTTGGGGAACACATTGGGAACAGAAAACAAAACAAAAATATTCAACCCCCCATCCCCTCCCCAAAAGAAAAACCCCTGACCGTTGTCTTCCTTTTTTTTTTGAAATTTCTTAATGTAACATCATTAGCCATTATCCCAAACAAGGTTAGCGTTGATTGGCAAAAAGTTTGTTTCCTAAATCCAATTTAGCATTTACCAGGTAGCCACTAAAAAGCCTCACTCAAGGCATTACTTGAATCTACTACACTGATAAAAATTAAGCCCATAACAATTCTGGTTTGTTCTAAATTTCATACATCATCGGTTTCCAAGACTAAATCACGGTTTCTGAGTCCAAATTTAACATTTCCTAAATTAAATATAGCCACTTAGAGCCTCACTGAAGGTAAAGGTATGAGTGCATAGGTGCTTCAATGTTTTTTTTGCTTTTATTTCACCTGAAAATTATGATTTCCACATGCAACCAAGATTTTTGAAAAAAAATGGGACCTACCACCCCAGATTTTCCAGGACAAAAAAAAATCCAATTCAAAATATTTCAGCAGGTAGCCAAAATATAAAAGAACTTTAAATTTTTATTTTGATATCTAGTCTATAGCCAAATTTGGCTAAATATTTTTGTGGATGATTGCCAACTTGGCAACGGTACAAAATTGTTAAAAAGAACTCTGTGCTTCTTCACCTTGTGGCCAATATAGGTAGCAAAGATGATGAAACCCAGTCAATCATAAATAAACAAAAGCACCCAAAAAAGGGGGAATATGAGGAACAAAATGGAAGGACCCATGTCCAAGAAAACAAAAAAAACCACCTAAGAGGGTGAACCACAAAGGGAACATGAAGCTCCCAAACCTCCTCTTGTTGCTAGAAACATATCAAATAAGGAAAAGGGAAGACTTATGAAAGGAGACCTGGCCTAAAAGAATCGCCTAACTTAGAAGAACCTTCACCTCCGACAACAGCATGTCTCAAAATAGAGACCAAACCAAAGAACAATATGACAAATTATTTGTAGACAAGAAGGCAAAACAACAAACATTATAACTTTGAAATTATTGGTGGCCAGATAAATCCAATAAGTAACTAACTCTATATCACATTCATATTCGGCTTATGACTACCTACCACAAAGTCCCTTTGTCACCACTCAGTTCAGTGCTTAATTCTCCCTCAAAAGTACACAGAGGCTGATAGGAGCCTGTTGTTGAGGGTACATATTCTTATTATTTTCTATCATTATATTGTGAGGTGCATCCCAAAGTTCACTTTTAGGTTTTGCAATGAGACTCTTTGATTCACATCATCCCAAAAGAAAATTCTGAACCCTTTGGAAACTCTCCTGGTAGAGCTTCTTTCCAAGTGCCTCCCTTTTGGCCCACCTACAGACATTGTGAGAGTTCAATTTTGGGCAAAACTTATGGGATAAAGTGTGGTGTTATTGGGAACATCTTGAGGAATGCATTCGGAACTTGAGGTTCTCAGTGAGAATATGATGTGAACACATAAGGACTCTGCTGGCAGAATTTGCCAAGGTGGCAGGCAGATTATGCAATTCATTCAATTCCATTCAATCTGCCAAGGTAGTAGATTATGCATTTCTGCAAATACAGAAGATGTTCCCTGGCCCACTCTCTTGTATGCAAAGTTCCATTTGAGAGGTTTTCAGGCAGAGTCAGCCATTTTGTACCTACCTGTGCCTAGTTCATGGCCTACCTCTAGATCTTTACATACGGAATTTGTCCCAGAGGACGCATTCTGCCTTCCCAATGACAAATAAGGAGGCAGAATGTTCCCCTAGAGTGCGTGTTCTCTGGTACAAAGCTTTAAAGTTATTGCTGTTGGCCAAATAAATCCAACAAGTAATTCTGTTAGACAAGGATATTCACATTACAATCATGGCTTTTTTCTTTTTTTTAAACGTCAAACTTTTAGCAATTTTTTCCAAAAAAATAGTGAAATTTCTAGAATTTACACTAGAATGAAAATTCCAAAAGTTTCCCAAAAAAATTCTTTTCAAAAACTGACAAATTTTGTCAGAACATAAAACACTGATTACAATAGACCTTTTAGTGGGTACCTGAGTAAGGTTAAGTTTTTAACAGGAAAGTTATCCAGTGGTTTGCAGTAGAACCTACGCATCTGCACTGCAATTCAGTGACCTTTTTCTATTTACTCTTCAATTGTTTAAATTTTGAAACACATCCTTAAGTACAGAGACAGCTTCAAGACATGTCTGTTGGATAATCTATTAATTTTGAAGATTCAATGTTGAAAACTAGAATATTTCAAAAGATAGACTCTATTTTCCTTTTTTTAAATTTGTTCTTTGAAATTTTTAATTTTTGAAAGTTCAACATCTCTACCAATGATATAATTAGTGTCGGAGCTGCCAAAGTACTAAGGTATTGAAATTGGCCATAGGTGTTTCTTTTTGCACGGTTTGGTCATGTAGCCAAAGTGGGCAATCATTGATGGAAAGATATAGCCAAATTTGGCTACATACAAAATATGTTCTATATTTTTTGGCTATCTCCTTGAAACATGTGGAGGAATCTGACAGGTTTTTTCCAATTTTTTCAAAAGTGTCTCAATTCAAATTCTCAAAAATGATTTCATTATAGCACTTTTTTTGAAACTTTTAATTTCACTTTTTGGCAAAAAAGTTTGACAATAGAAAAAGGCTTTTGGGCATTCAAAATCAGGTATTCCACATTGAATCATTTCGGCAAAAACAAAGTGCCAATTATAATGAGTAGCCTAGTACGCAACAACTACTAACTACAAAATTCAAATAATATATTATAAAAGTTGAGTGTATTCTATGCTTCCGAATCATCATCAAGTGTTCAATTGTGGAGTAGGGCTACTACTACTACTACTACTACTACTCATCACACCCACTTTTGAAAGTGGTTGGTTGTTTGTGGTTTGTATGTAATACATTAAACACATGCAACTTTCGAATAACTTCTCAAGTGGGGCATTAGATACCCAATTCTCAAGTGCGGTGTTAGGCGTTATTAGACACCCAATTCTTCAAGTGCGATGTTAGGCGTTATTAGATACCCACTTCTCAAGTGCGGCGTTAGATGCCCATTGTTGTCAGTTGCATGATTAAAGGCTTGAAAACAACAAACACAACATAGTAAGTACTAGGGTCACATGGGGAACGATCATGTGTCTGTTATAACAGAAGATGCAGAGTTTTTGGAGTTTGTTTCCCTTCTGAACAAAAAATTTAGTGGCACCAACTTGGTCTCCTAAAGCTTGTGCAAATTGGAAAACTTTGTTTTTCCGCCATTTGCCAGACATTCAGAAATGGTGTGTTCTGGTTTGGTAGTATGCAGGCGGCATGATCAGATGCTCGGGAGGGGGTTATTGTCAAACATGTTGGGGGATCTGAATTGCTCAAATAATGAATGTGGGAATAATATAAGCCCTGTATAGGAGGAGTCCCTTCTTAGTTTTGGTCGACAACAACCAATTGCCATTAATCAGAATTTTATGGCTTTTTAAAAGCTTGAAATATATGGGAGCAATTAGAAGTAGAGTGTTTTTTTTTGGCAGATTTTCATCACTTGTTGACCAAAAAATTCCAGTGCCACACTCATACAAGGGATTTTTGCCAAAAAAATACACTAAAGTCCAAAGGTATCAAGGGTTTTATTTTTTTATTTTTTAAATCCCCATATTTAGACAATAGGTTCAAGAGCAAATCGCCAAAATATAGTGTGATTCTTAAATTTTTCTGCTTTCTTCTCTGACCTGTAGCCAAATTTTCCTAATTCTCCTTGTGGATGATTGCCAATGTGGCTAACTCACAAAATTGAAAAGACAAATGGGAAAAAGAAACCCTGATGATTACAAGCAGATATTTGGACCAGTGTTGCTCAGTTCAAGGAATTTGGACCAGTCTTGGCCAGGTTAGGGTACTGGATAAAACCTTCAATTCTTTCATAACACAACAAAATGGATGAATAGTGATGAAGGTCATCTGAGTTCCAACCCCAATGGCCATTTTAAATTTTCATTGCATTCTTGCATACCGAGGGAGAGAACAAGAGACAACTTTCCGTGGGATGAACTTCATTAGTTTTGTCCCTGTTCAATGTTGTGTTGTCCTACTTGAAACAATTTATATTCGATTTACTTAGTACCATGTGCAAAAGATATTCCATAGAATTCAACCCGTATTCACCTTCATTCTTGTTTGAAGTTGGTGTACTTTTTTATTTGGCCTTCTGTTGAGAAAATGGAATCTGCAACATATTAATGTTATCCGCAAAGTTCGGTGGTTAGGGGGAAAGAACAGCCAATTTCAGCATAATCGGGCATCAAATGCATAACTGGGAATGGAAATTTTACAAAATGGAATAACTGGGACCCAAACTAATTTTTCCATCAATTTTGGTGGTAAACTGAGTTTCATCCTGAGTTTCATCCTGTGTTTCATTTTTCTTGAGCGCCTGCACTGCTGGTAATTATATTTTCACTGCTCCTACCTATACAACTACTATACAGTAGAACCTCCCAAAATTTATACCTCTCAATATTGATAACCTCTCGAAATTTATAAAAAATCGCTGGCCCAAGTTGGGCCCAGCTAAATTTATATAAATTTATTTTTTATAAGATCTGGCTGGCCCAGACATTTTCAAATTATATAATGCGATGATATATTAATTAAATTGGTTCAATTTAGCTGATATATTAACTAAATTACCTATTTAAGCGGAGCTGAAATAATCAAGAATAGACTTTTGCTTGAGGCATGTCATGCTAATCTTCTTCACATCCTCCTTCTGCTCCTTCAAGCTCTCACTAAACTCGTGATAGTTCTCCTTTTGCTGCATCCAGAATAAGGTCAGACCCTCCAAATACTCTTAAGCTTGACGGGTGCTGATTTTTGGCAGTTCCACACTGTCGTCATTGTCGCTTGTCGCATCTTCATCCTGCTATGGGCGGAGCTCCTCAATGATGCGGTTGGTGATGTCCTCATCATTTGACACCACCATGTAGTTGTTCTCCTTTAGATAGTTGAAAAGATTGCGGATGTCCATGGGATTCCCGTATGGAAGCTGAGCCACTTGATGTTGCAGCTCCTGGATAAGGGCGGTGGGAGGACCAACTTCCCCTTGTTGTGTCTGGATGATGTCGCTGGTCCAGATTTTGCAATGGCGGAAACAGTTGGCGATTATGGCAGGTGAAACATCCTCCACCCAGGTTGGGACTGCTAGGCGGAATGCATCCAGAATGCTGATCTTTTCCAGATTGTCATGTTGTTCTCGTAGCCATCCAAAAGTAGGTTGTTGAATCACTTTCTGTAATACGATTTAAATGTGCGTATGATCCCAACATCGCAAGGTTGGACTGCCGAGGTCATGTTTGGCGACAAATAGAAAACACGGGTGTTGTGAAGGAGCACGTTCATCTCCGCAAACTTCCCCAAGGGGATGTGGCCTGGGCAACTGTCCAACAAAAGGAGGACTTGGCGACCTTGCATCCGACGATCAAAGTCTAACAGCCAGAATTAAAAGACGTTATGGGTCATCCACGCCTTTGCATTGGCGTGATAACGGGTGCCCAGCATATCATAGTTGATACCCTTGAAACAACAACGTGGATTCAAGTGTTTGCCTATGATCGTCAACGGAATCTTCTCGCTGCTATCCGAACTTGTGCAAATGACAAGAGTGATGCGCTCCTTGTTGATCTTCCAGCCTTCCAACTGATGGGTTACCAACGAGTTGTCGACTTGGAGACGCCAATAGAGGCCAATTTCATCCATGTTGAACACGTCCTTCTTTGCGTACGCATCAACAACGGCGCGGATGTTCGATAGTGCCGCACCAACTACTTCCATGTCCAGCACGTCGCTTTCTCCAAAATGGCAAAATGACTTGATCCCATGCCGGTCTTTGAACTTTTCCAGCCAGCTTTGTGAAAACGCCATCTTTGGAACATCAGGATGAAGCTCTTACAAGAAGCGTGCCACCTTCGTGCGCAACATGTCTCCATTCAGGTTGACCTTGTCTTGCTGCTCAAGGAACCAGCGTTTTAGCGCAAGCTCCATCTGCGGGTACTGCCCAACCTGACAAGTACGCAATGCAAGTCGCGGGGGCGGGACATTGGTGTCTGCCGCCATCGCCAACAACTCATCACTACGTTTCAAGGTGAGGCTGATGGTGGCTTATGTGACACATACACCATGCATAATCCACATCCATTCCTTCAGCTCTCCCTGCGTGAGGGCCGGATGACGGCGCTTCTGCTGGCACAAGGCGATGCGCATCCCTTCTGTGAGGTGTCCCGGGGTGCTATTGTATTTGCCCATGGTGTGATAAAAGAAGGAAGTTGAGGGTGTTGAAAAAGTCGGTTGAAAGAGAATGAGTTGAAGGTTGGAGCTAAAAGGGCAATGATATAGTAATGGGCAAATCGTCATTGGTATCAATGATTGAGCCACGTCATTGATGCCTCTCCTATAATTAATAGCCTCCCAAAATTTATAGCTTGGACCCAATCCCAACCTTATAAAATTTGAAAGGTTATACAGCAATGGGCAAACTGTCATTGGTATCAATGATTAGGCCACGTCATTGATGCCTCTCCTATAATTAATAACCTCCCAAAATTTATAACTTGGACCCGGTCCCAACCTTATAAAATTTGAGAGGTTCTACTGTAGTTACTTTCGAACCTTGTGCATTAAATGCTGAGTTTCAGCATTTGATACCCATATTTAATAAAATTTCCTTACTTTGCAGATACCATTGAACGAGGGGATAGGGGGTGAAACAGAGGGTGACTTTACGAATAACTCTATTATGTTAAGTATTTCTTTTGGCCAAATTAAGGCTCTAAGTTGCAATTGGACATACTTTAACAACTTGGTTCCCCAACACAAGATTACACATATTTCATTTTTTGCCGCCAAATTTGTGTGCCAAGTGCTAGATAGGCATGGATTCACTTCAAGTTCTCTTGCAGCCTGTGTATTGCATCTAAAGGCAAAATCTCTAATTGAAGCCAACAAGATCCTTTCTAATGGAATTGTCTTCTTGGTTTGTGCCAAGAATGTGAAGTTTTTTTTTTAAAAAGTAAAAGTGCCCCAAAATTCATGTCTTATTGGTTCCCATCTAGATTATTGTCCGAAGGCAAAGCACATTTCATATGATGGTGAAAATTTGGAAGCAATACATATTGATTTTCATTAAGGTCTTGGCCATCTTGGTTATAGAATGTAATATTCAATCCTTGAATTTCATAGGCATCAACATCGCATTGTGTGTGTGTGTGATTTTGCAAAGTTGTGAGATTGTTCTACAAACAAAAAGATACATTCATGTTTGTAACAAACCCAAAAAAACAATATTTATGTTATGTGCAAGGAGAAAAAGAAAACTCAATATATATGTTCTAATACAAGGAGCAAAATTCAAACCTAGAACCATGTTGACACAATAGGAACTATTAACTAGTAGCCTATCTCCAAGCACCATTTTGCATCAACTTCTTTTTTTCCTTTGACAAAAGCCTTCACCAACATTTGGTTCACCTTGCAATGGAACCATATGGGCATTGCCTGGCATCGTGCTTTGACCCCATGAAATTTGATGATGGGGTGTTCAAGTTTTATGTGTGGCACCCTACATAAACCTCTCAAGTTCTATGGCATGGTTTGACTATTGCATGCTTAATTAGAAGTTAAATAAAACATGGCACATTTTTTGTTTTGGACACTTAAAACTAGGCTATTGGTAGAATTCATGTTTGTCTTTTCAAGAGGTCATGAGTTCAAATTTGCTATCATATTATAGAACATTTGAGACAAATGGTATCTTCTTCTTGTTTGCTTGCAAAACAAACATAAGCAAAATTGCATGAAACTAAAAAAATGAGCCCATGCAAAACCACACAAGGCACAAAAAACTAACTTGTTGGAGTAAAGCGTTACACAAAATTCATTAAGTGGTGTTTAACATCTCACCGAAAAAAAGACATTTGATATTCTCTAATGAGCTTTATATGAGTGTTAGAACAATGTTAAAAAAGTTTTTAAAATGTGTTTAAGATGTTAAACACCGCCGTTGAACTTCACAAGGGTCAAAGCATAGCCATAAGTAATGCCCACATGGTTCTATTACAAATCAAATGTTAACTTAAGCTTTTAAAAAACCAAAAAAAAAAGTTGATGTAATAGGTGTTTCAAAGTAAGCTATTTGTAAATCATTGTTGTTACAACATAGTGCCAAGTTTTGAATTCCACTCCTTGTAGCAAAACATAAATATTGATTTTTTCAATTATGGAATAGAAAATGAACATCAATTCTTCTTTCCAAAACAATTGCATTGCTACACTAGACTACACTATAAGAAATCATAACTTTTCAAGCCTTCCAATGTGACTACCTTGTCCATTTTGACTAAATATTTGGTCAATTTGATTATAGGCCCTAGTTGTTAAAGTGACATGTTTATTTAACTTGTTCAAGTGATTGAAATTATCTTTTTGACTACTTGGTTAAATGTGACATTTAATGAAATAAGACAAAGTATGGACATTTCTAGTAAAAAAAGGAACCTATTTTTAAAATCATGATGTAAAAATCTAGGCTAAGTAAGTAGGTACCTACCTAGCCTACCTATCTAACTTACTTAGGTAGACTTGACAACTAGGCTTGTAATTTAAATTGATAGGTTAAATAGGTACCTAAGTAGGCTAACCTACATAGCCCAAGTATGGTCTATCTAACATATGTAGGTAGGTATGTTAAGTAGGTATGTAGCTTAGGATAGGTGGGTAGTTAGGCTAAGTTGGTAAGCTAGGTTAATTAAGTACATAACTAGGCTTATTGGTTAAATAAACAAGCTAAGTTAATTGCATACCTAGGCTAGGGGGTGAATGCAAGATTGAATGTTTTAGTATTAGTAGAAATTGCACTCCTTATAAGTCCATACAAGATTTTTTTTAATGATTCAAATGGACATGGTTGCTACTTTAAAAAATGATATTGTTCTAATATTTGAATAATACATGTTCAATCACTTACAAACCTTTTCAAATCAATGTGAAAACCTATATTTACAGTAGTTGATGTTTTTTAAAAATTTGGAAGTCTTAAAAAAAAAACTCACAAAGTCCAAATGAATAATGACCCATGTAAAGCTTTCAAAAAATATGTTTTTGAAACAAGGAAATTGAAAAACAAACAAAAATTGCAATTCATATGGACTTATGAAAATATGGTCAAATTTTAACCATTCAAAAATCTCTAACTATCAAATGGTTAAGGTTTTCAAATAAAAAATTCTTCATATGAACTTATCATCTTGTATTACATCATATATTGAGTTTTAATAACAAATTTGGAATGTGAATCAATATTATTTTTTTCATTTTTTGATGATCCAATCAAATGACCAGTCCATATTTTTTGACTTCAAAAATTCATTATTATTAACAAATATTTTTTTTACCAATAAATAATCACATAGTTCTCTTCATAATGAGATGGTTTGTTAGAAACCCATTGTTAAACATCATAATTAAAAATAGATTAATCAACATATGCATTTGAACCAAAAGTGCCTTAGGAAAAAAATCCATACCATCACAATAGCGAGACACTCAATTTTGCATTTACCCTAGGTGACTAAGTTAGTTAATTAAATACCCCAGGATATTGAAACTATGTTTCCTAAATAAGTTTTCAAAAAATGGTCATAATAATAAAGTGAAATGAGTTATTGTTTATTGAAGATATGATAAAATGGTTGAAAACTTGGTCTTATGATGTAAAAGTGGGGAATTCAAAAAAACCATTACTCAAAAAACAAATGTGTTGATTTGACTACGGTTCAACTTGGACATATTGAAATCAACTTGTTTATCATGATTGATTGGTCAAATCAACAAATGTCACAATTTGATTTCTTTTGACCAATTTTTTAATAAAAAAACTTTTTTTCTAATGTGTGCATGGCGCCACATTGATGTCCATGAAATTCAATGGGGGGACTGTATATTATGCAAGATGTTATATTCCCCCTTCAAATATCACGAGTATCAATGTGGCACATGAGCATGATATGTTGTGGTTCCATGCAATCCCATAGTTGTTTTAAAAGAAAACACATATCCATGTTATGTTACAAAACCGAAAAACCAAAATTGATGTTTTGTTGTTAGGAACAAAATTTAGACTTAACACCATGTTGATATAGCTATAACTATTTACCTTGGTAGCCTACTTCCAAACACCATAGTGAATCAATTTATTTTATATTATATTATTATTACTTAGATATCAAAAACATTAATCAACATTTGACCAACCTTGTAGTAGAACCACATAGGCACCAGGTGGGATTATGTTTTGACCCCCGTGAAATTCCATGGAGGTGTTTCCAGTCTAGCGATCTTGACCATCCTAATAATTATTTAAATTGAAAAGGATAAAAAAAAGGGAAAAAAAACCTTTGATGGATTATGTTAAACGTGGGATGACATTAAGTTTTAATTTATGCATGAGATGTTTTTAACATCATGTGTTCTTTTCACTACAAGGTGGTCAAATCTCTTTTGATTTTCCAAAAACTTATTTGTTTAGCAAAAATGATATCAACTATATTGGTAAAAATAACTCAAATTTATGATTGGTTTTGTTTTATTATAGCATTTTCACAATCATTGTCATTAAGGTATATATATCATGATAATGTTTTTGGAAAATTTCCCCAAAAAGTAAAAAAATTAGTCAATTTTACATTATAAAAACAAGATTTTCCCCAAATTATTAAAACTAATGCATTTGATTATAGTTTGTGCATGAGAAAAAAACTCCAATTCCACATTTGTTTCGATCTCATATTCAACAAACAACAATGAATCAATTCTTGATTATTTTCTTTTGTTTTTACTTTGGATTTGAAATTTTATTTTTTATTATATTTGAATTATTACTAATCATATTTTAAGAAATTAGGTGATTAAAGAAATTATTTCACTTAATTTCCCAACATTAATCTACATTAAAATATTTTGAGGTTTAAGGGATGGACAAGGTGATGGATTTTGTACTAAAAAATGGAACAATGTGTTGGTAGAAACTTAAGCTAAGTGGTACAATACTGAAGGTAAGCCAAAAAATATTGTTGGAAGTTCATCATGAAAAAGGCAGCTCAAAAGGGGATTATGTCATCTTTAAAATGATTTCAATTCCTCCATTCAATTGTTAAATTGATTAAAAAAACAATTAATTTGATTTAAAATATAGTTATTTAAAAAGAATGCCATTTTAAACAAATAGGATTGTAAAATGGGTTTTAGAAAGTACTTCCAATTTTGCAAAGTATATGAGGTTTTTTAAAAATTGAAAAGAAAGCTAAACTTTGAATTTGAAAGTTCATCAATCATCTTAAAAAATTGAAACAAAGTTTCTTACCATTTTGGATTTTATTTTTTTTAACAACCATTTTTTTCTCATAAATTGAACTTCCACTTGGATGGTGAATGAAGTTTTAAATATGTAATTGGTATTGAAATTAAATTATTAAAATAATGAAACTATGTCAATATAACTAGATTTCATTACTACATACATCCATTTTTGTTGTAGTCTTTAGTGGTGAAAATACCCATTTCATCTTCATTTTATTCTAAAACCATTGGGAAATGCCCAAAACTCACTTGTAAAAGATGAAAAAATATATAGTAATATATATGTTGAATGGATGTAGTTATTCATTATTGCAATTTTAAAATAGGTTTTAAAATACCTCATTATTTTCAAGGATAACCATTTCTTATTCAATGAAGGTATTAAGTTAAATGAAACTCATTTTTAACCCCTACAAGGCGTTGGATAAATGACCAACACATTCAAGATTCAAAAATTCTTCTTTAATGATGATGACAATCAAAGTTAATAAAATGAAGCAAGTGTGGGTCCACATTGCACTATCATTTATTTGACAATTCCAAATTGGAAAATTTCTTCAAAAGTTGTTGAGTCACATTTGACAAGTGCATGCCAAAAATTGTTGCCAAAGGTGATTTAACCCATTCCCAAGCAAGAAGGGGACACAAGAAGGAACAATTGGCCATAGGAAGAAGGCATCATTGTGGCTATCCTTTTGTTTTCTTTTAGTTGCATTTTCGGCCTTTATTTGTGCGAGATTTGGGGATATCAAACTAGAGTTCTAATTCTTTTATTTTGTTTATTTTGTTCATGTTGTTGTGGGAGCACAAGATTTGAAAGAAATAAAGGTCCAAAAAAATTTAGTCTTTAGTTTATGCGGCAAATAAAACATGGTTGGTATTGTTGTTTTCAATACTTGGATTCAAATTCTAATGTGGTAAGTTTTAGGTTTGATGAACTTCCTAAAGATGATGAGAAATGGGGCTTTGTAGAACTATCCAAATGAGCTCTAGATTTGTTAAAGGAATGTAAAAAACTATGCAAGGGAATAATGGCAATGGGAAAAACTATCGGGAGAACTAAGACCACAATGGCTTCCACCACCACCTCTTTGTTTATAGATTTTTTTGGCAACAATTCAATCTAGTTTGGAGCATTGCTTTGGAGATTTTTAATTGATGCCCCCTATAATGTTTCTCTTAGGTTGCATGTTTCAACTCATAATTGTCTAGGACACAAGCTCCATTTTTGCATTAATCTAAGATTAAAACATGCATTGGGATTAAGATTTGAGTGCAATTTTGAAAAATTCCCCTAGGTTTTGTCATGGAAATGAATGGATTTTTTTCAAGTCAAAAATTGTTGAACCAACAAGTGGTAGAACAATTTTATCAATGTATAAAGCCCTAAATTTGAAATTTTGTTACTTGGATATAATTTAGGGTTATAATATCTTTATAATTCTATGTAGGGAAGAATTAGAATATGGTACCAAATCCATGACTTGGATTGGAAACTTTCATGTGAGGTGTAAAGTGGTGTGCAATTTCTTTTTTATTAGACTTTGGTTTATTAATCTTCCGGTATTTACAATCGATAAATCTGCTTCATAGTTTAATTAGGCCATGTTTGAACATAATGTTTATTTTTTTGCACCCATTGTTTTGTTACTTTACCCTAAGGTTAGTTTTGTCATTAAATAATCCTCAAAAAAATGACATGAAATTTTGTGAAAATATGGAATTGACATGTTGAAAATCATCATAATTATCATAGGCTACATTGAATAAGTTCACTGCTCATATCACAATATTATAGTAGATTGTGGAAACAAATATAATTTCAAAATAAAAAAACGAATTTATTTTTTGAAAAAAAAAATATTCATTTTGTCAATGTGGATATTGACTGTAGGTTATGGTAAATGGTTTAAATGTTCAAATTTTGAATTGTCCACCCAGTGTTCGAATCATTAATAAATAGTGTGATGATGATTATTAGTGGGTTAGAACACTTACTTTCCCTAGTTTTGTAAGAATTTTTTTAAAAAAAACTTTAAAAGTTCAATTATGGAAAGACATTCAACAAATAGTTAACAAACCACCATGATGCCATGTGACGCACTCCCAGGCCCCTTGTTGAACCCACTTGAGGGTCCAACTATGTAGAGTTGCGGAAAGTCAGGATTTGAGGGTCGCTCCTGACTTCCAGCACTAAAAGGGGATAAAGGGGCGTGCTAAAAATCCCGGGATTAGACTAGGAAGAGGGACTAGATTATCAAGCTCGAATCTGCATCTAAAACCAACCACAAGAGGGTTAGTTAGCATTCGGGAACACCCTTGGGTGTTAGGACAAGCCACGGGCACTTTGACACACAAGATTCACCACGACCCGGACTCGAGGGAAGCCACCACCTTCCTCTATATAGTATTCTTTGCATCTCACCGCAGAGGCTACATCCGAATGGCTCTTTTTCCCGGGACTCCCAAGTTGGAGTCCCAAAATTGTCCCGGGTTGGAGTCTCGGGACTTTGGACGTTCATAGCTCCTCGCCCCAAACTCGGATTGGGACCAAATTTGAACCAAAGTTGTAGCTCTCATCGAGAGCTTTCCAACACCATGTCGCAATCCTTGAGGTGACATCGGGAAGAGGTCGATTCTCGACTTTTAATGGTCGGGAGTCAAATTGGCAGTTTGACTTCCGACCCTTCTTTTGCCCATAACTTGGGCTGCACATGTCCAAATGGCCCATGCGAGGCCATTTTGGGCATCTACACTTCAAGACCTTTCCATTGATATAAAGAACGCACCAATGCAAGGAGATTTGACCCCTCAAATCGTCTTCTAAATTTTTGGGAGTCCTTAAGGACTCCAAGTCTCTCATTTTTGGGAATGTGAATTGCATTCTCACACTTGGCCCCAAAGTGGAGTTGCGACAATAAGACTATGCTTTTGCATGTCCCTAACATTGAAATTGACTACATTGTCCAACTAGATGTTGAACACCTATTTGGTTTGGTTGAACATTTTTGTGTATAAAATTTGTCACATTCATCTTATTTCATCTATTAAAATTTTCAATAACAAATTTCACCCCATTTGGTATTTTTGTGCACATTTTTTTTATTATCAAAATATATTTTGTTATGTTTAGAGTTATGTTTCAATTTGTCATAGTCTTCATTTCTTGTTTGAATATTTTTTATTATTTGTAAATCATTTCTTGTTTTGGGTGGGTATTTGATTTTGATCATTATTAGGGTTTTTTTTTTTGACTTTTTAACATAAAAGAACCTTTGGTTTTGGTTTATGGAAAATGAAAAAAATATATATCTAGTTTTAATGTTTGAAGAATTAAAAATCAAAGAACCTTTAGATCCAATTATTTCAATTAAGATCCAAAGGATCCATGAAAAAACTTCAACAAATGAATACATTCATGAATTGTTAATTCAAAACTTGTGGGTTTTGATTTTTGAAAGTTTATAAATAAATAACCTCCAATGTTAAATCATGATTAATATATTAAAATTGGTTCTTTGGTTTTTTGATAATCATAGTTATGTATCATAACTAGTTATTTGATTTTATGATAATCATTATTAATATTTCAAATTTGTGATTTTTTGAAACCCATGAACTGTATATTGAAAATCACCAACATGTATTTTTTGAAATTATACATATCATGCATATTATCAAATAGAATCTACCTTTTGCAAAAGATGTGAGATTTCAAAAAATTGAAATGTTCATTCCAATGAACATTTCATTTTTTGAAACACCTAGGTTCTTCTTTCCATTTCCCCCATGATATTAAATGGATATGGATATTATAAAAAAAAAGTAAAATAAAATAAATTTGAATGATGTTTTATGTAAAGGAAAAGCCTAAAAGAGTGGGGGTGTTCTTGAAATAAGCGCCAAATGTTTACTTCAAGCACATACTTATTTCAAGAATGTACCATTACAAAGGTGTTACTTAACACAAAAATGTTTTTTTTTTTTGGATTTTTTGAAGAGTCGTAGTTACACATCAAAGCCATTTTAATTTTTTTTTCAAAAACCATGATTTAGATTTCAAAACTAATTTTTTTGCAACCTAAAATTAATTCATATGAGTTGATGGACATGCACATAAGGGTTTAATAACTAAATGCTGACAAAGCTTTTGGCGACAGTGACAAAATTCTTTTTTACCTATGAATAAATGACAACAACGACGGTCCAATTAACGAGAGTGCACATGTGCACACATTTTACCATTTTTGTTGAATGTATTTATGATGTCTGGTGAACTCAAAAGTGGAGGTGTGAAATCAGTGGGGCTAAATCGCTAACTATGGAGAAAAAAAAGGGGGATCTTTTTAAGATAGAAATGCTAAGTATCGTATTACCTTCTTGTTGGTGTGATGGAAGTGATGATTATATGTTCTTAGACTATCACTTTACAAAACAAGTTGATAATATACATATTTTTTCACAATGCAAGGATTGAAACCTTTCATTTCTAACAATATGTAAGTAGTCAAGCTTTATTATAATGTTCCTTATGGCAAGAGGATATGATGACAAATTGAGGAATAAAAGCTAACCAAGTCCTAACATTTGTAGCTTGTTGGTGAAGGAAGCTTTTGGGGATTGAAGTATTGCCAATAGTAATGTTTAAAGGTACAATTATTGTCATTTCTTTTATATTAGTATTGGGATCAAGCATGCTCTAGATGTGATGGGAAGTAAGTTTGGAAAAAAAATTAGATGATTGATGGAAGACAAGAGAATGTAGTCGAATGTGTTTATCATGGTGGAACAAAAGTTTCATTTATGGTTGCATTGTCAATGTTATTGAATGAAACAAAGTCGAAGGTTGATGATGTGTGTATTTAAAAAAAGTTTGAGAAAAGTAAAGAAGATAATTGATATTGAGTGCACACAAAGATGAGATATTCATATTTAGAAAGGTAATGGGAGATATGTTTAAACAAAGAAAGCGTAACATCAAGATTTGAAGTTGAAGGTGAGAAAATTTGTGAAAAACATATTGTCAAGACAATATCATTTCAAGTCACATAAGCTTAGAGGTTGGGGCAAAAGAAATTGAAAGCCTAATCTAACTTGTCAATCTTATATATAATTTCGCTTGTTGCGTGCGTCTGTCTGTCTTTTACTTATATCTCTTTGTTTTGTCCTAACTAACTAAATTTAATAAATATTTCTCTCTCTCTCTCAGCGCACAGAAGACAGACACAGGCGGCTCCCGTCTTTTTCACTCTCCTTTTTCTTTTACTTACTGCCCGCCGGGAAGGGGTACGTCTCTGGGGAGGAGATGCTGGCTGG
>Ga0116227_10000444_pt1 | contig 80054 bp, 62 predicted proteins | sample S1TSphgellanicum_FD_89693 | JGI IMG/M metagenome (GOLD analysis project Ga0116227, IMG submission 89693) | Host-associated microbial communities from peat moss isolated from Minnesota, USA - S1T2_Fb - Sphagnum magellanicum MG | ecosystem: Host-associated > Plants > Peat moss > Unclassified...
AGTACGGATAAAGCATTACATATATGAGATGCGTAATAGGTGAGAGTTTAGTGGGGGGGGGCGGGGGGATGAAAAACAACAAATGGATGATTTGTAGAGAATTTGAATGAACTTGTGTCACTCAGATTAAAAGGAGATGGCAAGTGTCACTTTTCGATGATTCCAGAGTTAACTCACAGTTCTCACAACTTTGCATTTGATCAATGCTTGACCTATAGAGCTGTGATGCTACTCTGCATGCATCTACATTCCAGAATAGATCAGGTACTCCAAAGTTACTAGTAGAGCAGAATCTATGATCACAGGGGGCACATGGAAAGATGCTCTTACTTGTTCTCCAGATTGGTTACAATAAGTAGATTCATATCCAACAATTCCACATTTTTGCACATATAATTTTTAGAGGATAATTGGAAAAAAAAAGAGAGAGAAAAATAAATAAAATCTAAAATTGGTGGATATTTCTGGAAACATTAAAAAAAATAAAATCCCATTATGGATATAAATATAGAAAATTACCTTCCATTTTGGGTAAATGGTACCCTTTTTTTTTGGAAGGAAAAGAACATAATAACTAGCAGTTTAATTGATTTTTTATCAATTTTCCTTCCATAAATGGCTCAGCTCTTCAATTAGGGTTTAGGGTTACCCACAACCCTTTTGATTCACTAGGCTAGTAGTGATCTTATATCCTTTCTAAAAGGCTTTGTGCAATGACCCATAACTCTGGCATTATTCCCTGGATAGTGTGCATGACAAGCCATCATGAGGTCAGACCCCACATTTAATTGCCTTTGTGTAGAGATCAAAGATGTACCTACCTACCTGCTACTACCAGGTAGTAAAGGTACCAGCCTTAACTCAAGCCAAAGTGGTTTAATGCTATTTAATGAGATGCAGCCATGTTCTTCTCAAAAGCTACAACTTCTTCACTGACCTTTGGCAAAGGTCTTTAAAGATAAAGTAAAGATGTTTTTCTGAAATTTGAATAAAAGGATTTACCATTATTTAAATGCCTGCCTATGTAAGCACATGATCATTGAAAAATCCAAAAATAGTTTATTTTGGAATTTGAAATCTATCAGGCTACTAACTTACAAGAAGAAATCTTGTCCTTTTTCTTTTCTCCAATTTGTTTTTCTTGGGTCATGTGGAGTGTGGTCATAGGCTCCCAAATGGCAGGGTGAGCAGGGAAAGTGATGAAGTTAAGGCGTGCAATTATGCTTCCTTGATTGTTTGCAGCTTTGATTGTTTGCAGGGGAATCAATTTTGAATCTAACGGTTAGTTCCATAATTCATTCACGGATGAACAATCCATTTGCATAATTCATTCATGGATGAAAAACCCATTTGCAATAATTCATTCATGGATGAAAAATCCATTTGCATAACTCATTCAAGGATGAAAAATCCATTTGCATAATTCATTCATGGATGAAAAATTCATTCATTATGTAATTATTCTGTCCTTTTTGGCAGGTTCAAATTTCAAATAAAAAACTTCCGTTACTACTGGATCATCTAGAACTTCTCATCTAGATGCATGCACTTTCACCGAACATGCTCATCCATTGAATGCATGCATAGTATGTCGAATGTCACTCACACACACATGGGGTTAAGTTTGGCTTGTGTGACCCAGCAGCACCCATGAACCCATCACCCATGTTGGATGAAACCCTCGATTGCAGAACTGCTAGCTCACTTTTTGAACAGAACCCCTCAGATATGGGGCTGGGGATGAAGAACCCAATGAAAAAAGTGTCATTTCCACACATCATTCATCCATGATTGTGCATTTTGTGGGTGCTAGTTCACTCCGTCTGTCAAGTGGAAGCCAAAATTTTAACTAGGGTTTCAAAATTGAAATAAAAATCCATGTACAATGACAATGTGCTCTCAATAAGGTTCAACTTTATTGGGCCTTGCCTACTACCAAGGCCCTTAAGGATATTGTGTGTAGTAGATTCATTATAGAGTATAGTAGTAGCTTAAGGGATTTTGGCCCCCCTAGGTAATAATAATAATAATAATAATAGGTCTATTTATTTTTATATGAGGATTTTTGAAAGATAATAATATTTTTGCTTATGTTGAAACTTGAGATTAGTTATTATAGAGTTATAATAGCTTGAAGGATTTTGGTTTCTTTTAGAGGATTTTTTTCAATGAAGATTAGGTATAGTAAGATGGAGTGAATGAATGTCAGAAGATGAGTGTTTTTTGTAGGAGTTTTCTCTCTCTCTCTCTCTCTTGAGTCTTGTAGTTTACTCTAGTTTTAGGAAAGGACCACCTCCTATTTGCAATCAATTTTATGTCATACATTCTTCTAAGGAATTATAGTAGAAGCATGTGCAGGATCATTATTCATTGGTCTAAAAAGCTGACCCAAATTCATGAATTTTGCATGTACCACACACAATCAATCATACAACCTATATGCTACTAGTATTTGATAAGGTTAAACAAGGTCTAGGTTAACCAAGGTCTAGGTTAACCACATCAGAACTTACAAGGGTTAGCTTATTGTTGAATTAACATCACTAATAATGATGTATTGCGCTTTTGGGTGTTGTCTTTTGTTTGGACTTTGATCTTTTTTTTTTTAGTTTTTTTTCTTCTCTTGTCAAGTGTTTTTCCTTTATTTATTTATTTAATAATTCATCTTTGTATCATGAATTTGCATATACACACACAACCATAGAACTTATAGGGTGCACTAATAATAAATAGTGTTTGACAAATTAAACCTAGTCCGGATCACCAAATCAAAACTTAGAAGTGGGTAAGTTAGTGATTAACATTGTGCCTAGTTTTGGCGACCTGCATGAACACAATGTGTAAATTTGACGACTTTTAGCTTTTTTTCCTAAAGATATGGTAATTTTTTAAATTTTTTTATTTGTTGGATTCGTCAACCTTTTGCTTTGTCAAGGTTGCTAAAATTTGCAAGGGAAAAAAAAAGCATTGCTCACCATCCTAGCTTACTTGTTAAGCTATTGACCTACTCCTATTTGTTTTCCAACCTATCTACCTATTTAAACGACCCAACAAGGTCGCATTGTCGTTAGTGATTTATGAAGATAATGCAATATGCATGACATTGGTATTTGCATGAATCCCCCTTACCTACATATCCTTCAAGGTCGCAATGCCATTGGTGACAGATGAACACATCATGTATCATTACATACCCCCTCCCCCCTCAAAGCATTTTTTTTAACAAAAAAGCCCCCTTTGTGAAAATACATAAAACAACATTCATGCATGTATTGCATATAATGGACCAATCGTGATGAAATGAAGATTTAAATGATGGTGGATCAAGGTTTTGCAACATCCTCATATGAGGCCATGATGACATGGGGCACCTACCATGAAGCTTAAATGAAAAAAAACATTAAGTCCTTAAGGCATGAATGATTTTAAGTGAATGAAATGCAATTGACTTAGACTTTAGGTGATGGAGGAATAAGTTTTTGCAATACTCACATATTCAAACCTTGCCATGCACCAAGGGGGGACCCCTTGGTGAAGGTACACTACACAATTGTATGTAAGTATTGCAATACATTTTTTGTTTAAGGTCATTGTGTGAACATTTTACCATAGGAATTGTGCAAGTTTATCCATGTAATAAGGGTATTGAATTGTCAATTGTATGAACAATGACTTTAAAACTTTCACCAAAGGAGGGTATTTTTCATTTTGTTATGATCACATGCAATGTTTTTTTCATGCCAATGAAGGCATTACTCATTTGGTTTTTATGGTTAATGTAAATCATTCGTGATGGATGGGGATATTGTGTTGAATGGGGCATGTTAAGTATTTGCAATATGGCATAAAGTGATCAAGACCCACAAATTGGGATTGGAAAAAAAATGATTTGAAAAATAAAATGGGTGAAAAGTTATAAAAATAAATTGATGGACATGTTAAAAAATGGTGGTGAGATGCAAAACCATTCAACCATAAGCTAGGTTACTGTAGTTTAACACTATGTTAAGTGCACCCTTGCTCAAGGGAGACGAGTCATTGAAGATGCCCATGTTCTTATGATAGATTGCCATAATTGTTAAGGCCTTGATGTAATTACTTTAAACTCTAAACCTTAGCATATGAAATAAGTATGAAAAAAAGAATGTTTAAAACATCATCCATCACATGATGATGTGTGACAAGAGGGGGGCTGTATATATGATAATTATTTGCCTTTGTTCTACATTAGTGCTTGAAGCACCTAGAACATTTATTTGCTTCTCATTTGTTACAACATTCATCTAATGTTGATTGGTGTTAATCGGTGCCTTTCTTTAAAAGTTTGGGTTTTTTTCAAGTTGTCATCCTAAAAGAAATTAGATGGAGAAAGGGGGAGGGGGTGTAAGTAGGCCAAAAAGAAATGAGGCATTGAATTATTTTTTGCTCCTTTGTTTGTTCTTCTTTCATTGACAAAAAAAAAAACCCAACCACCTTAGTATTATTAGAGTTGGGTTTAATCCCAAAATGGAGAAACCCCAATTGGTGTCGTCATGGGGTTAGGTCACTTAGGCCTTCATTGATTTGAATCACATCTTTCTAGTAATCTCACCTTGATTTCTTTTTGGGGATTGATTATGTAGCAAGGTAGAAGCACACTTAATGACCATAGGGCACTTTAAACTCACTTTGTTATTGCCCCCTATAATTGTCCAAGTTTTTTGAGAATATGAAACAATAATAATGTGTGGTTTAGGGATGTTTAAAAGTCACACAATATGGTTGAAATCATGATTTTCAAAATAACATTCACTTGTTTAAAATGATTTTAATTTATGATGACAAATTAACACTAAAGTGTTTTTTGGGCGAAATTTCACCAAATCGTGAACTTATTTCTCAAATTGGCAAAAATTTAGTGTTTTTATAGTTTTTTCAATGTCAAAATTTGAATTAAAAAAAAAGTCCACCAAATTCTATCCTAAATTCTAGTAAATAGCCAAAAATATAGATGATGATAGATTATCTTTTAATTTCATATTTTCTGATCTCCAAATTTTACTAGATCATTTTTATAGATGATTGTCACTTTAATTACATCACAAAATTGAAAGATTTAATTACAACCATTGGCTGAAAGTAGAATAAAGTGGACAATTTTTCTACATTGCAAACTACTTGTAAAGAAACAAAAAAGTATCAACAAAATTCATTATAAAATTATTAGTTCAATAAATTAAGACAAAATAGTTTTTAAAAATCAAATAGATTTTGCAATTTACAATGTGAAGTGTGGATTTGTGTAAAGTCCTTGTCAAACACATTCTAATGAATAGAAAGTGAAATATAATTTTAATGAGCATGTTGAAAATATAATGATATTTCCATTGTAACTTAATATAAATATAGTTCATCAAATATTTTGTCTCAAGGTTCCCCAATCATGAAATTATCAATTAATAATAGACGATACTTTTTGTTTATTTAAAGAATTTATTTATTCTTTTTTTTTGGAAGTAGAATCTTATAAGTATGATAGACATGTTCAAAAGGTTTTTTTCATCTTATTTTCATCCATGTTGACATTATTTTATTATTTTATATGCATGATATAAAGTAAAAATGGTTAATGTGAATATGCAATACCTTTTTGTGGTATGCTTTATCATGTTTTCCCTCGTCTTTGTTTAAGGTGCATTAATAAGCAATTTAAAAAATGTACAATTTTTTTAAAAGGTTGGCTTTCTCTCTCTCTGCCCCAAAACAAATTTTAGATCCAACTCATTTAAGATTTCAATTTCAACACATGTGACCTCAATTTTACGATCTTTGCTTGCCCATACTAAAAATTCTTTTTATTACAATCTTTGTTGGACCACACTAAAACCCTAATTTGAGCATTTTGGGAGTCCCCCGCCCCTCCTCCCCCACAAGTGAGCTTTACCCATTATAAAGCATTAGGCAAATGTTATCATGGACTTAAACATATGCATATCAAAACATGTAAGAAGGTAAAGGTGGGGGTTCTTACACCAACTCCTTACAATTGAGAGGAGAATCGTGCCTACTTATAGGTGTAAGATCCTTTCCATTCTAGTGAGTAGGTATAAGATCTCTTTTTTTTTTTCTTTAAGGAGGGGATATTCATGAAAATAATGTGCCCTCTTAATTCTTTGGAAATGTCATCACGTACTTTATGTTTGTTGGCTCTACCTGAAAAAATTGTTTTTTTATGGCAAATTCTTGCAAATTGGCAAAAATTAATAATAAAAAAATCAAAGAAAAAAGAAAAAAATTGATGATTTTGAAAAACAAAATTCACCACAACTAGGTACCCAAAGGGAAGAGACTTTGTATTTTGTATAGGATTTTGGGGAGAAAATGTTGGCTTAAGGCCACTTTACATGAGGGTCCAAGGTCTAGGGTCCAATGAAATAGAACGATCCTATTGGGTGAGAGGCCATAAATTGAACTCACAAGGCCCTTTAGATGAGGGTTCAAGACCAAAAGTGGCAAATCAAGGCTAAACCTACATGACACCGTTTTGAAGGGAAAATCAATTGGTTTCGATTGAAAAGAAAAGAGCTCAAAATGAAAGCTCATGAGTTGAGCTAGGGTTCAAGGCAAGGCCCAACTCAAGGATTCAATTTGCTTCAAATGAGTCCAAACCCTAAACCCTAAACCCTACACATTTGGACCTTGGACCCCATCTAAAGTGGGCCTTAATCTAGAAACCAACTTTGTGTATAAGAGCTAAAGATCTAGTTGTACACAAATTAACTCTTTATAGGCTGCTTTCTTTATCAAATTCATTTGCCATTCAAATTATGTACAACCAAGTTAGGTGGTTTTATCATTTGGCATGATTTTATTTCAACTTGCCATAAATGGCAAAACTGCTTACACGGTGATGAGTCACTTGTTTGGATCATGTTTAGATTGTAGAAATATTTTTTGACTTTCATATTATGTAATTTAGAGGAAAAAAACTAGATAATAACAATGTCTCGTATAAAGTAAAGCCCATATTTTACACTAGGGCCAAAGAATTGTTGCAACTCAAAACGGAGCATTCCTATTGGATGAATGGTCAAAATTCAGAACTTTCAGTTTCCACTAAGGCCCAATAAAGCCATGCAATTATTGCCTACATGGCATTATTTTGATGCCAAATTTTTCGGTCAAGATGTTTGTTGGCCTGAACATTTTTTTTGGCTTTAGTTCGTAGTTCACAAAAAAAATGATGTAGTTTTCATTTTGTCCCATGTTTTAAAGAATATTTACAAGATCTCAATTTGAATAATCTCCAAGTTTTTTAATTATTATATTATATTATATTATAATTTTTAAAAAAATTCAAAGTAAATCAAGTTTATAAATAAATAAATAAAAATTGATTATCTGGTTGTGGAGAACAACCCTTTGAAAACCAAATTATTCTCATGTTTGCAAGAATTGTTTTCAAGAGAACCGAATGAATTTAATGGTCATATATTAAAGTCTCATCAATTAAATCAAATTCTGTTTAGGGATGCTCATCACTATTGTTACCATTTTTATAAATTAATTAATTAATTATAGTGGCAAGCATCTCATGAGGGTTGTAACATTAAGTGGTAACCAATCTTTAGGACCTCTCCAAAATAATAATAATAATAATAAATCTTTCTATTGTTTGGCTGCCTATTATTTTAGTTAGGAATTACAAATGTGACAAACCTGAACCCCCACCAAAAAAAAAACTCTGGTGGCTACACTGCAATTCAATTTTTTTGGTAAAAAAAACAACAACAAACTTGAACTTGCCATATGGGACAGAGCCAGGCATTGCAGGAGGAGGAGCCTCTTGTTGTTGTACCCTTGCAATGTATGAAGTTCCATCATGAAGTGGACAGAAAACCCAAACAAAAGAAAACAAAAGGAAGCAAACCCTCAACTTAAACCCTAACAAGAACTGATGATGAGTGCCAAGTACACCCATCTCCATCTCCAGTAGTGAATCTCAAGCTTTCCCTGCTGCAGCAGCAGCCATTTTGCCAGTGATTATTACTGACTGATTGATCCCTGCACTTTGTCCATTTTGGGTCATTTCTCAGACACTTTTGTTTTGGCATTAATTCCATTCACAGTTGCAATTAAATCCCATGCTCAGTTTTGCATTCAAGTTAGCAATCAATGCAACAAGCTTGAATGCTCTCCTGGGGTACAAAAAGAAGGGCAGTTTCCCGCTCTTCATCATCAAAAAAAAACCCGCCACCCAAGTCTTCTGATCTTTCATTTCTTCAAACAAAATATTTCTTCCTTGCACATCAATCTGAGATCTTCAATTCTTTTTCAAACCAAAAAGACTTTACTTCAATTCCTTTTTTTTTGGGTTGTTGGAACTTTGGGTCTGTGGGGAGGCGGCGAAGGTTTTGTTGTAGTAACTAGTTCTTGCAAAAGAAAGTTCAGTCTTGAGCTTTTGATCTAGACCAAAAGAAGTTTCCTCAATTGACAATACTTGTTCTTCAGTTTCTTTTGTTGTTGGAACCCAAGTGGTATGTTGATTTGTAGTGCTCAGGTACCTAGGCTAGTTGCACAAAGTTCAGAGCTTTCGGAAGAGCAAGTTCTCAATTGACAAAACTGGTTGTTGTTGTTGTTGTTGTAGTTGTACTACTGATAAGTTAACTCAAGCCGCTTGCTGCTTGCACGTATGCATGCATTCTGCTGCTCTGAAAAGTTCATTGTTTGCATAATACTACTACTAGCTAGCTAGCTACTACTACAACAACTGCAGACACATTATCTAGACTTTCTCATTTTAGTTTTGTCAAGTGATCTGATTTTGTGTTGTGATTCTCAGCTCATGGTTGCCCAATAACCTTGACAAGTGATACATCTTCAGATCTTATTACTACCTTTGCAAGAAACAAAAAAAACAAAATCAATCAACCCTAACAATAGTTGTTGTTAAACCTTCATGTTCTTTCAGAATCAGCTACTAAAAGATCAACACCCTAGAAGGCTCTGTTGTTTGAGCAGCAAATAGTAACACAATTGTCCAAACTTAGTTGTGGTAACTCTGGACTTCAGAAACCTGATGATATGATCCTTGATCCCCCTCACCCAAAAAAAACCCCACATTTCCAAAAACATTTGACAATTGTTCTATAAGTCTTCCAACTTGAGATCAGATTTTGTTTCATCATCTGTGGATTTATTTTTTTTGGTTTTTGTTGTTCTTATAGTAATAATAATAATAATATGTTCCTGTAGATTTAAGCAACATATTAATGCTTTTTGCTGCGTCACCATTGGGAAGGGGAATTTAAGACTTCTTGTGGTATTTTTTCTGTGAGTTCAATCTGCATGCATGCATGCTGTTGTAGAAAGAAAGTCTATTCGAGAGTAGTAGAGCTAGGAACTTGTCACATGGGTGTTTAGATCATGAGCAGGAGCTTGCACAATCTGATCAGCTGCTTTAGAATGGGAGCTTACTTGCATCATCTGATCAGTTTCAATACAATCATCTGAGCTTTGAGATCTAGTACTGGAGGTCACGCATGTGTGTACTGTGTGTGTGAATAGATTCAGTCTACACTAGTTGAAATAGTTCAACAAAACACAAGGTCATCAGAATCAGAAGAAGAAGGAGAAGAATAAGAAAACAGCAGAAAGAAGAAAGCATCACAAGAAGAAGAAGAAGAAGAAGAAGAAGAAGCTGGTGCCCAGAAGATGATGATCTTCTGATGATGATGATGCTGGCCACTGCTCCAAGGAATTAGCTCTTGCAGCAGCAGCAGATGAGAGTGCTGATCTTGGGTGGTCACACCATCTCCAGTTGCTACACCACCACATTCCAGACGTTGATGGTAGTCTAGAGAAAAGCTCTGTAGATCGAAAAACCTCAGAATCAGCAAACAATCCCAAACTCCTAGGTGAAACAGAAACAGAGATCAGAACAGGTATTTCTTTGAGCAAAGTTAGTTCCGGAATTGGAAGAATGGGGATCGCCAGAGCTGCTGCTGCTGTTGCATCAGGGTCACGGGAATTGCAGCAGCATCGACGAGACAGTCTTCGGCTCATGGTGGTCTTGATCATCCTAACACTCATCACGAGTCCTTTGCTTGAAGCTCAGGATACGTTGCAGTTGGCTTCGAATCTGCATCCTACCGATCTTGGAGTGTTGAGAGCAGTGAAGAATGCCATGACGGATCTACCCGGCGGCACTTTCTTCTCCAGCTGGGATTTCTCAGCAACGGGGATAGATCCATGCCAAATGTTTGCAGGAGTGGTGTGCATCAACATCCAAGGATACAGCAGAGTGACGCTCCTCTCTCTGGGTCCGGAAGAAGCTGGACTCCCTGGTCTAACTGGGACACTCCCGCCGGAGCTCGGATACTTGCCCTTCTTGACGCAGCTCTCCATCTCTCCCGGTGCTGTCAGCGGACCCATTCCTCGCTCGCTGGGGAGATTGAGAAACCTCAACCTGTTCTCTTGTAGCCAGAACCTTCTCACGGGCTCCATCCCTCAGAGCCTCGCAGGCTTGCAGAAGCTGCAAGTGTTGCAGCTCAGCAACAACAAGCTTGCAGGAGCGATCCCTTCTGGTATCGGTTCCTGGCCATCTCTGGAGTTTCTGGTCCTCTCTGACAACAGGCTCACAGGTGCCATCCCCATGTTCTCCTCCAGCAACAACAGTACTAGTACTCCTCCTCGGGCTGCTCTCAACCATCTGGACCTGAGAAACAATGAGCTCACAGGGGAGCTCATGAGCGACAACTTGCCATCTTCACTGGAGTTCCTGTCACTCACCAATAACCAGTTCACTGGAAGCATTGCAGCAGTTGGGAATCTGACCAAGCTCAAGTACCTGGACTTGAGCTTCAACCAGTTCAGTGGTGAGATCCCCAGCTCCTTGTTTGGGTTTGTGGGTCTCTCCTACCTGTTGCTCAACCGGAACCAGCTCTCAGGTCCAGTGATTGTGAAGGCGGAAGTGACTATCAAGGTGGTGGATCTCAGCTTCAATCTGCTGGTTGGAAGTGTGTCTCCTTTCTTGGCTGGTGCTCAGATCTTGTACTTGAACAACAACCTCTTCATGGGCACAATTCCTCAGGTCAGTTTTTCTTGCTTGCTAATTGCTTGCTTGTTTGCTTGTTTCCTCTTGGACCCATTCCATTGCTTTCAGATATATTATCCTTATGCACTTGATCTTTGTTCCATTACTACTTTCCTTGCAAATCTAGCTCTCCCTTGATCCATATTGCAGATTCTTGAAGCAGTGGTGTGCAGAGCTCACTTGATCTTGCACATCATTGAAGCAGATTTGATGAGCATTTGCTCATTTGATCTTGCACATTATTGATTCAGTTATGGAAGGGTGCTTGACTTTAAATGTCTTGAGCTGAATTCATTGTGAGAATCTGGTACAAGTGATATATTTACTGAAGAACCTTCCATGTCCAGAGCTAATTTTTGACTCCATTCAATGTTTTGGTGGGGGTGGGGGTGTTGCTGGGAAGCACAGGAATTTGTCACCAGCTTAGAGGCATCAACACTGCAGTCCCTGTACCTCCAAAACAATTACCTCTCAAATTTCGGGGCTTTGGGAACTGCCACAATCCCACCCACCGTAGCTGTGTGTGTACAATACAATTGTGAGCTGCCTCCACCACAATCCATATGTCCTGAAAGTCAAGGATTTGTTGCTCGACCACTCACCGAATGCGTCAAAGCTGCAGGTACCCATTTACAAATTTTATTTCTTTTCCAACCAAAGTTTTGGATGTTCAATGGGTTCCTAAGTTCAGTAGCTCAGTCCTTCTCACTTAATCAAACTAACCCCAAAAAATCCTTATTGGGTTGTTGGGGAGGATTGTTGTCCCTCTGCTTGTAAGAGAGAGACTACATAGGAACAATGTAGTTTTCATGCAGACCCTTGTTTTGACAAATGTTCACCAAGTGTTATCGTGACGTAGTGTATGGTCCATAGAGACTAATTCTCTTTCTGACTAACACTGGTTTTGTGAACTTGGATTTGCAGCAGGTACTGGGAATTAAGTAAAACAGTTCTGTGCACATTTGAGAGAGAGCAATGGCACATTGCTACTTGTAATTGAGAACATTGGGATGACTCCCTTTTTACAGCACAGAATTTTTAGTCAAACAGTGTCAGTCAGGTTGCCATATTCTTCATATGGTGTCTATGTATGTGCGCATCCTTCCATAAAAGTTTATGGTGTCTAATTTTGTGACTAATTTTGTATTCAAACCCTCACCATTTTTGGGAGGTTCATATATCTATGAATATGATATTGTACATCCATTGCAATTACACATCAAAATAAGCACCCAATAAATGTAGGACCCAATGAATGGTCTCATCTCTGCTCACTTGCTGTAAATGTCAAATGGCAAGAGTTCAAAATCCTCACATTGAGCAATCTGTTCACACCTGGTCAATGTCAAAATCACAAAGAGTTCAAAATCCTCTCATTGTGTATTCCTACACACCTACACACAATTTGTGGGAAGATGAATTACAAATGCCACAAATCACACCTATAAATAAGCAACAGCAGTGACCTGAGAACAGAACAAGACAATGAACAAATGATCAAACCCCAATGGCAACAACAAAAGAGCACAGAGAAACAAATTGTGAGCTGGAGCAATTTCATAATCATACACACATAAACTTGCCTTGCAAGCGAGACCTTCAAGGAAAGACCATTCATTGTTTCTGCATCGATGATGATCTGATCCGACCTAACTTTATCTAGCTGCATAGAAGAAGGGTACCCATTTTTCCTGTGGGTTCTGTCCAATATACCCAAGTCAAATTCATTGCAAGTTCACTGTATCCAAGAGGTATAGACCATTGGAAGCATTTGGGCTTTGGATATACAGAGGGCTTATGGTCTTATGTAAATTGTCTCATATTCTGAAACACTTTCAAGAGCAACTTTGTTCAAATGCCACACCTGCAACTTCTGTAAACTTCTCCCTTCTGCAGCACAGCATATGCAGAATGGTCTGAGAAAGAACTGACTGAAGTAGTGCCCAAACAACAAACAGCACAATACATCAAGACAATAAAACCAGAGCAAAGGCGATCTGTAGCATGAAAGAATCAGAAATTCACATATCTATACCTTCTTTGTGGTTATATGCCATGTGTGGTTATATGGGTGTATAATAGGATGATCATACACCCATTTCCATTTGCAGCATTTCTCTATGCAGTGCTATACCTGTTGAGATGGGGGCTCCATAGACCTGAGCGAGACCACTACAGGCCTGCTCAGCTGCTGAAGCCTTTTATTGGCATCAAGACCAGCATTGCAAACATTTGCTAATGCACACATCTGCTTCATGCCACACTGTGTGAGTGGTCCACAGCTTGGCTCAAATTTGCACACCTGCATCCAAAATGACAAAATCCTTATGGGCCAAAAACAGCAAATAGGGCCCTGGAACAGAGCTAGCCAATTGAGTTACAAGAGACAAAGCTGGAACAAGAATGATTTGATCTCAGATGTTTTAGTCAAATAAATTTAGACAAACTCCAGCTCCACAAATGTGCAACTGCAAACTCCTCTATGAACTATGCATTTCACAACCTTACCATGCTCTTGAGGCAATCCCAGTCATCCACTAGAACATGCCCAGTGGGATGTACAGCACTCAGTTTGGAAGGACCAGCCTCACTGCCAAAGGTGATTGCCAATGATCAGCTGGACACTATTGTGAAGGTGCATGCAATCTAGGCCATTGTGTTCACCAACTCTGCCCTTGCTTTTTGCTTTCCTTGTTGATTGATCCCTCTGATGCCTTACGGTACTTGTGCCACAGATGAAGTAGATCAGCATCATGATGGTGCCTGGATTTGAATTCTCCAAATTATGTGCAATATCATCATACATGAACACAATAGTGTTCTCATCCTTCAAGCCTCCTTTCTTCAGTATCTGGTCTGTGTGGCACACATCAGCCTGATTGTGGTAGTTTCTGTAACCAGCTGATCCTGCAAAAAGCATGTCCCATCGAACTCACCTCAGGCATCAGGATTTTTCCATCCCATGCCACTTTCCTGGTTGCTGCAACTGCAACAAACAGCAATGCTAACAAAGTTGGCATCAAAACTCCCTGCAAATCCATCCATCCCTTCCTCCTTAAGTCCCATCCTCTCTGTGCAAATCCCCCTGTTGTTGCTCCCAATTCAATCCCATGAAAACAACCAGAAAACTGAGGGAGGGTGCAGGCTCCACAGCTACAGGGGAATCTGAAGCTCTGAGAGACAGAGAGAGATCCCAATTGCACTCGTAATAGAACTTGCTCCAAAGTTGTATGCCCTTTTCTCTACCATGAAATTTTATGAGGATTGGTGCCTGCCTGTGTGCAAATGTTGCTGGAGACTGCTCCAAGATTTTCCAGAACCCATGCTGCAACACCCTCATCCTCTTGCAACAAACCCAGAAGCAAGTGCTCTATTCCAATGTAATTATGCCCGGCAAACAACACCTTGAGCTTCTAAAAACCTGGTACATCTCAAATTCCAGCACCTCTGGACAGTCTACAAAGAAACCTGTACAGCAACAACTCAGAAACCTACAAGCTCACAAATGCAATGAAAACTGACCAAGCTGCCAGGCTTCCTCCAAGGATAGCTCCAGCAAACTCTTAGCCTAAGGGGTGAAGGGAATCTCCACAGCCATGAATCTGCTTTCTCATCCAATAATCTTTTCTAACTCAATGGGTGCATCTTTCAGGTTTACAACCATGGACTTCAAAACCTTTGCAGCAATACCAGTGCGGTCACTGATAAGCCCCAAGAAAATCTGCTCCATGCCAAGAAAGTTGTGCCCCAACTGCAGCACTTCCTCCTGTACAACACAATGGCCTTCTTGGTGAATCTCTTGAACATGGCTGCCACCACCAGATGCTTTGAAATCCATTGACCAGACTGCCCCACAGCAAGCAATGCAGCTACTACAGAGTGGAAATCCCTACCTCAACCCACAGCCACAACCAGGGAATCAATTGCCGCCACTCTCTGAATACCAGAGAAGGACTGAAACGCTGCAGTTGCTGTTCTTGTTTTTCTGCAGCAACAAGAGGCTGAAGAAGAAGAAAAAGAAAAGCCAAGAATTTGATCACATCTTCATCGTACCAACATACCAATTCTTGCTTGTGCCACAACAGGTTTCTTCTTGTTGCTCTCATGAAGCTGCTGAGCATGGTGTGAGCTCACCACCACACCCAGCAGTAAATGCAAAGGTTGCACCGAGGCAGAAACCATTCTACACACTCTCCTTCTATTCTATGCAACCACCACCCACAAAAATTCCTCCAAAATACCCATGCACACCAGAACAACAATCCAAACTCCTGTTATTCACCACAATTCTCTCTCAAAAACAGTTCCACCACTTGCACAAACACACACAGAACCAATGACTGGCTTGTTCTAGAGAGCAGCTGAAACCAAAAATCCACACACAGTGTTTGCAAAATCCATGGAAAAATTTGCACTCAAATTCCCAGCATGTCCCCTTGCTGCCACCTTTGTTGTTGGCCCATGGTCTATTATGACCCCATGATTGGTAAAAAAAAAGACCTCTCGAGTGTACATACTGCCATCTCTCTAGTCTCTGCCCCTATCTTCTCTGCCTACAGAACCCTTGTCTGCCCCTTGTGGGCCTTTGTATTCTGAGTCAAACTCCTTCATTATCTGGACTACCTCCTCATCTAGTTCAATGAGGTAAATGTTCCCCAAAATTGGGGACAGACAGCTTCCTTGAGGAATCTCCTCATCTGCAAAAATGTCCACACATACAATTCCTACTTTGAACATCTGCTTCAAGATATCCATGAAGCATTTGTCCTCTATCCTCTCTGAGAGGACTCTCATGAGCCGTTGCTGAATCAAAGTCGTGTCATCTGACTTCTGGACGTTGAACTGTAAAAACCAGGATACCCCTCTCCATGTTTTCTTTATGGATCTCAATGCTGAGTGGACACCTTTGCCTGGTCGGAACCCATGGGCATGTTCTGAGAACATTGGTTCATAGATCCACTCCAAAATAGTTCTCATGGCTTCTTGTATAATCTGGTCCCTCAGTCGGATCACTGAGAGTTGCTTTGTTGCACGAGACCTTGCTGCCCTTCGAACTTCAATGTGTTTCACAGGTTTGAATACATATGTCCCTGAGTGAAGTTGTTCTGCAGCAATCTCAAACCAACTATGCCCTGGATCCTCCACTTGGAGTTGCAGTCTCTGGTCCGGTGAGCACAGAGTCTTGATGTGCTCATATGCTGCCTCAAGAACAAGAGGATCGCACAGAATGTCAATGAGCTTCTCATACTTTCCATCAGCATTAGGTTTTAGCTGCTGTAGACGATCAAGTCCCTGACAAGGGGCCTGCCATTCATCATTGTCACTTTCTGTTTCACCAGAACTACCTGCACCATATTGATGAGGAAACCCCAAAGAAACCTGACCTTCACCATCATCACTTTCTGTTTCATTGGAACTGTCTGAGTCATGTTCATCATGTCTTCCAGAAGCGGAAGTACCACCTTCATCATCCACACCTTCCATTTCACTAAAACTGCACAAGTCATGCTGATCAGCTCCCTCGAAACGACCAAGCCCTTCATCATCCTCACTTTCTGTGCCACTTGAACTGTTTTGGTCATATCTTCTCCGCATATATAGGTCTGGGTCCCCATTGTCAACAAACTCCCTAAAGTTTTCAAGCTCTCCAGCAGCATGATTTCCTGCCCACTTTGAACAGGTGCTCATGGAGCAAACACTGTGTATTTGACCAGGTAACTCCTTGACAGCATAAACAAATGGAACCAATCTCGTGTTGCAGTTGTCTTCCCTCCAGAAAGGCTACAAAACAGCAAGAGAGGACCTGACCTTATTGAATTAAGTTCTGCACAGAGGCCAACAAATGAAACAAGGGAAACTCGATGTTTCCACGATTGTGCATTTTCTTTTGTGAAACAGATGGGACTGGGTACTTCATGAGTTTCTGCAACAAAAGAAAGAAAGGACAGCAATTACCAGTTGTGTGGAGGAGGCACCCAAATACCGAAATGAGTTTCGACCCAAGTGAGTGCTCCATGATGGCAAACTGCATGATTTCAAAGTCTTCACTGCTCCAAAACACAGTTCAACGTGCCTCAAAAAACTCGCCACTTGCAGCAGCCGCAATCTTGCCATCTTCCTCTCTGCAAAGAACTCATATCATCAGAATCAAATCCAAATATCAAAAGTCCAGACCTCAGAAAGAAATTAGGGTTTCCCTCCGTCTCTCTCCTCCTCCTCCTCCTCCTCCTCCTCCTCCTCCTCTTCTTCTTCTTCTACCAGAATTGCAATTTTGAGCTTCACCGGCTACTGAATTTCTTCCTCTTTCACAAACCGCACTTCAACCCTAATGCAAGAGCCAAACCAAGAGTCTAAGATTCAGGGTTTAAGGAGCTCTCACTGGGGTTGCAAACGCTTAAACCCTAATACGTGTAGGGTAAAGCCCTAGGATGGGGGCATTCTCAAAATAAGGGGTCTAGGAGGAGGTGATAGCCGGGTCCAGCCCGGCATTTTGGGGATGTCCCCCCCACCCATGGGCATTACCGATCATAAAACACAAGGCAAAATTTATCATGAACCAAAACTATGTAGATCATGAGCCGTAATTTATCATGAATCAAGCTTACATAGATCATGAGGCAAAATTTATCATGAACCAAACCTATGTAGCTCATGAGGCGTAATTTATCATGAATCAAGCTTACATAGATCATGAGGCATAATTTATCATGAACCAAACCTATGTAGCTCATGAGGCATAATTTAACATGAATCGAGCTTACATAGATCATGAGGCAAAATTTATCATGACCCAAACCTATGTAGGTCATGAGGCGTAATTTATCATGAATTGAGCTTACATAGATCATGAGGCAAAATTTATCATGACCCAAACCTATGTAGGTCATGAGGCGTAATTTATCATGACCCAAACCTATGTAGGTCATGAGGTGTAATTTATCATGAATCAAGCTTACATAGATCATGAGGCATAATTTATCATGAACCAAACCTATGTAGATCATGAGGTGTAATTTATCATGAATCAAGCTTACATAGATCATGAGGCGTAATTTATCATGAACCAAGCCTACATAGATCCCAAGGTGTTGGAGTGCGAGGGATATTACACCTACTCCTCAATAGTGGGAGGGTTCTTACACCTAATAAGTAGGCATAATTTCCCTCCCACCCTTGAGGAGTAGGCATAATATCCCTCCCAATTTCTAAAAGGGAAATTCATGGATATATAGTGCCCTCCATGTCCACTACAAGTTTTCTCCGAACGCTTCATGAGAGTGCCAAGGGTCTAAGATTCAGGGTCGGCATGTAGGGTTTTTTTTTTTCATATTTGTGATTTAACTGAACTGGTAGTCATACATAATACAGTTTAGCCAAATTTGGCTATTAAAAGGCTATGAAAATAAAAATGTTTGAGCTTCCTTCACATTTTTTAGCTACATGCTAGAATTCAATAGAGAAATCTGGTGATATTTCAAATAGAACTATAGATATTTGGTGATTAGAAAACCAAGAAAACGTATTTTTTAGCCACTTTGAAAAACATTCAAGCCACCTTGCTAAATTTAGCCGAAAAAAAAAGTTGATGAGATGTGTATCCTTGTAGCATCTTGTTGTTTAATTTTTTTTCCCAAATAAATCATATGTGAGTAATAATCATAAACCATTTAGAACCCGAGTTTACACAAAGAGGAAATGATGTATATCTACCTATGATATTTGTTTGTTTATCTGTTTGTCACATTGAGATCTCCCAAACAACATCTTTTTTTTGGTGAAATTTCGCCAAATTGTGAAATCCAACAGCAATGAATGAATTGCATAAAGGGGAAAAAAAAGTAAATAAAATAAAATTTTGCCAAAAATGTAGTGACTTGTTTTAGGGTTAGCAGCTTTTACACCTAATACTTGATGTCCATTGCTACTGTTTGTGATGGGGAAATCTCCATCAGAGTACACAATCTCCCCCCATCATTAAGATATTGCTTGTTTCCTTGTCATAGAAGCCATCTTTCGCCATGGCTTCCAATAGCCATTGCATGTTCACTAGTTTTTTTTGGTTTGTAAAGGGTCGATGTCACAAACGTTTCGTTGGATCTATAGGATCCATCACAAGAAACTCACTTGTAACCAACATCATGTTGCCACACCTTGCAACAACTTTCAAATTGGTGGTAGCAACCTATTGGGAAGGATCTGATTCCACATAGCACTAAATGTTGAAGGACAATTTTTTGATTAGTTAGTTGTTTTGATTGTTTAAATAATCTCAATTTAAGTCTTGATTCTTAAGTTCTAACATTACTGGTTGTACGTGTTGTAGGTTTTTGATGACCAACTTTAAAGTGGATGTTGAAGCAACATGACAAAAGTGCAAGTATTAGTGGATTGTGTTTTGGTTTTAGTTTTGTGACTTCAAGAAGACTATTTTGAGGAATGTTTTTTTTCAGTTCTTTCTACTCAAGTTGTGGATTTCATCTTTGTTAGTAAGTATGCTTTGTTTTTTGTTCTATGTTTTTTTATATGTGTTCTACTAGATCTGATCGAAAAATTGTTGGAAAATTGACGAATTATGTTTGTGTTGGCCATGTAGTGATTGATTAATGTTCCCTAATGGAATTTTTTTTTGTGTAGCAAAGTTTCTTTCAAGTTAGAAAATGAGACAAAAAAAGAGTAGTAATAATCTTTTCTAATTGTGTGTGGTGCTTTCGGCTGTGCAGGTTGGGGAGGAACAAACTCAGTATTGTTCAGATTATGTTCCCCCCTTCAGGTATGTGTGTCTTTTCTATGTCACTATTTGGTTTTTGTTAATGTGTTTGGCAATGTTCATGTTAGTACTCTGGCAACAACAGCCAGTCTCAATTTCAGCAATGATTATAGTGTAACATTACAAAAGTGGAAATTTTTTCATAAATCTCATGCAAGGAAAGAAGAAAGACACAAATTTCAAGGTTTTCTTTGTTTTTTTTACTTAATTTATTATGCATCCAATGAGAGACTTTAAACCTTTTGTCTAAAACTTTATTTGTGACCTTTTTTGTATCAAATACTTGCCACCTTCTTGGTCTTTAGGATGGATTAGGCAACATTCAATTCTGATTTTTTATTGTGCCTCGAATTTATCTGATAGAAAGAATTTTATCTATTATGTTGTGTTGTTTCAGTGTAACTTTAAGCTATGTGTTTTCTTTTGGGCCTTTGTCAAGCATGAAAGCTACTTTATGTACTTGTTTAGAAAAAAGGAACTAGATTTCTTTGGTGTTTTGGCTGGTCGTTTTCTCTCCCTTCTTTGGCAATACAATTTATTGATTTGTTTTTTTAACTTTCGAAAAGTGACCTAATATCTATCTAAAGCCATATATACAATTCATTTTGTTTGAAGTTGAAACATATATGCATATTAGATCTTTCATGTCTTTGCACACATCTTTTTTTTACCACATTTGTTGGTCTTTGCAAAGGACTCACTAATAGGATGGGGATGTTTTTCTATTTCAAGGGGTGGATAAATAAAATAAAAGGTTATGGGGATGGGGAATGGGTGGAATGTTTTCATTCCCTAATACTACAATGGTGATTTGTAATAAATGGTTGATGGCAAAAGCTATCAACATAACATTGTGGGCAATGTTGTGTTTGGTTGGGAAGGATTTGTACACTAGGAAAAGCTTTCTCTTTTGTCCAAGACTCAGCCCAGAGTATGCATAGTTAGCAAAGAAGAACATTTCTATTAGAGAAAGGAACTACACTGCACACATGATGTTCAAAAATGTATGAGCTTCCTGTCACATTCCATAATCAAGTGACCTTATTAAGAACGGAAACTTTAGGTGAAAAGCCAATGATACACAAGAACTAAACTAATAAAAGTTGTCAGTAACTTAACTTGGATTGACTATATGCCCATGCAAGTTCCATGTTTACTACCAACTCTCTCTTAATTAAACCATCATCAAATGCCACACTTTCTTTTGGCTTTATTTGTCATCTAAAGGTGGATGTTCCTCCTTTTCTCCATCTTCCAAGAGTTCTCAAAAATTGAATTTTTTTTTGGGTGGGCAAGTTCAAATAGTTTGAGGATGAAATATGGTCACTTCTTGTTTCAATGAATTGATAATAAGGCAATGTGAATCAATTCAAATATGAATCTAATGTGTTGCAATTTTTCTTTCCCCCTTCTTTTTCAATAGATTTGACATAGCGATTATTTTAATCATTTCTTCAACGTGATATGGGTTTTTGTAGAGGAAGAGGTTTTCCAATATCTTGGATTATTTATATCATGATTTTGAAACATAAAGCAAATGCATTTTTGGTAACAATCATATCTATAAGTAATAAAGGCAATGTCAAGGTTGGTTTATGTTCCTATTTATATCAATACCAAAAAATATAATACAAAATGGTGTGTATTTCTTTGTCTCTATACATGAAAGGTTTCTATATACCAATCAGGGAAAATACACAGTAGGTGAATAGATTTCATGTCAAATACAATAACAAAGTTTGATTCAAGTGATTATTATAACTTTATCAATATTGTGATGGTTTTGGGTGGGTGGCATTTTCATTTTTTTTCATTATGTGATTTCATTTGTTTTTCAAAAATTCGCTACATCCTCAATAAAACTAAGAGCTTTGAATTTCATTTTGTCTATTTGTTAAAGGGCACCAATTTTGAAGCTTTTGCTGAATATTTTATAATCAGATCTTCTAGATGTGTTGAATTATGTTGTCAATCAGAATCTGCCAACAAGGGCAATAATGTAGTACATCTCGTCCATGTCCCTAATTCATAAGATTGTGTTAACCTTAACATTGTAAAAATACATTTAGTCCTTAATTCCAGAGAAAATGGGTTTTTAATAGAAGCAATGAGGGCTTAAGGAAAGGCAAAACAGTTCTTTTACTTTCATTATTTTAATTGCATTACTATAGAGCCTCTATAGAGGAACCTTTCAATATGGATTTTCTGAAATCTAAACAAATGTAAATACATATTTAGAAGATGCAACCCTTACCACCATGAAGACTATTTTCAATGAAACCCTACAAGAGTTCATTTTTGTTATCCATTAACTGATAAGGAAAAGTGCTAAGAGATTCATGGTCCATTACATATCTTGGATTAACTTTCTGGGGCATGGTATTGGTGGTTCCATCAACAAATGACATTGCACTTAGAATAGCAGCAAGTCTTGTAATTGTCATGTTGGTCATGGTGCTCATCATCACCAATAATGTAGGTTTGGAATTCTCTATTCCTAATTTTCAAACTTTACCTTCATTTATCAATTCAATTAATGGCACTTTGTTTACCTTGTGATAGCAAGTCATTTGTTGCATTCAATCAACAAGATGTAATCTATACCCTTGCTCATTATGAACCATTTTTGACCATTTTTTGTTGACCTTAGTATTTGTAGCACACCTATTTTTTTAAACCTAAGTGCATATGTTAAGGGATAATGGTCAAGCTACAATTACACATTATGGCTACTCATCCCTTATGGATATTGAACTTTGAATGTCATTTTGGCAAAATGTTTGATTGTACATTCTTATGGAAATTTGACGAGCATTCCATACAACAATGGTAAACAAGTCCATGTGATGACATGTTGCCAAAAGTTCAAACAAATTTCTTGGAACTAATCTAGATATTTGAAACAAATTGAGCACTATTCAAGATTTGGGGATGGCAACAAGGATCTAGAGTTGGATTCACATTGGTTGGTTACAAATTCAGAGTTGGTTGTAAATTGTATTAGGTGTTTGCAAGTTATATAGTGTTCCTAAAGCAGTGACAACAACAAGCTCATTGATTCAAATTTTTTTTACAAACCTTGGAATAGGTCAAGCTTAGACTTGGAGATCATAAATTTTCAAAACAAACATATAAAAAGGGTTGCAACTACTACAAAAGAAATCCTACAAATCAAAGTGAATTTTTTATAATTTTAAATCACATTATGCTTTCTTATTTGACTTCTTACTCTTTCTTGTTTCAACATTTATGTTTTTAAAAGTATCAAATATGTTATAGTGTGTAGTTGGTCCCTTATAGCAAGCACAAACTGTTGAGTTGCAAGTAATCTATTAATTGCCATGTTAGTTTCCTCAATTTCATTCCTTGGAAAAAAAACACTACAAATTTGATGTCTTCCATGTCTTGTTTGGTTGCAAGTCTTAACAATAACCATGGCACCTCTCAAAACCTTGCAAATTTCAAGTTTTGCTTCTTCTTTTTTGGAAGTGGCAAAATTAGTACCTTAAGTTCATCTTTAATAATGGAATCAAAGTCTAGAAGTTTACAACTAGATAATGAAGCTTTTATTCCTTCCAACTTGATCCCAAGTTCAAGTTCAAGTAATCCAAGAACATCTAATCCTATTATTGAAACTTGCATTGACAATGTTGAGCCTAGCATTGTCCCTATTGCACATGCAAAATAAAAAAGGAAGGTTTAATGGCAAGTCATTAGAAACTTTCAAGACACATGGGCTACCAAATTCCCATGGGCTGAGCTTATTATAAGGGAAGATAACAAGTTACACCATGTGTAATGTAAGGTTTACATTGATGTTGAGTATAGGGAAAAATTATTGATGCTGCAGTTAGATGGGCTCCATAAACATAATGGTAGAAGAAAGTGTAAATGTGTTAAACATGGAAAAATTGTTGGTGAATACTACACTAGTTTTGACACCCAACATGCAAAGAATTCTTGCATTTATTGCATTCTAGGGCCAGATTCTATTTTTGATTAGGTGGTGAATGCAAAAAGAACTCAAAAAAGAAGAAATACTTCTAATTTGTTATTATTTTCCACCTTTTGCATCGAGGAAAGCCTTTGATAGATTATGAATGTATGCAAGGGTTTTTTCATTTTCTTAAGGTTGAGTAGTTAGAAAAAAATGCATTAGATTAATTCCAATGGATGGGGAATGGCAAGTTTGTATCCTATTTGCTTTTTAGAGTCTACTCGTATGTTATTGAATCTTATGCTTTTAACAATTAAGGAAATTTTTGAATATGTTAACTTGTAGTCCTAGTTTAATGGACTGAACTAGTTTTAGGGTTTTTGGTTTGTGGGTTGGGAATGGCATACATTATGCATAACATAATTTTGGATGCAACCAAACATGTAATTCAAAAGGTGAAATTTATAACCCTTAGTTGTGATGAGGTCACAACTATTGATAACCAAAACTAGATATCTACCATTATTATGTGTTTAAAAATTTCTAGAGGGTAATTGAGGGAGGTGGGTCTGATAACCTAACTTGATGCACCCCCAAACTCCTTGTAAGACTCAAATGCGAGTTCAAAGGTGAAAACAATGAAAGGAAAAGAAGTGAGGATACGTTCCCTAGTTCGCAACACTTCAGGGATAGAGGGGCGTGCTAGAATTCTAGGATGGGATTTAGGACAAATGACAAGTGGGTCAATTATTCACAGGGACTTGCACAAACCAAACAACAAGTTAGTTAATGCATAATCAAAGCATTTTTGGTGCACGGACAAGTCATAGGCACACCTGGACTCACAAAATTCACCACAAACCGGACTTGGAGGAATCCACCACCTTCCCCCTTATATTATTCTCTATGATTAGCCATGGGGGCTAGATCCAAATGTCATTTTGTCTTGGGACTCCCAAGTTGAAAGTTCCACAATTTTCGAAATTAGGACTTTTAGATCTTTAGAGGGTCATAACTCTTTATGTAAACCTTTAATTGAAGTGAGGTCTAAAGTAAAGTTATAGCCTTTGTTAAGAGCTATCCAAAAATATGTGACATGTTACCTGAACACAAATAAATCAAGGCGATTTTTGACTTTTAATGGTTAGGAGTCAAATTGTTAGTTTGACTCCCAACCTTTCATTTGACCATAACTTATGTTTTAAGTACTCAAATGGGTCATGTGAACCCATTTTAGACATTTACATTTCAAGAATTTCCCAATGTATAAGGAATTTTCAATACATTGAATTTTGACCCCTAAAATCGTTCTTTGAAGATTTGGAAATCCATTGGGACTTTAACACCCAAAGTGGGAGCCCATTTGAGAATGTGTGAGCTCATTCCCTCACAGTCTCCTACATTCCCATGAGCATGAAATGTGATTCCTGGGCTTCACTTTCCGCCTGCACCTTTGTAAACCCTTGCCTTAGTCATGAGCCCAAAACTAGGGTTGAGACATAATTACAATGTTAGTGGATTCTGCAAATATTTATGGGGGATTATCTAAAGGCAATTTAGCTTCTAGGTTGGTTTGCTTTGCAGTAGATGGTGTGACTATTTTTCAAAGTTTGAAAATAGGGGTGATAGTGTAGCTTACAGATAAGCATGCACCATTTGTCATCGGACTCCATTACATAACACATAAATGCAATTTGGTCACATAAAAACTTTCAAAATTACCGTTAGTTGCAAAGATTGAAATGTTGTTGCAGTCCATGTATGTGTACTTTACTTATTCCCCTAAAAGGCACATGGAGTTCACAAAGTTGGTAAAATTTTTGGAAACAAAAGGTGGGAAAATCCTTCATAACATGAAGACTCAATGGACTTTGATGCTTGCACCTACCAAGCGTGTTTTACAGGAGTACAAGATTCTTGTTGTCAAAATGGTTAATGATAATCTTGGGAATGTAACTACCAAAAACAACTATGAGTTGTTATATGATTGTGACATTATTTTGGGACTAACTTGTGTGTTGCGCATGATGGAAGCAATGTAAAGTCTATTCAAAATGGCCTAGGGTAGGGATACTTTTGTTTGTGATCTTGTGAACTTTATCATATTATGTATTAGTGAATTGTATTCTTGGTATGTAAACCCATTGAAGAGGTATGACCACCCACAATTTTGAACTTTCAATGATTTAACGGAACATGTTTGTGATGCCTTACACATGGATTAGTGGTTGGAGTTAGAAAGTGAGGTTAGTCTGTCACATTTAATTTCCACACCCACTTATATATGTTGCAAAAGACAAACTCCACTACTAGTGTTATGTTTATGGTGATTAAAGATGATTGGGCACTTTCAATACAATCTACAAAACAATAATGTACAAGTGCAGTTGATGGGTTGATAAAATAACTTAAAAGGTGTTTCCCTACCCATGAGTTAATGAATGCAATGGGGATCATCTATCCCCACTATTGGGAGGTGCATGATGTAGAGACCACCTTCCCTAGTCACTTGGCAATCCTAAAAGCAAAATTCTACCATTCAAAACCAAAAGGTGCAAGTGGTACCTTAGTTGTTGGTTTGTTGGATCCAACAGTTCTTGACCAACAAATGTCATTCTTGTGTTTAATAATGAAGAGCAACAACCATGGTGCCTTGCATCCAGTGCTTAATTGCAACCCTACAACTAAATTGAGGGGATGATTGGCATCAAATGTTATTGTGGCTGACAAGTTATTGGAGTATCTAAAGCTTGTTGAGTTGGCCATTATCATGGTCTTGGGTAGTGTGGAGGATGAAAGGACCTTTTCAAATGAACTTTTTGAAATTGAAGCTTCAAAATCAGTTGACTATCCAAGACTTGGACTTGGTGGTCAAAATGTTTGCACAAAAAAATTACCACTTGGATTCTTTCCTTTTCTACATAACAATTCGGCAATGGGGGAAATATAAGATGCACTTTGAAAACTAGAAGTTCATGACCAAAGATATGGGTGGACCAATATGTGTTATGTATTCTAATCTTTTAAGTTGTGGATCTATGGGTTTTGGAACCACGAATCTATGGCTTTTTGTACTAGAATTTGCAATGTACATGCCCCTATTTAAGGGCATTTTGCGTTAGGAGAAAACAATAAATAAAATTTTATTTTATTTTAGGTAGTCCATTCCATATTCATTGCATCTTCATGATTTTTTACATTACATTTCTTTGCTTTGTATGTGATTTCTGATATTAGTCTGGATGATGTACATATTTTGCAAGTTGTGGCTTTAGGTATATGTAACAAATTTCCAATATCATCACCATAGACTAAAACTAACAATTGTTTAATTTTGCATGTACAATTTAAGGTGGCTTGGTATGTACAGATCCTCCTTCCATTCCAATTTGGCAAAATCCATAAATGAATTGGGGTTCAATCCCCCTGGAAGAAATATAGAATATGTATGTAAAATAATATTTAAAGTTATTTGTGTACTTTGTACTTTGCTCTTACATAACTCACACAAAACGTTTTAGGTTGATTCTAAAAACACTTGTTATTTTGTATTGGCAAATTTGTGTAGATGTTGAAGTAGGGAATTCATGATTTGATCACAATAATACATAGCAAAAGAATATGGTTGTAAGATTATATAAGCTATAGCCACAAATCCATCGCAGTTGTGCATAACTTGCACTAATTTATGGTTGATTTAAGTTGGGGTTGCCAAATTTCCCTCACACATTGCTTATTACTAGCTCTTTGTTAAAGCAAGTTTCCATTTGGTTCGCACACATTCTCTTATATTGTGAATATCCATGTCGCCACTACAATCAACTTGCAAAATTATTTGTTGCTCTTAAATCATATAATTGAACGTGCTATAGCTAATTGTGAAAAAAATTCCACATCATATTTGCCACCTATTTAATGAATGTAGGTTGGAAAGTGCCAATGATGCTACTTCAAAATATTGAAAGAAAAATCATTGTTCCCAAACAATGGTGTTTTTGGCCATACTCTTGGTATTGTTGGAAAGCCCACAATGAATAGGTTTCATTAAGTTGGTTTCATAATGTTTCAACTTACAATGAAAAAGTTATTGAATATTGTCCAAAAAAAAATCATCAAAATTGTATTTAAATAAAAAAATAAAAATTGTAAGGAATTTGGGTGCACTTTTGGTATTGTCCGAATGCTTTCAATGAGTAAGATTTAATGAAGGCAAATTGGAATTGGAAGTTTTAGGTGCAAATGAAATTGAATTTTGAGTGGTTTTGTCATTGGAAACTCATTAAGTTACAAAAAATATTTTTGGAAAGAAAAATTAGTTGGGTAATTATTAATTCACACTTGACTAGCAACATTACATTAGTATTAAATAAGATAAGTGTTTGTTTGTTTGTTTGTTTGTTTGCACATGACAATGTTATAACCTCCCAAACTATGGGGGCCCTTCCATTTTTGGTACTTTTCAAAAAATATTTACAAGGTACTTTGCATGTTTAATGTTATGTAATTTTCAAACCAATGAAGCAAAAATGATTGAATTTAAAATTATTTTCATGTTCTAAAATTAATCTAAAAATTAATGTTTCATTATGTTATGTGTTATTAGTGATTATTTTATTTATAACATGCAATGAAAAATAGTGGTTTATTTGTTTTGTTTTATTTATGATGTTGAGATCTCCCAATAGTCAATGCCTTTTGTCATATTCTTGATGTTTTTGAAAAGCCTCTTGATAAATGGGTGTAATCATACTAACACATGTTGCATAAACTATAACAATTCTTTAGTTTTTCATGTTTTTAGTGTCAAAAAATACTAATGTTACAAATTTAAAATATTTTTATATGGTGTTCTTAAAAATGTTTTAGGGAAACATGTGGAATAAGTTGGATTGAATTTAATGATCATAAAATATTCAAAAACATGCATAAAATTTTTATAAAAAGTTTTTAAATTTTTTTTTAAAGAACATGAAATGGTTTCAAAATGACATCATTGTGTATAAAATTATTCACACCTTTACATAATATTATAATATGTTATGACCAAAAAACCAAGTAGTTTTTATCACTATGAATATGAAAATTATGGGTTCCCAATTTATCACATTTTATAATTAGCCACACTCTACTACATCATTTTGGCATTTGTTATCATTGTTTTTTTAAGCAACCAAAAATTGGGCTCGTCCAACTCCTATTATTCTATTGAGACTTGAATAAGGGTGCATTGATTTTGTAATGTTTCAACCTATTGTTCATGAGTTATTGAATACTAAACATTATTGAATAATTAATATTAATATAAATAAAATAAACTTTATTTGTAACTTCACCACTTTTATTATTTAAAAAAAAAACCTTGCATAATTTTCTCCTTTGTGATTTGATGTAAAGGTTTGAAAGGAATTCCATTATTATTTTATTATTTCTGTTATCATTCCTTTGTTGTTTCATTATTTCCCTTGTGTATTTTTGAAAAAGTAGTCTATTTGTTTGATGAAACATTGTCAAACTTCGTTTTTAAAAAACATTCACACAAAAAGGAAAAGAATGAACAATTTAAAAAAAGATCGATGTCCAACCAAAAGACAACACTCAAAAATGCAAATACATTAATGAGGCCTATAATGAAAAGTTATGGGAAGTTACTAAATGGGGGCAAACAAACAACCTCTCACTTGTCACATGAGGTATATTTTTTAAAAAATGGGTGAGAAGAAACACCTAGCATAAAAAAGGCCTCTTTGACAACAATTTTTTTCCCTCAAGATGAAAGCCATTTGAATTTTTCATACAGTCATTGACACCTTTTGCCTATAAATTGAATGTAAAACAACAAAAGGGACCTTTGAAACACTTGGTTGACCACACCATTTTTGATTTGCACATTAGTCAAAAAATTTATTAGCTTATTGGTGTAAACATTCAAATATCTTTATAACAAAAAGGAGAAACATGTCCTTAGGGTGTTAATTGTAATATAAGTTGTTTTTTTGCTTAGGTCATAATTGTTGTAAACATTCCTTGAATAACAACTCGTGAAATTAAATTTGCTTGAATTGGATTGATGATGATGACATAAGCCAAAATGTGAAGTCCACTTGTGTTATTCAACACAATATTGACTTGTTGACGGGAATATTGGAGGGAGGACGATGTCAAGACATGTGTCTATTCCCACAAAATATGAAACCCAATTGTTCTAGCAATAGAAACAAAAACATGTGTTGTAATGTGTTCCCCTCATGTGAACAACAAAAAAAAAAAAAAACGTATCCCCATTGAATTTATAGGTTGATCACAAACGCAATGAACCAAGCTACAAACTATTAGATGGGGGAGGTTCAACCTAATGTGTACTAACAAGATGATTGCATGATCGGAGAGCCATGCACTCAAACTTGAACCTACCCATAAACTTAAGTGGGCATGATGAATACCTAAAGACATGGTAGAGAGGATGTGGGGAAAGGAATGCTGATATAAATTCTTTGAAATGATTTACTCACCTCTCTAAAAACTAATTGAAAAACAAAAATGCAAGCTTGCACTATTGGAGGAAGAAGTTTACATGCTAGCCTTAAGTGGGGCTTGAATGGAAGTAGACCTACATTGTTGGCCCTTATAGGCTCAATGACCTCAATGTGTTGTTGTGTTTGTCATGTTGATAGTTCCCAAATTTCCTTGGCCCCCTTCCATTACATGTAGGAGATGGATGCAAATGTTTGGTAGAGGTCAAAGATATTGTCTACAAACATTCGTATGCCACCTACCATGAAGCTCATGTACTTGTCTTTATCGACTGCATTGCTTAAATATCCAATCATGAATAACATGGTCAAGGGGGGTAATGTGATAGAGATTCAAGTCAAAAGTGAGCTACTCCCACTTTCTTCATTGAGTTTGTAGATCACAAATGCTAAGGTTTGGAGTGTGTGGTAGGGAAGGGGTTCTCTCAATCATGCCACTTCAGCCAGCTCATGAAAGTTTTGTTTTTCAGATTGTGTAGTTTGTCTTCTTGAAACAACCCACTAAAGCTTCTTGAACTTCTGGAGCAAGGTTAAGAATTTCAACTGTTGGCATGTTCTTTGGCAGCTCCCCATAACATTGGAGTAACGATGGCAACAAGCTTTGCGCTAGTTGTACAAAATGTAAAGATTATTCAATGCATGTTTGTGCTAGAAGTTAACTCCAACATCACCCAAGTCCTCATATCCAACTGCTCTAGATGGTGAATTCATTTTAAGTCTATTTAGAAATCCTTGCTTTTGATTGAGGATTGTGGTGGGGATACATGAATCATATTGTGTAAGATTTTCAAGTCCTTAATGGTTCAGATGCCAGTGCCATTTGTGACTTGTTTTTTTTTTCACAGATTGCAACAGAACTATCATGACTAATTCAGCTGCTGGGTATAAAAATTATTTGGGCAATGGAAGACATTTCAGGAGGCACAACTACAGTCTCCAATTTTGGGGCAATAGTGGGTTAATTTGGTTCACCCATCATCAACATTCCTGAAGTCTGAATTGGAAGAATGCAACAGGTGCCCCACTTACGAACAGATGATAGCTTTGTCAACTCTTCTGTCCCAAGTTGCAAAGGCTAAATGGAACGTAAAAGAATTTCGAGATTCTCCATTATTGGCCAAATGGGAACCAGAATTGATCTCCAACATTTCAATGCGTCTCAATGTTGATCTTGAAAAGCTCCTAAAATAGGAAATTTGCGTCACTGTGTTTCTCAGGGTAATAATAACTCACCACTAAACAACCAATTGCTGATGGGTTGATGGGTGGAAACTCAAACAAAAATATTAAGTGCATTTTGCTATTCACATGTGGTGATGGTGGTGGGGATTTCTTCAAAAGGTTTTAGGGCTCAAAATGGGTGTGCTTCAACAAGGGAGTCATCATCAGTATGATTTTTCCAAAGAGGTTTGAGTTTGATTTCTTGGGTACATACTTGCTCTGCCAGCCAAAGTTTACCATCTCATCCCTTGACCTTATCTGTGACTTCCTTGTGTATTGTTCTGTATATGCCATCCCTGCTTCTAGAATGACCTTGAATTCTGCACAGCAATGAGTGGGAGAGTAACTAGTTCATAGATGAATGTGGTTTGTCCATTGGGGAAATCCTGTCTTCATAGATTGGAGGTTGATTCCAACAAACTAGTACTTTTCCATTGATTTTGCAACTGAACAGACTTAACTGTCAAAATGTCCCTTCTCCTGGAAATCCTATGACTGCAGAAACACATCATCACTTTTTGCATCCCCTTTGTTTTGTTTTGTTTTGTTTTGTAGTCAAGTTTCCTTCCAAAAATGTGGACATTGTGTAGGAGCTTGACTGAATGACGTTTGATTCCTGTATCTGGATTCTGACCATATTTCCTTACCGGGCCTGGATGTTAATTTTGAGTCCTGTCCTGCATTGGAATTGAGTTGGTGCAATTGGTGTGTTGAAAGATATTGGAAGGGTTTTCAAAAAGTTTGGTGTTTTGAAATGAGTAATGCTCATTACCAGTAAAAGGAATGTACAGTAGATTTTGCAAAGGATTTGTGTGGTGTGAGATATTTTTCACTGGTCTTCGGAAACTTGAAAGAAGAAAGCATTGAGGAAAAAAAGTCCCAAGACAAGGATAGGATGAAAAGAGGAGACATAAAGTTTGTGAAGAAGCCCAAGAAAGGGCAGTGGGCAACGGAAGAAAATCTCACTGTGGAAGCTCTTTGACCTATTTGGATGTAGGAGCAAAAATGCAAAGAGATGTGACACACAAGTGATTTTTTTGGAAGTAATTTCTTACCCCATAAAGGGAGGAGTGCTTGAAACATGGGAGTGTAGATCCATGGTGCGGAATGATAAGATTGTTTGAAGGGGCAGGGGTGATTGCTGAGGAACAATCTCGTGCAACAAAATAGTAGACAGATGCAAGAAAACCCTTGAAATTGCAATACCGGCCTATATCAGTTCAAGGAAGCTCCTCATTAAGGTTTTCATGCTGTGGATCAATCTATTGATTCAGCTGTAACATTCTATTTTTATCATGTCACATGAGTAAGTTTCTCAATCCCACTCTCACCACACTTCACTTGAAACTCAACAAGCTATCATGTTGATGTAGAAAACAAAAGCCATGAGCAGCAACTAGATGAATCGATGTTTTTTGTCAAGTAAATTGCACACAAGCTGTAGTAGTCACATGTCTACATATCTGCAAAACTGCTGCCAAACATAATTTCTCAATTGCAACATGTTGTACATGAGACTGTGACAGTACTCTCAGAAACTAGGATCATGAACAAAATTGCATTGAAGTTATTGTAATCTTTATTGACTCTGATAATGCAAGTGATTGAACAGAACATATGATCTACAATGGACAGCAGCAATGGTGGGACTCATGGAGCTCCTAAAATTGGAGTTCCCACAAAAGATTGAAGAATGGCCATTGGTTTCAAAACTCAACTCTAGCTCCCCTTATGAGACTTAATTCTGTTTCCTCATTTATGGCTGTTAATGATTTTCAAGAGGAAACCACAAGCTGCATTCGAGATTTCAAGCAACCAATTTGTTTCTTTGAAATTGCTAAAATTGATGATTAGGGTTACAAGCAGAAATGTTGAAGGTGAAGCATCTGCATTACACCTCTGACCTGCTTCTGTACTTTGCAGACATTACCTCAGTTTGCAAAGATTTATGTAATGTATTTACAAGTATACCGACAACTTGAAGATTCATATGATCAGGTCACTGGACTTACCCTGTGCTCATGTAGATGCCAAGAGTTTTGCATGCATAAATCAGATTCTCAATTTGCTCAATCAGATACGATGAGAATTGCAGACCTGAATTTGGGGCAGGATTCTGTCTGTTGCAGATTGTGCATCCTCAAAAGCGTCGTGATGCCAGGAATGCACTTGAGGCCTGTATTGGTCGATTGTTAGAAATCAAAGGAGTGAGTCATGTCAACCAAATGAATTTGATGCTTGCAATAATTTGTAGTACCAAAAATGTTCATTTGTGGAATTCAAATAGAATCAGAAAGCAATAGCTAAGTTGGGATTTTTGTTCTCTAAACAAAGAGCCTGAAAAACAAAAACCTAGTTTGTGCTGCTTGTTCAATGAAGATATAGGATCAAGAATTGAGTAGAAGAGAGAGATAGACCAAACTTGAAAGGCATGCATATGATGACAGTGGATGGTGGAGCTCAACAATAACAAGGAGTACTACCATTTGGATGACATTCTGGCAAGTCTTATTAACCTAGTTTTGCAATGAAAAAGTTGTAAAAGTTTTGTAATCCAAAGCAAAACATTGAAGCCTTCTTGATAGATATTTTTGATTCTAAAACAAATTCTTAGTGAGTCCATTAAAGTTCTTCACAGAAACATTTACATGTACAAATGGATTGAGGGTGGCAGCTGGAGATGGGTATGGGGCCAGATGCCCTCAATATAGTCCCTCCTCACTTTCTCACAGACGATAACCGATCCCTTCTTGAAGCTCGTGAAACATACTTGGTGAATACCTTGTCTTTCTCAAGAAATTCTTATTTAACAGATAGAAATCAAAGTTTTTTCAGCCTACTCCTCACACCATAAGAGATTGAAAGCAAGCAAGAGGATCCATGGAACATTTTTGTCTCTCAAGTGGGTAACAGAGGGAGAGAACAAATTTAAGGATCTATTTATGTGTCAGTGTACTTGAGGCAGATTGCAGCGCATGCTTCAGCTGAAGAGGCACGAGCAAAAGAAAGGGCACAGATTGCATTAGCTGAAAAACAAGCAAAGGAGTTTCAAGATAGGAAACACAGAAGAGAAGTTGTGGTACCACCACCTCCTATGACTCCAGATGAAGCTGTTGCCTTGATCCAGGTGAATGTTTCTCTATCCTGCTATTCTACAATCACCCACATAAGCTTGAAGCAGATAGAAGCAGATGAAGAAGCTGTAATGGAGAAGCTCATGGGTGTGTCTAGTACAACATATGAGTACATTGACCGCAACATTGATACTAAGCAAAATTCCATTTACAAAAAACCAAAACAAAAATCCAGGACCATTATTCTGATGCGGGAATTGTACTTTTTGTCAAGCACATGCACAGGTCATTACTCTATGGATTTGCTGCCTCTTGCTAAAAGTGATGCTGCTTGCTGTGATGCAGGCAGAGGAGAGGGGAAGGCAGAGTAGGAAAAGGATTGCAGAGTTGACCAAAATCAAGTACTGCCAAGTTTCCCTTCTTAACCACCTTCACCTTCTCAATGTGCTACTTGGTGACAGAGACACAGAACATAATTTTGCACTATGTTTGCCACTAACTGATTGCATACAAAATGGCTTCAACTAAAGTATGATAACCGTATGGATTATAGGGCTATGCAGGAAACTGAGCTTGAGAGGCAGCGAGCTGGAATCAAATCACACACTAAAGAAAGTGCTTGTGGTGTGATGCAATGCATGTATCCTTTATAAGAGACAAATTTTGCCTGTGTTTGCACGTTGTATTTTAGCAAGTTGGAGCTTGAAATAATGAAAGCTCCAAGCTGTTTTGATTTGCAACCCGCATGTGTTTAGTTTGATTTTGGCAAAAATTCTGCAGCAATAGACTTAGACATCTATTGTACACCCACTCATTACCTGTTGAAAGAGAGAAGAAAAAACCAGCAGCATAAACTGTGACCTTAACTAAGCTTTCAACAAGCACCCGGGGTTTCAATGCAAGACTCCAAACAGAAAGGACAGTATTAGATGAGCTCACATTGATCCGTAAGACATCTTCCTTCCTATTCGAGCTTACTGTAATGTTTTATACTTCTCATATGTGCATCTTTCTGTGTCTTAGGAATTTAGAGTTGGAGCACCATGATCTTCTCACTGTGTGCAACATCTAGAAGCAAAAATAATTTTGAACTTAGTATCACTTCTCTCCAGATTCAGCCAACAATTTGCAAGGTGTTGTGTATAAAGGCCTAAAAATTCTTTGCTACTTTGTAATTCTTGTACTCCAGATCTGCACTAACAATCAACTGGAAAGACACACTACTTGTTTTGACTAGATAGAGTACCTTGCTTGTGTTTGAACACATGTGGTTGTACTGTTCAATGCTCCAGACATGAACAATTTTATTCCTCCTGATCCAAAAGATCCTCAAATAAGCCTGCAAAGCAATCTTGAAAGGAGGAAGAAGATACAGGAAGCCAACAAACTGGAGGAGACAAATTCTATGATGGATATGAAACAGAAAATATTAGAAATTGAAGGCCAAGAAATGCGTGAAATCATGCAGGTGTTTTGTCTTTTACCCTTTCAAAGCACTGAATCATTGAGTCCCTGGAACATATAAACTTGATCCAAGATTGTGTTAGAACACAAACTACAGTTTAGTTTGTGTTATTATGGGACTTCACTGAACTCTTCTCTTTCATATTCTTCCAACATAAACTATAGTGTAGTCCTCAAAGCTTGAATCCCAAGATCTGTAAGAATGATGGGCATATAATGTGGCATGTATTGCAGGAGAGGATAAATGTATGGTTGAATGAGAACCGAGATCCTGACACAAATTTTTACCCTCCATATCCAAGGCCTGCTGCTGGAGGGAGCAAGGATATAATTGATCCACCTCCAGAGCTATGGAGGCCAGAAGATGAGAAGAAGAAGAAAAAGGGTGAGGACAGTGGGAGGAAGAAGAAAAAGAAGCCAGGAAAGATGCCAATTCGGATGCCACTACCTGATGAAGATGCAGACCTTCCCCCCATGTGTCCAAACTATTTTGGCAGACACATACAACATTCAATTGAGAGTTACCTCAAGACTTGGCATGATAAAGATGACTTTGACAACCATGAGCAGACGTTCATCCCTGAGATTCTGAAAAACACCTTGCGGCCTCTTGTTTTTGAGGAGGTAAGCTACTGCACCGCAAGTTGGTAGTTTGTTTGTTTGCCTAGTTAGGTACAAGGATCACATTGCACAGAAGCTCTGCCAACAAGTGTAGCCAACCTTAACTACTTCAAATCTGAAATATTCTGACAACTGATGCTACAAAAGCAGGCTTGCATTTTTCTTATTTGTCAAACTCCTAGACTGCCATTATGGTTTAACATCCAATTTCAGAATCAGGTTTCTCTGTCTGATTAGTTCACAAGTGCATCTTTGTGGTGTGTCATTGACATGGGATTTTGAATTGCAGCTTTCATGGCTAAGTTGCACACAAAGAAAGTCCTTTATTGGCAATTGACAGGGAAACATCTTAAGCTCTCTTCAATGGGTTTGGGTAAAAATTGCATGACATACTGTGTTGGGCAGGTGCGGTTAAATGTGGATGTAGCCTCAAAGGAACTTATATTGCAATTGAAGAAGAAACTTGCTCGAGACAAGAAGGAGGCAATAAAGATAGCCTTGAAGCAAGCCAAGAAGGAAGGAAGAGAAAAAGAATTCAAAGCCCAGTTGAAAGCTGAAAAGCAGCAGGCAAATCACATTCATATAACTCTTCCCTGCACAATGGCGTGGTAGAATTCTAGTACTTGTTGATAGGATTAGCATTTCCAAGTTGTTTGCTAATACCAGATGGTGCCTCTGATATAGGCAAAGAAAGATAGGGTTGCAAAAGCAAAAGCCAAGAAGGAAGCAGCGGCAAAAGAGCCTCCTCCACCTGAAGACCCAACAAAGAAGAAAAAGCCCAAGAGAAAGAAAGACAAAACAGAGAAATTCTCAGTAGAGTCATTGTTCACAGAGCTTGTCAAAGAGGGAATTCTGCAAGTATGTCCCAAGCGCACATTTGATGAGTACATTTGTGAGGAGTGGCTTCAAGGAGTAGAACAAGACCCCATCAAAGCCTGGGGATTGGATAACAGCATGGCTCAGGTGTTTCTCTGCCCCATTCCTGTTCTATGACAACAAAAAGGAACAAAATGTCTTTGCCACTAACTTGAGGAAGTCTACACAAAAAAATCACAAAGTTTTATGCACACTAATAAGAAATCAAACATTCCCATCCTACTGATCATCATCTTGCTGTAGTATTCTCTATATGGTGCTCTTTTGAAATCATATACAATCTGCATTCAAAGCTCTGAGGAAACCACACTACACATAATCAATGTGTTCTTTGCCGTTTGCATTTCAAGTAATTGGTTTTGGATTCTCTGGCAGGCAAAGAGACTTACAATTGAGTATGCTGTGCTTCCCCTAGCATCACAAATTGTGAATCAGAATGCACCCTTCGTGAGATCTCTTCTCTTGCATGGTGCTCCAAAGACTGGCAAAACCCTTTTGGTACATGACACTCTACTGCAAAAGACAGAGGACATAGGAAACCCTCTGCAAAAGGGATCAGCAAACATTTCTTTTTGGGAATCAAAATTGTTGAGAACCTGATAGTTCAGATGGTCAATTTCCAAACAGATGATTCTGTGAGTAGCAAGCCCACCTTGTGGCATTTAGAAATCTTTTACAACTACATCATATACTACTTGTATAAGATGCAGGGTTGTAGATATCATCCAAAAAAAATCCCATAAAATCTAACCCCAAAATTTTGTTCACTCTCAAGGCAGAGGGAAGACTGTAGTAATCCTGAAGTGTCTTGAATGAAGTTGGACAGGCGCATGCTGCCTGTCAGGCAGCTGGGGCAACATTCTTGAATCTGTCAGCAAGCATGATTGATGGAAAATATCCAGGTGCAAAAAACATCAACAGGATGCTACAGATCTCCTTCAAAATAGCCAAGATTATGGCACCCTCCATGATCTACATTGAAGACGTTGATCAAGTTTTGCACCTGCACATTTTGTACCTGCAGTTTTGGAGTGTTTTGTAGGTTCATATGCCAACACAAAACAGATCTAACAAAATTAGGAGCTGAGCTCAGTTTTAGAGATAGATTGTTGCAAGAATTAGTAATCACACATCAAACCTTCAATGTACTGGTCACAAAGTCTGCATTGATGGAAATCAACAACATCAAAATGTGTATCTTTAGAATCTTCTACCCATCAAATATTATGCTGGTCAAAAGGATTGAAAGAACAATGAACATCTGTTTTTACTGGAGACAGGTGTTTGTGACAGACAAGAAGAAGATGAAAGCTTATGGGTTGAAGGATAAACCAAACCGCATCAAGAAGGGATTGACTCAGGAACTGAAAGCCATCAATCCAGGCGAAAGAGTGATCTTTGTGGGCACTACCAGCAAGCCACAGGTGCAGTGCTATTCAATGTCAACACTCCACCCATATTTTTTCTTCATAGCAAGAATCATCTTGTAATTGAGCACTCCCCTTAAAAACTGTGAGGATGTAGAATTTGCAAGGAAAGAAGGGTCCTACAAAAGCTACGGCAAACTTCTGCAAATTCTTCACAAAGCGGATCTACACCCCATATCCAGATCATGGTGCACTAATGCAGCTTTGGCGTGGTTTGTTGGAGAGGCATGGTGCTGTCTTGGATCACCATTTCAATGTCTCAATATTGGCTACACTCTCCGCCAACTACAGTATTGGCGACATTGAAGAAATCTGTAAATTGGTACTAACAACTCAACGCATCCGGAAGGTAAAGCTGCCAATCAGTCAATTGTTTACACAATTGCTTCCTAAGTGAAAGAATGGTGATAAAGAAAGTGCCTACCTTCATAGCATCATTCATGTTCTTCCTGTGATTCTTTTGAGCACAAATTTTATGGTCTGGGAAACAAGTAGTCTGTGAAGAAATTACAGAGTAAGGTAAGACTTCTTTTGCTGAATGTTGGTCCAATTTCCATCACTGCTAATCTTATCCCTATGGCCCACAAAAGAAGCGTACTTGAAATGTTTTTAGGTGACAAGGGTGAAATTGGAGGTTGAAGAAGTCATGGACCATCTCTACAAATTCAATCCCATTGATCCTGCACTTCTCCTCATTGCCAAGGTACACACATCCTGCAGCTATAGAGCTCACTACAATGCATGCATATATATATATATAACAACAAAGATCTGCTTGAATTCAGAATTCAAGGTGCACCATTAAAGGGAAAACAAAACTTTGAGAGGTTTGCAAAACTTTGGTGAACAGAACTTGATCTTCCCACTACATAACCAGGATTGGTACAGAATATAATGAGATTCTTGCAGGACATGTGAACCAAAGAGCATGCAAAAGCAAATGTTACCAACAATACTGACCCACAGAAAAGAGTGTTTGTTTATAGCTAGCTACTTGATATGAGGGCAAAAAACAAAAATTCATGTACTCTGCAGAACTTTGGCAAGGATCCACAACCAGTGGCAGAAGACCCAAATGACAAGAAAAAGAAGCAGCTGCCAGAAGACAAGAACAAGAAGACAAAAAAGAAGAAATAAAGAGAGTGGTCCATTTATAAAGCTCAAGCTTTCTCTTTTCATTCATCATCAATGTATGTAATAATTTCATGTATGACATTTGGTGAAGTATATCATGCATCAGATAAAACATGGAGAGGATTGCCTTCTAAGTAAAGGATGATGATAAAAACAAGCAACTCATTGTGTAATGGTCCTGCTGAGGCAAGTTCAAACCAGCAACAATTCAAATACGAAATGTTCCAAGAAGTTCAGGCAAGATATCAACTCACAGGTTTACAGTAACAGCTTAAGAACATTCCTGAAAATGTGGGAAGGTACGAAAACCAAATTTTTCCATAGTCTCTCTGAGCCAAGATATCTGTTTATAGCTAGCTATTTGATACTTGGTAATCTTACTTGTACTTCAAATGCATCAATTACAGTACTGAAGAACAAAACCCAATTTGTTAGTTGCTGATAAATGCCAAGCATCTAGATCTATTCTCATAAATTCTTTACAGCCAATCCAGTGATCAGCATCTTGTCTACAACTAATAGCCCCAAGCCTTGCCATGATGCTATAATATGTGCACATGATACCTGCCCCAGCACTAGTTGTGAATTATGTATGACCTTGACAATGAGCAAATGCTTGATGGGAAAATGAGTGTATGAGTTTTATAATCATGAAAGACAGATTGGTGTGTCACATGTTGTGTGCAACAGAGATTTTCTTTGGAATTTCATTGTTCTCTACTTCCTTTCATCTTTGTCACCTGGCCAGCAGCCCACAAGTCAATCAATGCAGAACCAACCCCAGCTTCAATCTTTAGGTAGGATGAGAAAGGTTGAGGATAGAGAAAATCAAAATGAAATTCAAATGCGAAGCGAAGCCATTTGTAGAAAACATATGTTACCTTAGATTGCACAGAGGTATTACATACATTCAGACAAAGCAGGACCACCATCTAGTGCATGCATCCCGAGACTCTTACAAATCTTGTAAGAATAGCTGCATATGCTGCCAGGCAATCTTCTGCAATCTTCAGGCCTGAAACCCACGACTGTGTGTGAGCTTCAACAACAGCACACACTTAAAACCCTAATTAATGCGAGAGCCTAACCAAGGGTCTAAGATTTAGGGTTTAAGGGATCCTCACTGGGGTTGCAGTACTAAGGCCTGCTTTTACACTAGGAGTCAATCAGGGCTGAAAATTTTACTTGGGGCCAATTTTGAGCATTTTTGTCTTGTTTGTTGTTTGGTCCCAATTTACTAATAAATGCTACAACATGTATCTTAAGGCAAAGGAAGAATTATGAAAATTCAAAATATTTCACCATGCAAAAATATAATCTTCAAAAAAATCCTCTAAAAGAAACCGAAATCCTTCAAAATATCATAACTCTATAATAACTAATCTTAAGTTTCGACACAAGCCAAAATATTATCTTTCAAAAATCCTCATATAAAAATAGACCTATTATTATTACCTAGGGGCCAAAATCCCTTAAGCTACTATACTCTACAATGAATCTTAACACAATATCCTTAAGGGCCTTGGTAGTAGGCAAGGCCAATAAATGATGGAACATTGGCCCCAAGGGTTACAAATTGGCTTCCCAAATTGGATGGTATCCTTTTTCCAGCTTTGGGGCCAATACAAGGCCATAAAGTTCAGCATTTATTAGTAACTTGGGGCAGATTGTAAAGATTTTTTCTATTTCAGCCCTTGACTCCTAGTGTAAAAGCCCTTGGGGGCTGATTTCAACTTTTGGACCAATACAAATGCTTGATTTGGGTTGAACATCAGCCCTGAATCCACGTGTAAAGTGGGCCTAATTAATTTGCAAATTGAGATGGGGCTCATCACATCATGGTTCAAGTTTCAAGGCTCAACACATGATGGGGGCCAAGTTCAAACCAGTGTTAGGCAATAAAGAACCAACCTCGGTTCCATATTATAAATGGAACATTTTCTCTCGTTCTCATTTCATTATTCAATACATTGTACATCGGATTGCATCAAGAAGAGAAACTGAAAAAAGAAGAAGATTTGTGGTATAAATTCTTCAAATTTGTTTGATTGAAAACCTTAAGAAGGATTTTAATGACCAAGCCACATCCTTTTTTTAAATTTTTATAGTGAAAATAGTTTGGAAAGTGTTGGTAATTGATTGCTTCAATTATGCTGTTTTGAGCACTATTTAATACTTTTGATATTGTGTCAATGTATCATGTGGAAAGTCCAATGCTTGATGCTTGATACTTATAGATAGTCTTGATTGCAATAGTTTGATTTTTTTGGGTAATTGATTACTTCAATTGTCAACAAATAAACAAGGCATAACAAGCAAGGCATATAAAAATGGTCTTTAATTTAATCCTACTTGCTACTACAAGTTTGTCACAATGTTTTTGATAACTTTTTCATTTTTAACATTATTATTATTATTTTTATATAAAGTCAAGTATGGGAATAATAGTGATGAAATTTACGAATTATGATGTCTTGAACATGATGTAGTATTTTCATATTATGTCAACACATCATGTGGAAAGTCCAATGCTTGTTACTTAAACTTAGTTTACGAAGTCCTATTCCATAGCATGCAAAGACATTGAGGAGTTCAAAATGTGTTCAATGACTACTTTTTCATTGATCTAATCAATGTGTATCGAGCCCCTTGGGTGCTTCTTGATGAAGCAAAAAAGAAGTTAAACCCAATCTAGCTTCATTTGCACTCATCCTCATCATAGGTGAGTCATATTCACTTTGTGTGTGAATTCATATTATTATTAAATGTCATCCATCTAAAATTTCAATTCATTAAAAATTCACATTTACCATCAAGACTACACATAAAGTTTTAATACCGAAATTTTATTTTTATCTTGCATACATTATAGTTTTAGTAAATTTAATTTTGGAGCCTTTTACAAAGTGGCCACAAAGCCCAACCCCTTGATACATTTGTACAACAAATAGGTTAATATGAACAAATGATCATATATACTTCAACAAATTTGCATGTTTAAGAATGTACTCTTGGCCTCCATTAGACTACATTTGCAATTTGGAATCTAATTGGTTCCAAAAACCCTTGAAGCAAAAATGTAAAAACTTGGAGATTAATAGTGATTTCTTTGCACATGTTCGCATTTATCACACATGAGGCAATTGATAATTGTGGACTTGGAAATTTTGTGAAATTTTGTACATTAAATGAAGAAACTTGTGATCATAATTAGGTCTCAAATTTGGATTTCAACTTTTCTATCATTTTGAAAAATTATATGCCCAAAAATAGAGCTTTTAGCTATTTAGGCCCTCCAACATGTAATGCTTCATGAACAATTATTCCTTTGCCATCCATATTGCATTCTAAAAATTAATAAGGAACATACATTCCATGAAATTAGACTTGATTTGAAGGTGCCCAAAAATGATCGAATATTCACTAACTAATATCATTCATCAAAATATTATTCAACATGTAATTCCAAAAATATTGCCATTGCATCCACACTTCTTATTCAACCTTTTGTGGTTAGACAAATTGATTGATTTAAGTTAGAATGTGTTTGGACAATTAGATTTTTTTTTTTTTCAATGTATTGAATTCAACATTCTTAATACCAAAAAAAATGTTTAGATACCAAATATGAGTTTATTGCATAAAATAAATTCTTGAAATATTATTAAATATTATTTTATCAATAAATCAACATTTACTTGCATTGTACACAAATTGTACATGATGGAGTCGATGATTGAAATTTTGTCCCACATTTAGAATAAATCGGTGAACTGAGAATATTACAAATATTACCGAGCAATTTGAAACATAAAATTCTACTCTATGTTCAAAATAAATTGACCTATAAAAAGTGTTCCAAATTTTGATGCAAATTGTGTTTTAGTATAAAATTGACCAACCAAGAAATGTTCCAAAGAGCTCCCCCAATCCCAATAGCCTTTTTTTGATTGGCTAAAAAACCGAAATTAAAAAATAAAAATAAAAACTGAAAAATAGTGAAATGAATTTTAGTGAAAATATGAAGCTGAGGTGTTGAAAACCATCATAATTATCATATGACAATATCCTAATATAAAATGAAATCATAATAATTTCAAATTTATAGTAGCCAAAAATATAGAAGGATGATTGAAGTTTTGCATTTCGTATATGGTTCATAGCCAGATTTGACTACCTACGTCTTCCTATGTACAATTGTTTTTTTTCTGGTTGGATTTTTCGAAATTTTGTGATTTTTAGGGATTTGTTTCGCCATTTTTTGAAATAAAAGAATTGAATTAGCCACATCTGGACCTAGGCACTTTCTTAGGTCGCCAGCTGTAGCTTCAGTTTTGCAAAAATGCTAAAGCTCACCTATGACAGTCGCCATTTAATGCTAATTAATTCTGAAGATCTCGCCAATCAACGTACTTGAAGAATTTGAAAAAAGAAAAAAGAAACCTGCAGGCTACATATGATAGCCACTTTGCCTTTAAAAAACCAATTCCTAAGAAAAACACTAAATACCATATGCAGAAGTGGGTCCTTTCAAAAATAGGTAGCCAAGGAATGAGAAATACATATTTCCTTGGAATAAATAAAGTCTTGCAGGTTTAGCCTAAATAAAGAAATACAGATTTTATGAATTTATTTTGGGATCTGGAATATGTAATCCACACCTGGATCAAGACCCGGAAGTCGATCGAGAACCCCCGTTCACACTGTGATGCCAGGATTCCGATTCCATTCGCCTTTGGATTCCGGCAGGCGGGAGAGACGAATGCGACGATCGGCCGCGCAAACAGCTGCGCACGACGCGGAGTTTCTTCCTCCTCCCTCGCTGCCTCCCTCCTCCTCCTCCTTCTCCGCGTTTGCATACGCCGGTCAGCGATTCCTTCAACCATGCGCCTATTCCTCGCTTGCTTCTGCTGCTCGCAAACCCGCTCTAGGTCCAAACTCGTAACACGCCCTCATAGCTAGTAACCCTAAGAATGGCTGATGACAAGGAGGTTTTTGCTGCGCAACTCTCCGAGTCTTTGGACATGGAATCTGGGAGTTCTGAGGAAAATAAGCTTGTAGAGATGAGAGTCCACAATGGGGTGGCGGCTGAAGATAACGTCGGTTATAACAGTCTGTCTCAACCTCCTCCTCCTCCTCCAGTAACTTCTTCGGATTTGAGTAAGGAGCAGTTGGCGGAAATTCAGGATATCTTCTCCAGATTTGATAGGGACCAGGACGGTGCTATCACGGAGCTGGAGCTTGGTTCCTTGCTTAGGTCTTTGGGGTTGAAGCCTAACGGGAGTCAGCTGGAGGCCTTGGTGCAGCGTGCGGATACGAATGCGAATGGGTATATTGATTTTGATGAGTTTGTGGCGCTGATCGGACCAGAGATGGTGGCGACTGCCGTGCCTTACAACCAAGGGGAGTTGTTGGCCGTTTTCCGAACCTTCGACAGAGATGGAAACGGTTTCATCACGGCAGCGGAACTTGCTCATTCCATGGCCAAGCTCGGCCACGCTTTATCGGTCAAGGAACTTTCTGATATGATCCGGGAAGCTGATACTGACGGCGATGGTCGCATTAGTTTCACCGAATTCGCAGCTGCCATGTCTTCTGCTGCCTCTGGGCTTGACGTCTCCTTGTGATTTCACCAGCCTTCATTGTTATCTCAAATCCTAAACCTTGCAAAGAGTCGACAATCTCGTCATCAGATCTGTCTGTGCGATAGATTCTAAAGAGGGAGCGCTGAAGCTCAAAGGACGTTGCGAAAAAAACGGCAACTTCCGAATCCAGGTTTCTACCTACAACTGCAATTGATCATAGACAGGGGTGTGTGCTACTCGCAACAACATTTCCTAGAAAAGCAACGCATTACAGTCTTGCAGATGCATTGTTTTTCTGCCTCGCATCTATTTCGACATGCCTGTAAACATACATGTCGGTTTGGAGTTGCTGCTCCTCCTTAAGGTGAATTAGAAGAGGTCATTAGGGTTAGAAGTTAGGGTTTGAGGATTTAGATGGAAAGAAGCTTTGCCTTATCTTTGTTTTGAGACTGGGGGAGATAGCTAGATGGTCTCAATTTCAAAGGGTGCTTTACAAGATCTCCTTACCTTAGACTCCAAATTGGATTTTTGTCTCACAAGATGTCTGTCTGTCTGTCTATGGCTGAATTCGAATTGGACATAGAGATAGATGCAAAGCAAAGTCTCTCAATGCTCCATTTGCAGCACCAACTGAGACAGTTTCCATTTGTATCTGGAATTTCCACATAGTAATCTGGAATGTGATTCTTTGCTTTATACAATGGAATGCCCACCATAGGTATCTGCAACAATCATCAAGGACCTAAGTCTCTTCTTCTCCGTTGAATGCACTGCAATTTTCCCAAGCATTTTTCCAAAAGCTCAAAAGCTGATGTTATGAAACTTCTTGCTAGCTTGCTTGCATGCACATTTCAGTGTTTGTGAGAAGAGATTGCTAGACAAGATCCCTGGACTGTTGAAATTCTTGGTTGCATAATTGTAGATACTGCCCCTGTAGAGGATAACAAGAACTCCTCTTGCCCTCTAGTCTACACACTTGGGTCTGCAGTCTGAGAATGCCAGAATCAACATGGGCTTCAATTCATGAGAAGTTATATCTAACTGAGAATTCTGTAGGTGTCTCTATTAGCTTCTCGGCACTCGGAGGCATTTTCACTGATGCAGTGGTAATAGGTAGATAATCCATGCATCTTGAATGTGTCATGCATTTAAGTGAACAATTCTGGAGGTCAATTTCATTCATGCAATCTGACTTCCAATGTACACAAAATCCAGCTGGTAAAAGAAACACTGGAAATGCATGTTTCCCCACAAACCCAGGTAAACTAGGATTCAGATGTACAAAGCTCCATGTCTGAAGTCATGGGAATGGAAAAAGTCCAAATGTGAGTTTTCTATCTCCGTGTCCAACCATGAAGCTGTTGTCTAAGAAGCACTGTGTCATCACTTTTCTCCATATGCAGCTCATGGCATTGCCATCTCAGGATTTCCCCTAATTGTTGATGGTGGCATTGACACCTCTTCACAGTCCACTCTCACTCGTTCTCCAAATAGCTTTTTTTGTTACCAAAAATTGAGAAGCTAGACATGGAGTTCCACTCTTCTCATGCACATAATAGCTCTTGTGGTGGCCCTCATCTTTTTCTGTCTTCAATGCCCCAGAAACTCTGCCAATATCTGCAAACATTTCCTGCTGCAAACAATCAAAAAATTGCCAGTCAATGAGAATCAGCTAAACCTGTAGGATACAGCAAGTTCAGCATATATATGAGATTGCAGAGCAAGCTCCACAATAATACTTGAAATGTTGACATGACAATGAGTGCAGTCAAAACCTTAAGAGAGTCGCACTTGAAGAGGCAGACTGTCACCTTCATCATAAAGAGCAGGGATGAGCTGCAACTCCCCGCTGACTTCATCAGCTCTCGATGGTGGGCACAGAGACTTATATAATAATTCACCAAATTTTTTGGTCTAGCCATTAAAGAAATATCCACATCCTGGGTTTCTGTAACATTTCTAGAAGCACAGAGAAGGCTCGGTTGTGACATTGGCTAGCTCTTGCGAGGCTTGTATCACATCTCCAGAAGCACGGGGAAGACTCAGTTCAGGTATTGGTTAGCTCTTGAGAGGTTTCTATCACATTTCCAAAAGCATGGGGAAGACTCAGTTGCATCATGGTTAGCTCTCTAGAGATGGGACCTTAACATGAGAGTTTTTGAGTACTACAGAGGGCATCAATTTCACACAGAGCATTAACAGCACTAGGATTGAATGTGCTCTGTCTGGGTTCAAACTCCTTTGTATGAATGCTACCAGGCTTCCCTATTTTGCATGTCACAATTCTGACATAGAAACCTGATGGTTTCCAATGCATAACTCTAACTCACAATGTGCTATGTCTGACATAAATCTGAATAGCAACATACTTTTGCAGGAAAGGTATTGCACCAAGTATGTGCTATGAATTGGGTTGTTGCATGGGTGTTCCTTTGGCAGAAGATTTGAGCTTCTCAACCTGCTTCTTGAGAAATGCAAGGCGCAATTTCTCCCTGTTCTTTTCGGCTTGCATTTGCCGCCGCTGCTTTAGTGATGATGACTTTTCTCGAGCTTCAATTGTCTCCTCATTCACTTCCCTGCAAAAAGGATATATCAGTATTTCAGGGCTCCAGGGTTTCATAAGACTGAATGCATTTGAGCGAAAACAACTCTATTGCATTGCAGAGAAAACCTGCAACAACACTTTGAAGGTAACCCATTCTGTCAACTCCAGCAAAAATTAAAACTAACATGACAAGAAAGAGTGCAGTCATAACCTTGCAAATGTCTCTCACAATCTGCAAAGCTAAGCACATTCAAGATTCTGAGTATGTACACAAGATTTTGTCAAGCATGTTTGTGTAATTTCTGTTTAACAGAAGAAAATTCTGCATAGAAACCTGATGATTTGTTTTTGCTCCTGTGTAAGCCCTGTTGTGGTTCCTGGTCTCCAGCCAACACCAAGCCTCTGCTTTTCTACATCCACACCTGCTGGGTTTGCTGTCTCTGGATCTTTTCGCAAATTGTCAACAGGCTCACCTCGTCTCTCTCTCTCCATCTCCTTGAACTCGTCCTCCAAGTAGCCTTTCTTCAGAAAATCTACACTATACTTCTCCTTTTCTTCTTCATCTGACACCTCCCCTCTTAGAAGCTTGTCATAGAGTTCTGCTTTCTTCTCAAGTGCGGCATAGCTCTCAGACCCATCTTTCACTGCTTTCAACTGCAGCTTGTCCCTATGTACATAAGAACACTGGAAATCTATCAACAACTGCTAAGATTGCAAATCAACAAGAGATTGTCAAGGAAATAGATGGTGTCAATAGTAAAAAATCTCAAACAAAGGGGGAGGAAGTCCTTACCTTAGATCTTGCCCGAGAGCACAATTCCTAGAGACAAACCTTACCTCGAAGCGCGTTCTTCAACTCCCGAATTTTTCTTGGAGAATGCGTCGATCTTCTTGCGAGGGCGCAGAGAGTCAAATTCGACGCCTGTCTCTTTGGCACGCTTGACGTCCTCTTGTGTTCTGTAGAGCTGGGCTCGAAGCTCCACGATTGAAGAAGCTCCCACTCCCTCTATCGTCCTCTGCTTCTTGGGCATCACGGAAGACTCCGTGAGCCATCCCAGGGAATCAACTCGCTGCTCCTTCGCTGCTGCCACTAGTGTAACGTCGTCCCTTGTCGCCCTCTCCTTCTTCTCACGTTCACTATCCCTATCGTCTTCCATCTCCAACAATCTTCCCGGAGCCACAAAACGTATCTAACTCCAGAAAGCAAATAGACAATGCACAATTGCGCTATTTCAGCGATATGAATTGGAGACACTACTGGCTCTTGGAAATCTCTCGAAAGATGCGACGAGAAACAGAGCGAGATCGGAGTTCTGCAATCGGGTTCGACATGCCCAAGAAGCTCTATCGATCTCGTTCTGGCTGTAAACCCTAACCCTAACCCTAAATTCATTCATAGCGCAAAAGGGATGGCGAGGCGATGGCTTGCTATAAAGATGTTGGCTTCGTTCAAACTCGAAGTAGATGTATTCCTAGCTGCCGTTGTCCTCCTCCCGCTGTGTTCGTCTGATGCATGCCTCTTTGTGTCTTGTGTTTTTTTTGTATGTGTACTGCGGTTGTAGTCTGTTTTATTCACGCGGTCCTGGCACGAGACGTTAGGTGTTTTGTAGTTTTTGCCTATGATTTCTAAAGAGGCATTGTTGTCAAGTGGAGGTACTACGAAAGTGTAATATTTCCTGTGCAACAATGCCTAGATGGAACGTCATGCCACGGAAGTGGTGTGGCAGCGGCCAGACAACCGTAGAGCTTCTTCCACGGTGCTTGCGATTTCTTCAATGCGCTTGCCCTACTATTCAAGAGCTCACATTTCCCTACCCCCCACAATACATAACATGCATCTTCCATCTTGCTTCCAATATAGATTTCAACTCTAGAGGCATTGAAAGAGTTACTTAAGGAAAAGATCGGCTGGCAAAAGAGGTCGATACTTCGAGAGAAGTCGATTCCTCGAAATGCTCTTCCAGGCTTCACATATCACCACACCACATATGTCCTCTTTTAGAAGTGTATGTGAAGTTTCTTTTCTCTCCGTCTGCTTGGCTTTGCAAGGGTTCTTTGTATCTCTAAACAAAAGCATTTGAGGTGCAATTGATGCGCAAGCAGTTTCAAACCAGGACTCAGGCAATGCACATGTTTACAACATATGAGTGTTATCCTCAAGTTTTTGCACGTTTAGTGATTGCAACACAACACAGAATTGTCTGCCCCTGCCGCATACTTAGTTTTGCTTACTAAAAAACCTTGCTCTTTACAGATGCTTACCGTGAGATCTTATGCCCTGAATCTTCAGGTTCCAAAGTTCAAGCAGAACTGATGGTGGAAATCCTAAAACATCGGACGGCAGCAAACCCTAAGACATAAAACCTCAGCAAACTGGAATTGCGAGATCACAAACATGCATCAGTCCAGAGAAAACCCTAAATTGCCAAAAAAAATAGAACCGAACGATCACACCCTAAAACACCGGAGGCGAGAGGAAACCCTAGGTCACTACACAGTAGCAACTGGTAAACCCTAAGACATGAGACCAGAGGAAATGCCAAAACATGAGACAAGAAGAGCAGCAAACGGAGAATCGTGAAACATGCCAGCACTTGTGCTTATAGAAACACGACGCCATAACTAATCTCGAGTTTCAACACAAGCCAAAATGTTCTCTTTCAAAAATCCTCATATAAAAATAAATAGACCTATTATTATTACCTAGTATGGGCCAAAATCCCTTAAGCTACTACTATACTCTATAATGAATCTAAACACAATATCCTTAAGGGCCTTGGTAGTAGGCAAGGCCAATCAAAAAATCATATACCACAGGAGTAAAAAGACAAGTTATTATATATAATGTATGAGATTGATATATTTTGTATTTTCTTTTGGATTTATCCAGAGTTTATGTTTGTAGCAGGCTAACTATCCATGTAAAAATACAATTATTATTAGTTAAATACATTTCTCAAAATTAATTACCTTTTTCCAAGCCTAGCTACCTTGCTCCTTTCCCTTGGGCCCTACACCATTGACATGGATATGAAAAAGGCACATTAACCACATGTTAATGTAAAATCAAATTGAGATTGACATAAATAATGCTGAAATATGAAGACCCATATGGGAATATAGAAGGGAAATAAATAAAAAGGGAGAGGGAGAGAGGGATATTATAAAATTTAAATAATATATTAATATTTTTTAATTATGAATTTTATCTAATTATTTAATTGACATTATATAAGTTATAACCTTGAATTAATCCAAAGCTTTTTCCCTAGTCTGCAGTACACTCCATTAATTTCTAATGTTATTCATGAATTTAATTTTACAAATTTTGTAGACCTTGCTAGAAGTGAAGGTTTTGAAACAACATGGTTAGCTTGGGTTTTAAATGATTGGGGGGTCTATTCACAACAATGGGGAAAGAAACATTTACAAAACAATGACATACCATTTGTTATAGAAAGGGTGTTGAATAGGCTTGTTTGCAAATGTGTAGAAAAAGTGTTATGGTCAATGAAATTGCTGAATTTGATAATTTGAATATTTTTTCTTAGTTATCTTGAGTGAACTAACAATCGATGTGTATGTTAACTTAGGGTCAGTTTCATCATTAAATAAAATTTAAAATATCGCAAAATGAATTTTTATGAAAATATGAAGATGAGGTGTTGAAAACCATCACAATATCAGAGGCTACAATCCAATCCGAATAATTTCACTGCTCATATGACAATATCATAGTAGATCATGAAAACATAATAATTTCAAATTTATAAAAACAAATTAGTTCCAATTCCAATTCCAATCTTTCCCTCAAGATTTGAACTCCCATGTACCCTTTGCACACAAAGCACAATCAATGATACAAGTTCAATACAAAATTGCCTTTAAGAAATAATTTCCATATTGTGAAGTTGATTCAACAATCCTCATTCATCACACAAACCTTTGTAGGTAATGAAATCAAAAATAATTATTCAAAACATAGAGAGCCATCAAAGATTGAGTGTTCTTGAAACAAGTTCGGCGGCCACAAACTCTTTGATGCACATGGAAAAAAGATCTTTGAAATTTTGAAAGAAACATCATTGATGGACCTTGAAGAAAGAACCTGAAGCATGAGAGACCCTTAGGCCTCATGTTTTATGAGCAGCAGCTTGTCAAGTATCGGACTTCGACTCTCGAGCTCCTCTGAAGTCTTGACCTTCGTAAACTACAAACAGATATTGGGTCCAAAAACTACGTCGGGGAACTCATGGGTCCCGAGTACTGCATTACTTTTGTTGAAGAGCACGCGCTGCGTGTTGGCCCAAAGAAGAACGGTGATCCGATCAGGATTTGCATACTGAAGAAGATCAGCAGCAGTGTGACCCCGACTGGTGTCGTCGGAGGGCGAACCGCCGATCTTGGTACCGATGAGATGCTCAAAAGTCCCTCCATTGTCAGACACAGGTGGTGCCCCCGCCATGCTACACTCTGCAGCGGAGCTTCAGTCGCATTCAACAGAAATGGGTACTGCGGATCTACAGCCTTCAACAAAAAAACACAATGCACATATCAAAATGTTAATCTAGAAATGCGATCCTTGCTTGCACGGATCTCATGTATGCAATGCAACAATGCAAGACAAAAGACCTCATTTTCTCAACAGCATGATGTCCAGCAGAAGTTCTTGTCATCCAATAGCTCACCCGTGTAAAGACGCGATCCTGCAGCAGTGGCGAGGTGCTCCATGCAGCAGAAGCAGGTTACAAGCACGATCGTTATGCACACTGCACCAATCAAATGGTACATCTTCGATGCAACGAGTACCCATTCTTGGGATTTTGTATCCTCCGATCTTTTCCCATTCTCCTGCATCTTCATCATCCCCAAACTATCTCGGACGCTAGTTCTCATGAAGTCCAGAACTTCAACCAAAAGGCCCATTGCAACCACACTCTCTCTTCAACCCCCCCATCCAGTCCACATCTGTACAACTACGCACTCTCTTTCAACCCATCCTCAATTTCAACCAAAACCCCAAGTTGCAACATTGAAATCTCTTTCAAACCATCGAGTCCTCAATTTCAATCCAAGCCCATTGCAACCAAACTTTCTTGCAACCCATGTCCAGTGCTCAATTCCAACCAAAGCCCTTTGCAACAAACTTCTTTTTCAATTCATCCAGTCCTCAGTTTCAACCAAAGCCCAAGTTTCCAATATACTTTATCTCTCTCTCTTTCTCTCTCTCTTCTATGATTGTGTATGGAGTTGGAACTTTAGGCTACTGTAGCACTGAGTCCCACTATCACTTATGCCCTCCACCCTGGGCTTGGATATGTACTGAAACTCAATTCTTGCAGAATTTTCAGGGCGGCTCTTGGACACACCACTTTTTCATGTCCCACCTTCCATGGACAAAGTCCTGCTGGAGAGGTCTAGTTAAAAGCTTGATGAGGACACTGACATCAAGTTCCCACGACCAACCAGCCACACATCCTAACCACTACACCAAGCAATCATAGTTTTGACAACAATTTCCACCAGCTCATAATCACACTTTTTTTTTTTGACATTTAAGAGTTTTTTATTTGTTGAATTGTAGGTTGAAGGTCATGTTTATTGTTGAGTTTCTTGAAAAGCAGTGACACTATTGTAGCAAATGTCATTATCCTCAGGTACCATCATGGTCAAAAAGCTTGAAACATTCAGAAATGTTTTCAAATCAGAAAGGAAGCTCCAATTCATGAATCCTCAAATTTCTGATTTGCATTCAGAAACCTAGTGTAATCCTGGTGCTCACCAATGGTGTACTAGGTTTGGGCAGACTAGTTGCATAAGACACTCAGTGGAAATGGGCAAGGCTGCACTTGCAAACACACAGAATCTAGTTGCTTGGAGTTCTGACAGCCTTGACTGCTAAAATCAAGGACAAAAAAGAAAGCCTAGATTTGTGGATTTCCAGGGAGTGTTACCTGCAAATCCTACAAACGCAGGTTTCCTGCACCCCAGCTCCAACTTAGCAAACATCTCACACACTATACTCTCATGTAGTAGTCACAAAGGCAGCACCTGATTATCTTCACCAATCAGCTTTCCTACTGCAATGCCACTGTCAGTCATGTGGTTCCACCATTCCAAAACAGTTGAAATTCTGAAGTATTCAAATTGAGACCATCGACCCCTTTTTTCCAAATGATTAAATAATTGGACCAAAAAAAATGCCGATTATCATAGCAGGTTCATTATGTAGTCTCTTCCAACCCTTGTTATCCTGTGCAACCACAGGTGGAGGTCCAACTGAAATACAGTTTCCACAGAAAATGCAGACCAGAGATCACTTCTGCAAATGCAAAAGGAGCAGATAAATGAGTCCTTGTTGCACTGCCGCAAAGACAACAATGTTACATCAGCCTGCTGACTACTCATCAGATGTCCTCATGCTAGTCTTCCTCCAACTCCAGCAACCAAGGATGGCCTTTAAGACTTCCCTCATCTTAGCAAGGCCTTACAAGATCACTGATATGATCTTGATTCTAGAAACAAGCACAATAATGAAGCCTGGTTCCAAGGCAACAAACCATCCACCTTTAATGAATCACCCCTCTAAGAATCTCCAATTGTTGTTCCTTCTTAGAAAAAAAACCAGCAAACTTTCATCTTACATCTTAATCCTCTGAGGAATACCAAATCACACCCCTAATGCTCCAGATTTCAACCCTCAACAAAATCTATGTACGAAACTGCAAAACACAACTATAGTTCCAGCTACCCAGCAAGAAGTTGTAGCTATGAGATTACAGACATATATACAATGCAGCCTAAGAAATAGACTACCATCCCCTATCCTGGGACTCAAGTACCAGTCCAGTAGATCAAGGGAGTTGAAGGCCAGTGACTTCTTCCTATGAGTGAAGTGGTGGAACATGCCTGCTTGAGTCCATGCCCTCTTCCATTGCATCCGACCTTGTGATCATGCCCTATGTTTTCAAATGGCTTAGCAGCACTCTTGAGACTTTCGAACTCCTTATAATTACATGACCTTCAGTGTTTATCCCTCTCCTCATTTCTGTAGAGCTTCGATTGATTGAAAGCTTCACTTAAGCAAAAATGTTTGCGTACACCAACAAATCCTCATCGGCTGGAAACCCAAAATCAGAACACAAGAATTCAAAAAAGGTTCATGAAGAACCACATTGTTTATATACATTAAATTATCATGTACAAACTGGCAAGAAGAGATACAACAGCAACAAAGCAAAAAGCTCAAAAGCAACAAAGAGGGTTGAAATCAGCTGACAAATTCCAGTGAACACAGGTATAGAACAGAGTTGCATGTGCTGAAAGGCAATTTGAGAACTGACCTGTGGTTCTCTGAAGTGCCCACTGCATTCACTGCTATCACAGATAACAGTCCTGACTGGCAGTCCAATCCATCTTCTTATAGTTTTTGCTCATATGGACAGAGCAGAGACATATGCTCATGTTGACATCTGAAAGAAGAACTTCTGCTGGGAATTGTAGTTGAAAGACAAAACACCCAGCATCAGAGAGAAAGACATGGTAAGAGGAGAGGAGATACAGATGAGGAAGGAGGAACACAGGGACAAGGATCATGAGCAGAGAGGCATACTGACAGCTCGTTCAATGCACTAGAAATTCACGGAGAGATTGTTGCAATGAAAAGGATATCTGTTCAATTGCACCATGCTGGGTTTTATGGGCTGCAGGAGAGTCTAAAATTGGCCACAGAATTCATCAAGATCAAAAGGGTCAGCGATTACGGGGTGGGGATTGTAAGCCTTCAATTTCCTTCACAAGAAGCTCCTTCTCTTCTTCAAACTGCTCATCTTCTTTATCCAAGTGGAAGTTATCTAAGAATCTGAGCAGCTTGTCTCGGTTCTTGGACAAAATATTGATGATCTGAGGAGCCTTGTTTGGGTTTGCCACAAACACCTTAAACACATGGAATGCAGAGGACTGGATATTCTTGCTTGGATCCTTGATGAGATTCATCATCATCCGGAGATTCCGGGCATCCGATATATACATCAGCATGATGGTGGAGTTGGATCTCTCCAGCAGAATATCACTCAGCAGCTTCAATGACTGTCGTCTTGTCACATAATTATCAGATTCAAGAAGCTTATCAAAACTTGCAAAGAACTCAGAATAATGTGATGTGAGGTAGGCTACCACGATGGCATTGTGCCTTGTGAGAAGCTCTTTGAAAGTGGAGAAAGCATCAGAAGCAATGTCAAAGTTGGGCATCTGCACGAAATTGAAGAAGAGGTCAAAGCTGGCAGACTCCAGCATGTACTTCACCAAGCTTGGATATCGAGCACATTCCCGCAGCATGTTGCCACAATTCAGAGCTATTTCTTTGTTCTCGTAGCATGAAACAAGAGAATCCAGAAGCTCGCCGTGATTCTCCAGATACTCCAGCCCACATTGTCCTCCTCCTCCTGCAGAGGCAGCAGGCAACTGTTGCCGTAACACCGCACCCCACACATGAACCGCATCTTTCCTTGCTTCCCATCCTAGGTTTGCAAGCTTGTGCACAAAAAGCTCCAGAATGTCCAGTTTGCAAACCTCCATGGTAACCTCAGCCACATTCTCTAAGCTAGGTTCTGTGTCACTATCTCCTAGAAGCATATCCTTCATCGCCTTGATATTCTTCTCCGCCTCCTCCAGGGCTTTCTCAAGAAGCCGCACATCTGCGACCGTTGTCTTTGTGTCCAACGACAGCAAGGAGTCCCTCGCTTGACGCACCAGTTCCGCCGCCGTCTTCGGCTTTAGCTGCTTGAAAAACGAAAAAGACATTTCCTTCTTCTTCTTCTTCTTCACAATCGCAATTCTTCTGCAACTCTTCCGGAAATCTTCTCCTCTTCCGAATTCCTTCAAAATGCAAACGCAAATCTGCCGCAAACGATTTCACTCGGCAGCTCCGTTTATCTGTCTGTTCCGATACCCTAATCAGCAAGCGGAAGTGAAAAGAAGAGCAGCGCGGTCGGGTGCCTGTTGAATCATCCATTTAAAGATGAATGAAAAGAAAATGATATCCATGAACCCAGCATTGAATAACGATAAAGTCTTGCTCGTGTGGGTAATCATCTGTATTACGGAAGAATGTGCGCTCGTATTCATCCACTAAGTGGATGAAGGAGCAAGAGCTTCAGTGAAGGGGCGCGTACGCATGCTCAAGGAAGACGAAGAGGCTTCTCTTCTTCGACAACAACAAACTCGTTCTTCCTCCTCGTCTTCGTTGTCTGTTTGCTCGTCTTCTCCTTGATATTAGACGCGGCGTATTGCTTGCAAGCTTTCGTTTGCTTCTGTGCTGCAAATCGATCTATTAATTGTGAAGTCTTGTTCTGTTTTGGATTTTTTTCTTCCCGTTTTGGTGGTGGGAGTGGGGAGAGCGGGAGTGTTGTTGTTGTGTGGCGGGATGATTGTGCGATCCAGCGGTAGTGATCTCGCAGAGTTTGAGAGAGAGAGGCAGTACCCATTATGGAGAATTTTATTTCGATGTGGTTTTTCAGTGAATGGCATTTGCGAAAAGGGTAGGAATGATGGCGAGACTGTATAGGGGAGAAGAAGGAGGAGCGGAGGAGGAGATGGAGCTTGTTGGTGGCCACAAGCGAGACGAGATGGTTTTGCAGCTATTGTCTATGGGGTTTGAACTCAGTTCAGCTATGGATGCTGTGATTGACAAGGGTTTGCATTCCATGGATGATGCAGTAGAGTACTTGCTGGCCGTCAATACAAAGCCTTGGTCAGCGGAGGAGAATGCTGCTGACAAGTGTAGAATCAAGGGGAAGAAGAAGCTAGTTGTCAGCCCCTGTGATTCCAGCGGCTTGTGGGATATCAAGGAGAAGGTGGTCGATAACCAAGGAGTCAGAGGCAATTGGTTTCGTGCCAAGACCAGGGTAATGGAAGCTTCTGGCAAACGAGGAGGAGAACCGCGAGAAATGTCTGTTGCAGCAGTGCCCAGTAGGTTGGGGGAGGAGGAGGACACCATTGCCAAGAAGCAATGTCCTTCCAGGCTGGAGGAAGAAGGAGCAGCACATCAAAGCTTTTGGGTTCAAGAAGCTGCATGGGCAGGTTTTGGCATTGACTTCTGCTGTGAAGGTATAGCTATGTCTTCAGAAGCTGGTGATTCCATGGAGGTAAACCATTCCCACACTGCCAGTGTCCCCCCTTCTTTGCTCAAGAAAAAGCTGGTAATTGGTGACATTACCCCTATTCCTCAGGCAGAGGAAGAAGTTTCCCAAGCACCTTGGGATTCAATGGATGCCAATGCAAGTATCATTGCCCACTCAAGTGGAGGCAGCATTGATTCATGCAGAAATTCTCTACGGGAATCTATTGATCTTGATGCCTGGCAACCTTCTCAAGATTTGGAGCTTCCATGCCAGGAAGTCAGAGTTGTTGGAAGCACTTCACGGAAGAAAGCAGCACAACTCTTGATCACAGAGAGCTTTAAACCATCTGGAGGCATCAAGCGTGCTTTTGAGGCCAACCCATACATCAGCTGTGAGACACCAGAGTCTCCTGACAAGCGACGAGCAGCTCCATTACAGACACAAACCTTGCAACCCAACAAGTTCATCAGTAGCTCAATTGGTGATGAAGTGCATGGATTGGAGACAAAATGTATTCTTCTGGAATCAAAACCTGGTCCTTCAACTTCAATGATGATCAAGCCAGTCGGAGATGGTCAGTCCAATTCAAATGGAAAAGCCAGGACCATTGACCTTAAGAGGTGCTTGATTAGCTATGTTTTGCTAAGCCTTAAAGTCCTGTTGTCAATGCCACTGTGCATCTGGCTGTGTCTCCTAATCGTTTGGGCCACTCCAACAATATGAGCCAAATCATTTAGTTTTAAAACTGCAGATCTGAGTTTTGCAATGGGTGTTTGTCTAAGGTTTTATGTTGGAGCAAAATCATTTCCCAATGCAGCAATTGAGCATGCCTGCTGAATGAAATTGTGCTTGGATGATGATGTTGACTAGGGTTTGTGTTATGTCCAGGGCTTTTGATTCAAGAAATGATAGATTCTCACCATTCTATTCTCACATGAATACTCCAAGAACAGTTGAGACACAGCAAATGGTTGTGGAACCAGAACGGGAATCAGATTCCTGGGCTGTGCCTGGAGGAGTGTTGAATGAAAGATTGACTTCAGGAAATGAGCCAACAGTGCTGTTAAGAAAGCACATTGTTCTTCCAGACAGAGAGGGGATGGAATTACAAGTGAAATCAGAAGTAGTGGAAGCTTCAGGATTGGAATCGAAAGGGTCTAGACTGCCTGTTGGCAAGGAGTTGCATGGAAGTCAGGTATCGGCTTGACAGATGTGAGGGACTCTATATGCTGTAGAATCAGATGTAAGCGTACCAGTTACTTGATTTATCAATGGGTTCTGAATCCCAGCTCTTCTGTTAGATATTTTAGGAATTATCCTAAATGTGTGTAATGCAACAGGTATGCCCTGTTTCAATCATGAAGATAGTGCCACCAGTGATGAAGGCAGTATCCAAAAGCTCAAAGGGCACACGGCTGTCAGATGTCTTGAAGGCAGATACCCAAAGTGCAAAGAAAATGGAAGGTAGCAGTAGTACGGGAAAAATGGCAGAATGGGAGAAGAGAGCTCTGTCAGCTCTGCAAAAGCACTTTGCATATAAGAAGCTGAAGGCTTTTCAAAGGGATGCTTTGGAAGCATGGGCAGAAAATCGGGACTGCTTTGTTCTTGCTGCTACTGGTTCAGGTATTTCCTCTTCTGTGGATTTGCTTTGTAAAGAAATCAAAACTGGAGATTCCACTGTTTATTTCATCTTCATTTCTTTGAATTCTGCATGTAGAGCAAGATCTTAGTGGACACATGAATTTTCTCTTTCCTTTTGCTAGTTCAGTCTTCAAATTAGATTTCAGGATGCGGGTTGTTTTGCTTTCCTATCTGTGAATCACTTTCTGATCTGCTGAACAGTTTTCATTCCTTGTGTTACTCTTAGTGATGATCCTGTCAACATGTAGGTAAATCATTGTGCTTCCAACTGCCAGCTTTGATGACTGGGAAGGTGGTGGTGGTGGTCTCCCCTCTCATCAGCCTTATGCATGACCAGTGCTTACAGCTTGCGCAGCAAGGTGTTTCAGCCTGTTTCCTTGGGTCTGGCCAAATCGATAAGAGCATCGAGCTTAAGGCCATGGCAGGCATGTATGACATTGTGTACCTGTGCCCTGAGACTCTTCCCCGGTGAGAGCCCTTGTCTTCAGAAAAGAACTTCTTTTCATTCATTAAGTGTCCATCTTTTTGGATAGCAGAAAAATTGTACAGCAGGACACAAAGTTAGCATAGAGGAGAATGAGACACAAAGAGAGGAAACAAATTAATGAAGGTTCCAGCAGGTTGGAGAAATATCTGCAGGGATTGGCCCGGGGGAAGGGGATTGCGCTCTTTGCTGTAGACGAGGCTCATTGTGTTTCCAAATGGGGCCATGACTTTCGTCCTTCCTACAGGTAATATTCTAACCTTCAGGGTTGTAAGAAATTTCTGAAATCTCTCTAGTTTTTTTTCTTTTGTGTCATCAACAAGGAGCTTTTAACAAACTGAAATTGTTAGCACAGCAGGCCAGGAACACTCTTCATCTCATACTGACTAGAGTGACTTGGCTGGTATAGGCAGTTGTCAATTCTGAGGGAGAAGTTCAAAGTCGGGGATCTGCCAGGTATGAAGAGACAGATTCCCATCATGGCCCTCACAGCAACTGCAACTCATCGCGTCCGTGCTGATATACTGAAGTCTTTAGGGATCGCCTCTGGAAATCCCAAGATTGTCCTCACCTCTTTCTTGAGGCCAAATCTCCACTTTTCTGTAAGTCCCAACTCCAATCTACAAAGAAAATTATTCCTTACCTTCTTTGGTACACATGTATACAGAACTGCAGAATAGCAGGCTTTTGCTTTTGATATATCAAGTTTAAAGCAGGGAAATAAATAATATATCAACCAAGGGATTGGGCGCAATTTTCTCCTGACATTGGGTTGTGCTCTTCACCAGGTGCAGCACAGCAAAACAACACGGCCTCTATCATACAGAGAGGATTTCAAATCACTGGTTGATATTTACACAAAAAAGGAGCTTGTAGTTGATAGCAGTGCCAAAGACAGCAAGCAAAACTCAAGTCTAAAAACTACCCAAGTCCCCAATATTCTGGCGGCAGAGATCTCAGAATTGGTATACAGTAATCAAAGCAGTTCAAGCATCATGGCTGGAATTGATGGAAATAAAGCTTTTGGAAAAGCAAAAGTTTTGGATGATGATGATGAAGAAGAAGAAGAAGAAGAAGATATTGACGGGGATATGGCTGACAATGAGGATCATGATGAAGTATTGGATATTGATGATGACAGTGATGATGAGGGACTTACAGTGAAGAGTTTGGAAGAGGAGGAAGATGAGGAGCGGCTGGGTGGTGATTGTTTTGGTATTCTTTTTCCTATTTCACTTTCTTACATGACAGATTATAGCCCCCCTGCAGTAGTGAATGGAATTACCTATTTCTGAGATCAGTAAGAAGGTCTTCAGATTGTCTATTTCCCATTGGTAAAGGTTAAGAAAAGGTTTTGACAAATGCAATGATGACACTGAGTATGGTATGAAGGTACAGAGACTCTGCACAGATTTTTCTGGACACTGTGATCCGTAGGTTGAGATGGCTTCTAGGGTCTTGGTTGGTGCTAGAGTAGGACGTTGATCAACATTTGAAAAGCTGTTAAGATTGCTTCCAAGCAACCTGGAGGATCTTTTTGTCTAGTTTGGCAAAAGTGTGTACAGTTGTATTAGATTTATTACTTGTGACTGACAATATATATAATTGCAGTGAAGGGTGGAGAGTTCAGTGGCCGCAACTCCTTTGAAGGATTATCCTGTAATGAAGAACCTCCATGCAGCAATCCTGGTACGGGAACAGGAGAGGGACCAACCATTGTGTACATGCCCACAAGGAAGGAGACTGAGAAACTGGCTCAATTCCTTTGCAAACATGGGGTCCTAGCAGCTGCTTACCATGCCAAGGTGGGGAGCTTAGAAGGCTCATAAACAATGTTGATGTACAATACAAATTCAGGCCATGTTACTAGAGAACTTGTGCAAACTGCTTCCTGGAATTTGGGTTTCCCAGATTAGAAGTTCGGATTGTGTCAGTTGAAGCTTGATGCTGTTTGCATTCTTGAATTTGTTTTCTCTGGTTCTAATTCATGTCAGATACAAGAATCACTTAAAATGGTAACCACTGGGGGATTGGTTTGTAGCTGCCTAAATCTCAGTTGAGACAAGTTCACGAAGGTTTTCATGCTGGTACTTTACAGGTGGGTTCCTGTTCATGCAATGTTCTATTGTTTGCGCCATTGGAAATATTAGGATCTGGCTGATTAGTTAAGACTGAACTTGGTGTTGAATCTTTCTTCTAAAAGACTTGGTACAATCATGGGCAGGTTGTGGTAGCCACTATTGCATTTGGAATGGGAATTGACAAACCCAATGTGAGGCGTGTCATTCATTATGGTTGGCCTCAGGTTTTTCTTCTCCTTCCCCAACTCGCACCTTGAGAGCCCCGAAACCTCCTTACTTCCCCTTTCTTGGTGTGAGGTGATTTTGCAGGACAGTTTTTGTTTTTCTGTTTCTTTTTTGCTAGACATAATCAAATGGGTTGTGTTCTCTATGCCTAGCTTTCTGCAAGAATTGTGTTTTTGCCAAACTTTTGTTTTGCATGGAACAGAGTTTGGAGGCATACTACCAAGAGGCAGGGAGGGCAGGAAGGGATGGTCTTCCTTCAGATTGCCGTACATGCTTCTCCTTTATGTTTCTAATTTCAATACTTTCAATTCCCTCTGTCATGGTTACCTGTTCTTCAATGCTGTATAGTCTGGATTCTCTCCACCATCAAGTCATATATTTGTGTGAGCCTTCAACGTTCTTGTGGATCTTTTTGTAAGCTTCTACTGTCTTATATCACCTCCTACTGAAAGCATTTAATGCATGAATCTAATAGAGTTTTGTGGTGTTTTTTGGTACAGAACTCTTTGTTGATATGACAGTCTTACCTTCATTGCTACCAAGCCGCAGAGAAGCAGGACAGACAAAGCATGCCCTTGACATGCTTTCCCAATGTTTCAGGCATGCCTATTTGCCTTGTCATGTCCTTGTCATATCCACAATTTTAGTTTTCTTATTTTTAAAAAAATTGCCAGGAATCTATTCTTTATTGCAAAGCTTTCACCAAGTCCAAGTACAACAACGTTACTGCAGTTTTTTGTAATTTGTGTTTGTCTGGTTTCCAACTTTAGTTGAAACATCTTCTTGTGATATGTGCAATGGATTATGTCTTTGGAGGAGATGGAAGTTGCTGATTTTCGGCATATTGGATGGGCAGGTATGCCATCTCAGCAGATCGATGCAGGGTGCAGATTCTGCTTGACTACTTTGGTGAAGACCTTGAGAGTGGAATATGCGATATGTGAGTTCTCTGCCATTCCTATACTGCCTGATTCTTACATACTCTTGACGTCTAGAAGGTGTTAGTTAACTCGGGGAGTGGATTCCAAGAAACAGTTAAGATTTGCACCTGTCATCTGTGGATATCCAGAGAAGTCAAACGAGTTTTTGCTATGACAGGTGTGATACATGTGTAAAGGGTCCATCTCCCAGTGAGGATCTGACAAATGAGGCATTGTTACTGCTAACTGCTTTGGCAGCCCCACAGGTAACCTCACACACAGGCTCCACCAATTGCAGCATAGTATGCATGTGCCTCTAGCACCTCATCTTCCTGGATATTCAATTCTTTTGTAGAATTCTAAATTGGGTATTTTCAATAGGGTTGGATCCTTGTCATTTGATCAGTTTAAGAATCTCTACAGAACTTTGGATATGTTCTGAATGGCTATCCAGCCATTGTTTTCAACCCAGATGGGTGTGTCTTCCGTCACTCCTGTACAAGTAAAGGACCCAAGACAGCAACCAGCAGGAGCAAATGCAGAAAACAGAGGACTCTCAGTCAAAGATATATTTGAGCAGCTTGAGAAGAAGGTAATCATCTCATATCCCAACTATTTTGTTGTTTTTAAGAAGTTGCTGCTGCTTTGATGCAATCTCTATATCACTGAACAAAATCCTTTAAGCTGGCACGTATCACTGGAAAAATCCCTGTAACAGGACTGTCTAGAAGCCTTAAGTGACCCAGTCTACACTGACTTCTGGACACCTTTCCAGATGTGGTTATATTAGTTCTTACATAATGGGAGCCCTATGGTCTGACATTAGCTTTTACATGGTCAATAGGGTCAAGCTTCTAACATATCGTTATGTTTGAACTAGTGGTCCTGTCAATCATCAGTATGTGGTTTTCCTTAACCAAAACTGTTCAGTTTAATTTGTGTCTGAAGGCTAGTGTTCTTCATTGAGGGTTTTCTTTTTTATTTCTTTTCTGGTTTGTTGTAGTTTATAGACTATTGCTAACAATACTTGTTGATTGACTAGAACACACAGAGAAGCAGGCTGTGGTGGCGAGGCTTTGTCCGCATGCTAGCTGACCGCAATTTATTGAAGGAATCTGCCAATGCTGTGAGTCTCCTATTCAAAATCTTCACATATTTAACAAATACATGAATCTCCACCAAGACAATCGCCCTGTGAGCCACTACTGACTCAAGTTGCTTGCAGGTAGGAGCAAAAATTAGCAAATTGTTGATGCCGACAGTGAAGTATCCAGTACCCACACAGCAAGGACTTGAGTTTCTTCAGAGCCACAACAGCTCAGGAGCCCATTTCCAAAAACATGTTAAGCTGCCCCGATTAGTGGTGCAGCCAGAGGGGGATATGATACAAGCTATGAAGGAGCTAACAAGCAAAAATCAGTCATTGAGTGCTGGTCAACTATGGGGTCAGGGGTGGGCAGACCCTGAGGTTCGCCGCCAACGAATTGGTGCCAGAGCAGGAGGGAAACGCAAAGGTAGAAGAGCACACAAGCGAAAACGAAAACCTGACACGGCTACTGTGAGAGGTCGCCTTTCTGCCAAGCTTGGGCCCTTTAAAAAGCACAGATGATGTTGACTGATCACATCAAGCTCATACAACATTTAGTCTGGCTGCAGGGGAGCTCTAGTCCAAAGGGTGCATCTTGTCCCATACAGTCCTCTTCCTCTGGTAACTGATTCCTTGAGTCAAATTTTTGTCACAAGTCTTTGTTTTGGGTTATCGAACAACACTTGTAGTGAATTGCACCCTAAACATAGTCTTCAAAGGATTATTGCTAGTGGTTGAACAGGAGTCCCTCCCTTCTGCTCACTTTTTCAGCTCCTCTGAAATTTTCATCTCTTTTTCATTCTTGGTGTCTCATGCAATGTTGTAGATTATGGTGCCTTAGCACCCTTTTCTCCTATATATCCAAGAAGAAGTATGAAAAGCTATGCAGCTTTTGAGATTTTGAAGCGAATGGTGAGTCCATGATATGCAGTGATGTGTGCATCCTATTCTTTAGATTCACAAAAGAGAATATCCACTTGGGATGTCAGTTAATCCACTTGAGTCATTTGGGCATTAAATTGACGAGGGACACTGATTGCACTTGTTACCAAGCTAACAAGCCTACCTGCATCTGATGACATTGGTTAGACATTGTAGCTTTGAAGAACAAATGAGGGAAATGTCAAACTGGACCCAGATGTTGTCAGTACGTTGAAATAGAAGGTCATCTCCTGATGTCAAAACTTTCAGTTCCCTCGTGTTCTCAAACTTTCATGGCTCTGAGTTTCTCAGGTAGACTATGGTCATATTTCATGAGATTTGAAGCTTTTTTATGCTTGGAACATCCAAGTTTGATTTCAACCAACAATCACCATGTGACCTTGCATGTGTAAAGGTGAAATTGGAACAGAAACTCAATTGATATGTACCAATTGATGTGTTGCCTTATTTTTTCCATGTAATGAGATGGGTTTCAAAACATTTTTGCTCTGAATTTTCACGGTTTGAGTGATTACAAACAATATTGCTATACAAAACATCAAACTTAACTAGAATAGGACTTTACTTAAAATGAAAATTACACATGAGGGACAACACTAGCTGCATCTAGTGAAGCTGTTGGGGGACCTATTGAGACCACATGCCTTTTAAGTATATAAAGCAAGATTGTATTCCCTAGCAATTCCATTTGGCAAGCCATTTTTGGCTTAATGAGCATTTAGGAGTTAAGCAACAATTAGGCCAATGATATATTAACAAGAAGGATAGAGTTTTATGAAAGCATATTATACCAGTGGAGGTTATCATTTGAAGTCCAGAATGAAGGTATAACTTGGAGCTACTACAACTTTGCTAGTAGGAAAGAAAAGGGGCAGTTGGTAATAAGGGAACCGATCCTACACTATTGTTGTTAGAAGGTTCATAGTTTATATGATTATTGTAAGACTATATGCGAAAACTTATTGTTTGGTTTCCATCATCATTTTATAAAAACATATCTAAGATATATCCAAATTTGTGAACATGAGATATTCATGTAAAATTTTCCAAATTAGTACCGTAATGGGTGTATGAAGATTCCTATAAATCATTTAGTATAACACAAGGGTGCATGTTAATTTGATTGCAACCTCTTTTTCAAAAATTGGGTAGCCTATCCCTTCAACTTTTATTATGTTATGTCCAAAAATTAATTGAAATCTTGAGCTTGAAAATCGAGACACCATATGCTCAAAACTATTTGGAAAAAAAGCTCAATGTGTCTCCAATGCCCTCTTAACACATACTTATGTGTCAAACAAAAATCAAAGGACTTAGTGTAACATATTGTATTAAACAAGAGCTTATCTTTATAACAAAGGCCGATTTTTGAAAGGATTCCAATTATGTATGTACAACTACATACATAAATCCATAACACCTAGCTTATACGGATGACTATAAAGATGATTTTTGCATGTAATAAATGTTTTAATTTATCATTTATACAAACACTCAAGTTGTCAAGTTGTATGGCAATGTATTATAACAATGTTGAAACTTTGAGTTTATGGACCTATTAGGATACCTTTCCACATTCAGAAAAGGTTAATGAAATAAACTTGAGACACATAACATTAAGTATACATATTGAATATTTAATCATATAAAGGATATACAAATCATGTCCTTTTGGAAGTGGAGGGTTAGTGATTAAAATAACCCAAATCTTTTCAATAATATGTTGAAATTTTGTTGGATTGATGTGGCAAACCATATATCTTTCTTTGTATTCAATGCTTCCAACATTTGGAGAACTGGCATTCCTGGTCTTTGATTTGGTTCTTCCTTCAAGAAAAAAAATCATAAAAGTTAGATTCTTATTATTCAAATATTATACATTGCAATCAAAACATGGCAAAATGTTCCAATAAATGGGACCATATGCTCATGTCTCAATCTTCAATGACACAATTAGAACATATCCTTCCAAAACAAAAAATTCAAACCAACCTACATTTGTATTCAATGTCATAATTTTATTGACTTTGAGAATAAGATTTTTTTGACTATATATATCAATCATCCAAATGGTCTAAATGAATTCCAAGTGAAGTATAGTTTCTTGAATGTATCATTTACATATGTAAACCTTCATAGGAAGTTCTACATTCATTGAACATTCCAATTTAATGCATTTCAAATTGTTTCAAGTATTTGGTTGAATCCATGATTTTGGGTGTTTGAAATTTATTTGACCACAAATTTAATGATAAACATAAAACATTGTCCATCTAGGTTACCTAAATGCACTCAAGGACATTTGAAAAAATAATTTGGCTTCATTGTTGTCAAACCCAATAGTTGAATTATTGATAAGGGCATGGAAAATCTCTTCAAATCCATCTTTTTTGCACATGAACCCTTTTTGCACATTTGATAAATCCCTGAATGTCAATTTCATCTCGATGCAAAATGAACAGTGATCCATGCACAAGTTCCATCAACAATTTTCAAAAGCTATACACATTGTTTTTTGGTGACACTTGTTTTGAAGTAAGAATTTCTGGTGCCATGTATCCAATTGTTCCTGGTGTGGAGGTTGAGGCTAATGTAATCTGAATTTAAATTTGTCAAAGAATTTAATCAATAATTGATGGGTGTTGCATGCATTCAATATACATTTTGAAGTTCATAAAGCCCGCATTTGAAATGGCACAATACTAATAGGAAAGCATAATTTATTCCCTATTTTTTCAGTTACAAAAGTTCTAAGTCTTGTGTCAATATTTATGAAAACTAAGATTGAATTAATTGTCACACTTGATAGCAAATTTCATGTATGGATTTCAAAATGTTCAAATGATTGATATTATAATTGTAATACCTTCATTTTAGTTAAAAGTATGTTAATAAAGTAAAGTTCTAAGGATTTTGCAACATGTCAATTTTAAGTTATTCTTAATGAACTTTTTGTTTGTTTTTGTTAATGTAAAAAATCATGAGTTGCTAAATCATACGATTTAAAGAAAACCATAATGTATTGATGGGTTTGTGCACACATGTATACAAAACAATTATCTATAAGGTGGGCTTACATAAATGGAAAATATTGTTTGGAATTGATGGATTCATACTTATCGATTACATATTGTCATCCTAAAGCTTGAAAAAAATGCTAAGGCAATAAGCTTTAGAAGACGTAATCAAGTGTAGCCTTTTGACACACTCTATCTTGTGTTTTTCAGGAGAAACATATGTGATGTGTAAGGGCCAATAACTCCTTTGAGATAGGTTGAGATAGGCCCTTACACATCATGTATCTTATCCTATTTGGAACCTTACAGTTCAAAAAAGGAGACCTAATTTGTTCAATTAAAGAATTGTGCTGCTTCAAAACCCAGAAATATCTTAGTCATAATAAAAGCTCATTGAAAAGAAGGAAGTGGTGGATGAGTTGGATCATAAATCCCAATGCATCTATATGACCTTGCCATCACAACATGCAACATATATTTAATGTGGCAATGTCCCTAGGCTGATCAATTTAATTTCAACATCATTCGACAAATTCAAGGTTTCTTAACTGACTACAGTTTTGCTTCTAAGACTGGGAGATTTGCGAGGTATTGTAGTGCATTCCTAGTGTAAGTTGAGAACATTCAATTTTCTTCATAGAGTTGCATACTCCTTAGTGGTTTCATTATGTTGTTATCTTCCAACGGTGGGTGGGGCTGAATAAAGCATGGCAAGAGTGGAGCATGCTTCATAGGAAATTGTTGTGCAATGATTGCTTTAGTTACATAATTTAGAGTTTGACATGTTCTCATGAGTATATTGTATTCAACTGGGCCTTTGGTTTTCAGGTGATGAGGGATGAAAACAGTTTGACTGGAAAATAAGAGTTCAGCATTTGGTTCAGCCATTCTTATTATGCTGCGAATATACAGCACACTTTTGATGGTCACTTTCTTTCATAGGACCAGTACCAAATCCGTTAGGGAGAATGCCACTGTGGAGATGATTGAAAGCAGCATGACAAAGCTAAATTACAATTGCCCACTTCTCAGCAGTAGTTGTTGCAGAGGTAAACTTTAAAATACCTAAGGAGCTTGATATGGCAGGTGCATGCATAAAATCCATCAAACAGGATGGTGCCAAGGGATTCAAAGACATTTTAGTGCCAAAATCCAGTGCCTCATGGTGAAAGTCAGATCTTGCACTGCTGGAGAGGTGGTAGTCTCAATACCAACCTTCCTCAAGGGTGAGGCAGGTACCAATGGGTGATGAGCAATTCAAAGTTCCAGAGAAAAGAAGCTACAGCCCTACAGCAGTACTTTCTTTTTCCTCATGTGCAGACATCTTGAGTGTCAACCAAGATACTGAGGCAGGAGTGCAGGCCTTGATCCAGAATCAGCACTTGGGAAACATAAAGACTAAAAGATTATGAAAATGCCTCTGAAGACAAGGAAGTTGAAGTTTGGTGCCAGTTACTTGGATTTTGTCAACCTGAACACTCACTTCTTTGCACAGTCTGGTTTGCATATCTTATAATGTCATGTAGTGGCCTTCAGATGGTCCATCACACAGAGTAGTGGAGCTCTCCATCTGAAATCTTGACAAAACTATGACCAGCCATCATACATATGGCCCACTGTGCAAAATTTTCAGCACATCTCCATGAATTTCTAGCAGCTCTACTAAACCTAACTTATCGTCATGCACAACAAATGTTGATGACATACAAAATGAAATAACTGTTTTCAATGGCATGAATGCTAGAATTCCTTGGAAACAGATCTGACCTGAGATTTCTAGCAGCTCTACCAAACCCAATTCATTGCCATACAAATATTGATGACACACAAATCTTACTTAGAGTTCTCAATGACAGGTGGAGGTAACAATTCCTTGGAGACAGTCTCAATCTCAGGGGCCAGGCTTCAAGGTTTACAAAGAATCTCAAACAACACGTGAATGGAGTACAAAGCATAATGGCTTAGGGTAGCAATGTCTTGAAAACATGCTGAGATTATAGAGAACAGGAGATTTTGATAGATCTGACTACCTCATGAACTATGTTCAGGATAGTGACCTATGATGAGTGGACTTCAATGTTTATACGATACCTCCACACAATGCAAAAATCTGCACAATCTTTGAAGAAAAGTTGATTCCAATAACTGCCGCAGTGGCTCTTGCTCATTCCAATGCCTTCAAGTCCATCAAGCCCTGTGAAAGAAAATAGCGTATATAGAAGCCACTGGAGAAATCAAAGAGGCTAACAATGCCAGAACAAGGAAATAAGATTTCTTTCACAAAAACAAGTAGAAAACGGAGAAAAAGCAGAGAAATACTCAAGCAATGCACAATCTTTAGAGCATGAAACCCTAAGAAATGCGCTTAGAAAAAGAGGAGATCTCAATGATTGGGAATAGGAGCAGCTGATGTGAATAGGCCTGTATGTGGGGGCAATGCTAAAGGATGAAAACAGTTCCACACAGAAGTCCTCACAAGTATGAAGGAGGGAAAAAAAACCGGCAATCCTGAATCAAGTACAAAACTTCACAGCTGAAAACCCTAAAAGGAAATAGAGTCCAAGTTGAAATACCTGGGCAGGAGTGTTTACATGGATCAGCTTGTAGCAGGCTGAAGTTGCGATTCCCGGATCTCTCGCATCTTCTTCATACGGAGCAAGAAGAGGTGGTACTCGCATCTCTCGTAAGCATGCCGCTCATCCTCACACTTCCACGGCAGGTAGAACGACTCCGCCCTGCACTGATTCAATGGGATCAGCAACTTGGCACACGCATCTCTTGCTCCCAGCGGAAGACGTGCTGCCATCATCTCCTCCTGAGACGCCGAATGCTCCGAGCTCGCCATCGCTCTTCCCTCCTGGCCCTCGTCCGTTTCTTCGTCCCAAACAGCAAATCCTCGATCCCTTCGCGGCTCGAGAACCCAAAGCAGCAATCGACCTGCCTGCCCGACCGACGTCCATCCTCATTCTGCCCGAAAAAGGCCTTTGGGCAGCCCGATACAATTAAGAGGTTTTCTCTTTTGAGGGGTTATTTTTTTCAGTGTTGTGTGCCTATTTGAATTGATATAGAACCGCCGGTTCCGGTTTCAAAAATAATTCTCAATCATAGCACCACCGGTTCTTATTCTTTACAAGATCAGAGTCAAACAACAGTTACTCCCGGTTATTTCAAAAACCGTACTGAACCATGAAAGAACCGGCAATAAACTGATGGTTTTACAATCGGTTATTTGATTAATCTCAAAACAATTTGAGATTATTGATTATATATCAGAATCAAGTCTTTAATATTTTTGAGAACCATGGTTATGAATCCTAAAACCGCCATGAGAAATTGCTTAGTAGCATTTTAGCATTTGAAAAAAAATAGGATTGATGCTTGGATTAAGAAGTTTCAAAAGGGAAATAAATAAAAAAAATTCACATTTATAAGATTGTTTAGAAGATCAATTATCATAGTACCTTTATCATTTTGACAACAAATTGTTGAATAATTAATTAAATTTAAAATCTTAACTTTGACAATTGGTTTTTTAATTTTGAAATTCTCAACAAGTAATGATTATAAAAAATATTAAACAGAACCTTGTTAATGTTATATAACAATCTAATGTGTTTAGATTGCTTTAATTTTAAATCATTGTTGTGAAAGGTTTATGGTTCAAATCTTGATAGTTGAATTTTTTATTTTATTAAAATTTTGACACAAATAGTAAATAATTTTTCAAAATTTTGAAAAAATAAAAAATAATTTAATTTATGCTAAAATGATAAAGGTAAAGAATCACAATGCTCATTTGATATAACATTGAATTCAATAATATCATTTTTCAGAGTTGCATGGTTACACAACCATTCATTAAGACATTCAAATTTTATATAATGAAAACTCATCTCCAGCATTATTTTGAAAGTGTATGGTTTGTAATAAGTGGACAACATAAATAGCTTTGATTGGTTAATACTTCTATAAATTTGCTCATAATTTGGAAATACTTACAAATAAGATGTCTTAAAATATCCATAAGACATCAAGGCTTGAAACAAGATAGGGCTACCCAGCTTATGAATCTATGATTGAAAACATTTGGAACATTGAAGTCATCATTTCAATATATCAAATAACTATAATGTATTTTCATTGTACCTTAATGGATTCAAGATTTTAGTGTTGAATAATCAACTTGAGCTTTGCATTGTTGCACACTACTAGTGACATTCAACCTTTTTTTTTAAAAATCATGTTCCCATTTGGTTTTAAATATCTCGTTATTATTGATATCAATTTAAAAATGAATATAAATTATATTAAACATTATATCCGAGGTGAATAAGGTAAAAGAGGGAGGTAGTTAAAAAAAGTTAAAATAAATAAGGTGGGAAATGATGAAGTAGTTATGAGTTGTTTTTAGAATTGTCCTTGGAATTGTCAAGGGATGATCGTACAAGAGATTCTACGAGCTTACAAAAGATTATCCAAAATCACCCTTATACTAGATCTTCAAAATTTCCTCACTCGAATTAATCTATTAAAATGCATTATAATATTTCAAAAAAAAGACTTGCATTTAATTTTTATTTTTTTGATGTGAATGAGGATATCTATCATTTCTCATTGATTTTGATACATAATATTTATGTGTCACATTTCTTAATTTTTATTTGCTTTTGCTTTTATGTTTGCTTTTGTGAAAATTTTAAATGCATGAAAATTCATTGATTTTCAATGAAATGTGTTTTCAAATCAATCTTGTCTAAGATTTTGACACTTACATAGTTATATTCATCAAATATTCGAACTCACAATGTGTCAAGTCGAAAAGCCATGCTAAAGGCCAAATGAAGCATGTACTATTGTGATAACCAAAAAAAAATGAAAACCGTGCTATTGATTAATGCTAATTATAATTATAACCCTTCAGTTTCCAAAACTTTTAGCATTATGCAACTTGAAACTTCAAAATTTCTGTATTTTGATAACTAATTAAAAAATAAAATCAGCAATTCAGAAATAATTAAATTACCACTAAATCCATTAAGGCCTCGAGGTATTTCAGTACTTTTAATGGTTTCTTGTACTGTTGTTCACTTTCAAGTTTTGGGTGGGTTTCAAATTTGGTTCTTAGGTTGATCTTGGGTCCTTAGACCCTTAGTCTTAAATTTTGGCCAAAAAAACATCAGACCCCACCTCCAAAGAAGACCTAGGCTTGACACTATTAGAAGGTGTGATAAGTTCATTAGAAATTTCATTAGGCTTTCTATGAAATTGTTTCTATTTCACAATGTCCTTTAGTGATTGGGAACTAATTGTTATGGATGTAATGAATTTACCAATAATGAAATAATGAATTCATTGATAGAAAATTTGTCAAAATTTTTTAAATTCCTTTTAAATATTATAGATATTTTTTCCATACACTAAAGCAAGCTTTCTAAATCTAAATTTAACATTTTATGTGTTAGCATATGCACATGAAAGAAAAAATGTTGTAGATTTATTTTGATGGTTATGGAGGTGCACAACATATTTGGGTGTGATATGGATCATATCATCAAGAAATGTGCTTGTCTTTTTCATGACAGACAATTGAGAAGTCATCTATCTTTGTCTTTTTACATTTAATTTTTTAGACATTGTGTTAATATTGTTTTTTAACATGCTTTAACTTTTGCTATGAAGAGGAAGATTGCTTTGGCAAAAGGTGCTTGTTTTAGACCTCATTATTATTAGATCTCATGATTTGCATCCAGGCGACATTAGAGGAGATGTGGATGAGATAGCTTCCTACCACGAGAAGGACTAGCTCTCTCCAGTCTTTGGTTTCTGTGGGCTGCACATCTTTTGGCCTTTATTTGGCCTCTCCTTTTGTCTTCCATGTGATGGTTCCAGACATTGGATTTTTTTCATTACATTACAAAAAAAAAAATTGCCCCACAAGAAGCAGATCTGCCCATGATCTTTCACAAACTCTAGCATACTACTCTCAAATGAGTATAGTTGCAGGGTACATCTTGCAAATACAGTTCCCTATGATTTTAAATCTGTGATTTGAATGCCCAAATAGGCCACAATGCACTTCACTGTACAAGAACACTTGCAAAAGAGGTTTAGAGCTTGCACAATTTCTTTCTTTGGCTATCATCCGCTCAACACAACCCTCCTAAGCAAGAAAGACTGATCATTCAGTATGCCACTATCCACAGATCCAACTCTTGAGATGTTATCATCCCAAAACTCATAGCTTTTGACATAATGACCTTTGGCCAAAATTGTGAAGTCCAAAAACACAAACAAATGCAGAATGTACACACAATTTTAAGTATCTGTGGAGACTGCTGCACTGGAAAAGTTGCAGGAATCAATCCCTAAACCTGCCCTTGAAAGTTCTTCAGATTTGAACTTAGTTTACAACCTCATCAGTGCAGACAAGGTCTCTCCACCTGTCAATTGCAGCCCAATTCATCACGCTGAACTGAAAACATGGTTCTAATCAATGATCATAGCACTGCAGACACATCTCCTTCTGCGATTCCTTCATAGAGGAAACTTGCTGAGTACTGAATCACTTCAAGTGTTGTAGCCAGTCACCTTTGGGTACAGGATTGGACACATCCACATCAGGCCGATGATACACATATGACGGTACTCGTTCACCCTTCTCAGTAACCACCTTCATCATAACAACAAAGCCTCACATCAATCGGTGCTCAATGCTCATCCAAGACATGAAGCAAGTATTTGCATCCACTAAAGAGGGATCAAATTTTTCTCTGCATACAGTTATCAAAAAACCCTCCACCTCCAAGCATGGAAAGAAGCAGTTGGTTCCAAGACAGACTCTGCAGAATCCAGCTTCTCTAATCCTTCTCCAACTGTAATTTACTTCACACCCACTAATTGCACTCGGGTACTTGCTCATCACCTTGAACTATCCTATTGCTTATCCTCTCTTTAAACTCCCAACCCACGAAGATGTTTTGAAAGACGAAAAAAGGGTTATGAAGGTGAAAAGTGTGGCTCGGTCAACTGGGGAAATTGTCCAATTTCATTTTCAGAATTGGTCTCTCTGAAAGCTCATGGCTTCTGCACGCGTCTTCTCCACCCCCAAACCCTATTCTCCACAAACAAGTCTACTGCAGTGTTGTTCATATGCACACATACATACGTACGTACGTACGTACAAGCATAATACATACCTCGACTATGTCCTTCTCATACAGCTGAGGCGAGTACTCTCTAGCCTCCGATTCTCGCAGCAGAGTGGACATGACATCCGGAGAGGGCGCTTTGACCACCCACCCACAAGTAGCTTGTCCCGCTTCTCTCAATCTCACCGCAGCATGCTCCTGACCTCCCCTGTTAAAGGAGTAGAGCCTCCCTCCTAACAGCCACGCCTTCTGCGCGTCACAAGCATCGGGCAGCGGCAGTGCTGTGGCTACAACATCGGGCCGCAGCTTGCCGTAAACGAAGACATGATCCGCTTGCTCCGCCATAGCTCGCAAGATGTGCGAGAATCTTGCAACAGCAAGAAAGCCACTCGGTTAGGGTCGTCTTCACCCGGGTCTTCATTGCAGCTGCGTTACGAGAGTGATGTAATCTGTGCCCTCCATGTCAGGGGAATTAGAATCTTCACCGTCCACCTCCAAATCAACTATACATATAACCCAAAAATCAAAATTAATTCCAATAATTATACATAACACCTGAATCTCCATTACAAAAAACTACCTAATTATTCAGAGAAGCATTTTTTTGAGTTTTTATAAATAAAACATCCGGTTTGAAAATTACTAAGTATTACTAAACCCTAAAAAAAAGAGAATTTTGTTGATTGAAAAGAGGATCATTTGTTGTTACAAAACATCAACTTAATTTTTCTATTGCTGGATTGGTTAAGGCCCTAGAGTGAATTTCAGTCTAGGGTCTTAACCAAGGTTGTTAAGGCCCTAGAGTGAATTTCAGTCTAGGGTCTTAACCAAGGTTGTTAAGGCCCCTAGAGTTGTTGTGGATAAGTTCACTCTAGGGTCTTAACCAAGGTGAGTTAAGACCCAAGGTTGTTATGGATAAGTTGGAAGACACTTGGCTTTCCGAAAAGTGGGCAACAATTTGGCTTCTAGAATGTGTTGACAAGTGCCAGATTATAACAAGGGGGTGGTGACGGTTATTGTTTTTCCAACAATCCCCCCCCAAAAGAGTGGTTTGACACTCACCAAAGGTACACCCAAGTACCTAGGCTGGTTGGGGAGCAAGGTGGCTAATAATTAATTATTTGTTGTGAGTTATTACTACTCAAGCAAAATAGCTTCCATTATCTAGTATAATGTTGAATAATAATTTACAATTCAATAATGTTATACTAGATAATGAAGCTATTGTGCTTGAGAGTTTCATTGAGATTTTTGGCATAGTAGCCAGATATTTTTCAGAATTTTTGACAATTTCAAAAAAAATTAAGTAGTGCCTAATCAGCCTAGGTACTAAGGTAGCCATTTGCTTGGGTATTTTGCCAAGTGACTAAGGGCCTTTTCCTTCACTAGGCTCTTTCACAATTTACTCCTGCCTTATTCTATGTGGTTGTATCACCTAGTTTTTGTTCTTGGTTGGTAATTCATCCTAATTTTTTAAAAATGATTTATTCATTTATTTATTTATTTATTCCCTCCCCAAAACCAAAGGGGTTTATTTCTTAATTTTATATTGGATCGGTTCATCAATAAATCAATCTTTACTTAGTTGCAACATTAATTCTATCAATTAAATTATTACTCCAAATTGTTTATATCTTGTGAAGAGTAATGTGTCTTTAGGATGTTATGCTACATGTCAATTTTGCATATTGGACATCTGATTTGCACAGGTGCCTGACAGCTGAATTTTATTACCTAAAATTTGATTAAAAAATTTCAAGCTATTTTGATGTCTTCTAGTGTTGGTGTCATCTCATTTCAGTGTGGCTTTTACTACCAATTTTCCACTTTCTTTTTGTTGGGGACTGCTGGGAACCAACATATTTGGTTGTTTTTGGCCTTGCCTACTACCAAGGCAAGGATATTGTGTTTAGATTCATTATAGAGTATAGTAGCTTAAGGGATTTTGCCCCCTAGGTAATAGGTCTTTTTTTATGTGATGATTTTTGAAAGATGATATCTTTGGCTTGTGTTGAAACTTGAGCTTAGTCATAGACTTATAATATCTTGAAGGATTTTGGTTTCTTTTAGAGGATTTTTTGAAGATTATATTTTTGCATGGTGAAATATTTAAGTTTTCATCATTCTTCTTTAGCCTTAAGATACTTTTTAACGTAAACTAGTGTGGCCTATGCCGTTGGCCCAAGTGCTACCATGTCCTCAATTCTTCTTGATAAACTGAGATTCATCCCTTTTTCTTGAGCACCTCCATTGTTGTTAGGGTAGATAGGTTAATGAGTGAACACTTAAAAAATCAAATGATGACGAATCCTCACACAATGTTCCTTTGATTCTGAAGCTCCAAGAACATTTTTAGCTTTCCACCTAGTGTTTCCAATGTCACAAAAATCTCCCAATTCGTCAAAAAAATGAGCAAGATATCGGGTGTTTGGTGTAAGGGGGTCCAATGGTCAATGATGGGTGACTTAAACATATTAAAATTTTGAGCTTAAGATCATTGCATCTTTGCCTTTGGAATACAAAGAAGTTTTATAAAACCCTAGCTAGTGCACCCATTAAGTTTTAAATCACTCAAAATGGACTAAAAATGAGGAAGATATGGAGTTGAAATTAGAGAGGGGCTTAGAGCTAATTCTTCAAAAAAATTTGAAACAAACTATCATTCATCCTCTTTATGAGTTGCTCCTTTACTTATGATGTTCAAGGAATATTTGTAGCCCTCTAGTTTGTGCATCCAATGACACAAAAATTGCTCAATTTGATTAAACATTAAAAAAAAATTGAAAAATGTTCGATGATAAATATGTGTTCAACAATGGGCAATTTTATCTTAAATATATTTTCACTATTCCTACTTGTGCAACTATTATAATTATTTTCAAACCTTGTGCATTAAATGTAAAACTTTGTGCATAAAACCATGTACGCAATAACCTAAGAACCTAACCCGGGTAAAAGGGTATTATATCACCTAGGTTTCAATATTTTTAATTTTTTCTTGAGCTAGTTTTCACCATCCAATTTTCATACAAGTGAAAATCAATGGTTTTCGTCAAAGTATCATTCAAAGTGATATCGTAAGAGGTCCATATAAGGATATTTAAATGATATTCAGAAATACTTTTCATATTCACCCAACATTGAAAAAAAGTCACAATTAAATATACTTTAGTAAGTTCACTAAAAACATCATTAAAAAAAAAGGCATTTTGCATTCAAACTATAACATTTTAAACCGAATGTAAAATCTTGATGATTGGTAAAAAATGTTTTCAATTCTCAACATTATGCAATAGTGAATGACTCGACAATGATTTTCATGTTGTTTTACATGCTTTGAAGGTATGTATTTGAGGAGGTTATTTTTTATATATTTTATAAAGCACTTAAGATAAAAGGACTTATTTTTAATGTTATGAAATAATAAAATATTAAGAAATATTTTATTTAGAATAAAAATAATTCTAAACATATTTTCATAATCCAATTTCATAATTCATTTCAATGTGTATTTTTCAACTTTTGTTGAACAAACCATATAAGTACAAAACTTGATGCTTCATATACATTAGTGTGACCTATGTCATTAGCCCAAGTGTGAACATGACTTTGATAAGTGTGTACAAGATTATGTAATTTTAAATAGTGTGAATAGGACCTTGATAATGCAACCCAATTTTTATACAAAAAATTAAGTTTGAAATTAATTTCCTATAAAACAATTATTCAAAATTTGATATTTCCCCCACCTTAAGACTAAAATTTATAAAATCACCTCCAAGGAATCACACTCATCAAAGGCTTTCAGCAATATCTCAAGCTTGTCTGAATGTTAAAAAAAAATTTGGCTTTGATTTTGTTGAAATCTTTTTCACAAAATTGTTCAATATTCAATACCTCTTGCATTGTAGTTCTAAACATTACGGAACCACCTTGATGCACCTTACCTCATTCAGCGAGGGCTTTCTGGTTATATAAAAACATGGTGGAGAATTCTCTAATTTGGGAGATGTCAATGTGACCCAAAAAAAAAAAAAAAAAAAAAAAAAAAAAAAAAAAAAAAAAAAAAAAAAAAAAATTTAATAAAAAAATTTTTTTATAAAAATAATAAAAAAAAAAAAAAAATATTTAAA
>Ga0116227_10000447_pt1 | contig 79994 bp, 81 predicted proteins | sample S1TSphgellanicum_FD_89693 | JGI IMG/M metagenome (GOLD analysis project Ga0116227, IMG submission 89693) | Host-associated microbial communities from peat moss isolated from Minnesota, USA - S1T2_Fb - Sphagnum magellanicum MG | ecosystem: Host-associated > Plants > Peat moss > Unclassified...
GGTCGGTGAAGTGGAAGGCGAAGTCGATCTCTCGCGCCTGATGCAGGAGATTCCCGAGGTCGAGGATCTGCTCGAATCGGAAGACGACGCGCCGATCATCCGCATGATCAACGCGCTGCTCACGCAGGCGGCGCGCGAACAGGCGTCGGACATTCACATCGAGCCGTTCGAGAATGCCTCGGTGGTGCGATTTCGCGTCGACGGCACGCTGCGCGACGTGGTGCGGCCGAAGAAGGCGCTGCACGGCGCACTGATCTCGCGGATCAAGATCATGGCGCAGCTCGACATCGCCGAAAAGCGTTTGCCGCAGGATGGCCGGATCACGCTGCGGGTGGGCGGGCGGCCAGTGGACGTGCGGGTGTCAACCCTGCCGACCGGCCACGGCGAGCGCGCGGTGCTGCGTCTGCTCGAGAAGGACGCCTCGCGGCTGAATCTCGAAGCGCTTGGCATGGGCGCGGACACGCTCGTGAAATTCGACAAGCTGATCGGGCGCCCGCACGGCATCGTGCTGGTGACCGGGCCGACCGGTTCGGGCAAAACGACCACGCTGTATGCGTCGATGTCGCGACTCGAAACCACGACAAGCAACATCATGACCGTCGAAGACCCGATCGAATACGACCTGTCGGGCATCGGCCAGACGCAGGTCAACGAGCGCATCGGCATGACCTTTGCGCGGGCGCTGCGCTCGATCCTGCGGCAGGACCCGGACATCATCATGATCGGTGAAATCCGCGATCTCGAAACGGCGCAGATCGCCGTGCAGGCATCGCTCACGGGTCACCTCGTGCTGGCGACGCTGCACACGAACGATGCGGCATCCGCTGTAACGCGTCTCGCGGACATGGGCGTGGAACCCTATCTGCTGGCATCTTCCCTGCTCGGCATACTCGCGCAACGCCTCGTGCGGCAGCTTTGCCCTGCTTGCAAGGAAGAGCGTGTCGAAGACGACGGCGAAGCACAAAGAGCAGAAGGAGCAGAAGCTCAAGGCCGCACCCAGTGGCATCCGGTGGGATGCGAGCGTTGCGGGCAATCGGGCTATGCAGGACGGCGCGGCGTCTACGAGCTTCTGTTGATGGACGACGACATCCGTCCGCTGGTCCATCGCAACGCCGCGGATGCGGAGATTTTCGCGGCGGCGCGCGCGCAGGGCATGCGTACGCTGCGCGAGGACGCGAACCGGTGGCTCGAAGCCGGGCGCACCTCGCTCGAAGAAGTGCTACGTGTGACGGGGGGAGAATAGAACGATGCCGGCATTCCGTTTCGAAGCGATCGACCACGCGGGCAAGACGAAGAAGGGCGTGCTCGATGCCGATAGCGCCCGCAATGCGCGCTCCGCGTTACGCACGCAGGGCCTGACGCCCATGGTGGTCGAAGCGGCGGGCGCGCGCTCGCGCGGTTCGCAGACACAACGGCTGGCAGGCGGCAGGCGACTGTCGCAACGCGAGCAGGCGATTCTCACGCGCCAGATGGCGAGCCTGCTGATTGCCGGCCTGCCGCTCGACGAAACCCTGGCTGTCCTGAGCGAACAGTCGGAGCGCGAGTATATCCGCGAACTGATGGCGGCGATCCGCAGCGAGGTGCTGGGCGGTCACTCGTTTGCCAACGGGCTGTCGCAGCATCCAAAAGATTTCCCCGAGATCTACCGGGCGCTGGTGGCCGCGGGTGAACACACCGGCAAGCTCGGTCTGGTGCTCTCGCGGCTTGCCGACTACATCGAACAGAGCAACGCACTCAAGCAGAAGATCATGCTTGCCTTCACCTACCCGGCGGTGGTGACCTGCATCGCATTCGGCATCGTGACCTTCCTGCTCAGTTATGTCGTGCCGCAGGTAGCCAACGTCTTCGTCAGCACCAAGCAGCAGTTACCGTTTCTGACGGTGATGATGCTGGCGCTCTCCGGCTACATCCGGCACTGGTGGTGGGCGACCTTGATCGGCGTGGCGGCCGTGATCTGGCTCGTGCGACAAGTGCTTGCCCAGCCAGGGCCGCGGCTCGCATTCGACCGCTGGGCGCTTACCGCGCCGCTGTTCGGCAAGCTGGTGCGGGGCTACAACACCGTGCGCTTTGCCAGCACGCTGGGCATCCTCAGCGCGGCGGGCGTGCCGATTCTGCGCGCCTTGCAGGCCGCGGGCGAAACGCTCAGCAACCGGGCGATGCACGCCAACATCGAAGACGCCATCGTGCGAGTGCGCGAGGGCACGTCGCTCTCACGCGCGTTGGGCAACACGAAGACGTTTCCGCCGGTGCTGGTGCACCTGATCCGCTCCGGCGAAGCGACCGGCGACGTGACCAGCATGCTCGATCGCGCTTCGGATGGCGAGTCCCGCGAGCTCGAACGCAGGACGATGTTTCTCACCAGCCTGCTCGAGCCGCTGCTGATTCTCGCGATGGGCGGCGTCGTGCTGGTGATCGTGCTGGCGGTGATGATGCCGATTATCGAACTGAACAACCTGGTGCAGTGACGTGTCCGCTTGCTCAGCGTACGAAGCCGTCCGGATTGGCGGCGGCAGGCAGGGTGATTTCGCGCTGAATGCCGTCGTGATCGAGGACGATCGAGTGCGCACGGACTTCGCTCAGCGTGGTGGAGTCGTCAAGCCGGCCTTTGAGCGGAACGACGCGAGCAGGATCGCCGCCGACGCTGACGATCGCAGCGGCATGGCCCGGATCGAAGGCGAGGATGCCGAGCAGTTGCACCTGATCGTGGCGGCCGCTATCGGGCTGGGCGCCGAACAGCGTGGCGCCGGCCGCTGCATCGAGCGGGGCCGGTGGCGCCGGGTGCGAGAGGGGGACGACGGGCGTCGCGTGAAAGGCCCATGTCCACCAGCCGACGACGCCGATGAACAGGACGGCCGAAGCGCCCGATGCGAGCGTAGTGCGAGACGTGAGCGGTTGCAGGAGAGAGCGGGGCATGGTGCGGCTCGGCTTGGAGGAGGAGTGGGGTGCCGCGTTCTCCGGTCGTACGCGGTGCGTGTCGACGGAGGGGGCGTGGCGCTAGAGGACACTTCGCATTTTTGGACGGGAAAAGTGAATCCATGATGACTGAACTGAAGATAAGCATGACTGATCGTTTGCAACACCCCGGGAACGACGGTGTGAAGCGGCGCCGCCAGCGCGGTTTTACGCTCATCGAGATCATGGTGGTGATCGCGATTCTGGGCATTCTCGCCGCATTGATCGTGCCGAAGATCATGAGCCGGCCCGACGAGGCGCGTCGTGTCGCAGCGAAGCAGGACATCGGCACGATCATGCAGGCGCTCAATCTCTATCGGCTCGACAACGGCCGCTATCCGAGCGGCGACCAGGGGCTGCGCGCGCTGGTCGAGAAGCCTTCCACGGATCCGGTGCCGAACAACTGGAAGGATGGCGAATACCTCGAACGCCTGCCCAACGATCCATGGGGCAACGCCTATCAGTATCTGAACCCGGGGGTGCACGGCGCGATCGACGTGTTCAGCTACGGTGCGGACGGCAAGCCGGGTGGGGAGGGCAACGATGCAGACATCGGCTCGTGGGAGTAGCGTGGGCCGCCACGACGCGCTTCGGGCGCGTGGGGGCCCAGGCTGTCGCGTCTCGCGGCGGCGGCCGTCAGCCGGTTTCACGCTGATCGAAATGCTCGTGGTGCTGTTGATTGCGGGCTTGCTGATCGCCATCGTCGCCCTGGCGCCGACACGCAACCGCCGCACGGATCTCGCCGAGGAGGCGCAACGTCTCGCGACGATGCTCGAATCCGCGGACGACCAGGCCGAGGTGCGCTCCGCATCCATCGCATGGGAGCCCGTCAACGGCGGCTACCGCTTCGATCAACGCGCCGAGGATGGCACATGGCACCCGATTGCCGACGACGTGCTCGGGCCGCATCGCTGGGGGACCGAAATGTCGGACGTGTCGATCCGCTTCACGGGCAGCGGCAACGCGACGCCGCGCATCGTCTTCGGCGACGAGAGCATCGACGTGCCGGTCACGGTGACGCTCGACTCGGATGGCGTGCGTCTGCAGGTGGTGGGCACGGGGATCGGCAGTTTTGCGGTGCGCAGACCATGACGCGAACCTTGGGGGCGACGCCGCGAACCGCTTCGTCAGGCGCGCGCGCGGCGAGCCTGATCGTGCTGCTGCCTTCGAGCGATCTGATCGCGCCGGCCGGCTGGCCAGCGACGCCGATGCCGTTTGCGCTGCTCGGGCGCAAGAGCGAGATGCTGCGCGCGGGACATGCTCCGTTCGACGCATTGCCGCAGGCCGGGGAGACGGTGTTGATCTTCGCGGCGCGCGATACGCTGATGCTGCACACGAAGGTCCCGCCGGTGACCGGGCCGCGGCTGCGGCGGGTACTGCCGAACATCGTCGAGGAGCATCTGATTCAGGAGGCGCAGCGTTGCCACGTGGCAGTCGATCCGGTCTTGCCGACGCCGGAGGCCGATCTGCGCTGTCTGGCGGTGATCGACCGGGAGTGGTTCACGTCGGTACTCGAGCGCTTCGCCGCGGCCGGGCATCGGCGCGTGCGAGCGGTGCCCCTGATCCGCTGCATTCCGTTGCCGGAGGTGACGCCGCTCGCCGAACCGGAGGGCATGGCTTCAGAAGCCGAGGCGCCCGTCTCTTCGATCACAGACGCAGTTGCCGACGACACCGTTCCGGCAGCCGCCAGCGTGCTGATCGTGCGACGCCAGTCCGGTCAGTCGGTCGACGGTGCATTCGCGGAAACGGAGGCGGAAGCGGAAGCGGAAGCGGAAGAAGACCGCTCCGAGTGGGTGGAGCTCGCGCTCAGGCAAGATTCGCTCGGCCTCGGCATGAGCGTGAAGGCTGCACAACTGGACACCACGCTTGCAGAGTTGGCGCAGCGCCAACCGCTTGAGGTCTACGCGCTGACGCTCGACGAGGATGGCGAACCGTCGCACGCGGTCGTACCCGCCACGTTAGCTGGGCAACGGACCTTGCCGCTGGCGCGCGTCGCGCGCGCTGCGCTCGCTTGCCGCTTCAACCTCTGCCAGTTCGAACTGGCCAATCCGGGCGGTAATCATGCCGCAGCAGCCGGACTCAAGCCATGGCGCGTGTCGCTTGGTTTGCTGGCGGCTTCGGTTGTGGTGTCGATCGTTGCCCTGAACGTGCAGTGGTGGCAGTTGCGGCATCGCCGCGACGCGCTGGAAACCCAGATGACGCAAATGGTGCAGACGGCGTTTCCGGGCACGGCGATGGTCCTCGGTCCGCACGAGCAGATGACGCTCGACCTGGCCCGTCTGCGCGGCACGGCAGGGCAACTGCGTGCGGACGATTTTCTGACGCTGGCGGCGTCGCTGGCGCATGCGCTCGGTCCGATCCCCTCGCTTGCTATCGCTGAGATCGATTACAACGGCGGCTCATTAGAGGTGAGCTTCAAACCCGGCACCGAAATCGACGAGGGCGGCTTCAAAGGCCGTCTCGCGACCAACGGCCTGTCCGTAGAGGAGGAAGACGGCAAATGGAAGCTCAGATCCGCGCCATCAAGGCCGCGCTGACGGAGTGGTTCGAGGCTCGCGAGCCGCGAGAAAAGCGGCTGCTGGTAGCGGGTGGCGCGCTCCTCGCCGTGGTGCTGCTGTATAGCCTGTTGTGGGCGCCGGCCTGGGATGGTTGCAGCCGCATCAGGGCGAGCTTGCCGCTGCTTCAGGACGAAGTGGCGCAGATGCAGACGCAACTCGACGAGGTGCGCAGTCTCAAAGGCGCTGCCGCGATCCGCGCGCCACAGGGCCTCGCATTGCGCGACGCGTTGACTACCTCGCTGTCGCAGGCGGGCATCCCCGCACCGCAGATCACGGTGCTGGGCAAGAGTGTGCAGGTGGAAGTGAAGAACGTGCCGTTCGGCGTGTGGATGGGGTGGCTCGACGAGGTGCGGCGTTCGGATCACGTGCGCGTGGTGAGCGCGCATGCAACCGGCGAGGCGCAGCCGGGTCATGCCAATGTTTCCGTGACGGTGCAGCCGGCTGCGGAGCAGTGACGGTTTTTAATCTGACGAATGCACGGGAGGAGGACGAATCCTCCAGGTCGGAGATTAAACGCGCGGCCATTGGAATAATGAACGGATGATCCATTTTTCCGGTGCGCGCCGGGGTGAGATGGGTTCTTCGGCAAGGGAGTTAAGTGCCGCTTGTCAGGTCGCATGGCCATTTCGAATCGACGTGCTGCGTACCCGTCGCCGAAGTGCGCTGGCGGTTGCGATGCGTCGGATTTCAAGCTCGCTGGCCGGTAATTGCGGAAAATCATTATTAATACGGATCAATAAATGTGGATATTTTCTGCGTTCAATAATTCTATTGGGGGAATCCGTATCCTGCTCCATTTTAATAATCCTGATCCGGCATCGTGGATCCCGATTATGTCTGCGCTGTGCTTACTATTAATTTCGAACCAATACATAAGCGGCGCGGATTGTGACCGTTTTGTGCCAAAAAGTACGTACCTTTCCCGCATGGCCGCCGGACCTGGGGATTTGACGATTCCGCCTTGTGCGGCGGCCTTCCCGGGGCAATGGAAATGTTACGGATATTTTGTCGTGAAACCATAATATTACTTCTTTGTAAGAGTAACTATCTGGGATCTCAGATGGTTTTCTCGCATGGAGAAACTTTGTTTGATGGGCAGCCTTGTTAATTCAGGAGCTTCTATATAGACTGGCGATTCCGGTGAATTAAAGCGGCGAAGCAGATTTATTTGATCGCGCAGATATCGCAGTCCGCACAGGGTATGATTTTCGAGGGCCTTGCTTATGCGCGACATCCTGTCAGGCTATGGGGAATACAAGTGAGACAAATACTGGGTCAGGGAGCCATTGAAATGGCCACGCGCGAATTCAGCAAGAATCCGTCGAAGGCTTTGCGGGAGGCCGACGCGCAGCCGGTACTGGTGACGAAGTACGGTCACCCGATTGCCTGCGTGCTGTCCATCGAGTCGTGGAACGATCTGCTGGCCAAGGTTCACAACTGCGACCTGCTGGAGCAGATGAGCCGCTAATAAAGCGGCGAACCCAAAAGCGAACCGCGCGGCGAACCCGGCCGCGAACCCAATCGCCATTCCGGCCGGCATGCAGGACTCAGCCGGCAACACGATGTGCCCACACCACGGCAGTCCAACTGAAATCGCCAATGCCATAGCGCGCGATGAGCGTATCCATGCGCAGATTGACCTTGGCGGAGTGGATCCGGCAGTGCACGAGGAAGTAGCCGCTATTGGTGCTGACGAGGGTGCCGCTCGGTAGCGCGCCATTGGTCAGTACCGCGGACAGCAGGAGCGCAATATCGCTCGCGCTCACGAAGTATGCCGTCTGGCGTCGTTCCACCAGCATATGGGCCTGGCTTGCCGAAAGCGTCGGAATGGCCGCTTGCAGCGCCGGCTCGCTGGCGGTATTGGCGTTGACGTTGGTGTATTCGGGAAGCACCGTGACATAACCTGTCAGCGCTTTCACTGTCGCGGCATCGTAGCCCGGCACGCGCGCGAGATCCTGAGGCGAGACCAGTTGCATGGGCCAGCCGTCGCCATTGCCATTGCCGTTGCCGTTGCCGAGCGAGCGCAACATGTAGCTCGCGGTCGCCTCCGCAAGCGCCGGATTGAGCGCAAGCGCGCCAAGCAGGCGCCGGTAGGCTTCGATCCCTGCGCTATCTATCTGCCAGGGCGCGTTGGGTCCCGCGCGCGAGACCAGATCCGTCAGGTTGAATTTCGCCTGTGCGTCTTCGACCTCTCCGGAGATATACGCGTGTGCCAGTTCGCCATTGAGTGCGACGGTGTCGCGCGGCAAAAAATCCACGAGTTGCACGTCCTGCACCGGCGCCGACCACGCCTGGCCCACATAGGCCACGTTGGACGTCGAGCTTTGCGCACGCAGCGTTGCACGTGCCCATTCGACGGCTGCGCGTTCCACCCACATGGTTTGAACATTCAGGCGCTGGTTCTCCACATCGCGCACCGCCACCAGTTCGCGCCACACCACGCTGGCCGCCAGCGTGGCGGCCAGCGCCACCACCAGCAGCACCGTGACGATAGCGATACCGCGTTGCGGCGTCCTCGGCCGCGCAGCGCTGAACTGCCGCGAGACCGGCTTACGGCTCGTGTTGCACATTGACTCTCCATCGGTTCTGGCCGCTGCGAACCGGGTCGTCCAGTCGTCGGGTGCAAAGATCGTAGTCCGCAACGTGTGCGCTGTCGTGACAGGTGTTGCGTACAAATAGTACGCAACATCGTGAAAAAAATTGACACGCATGCTGGCTATCATGCCGCCAGGGTTTGATGCATCTCCGCGCCAACCGACTGTCCTTCGGTGCCATGCGGTGTCCCGCCATGCAGTTTGATGCGGGTCACCCGTCAATCCGGTTTCCGCAACAGCAGGATTCCCTCGTCAGACAGTGGGGCGAAGTCGTTTGACTCGTTCGTTGTACGTAGCATTGGTCATGAACGGGACTTCTGACGTTTGTATTGTCCACGTCTTGACAATTCACCGGCCGCTGCACGACGAGCCGGATCATCGCGCAAATGAAGGAGTGGCGGCAATGACGCCGAAGATGTACGGGGAAGCATCGAATCGCCGGCGCTGTCTGGCCGGGGTGGTTCTAGCGGGAAGCGTGACGCTGGCCGGTACGGCGCATGCGCAGTCGAATGCTGCACCGGCGCCGGCTGCTACGCCTGCTTCCACGGGCACGTCTGGCACGGCGTCGGGTGCGGGAAACCAGCCGGGACGCTTCGACGTGAACGAATACATCGTGCGCGGCAACTCGACGTTGCCGAGCCTCGACATCGAAAAGGCGGTTTACCCGTTCGAAGGGCCGGACCGCACGCTCGACGATGTCAACGCCGCGCGTGACGCGCTGCAGAAGGTGTACCAGGACCGCGGTTATCAATCAGTGGTGGTTGAATTGCCGCGACAGCAGGTCAAGGACGGCGTGATCGTGCTGCAGGTGGTGGAAGCGAAGGTCGGCAGAGTGCGCGTGGAAGGCGCGCAATACACCTCGCCGCAAGCGATTCGCGATGCCGTGCCGGCGCTGGCGGAAGGCAAGGTGCCCGACTTCACCGACGCCCAGCAGCAGCTCACCGACCTGAACAAATCGCCCGACCACCAGGTGGTCCCCGTGCTGAAGCCGGGCAGCTTGCCGCAAACGGTGGACGTGGACCTGAAGGTGGACGACCAGAATCCGGCGCACGGCAGCCTCGAACTCAACAACGACCAGAGCCCGGATACGTCGGTGCTGCGCACGGTCGCGTCCCTCAGCTACTCGAACCTCTGGCAGCTCGGGCATGTGGTGTCGGGCAGCTTCCTGCTGGCGCCGCAGCATCCGCGCGACGCCGAGGTGTATTCGTTCTCCTACCTGGCGCCGTTGCAGGGCACTCACTGGAGTTTCCTCGGGACGGTGTTCCACTCCAACAGCGACGTGGCGTCGCTGGGCGGCACGAACGTGCTGGGCAAGGGCACCTCGTTCGGGTTCACGGCAATGTACGCGTTGCCCTCGACCGATACCTACACGCAGTCGGTGAGCGTCGAACTCGACCACAAGCATTTCGACGAAAACGACACGATCGCGGGCACGACCTCCACGGCGCCATTGACCTATGTGCCGGTGACTCTCGGGTACACGGGCCAGTTGAACCGCAAGAATTCGCAGACCACGTTCTCCGCGTCGATCACGACCGATATCCGTGGCGTAGGCAGCGACGCCGATGCGTTCGACAACAAGCGCTACAACGCAACGGCCGACTTCATCTACGGCAAGTTCGACGTCAACCACACCCAGGACCTGCCGGACGACGTTCAGCTCCATGGCCACGTGAGCGCGCAATTCGCGAACTCGCCGCTGGTGTCGAGCGAGCAGTTTTCGGCGGGCGGCATCAATACCGTGCGCGGCTATCTGGAAGCCGAGGACACCGCCGACAGCGGCGTGATCGGCTCGCTCGAACTGAGCAGTCCGTCGATTGCGAAGTACGTGGGCAGCGCCGTCAACGAATGGCGTTTTCATGCCTTCGTCGACGCGGCGCATCTTTGGCTGCTGAGTCCGCTGCCCGAGCAGATCTCAAGTTTCAACATGGCCAGCGTTGGACTCGGCTCGCGCATCCAGTTGCTGAAGTACGCAAGCGCGGACCTTGAAATGGCGTTCCCGCTCAAGGCCGGAACGTTCACGAGGGCCTATAACCCGCGCTTCGACTTCTACGTGCGCGCGAGTTTCTAACCGGTTTTTCTACAGGTGATGCGCCGGCGCGTGCTGATGTGGCCGGCTTGATCAGGGGAGTGGATTGTGAAGCGAGCTTTATTCCTGTTATTGACGGTCCTGGTGGGTTTTCTGCCGGGCGTGGCCAATGCCTGGTGGCAGAACGACTGGTCCTATCGCAAGGCGATCACCATCGATACCAGCCCGAAAGGCGGCAATATCGCGGAATCCGCTGGACGTGTGCCGCTGTTGATTCGCCTGCACTCGGGCAACTTCCAGTTCGACGGACTCGAGGATAACGGCGCCGACATCCGCTTCGTTGCAGCGGACGACAAGACCCCGTTGAACTACCAGATCCAGCAATACGATCCGGTTCTCGGCGTGGCGCTGATCTGGGTGGACGTGGCGCAGTTTCCGGCGGGCGCCACGCAGAACATCTGGATGTACTACGGCAACAAGAAAGCGCCCGACGGCAGCAAGCCCGCCGAGACCTTCGACCCGGACTACACGCTCGTCTATCACTTCAACGACGCGGCCGGCACGCCGCCGAAGGACAGCACCGCGTACGGCAATCACGCGCAGAACGCGCCGCTGCGTATCGCCGAGGACGGTATCGTCGGCAAGGCTGCGCAGTTCAACGGATCGACGCCGCTCAAGCTCGCGGCGAGCCCGTCGCTGGCAGTACCCGAAGGCGGCAGCTTCAGCTTCAGCGCGTGGGTCAAGCCCAACGCGCTCGCGCCGCAAAGCTTGCTGTATAGCCGCCGTGACGGCGCCCATGCCCTGCTGATCGGTCTGGACAACGGCGTGCCGTTCGCCGAGGTGGACAACGCAGGTGCGCCGCAGCGGAGCGCAGCCGGCGCCGCGCTCCCCGTCAATCAATGGACGCAGATTGCGGTGAGCGCCGACGGCAAGAATGTGACGCTGTACGTAGGCGGCAAGCAGTACGCCCAGGTGCCGGCCGCGCTGCCTGCGCTGAACACGCCGGCGGCGGTCGGCGGCGATGTCGATAATGCACCGGCCGGCTTTAGCGGCTTTAGCGGCGAGATCGACGAACTGCGTCTCTCGAAGGTTGCCCGCTCGCCGACGCTGTTCGCCGTGGACGTCATGAGCCAGGGCGCCGAATCGAAACTGGTCAACTACGGCGCCGACGAAAAGCAGTCGGGCTTCGGTTTCGGCTACTTCGGCGTGATCGTCAAGTCGGTCACGGTCGATGCCTGGGTGGTGATCGGCATTCTGCTGCTGATGGCGTTCGTCTCGTGGTTCGTGATGTGGAACAAGGCCAGCTACGTGGGCACCGTGGACAAGGCCAATGGTTTCTTCGTGCGGCGCTTCCGTGAAGTGGCGGGCAAGCACCTGGTGGGTCTCGCGCACATCGACGAGAAATCGGACGACGGCCGGCGCCTGCGCGAGTCGTCGCTCTACCGGCTCTACCGCGCCGGGGTGGCGGAAATCCATAGCCGTGTGGACGGCAGCGGCCGCACGCTGATCACGGCGGAATCGATCGAAGCGATCCGCGCCACCATGGACGCCACGCTCGTGCGTGAAAACCAGCGGCTTTCGAAGTCGATGGTTCTGCTCACCATTGCCATCTCCGGCGGTCCGTTCCTCGGCCTGCTCGGCACGGTGGTCGGCGTGATGATCACCTTCGCCGCGATTGCCGCGGCCGGCGACGTGAACGTCAACGCGATCGCGCCGGGTATCGCCGCGGCGCTGCTCGCCACCGTGACGGGTCTGTTCGTCGCGATCCCGGCGCTGTTTGGCTACAACTACCTGCTGATTCGCAACAAGAATGTGACGGCCAACATGCAGGTCTTCGTCGACGAATTCGTGACGCGTCTTGCCGAAGCGCACAGCAGCCCCGACCACTCGCTGGCGGGGAACTGACGAACAGGGAGAACCGCGATGCAAGTTCAGGACGACGACAAGCCCTACGACGACATCAACATCACGCCGATGCTCGACCTGGCGTATGTACTGCTGATCATTTTCATCATCATGACCACCGCCTCGGTGCAGGGTATCAAGGTCGATCTGCCGAAAGCGAGTTCCTCGACGAGCCTCGCCAAACCGCAGACGAAGGCGATCACCGTGTCCGACTCGGGGCAGATTTTCCTCGATGCGTATCCCGTGTCGATGGCGGAACTGGAGGACCGGCTGCGTACGCAGAAGGCCCTCACGCCCGAATTTCCGATTGTCCTGAAGGGCGATTCGACCGTTGCGTACCAGAAGGTCATGGACGTGCTGGATCTGTTGCGCCGGCTCGATCTGTCGCAGGTCGGCCTCGTCACCGGCAAGGCGCCGCAAGGCGGCTAGGGAACGACCATGGAAATGACCTACGACAACGGGCGCGGCGACGATCCGGAAGGCGGCGGGCGGCGCTGGTTGAAGCCTGCGATTGCCGTACTCGTGCTGCTCTGTGTCGCGGCGCTCGTCTGGCATTTCGCGAGCGACACCGCGGGCGTCAAGCGTGCCGAAGCGCCGCGAGTGACTACGGTCATTCCGTTGCCGCCGCCACCACCACCGCCGCCGCCGAAGCAGACGCCGCCGCCTGAGAAAACCCAGGAGACCGTCAAGACGCCGGTGGACAAGCCGACGGTTGCGCCGAAGCCGGCCGAGGCGCCCAAGCCTTCGGACAACCAGCCGAAGCAGATGACGATGAACGCCCCGGCCCAGGCGGGTACGGACAATTTCAACATCGGTGCGGGCGACGGCACCGGCATGGCAGGCAGCGGCTCGGGTACGGGCAGCTTCGGCAACGCGAGTTACGCGCAGTACCTGGGCTACACGCTGCAGCGGGCCATCGAGCAGGACAAGCATGTCCAGGAGGCGGGCGGCGCGCGCTTCACAGGCAGCCTCAATCTGTGGATGGACCCGTCGGGCCGCATTACCAAAGTGACGATCGCGCAGTCGACGGGCGACGCCCGCATCGACGATGCGGTCATCGCGGCGGTCGAGAGCCTGGGACGCGTGGATGAAGCACCGCCGCCGCAAACGGTGTACCCGAAGCTCGTCAAGTTGCAGGGCCGCAAGCCGGGGTAAGCGGAGCGCCTCGACAGAGTCGGCAGCGGATTCAATAACCGGTTCGCTCACGCACTCGTGAGCGGGCAGCACCAGTAAAAAATCAGCACGTTAAGTGGAGAATGGGAATGTCTATGGATACGGCACGGGGACGCCGCAGCGTGATGGGTGAAGGCGGACGGCTGCGACGCACGCGCGTCTGCTTCGCGGTGCTCGGCGCGCTCGGCATGACGCTCGCCGGCGGCGCCCATGCGCAATCGCTCGAGACCCAGGCGGCCGCCGGCACGGCGCCGCCTACCGAGAGCACGGTGATCAACCTGATCAACCTGCTCGTCAAACAGGGCGTGCTGACGAAGGCAAGCGCGAGCGGCCTGATCGCCCAGGCGCAGGCCGAAGCCGCGCAGGCAAAGGCGGCCTCGGCTTCCGCGCCGCGCGCCGCCGCAGCCGTGGTGAATGCGCCGACCCAACCGGGCGACGTCGCCGTGCCGTACGTGCCGCAAGTGGTGCGGGACCAGATTCGCGACCAGGTGAAGCAGGAAGTGGTGGCGCAGGCCAAAGCCGAGAACTGGGCGCAGCCGAACACCTTTCCGGATTGGGTCTCGCGCATCACGATCAACGGCGATGTGCGTGTGCGTGACGAGGGCGAGTACTTCTCGCCGCGCAACGTGACGGGTCTGACGAACTTTGCGGCTATCAACTCGGGTACCCCGTACGACGTCAATCCGAATACCAACACGAGCGTCCCGCCGCAACTGAATACTACTCAGGATCGCAACGAAGCCAGCGTCCGTGCGCGTCTGGGCGTGACCGCCGTGATCTCGGACCAGTTGAGCACAGGCGTGCAACTGGCGAGCGGCGACACCGACGGCCCGGCGTCGACCACCACGCTCCTCGGTAACGACTTCGGCAGACAGAATATCTGGCTGAACCAGGCCTGGTTCAAATATCAACCCCTGGGATGGCTAAACGTCACCGCGGGTCGCTTCGACAATCCGTTCTTCTCGTCGGATCTGCTGTATTCGAGGGACCTGGAGTTCGACGGCATTGCCACGAACTTCCGTCACCTCTTGCCGGGTAACGACAGTGTGACGCTGTTCGGTACGGCCGGTGTATTCCCGATCCAGTACAGCTCGGACAGCTTCGTCGGCGAAAATGCGGATTCGTCCTCGAGCAACACGAAGTGGATGCTGGGTGCGCAACTGGGTGCCGAGTGGAAAATCGACGAGCAGAACAAGCTCAAAGGCGCGATTGCCTACTACGACTTCATGAATCTGAAGGGCGAGTTGTCCGCGCCATGCGCGCTGTACCTGGGCGCGACGAGCTGCAGTACCGACGACGATGCGCCCGCTTCCATGCAAAAGGGCAACACGCTGATCGCGCTGCGCAACATTGCGCAGAATCCGAATCTCCCGGCGGGCGACACGCCCGAGCCGCAGCTCTTCGGGCTCGCCTACAACTACCGCCTGTTCGACGCCAAGCTCGAGTGGGATACCAAGGTGACGGACCTCTTCAAGCTGCGGCTCGACGGCGAGTACGTGCGCAACCTGGCGTACAACACGAACACCGCCTTCAGCGCGGCCTCGACGCCGGTCAACAACTACAACAACGCGAGTTCGTCCAGCACAGTTACCCAGGCGGACTACAAGAGCGGCGCCAACGGCTTCCTGTTCAAGGTGACGCTCGGCGAGCCGGATACGCTGGAGAAGGGGCAGTGGAACTTCTCGGTGACGTACAAGTATCTGGAACCGGACGCAGTGCTCGATGCGTTCACCGATCCGGACTTCAACCTGGGCGGCACCAACGCGAAGGGCTACATCATCGGCGCGCAGTATGCGGTCGCACGCAATGCGTGGTTGTCGGCCCGCTATCTGAGCGCACGCGAAGTCTACGGGCCGCCGCTGTCGATCGACGTGCTGCAGCTCGAACTTGACGCCCATTTCTGAGGCGAGCCATGAGAACGTCCACCCAAGCGTGTCACCGCATCCTGCTCGCAGCCGGCTTGCTCGGCGGCCTGTTGTGCGTCGCCGCGCCGGCTTCGGCGCAGAGCATCGAAGACCGGTTGCGCTCGCAACTTCGTACCACTACGCAGCAGTTGCGCGATCTGCAGGACGGGCAGGCGCAGTTGCAGGCCGACAAGGCCCAGGCCGAGCAGCAGCGCGACAAGGCGCAGGCCGACCTGAAACAGGCGCAAGCCGACCTGGCCGCGGCCAAAGGCAACTCGGACGAGCAGGCGGCCGCGCAACGTTCGCTCGCCGCCGAGAAGGCGAGTCACGCGAAGGACGACCAGCAACTGGCGAAATATCGTTCGGCGTACGAAGACCTGGTCGCGCAGTCGCGTTCGCATGACGCCGAACGTACCCAGGCGGAAGGCCAGCTCAAGACGGCATCTGCGCAACTGCAGACCTGCGAGGCAAAGAACGCCCAGCTCTATGAAGTGGGCCACGAGATTCTCGATGCGTATGAGCACGTCGGTTTCGGCACATATCTGAAATCGCGCGAGCCGTTTGCGCAAAGTGCGCGCGTGAAGTACGACGAGATCGGGCAGGACTTCGGCGACAAGCTCTACGCCGGGAAATTCGATCCGCGCGCAGCGGCAGCGCCGGCGTCCGCGCCGGCGGCGTCGAAGTAGGGCAGCGCTGCTCGGGCTGCTTCATGGATGGGCGTCTCGATGCGCAGCGCGCACGACCTGTCGGGCGTGTTGGCATTCACCAGAACCAAGGGAAATGATCATGGCAAGCAAGGAAACGGAAGTCGCACAAACCACCATCGCACAAAAGGTGCTCGAAGCAGTGGCGGTCGAACAGGTGGCGGATCTTTTCAAGGCGGCGGGTTACCGCGTGACCCCCGCCGAGCAGAACGGCATCGTGCAGTTGATGAGCGCGAGCCAGGGAGTGGGCTTTGCGGTGCGCTTCGGCAACGCAGCCGCGACCCAAGGCGCCTACCTCGACTACACGCTGAGCTGTGCGATGCAGGTGCAAGGCGAACTGCCGCCGGAACTGGTGTTGAGCTGGAATCGCTCGAAGCGTTTCGCGCGGTTGTCTTCCACCGCGCAATTCCTGCTGCTGGAGATGGACGTGATCGTCGCCGGTGGGGTGACCGAGCGCTATCTGAGCTCGACGATCGAACTGTGGGACCGCCTGATTCAGGAGTTTCTGCTGCATCTGCGCAACCGTCCGGCGATCGCGCAGGCCCAGCAACAGGCCCAGCAGCAAGTGCAGCAGAGCCAGCAGGCGCCTGCGGCGAAGCGCGCCGAGGCGCAGCCGGCTGCGGAAGCAGGCGACGCCGCTCACGGGGCGACCCTGCAGTGAAGCCGCGCGGCTATGGCGGCAGCTGGATCGGCGCGCTGGCAGCGGCGGTGGTCGGCTTGTTCGGATTCGGCGCGCCGGCGCAAGCCGGTACGGTGCCGGTCGATCAGGCGCCCCAGGCATGGGTGACGTACGCGCAACGGATCTCGGCCCACTTCCAGGCGGCGCTCGAAGGCGAAGCGCCCGCAGCGCAGCGTTTTCACGCGTTTCTCGAGCAGCGGATGCAGCCCGACGCGGCTTCCGGCCCGACCGGGGTGCCGGTGGTGTTGAGCATCCGGACGTGGATCGGTGCGACGGGACGCGTGACGCAGGTGGAATTCGCGCCGTTCGGCGATCCGCAGGCCGAGGCGGATCTGCGGCAGGTGTTGAGCGCGCAGTCGGTCGGCCGCGCGCCGCCGCCCGGCATGCGGCAACCGGTAGTAGTGCGCCTGAGTCTGGCTGCACAGTTGTAGGCGACGGCGCGTTGCGCGACAGCGCACGGTCGTCGATTGGCTAACGCAGGAGTGGGAGGTTTTCGATGAAGACAGTTGCCAGGGTAGTGAGCGGCCTGCTGGTATGCGGGCCCCTGATGGGTGTCTCGCTTGCGGCGCACGCAGAGGACGACGTGATTGCCAGCTCCGGTCAGGCGTCCGTCACGCAGTCGGATATCACGAGCGTGCTGCAGTCGCTCGACGCGAATACGCGGATGCGCCTCGCCGCAGATCCGGCCAGACTCGATCAGCTCGTGCGCGCCAAGCTCGCCGAGCAGACTGTGCTGACCGAGGCACGCGCCAAGGGTTGGGACAAGCAGCCGCAGGTGAAGCGCGTGCTCGAGCAGGCGCAGCAGGAAGCGCTCGCGCGCAGCTATCTGGCGTCGATCTCGGCGCCGCCGTCCGATTATCCTTCGGACTCCGATATGCAGACGGCCTACGATCAGAACAAGTCGGTCTTCATCCTGCCGGCGGCGCTGCACTTTGCGCAGATTTTCATTGCCGCTCCGCAGACCGCGGACAAGGCGACGCTCGACGCCGCTCGCAAGCAGGCGGCCGATCTGGCGAAACAGGCGCATGCGAGCGGCGCGGACTTCGCGGCCATCGCCAAGGCCAGTTCGCAGGACAAGGCGAGCGGCGCGAACGGCGGCGACATGGGTTTCGTGCCCGATCAGGCGCTGCTGCCGGAAATCCGCAAGGCCGCGGATGCGATGAAACCGGGCGACGTCTCGCAGCCGATCGAGACCGCCGCCGGTTTCCATATCGTCAAGCTGATCGAATCGCGCCCGGCGAGCGTGCGTCCATTCGCCGACGTGAAAGAGCAGATCCGTGCGACCTTGCGTCAGCAGCGCGAGGCACAAACCGCCCAGGCTTATCTGGCGAAGGCGGTGGGGCCAGGCACGGTGGCGATCAACGAAGGCGCCCTGAAAAAGGCGCTGAGCGCGGCGCAGTGAGCGCTGCGACAAACGCGTGGTGATCTTGGACAAAGGCCTGCACCCGCTCGACGAGCGCTATGTCGACGAGTACGCGCTGCGCGACCAGGCGGGCGCCGGCGTGCAAGGCGTCCAGGTGACGCTGCGATGTCCGCTGTGCCTCGGGGTGCTGGTGCAGACGCATCGCCAACGGCGCGGGTTCGCCTATTTCAGGCACCTGTCCGACTCGGACTCGGCCCGCTGTCCGCTGGCGACCTCGAACTATCAGCCTGACGGCCTCGTCGTCAGCACCTTGTCGCGGCCGCTGGTGGCGCAGGAGCAGCGTGCCCGCTTTCTGTTCAACTGGAAGCGGCACTTCCGGATTGCACGCGGCATGGTGCCGGTTTTGAGTCTCGAGCGCTTCACCGAGCTGATCGAATACGCCGACGTCTTGAACCTGTGGTCCTATGCGCCGCTGGAGTTGAAGGACGTGCCCTATGTCCTGCTGGTGCTCGCCGGCTTTATCGCCGTGCGCAGCGGCGAGGAAGAGATGACGTGGGTGCGCTTCTGGTTCGACGGACGGGTGCGCGACGTCGGCGATCTGTGGCGTGCCGGCGCGCCGGCCGCGCAGTTGTTCCGGCTGATGTATCGGGACCCGCTTCATACGCCGTTTCCGACGGCCGCGGAGCTTCTGCACTGGGAGCGGGTGGTGCGCGTCGAGCGGGCGCAGGATATCGGCCGTGTGGCGATCAGCCGGGCTGAAATGCGGGCCTTCGATCGCTTCATGCAGCGCAATGCCGCAAAGCGGTTTGCGCATCGGGAAGACGGCGATGATCAATGAGCGCGAGGAGATGGTCGTTCGGCAGACGGCTGGACCGGGTGCCCGGCGCATGCGCTCGTGGACCTTGGTCGTCGCGGTTTGGATCGGCGCGGCGCTTCCTGCGTCGGCGCAACGGGTGGTAGGTCCACCGGAAGGCGCAGCAACAGCGGCGCCCTCGAAGCGGGTCTGTGTGGACGCCGAAGTGGACGGCGTGCGCGCGCTTTCATACGACTGCCTCAGCCAGCAGCTTGCACCGGCCAGCGTGGCAGGCGGCGCGTCCGCGGCCAATCCCGCGCAAGCGCTTGCCACCGGGCCCTCCAATCGCACGGGCACCTTCAACTACTCCGCCGAAAGCATCCGCTTCGGTTCGAACTGGGGCAAGTCGGTGACGCCGCAGCGTCCGCAACCGCCTCAAGCTGTGCCGCTGCCCCGATGAGCACGCGCGACAAACGCGGCGGGATCGGATCACGCGGCGGGCATGCGGGACGTACACGCTGCGCAGATGCGTCATTCGCAAGGACGTTGGACAACGCTATGAACGACAGGTCGCAATCTATTCGCAAGCCCCGCTGGGTCACGCTCGCGCTGGCGACGACGTGGGCCGCGGCGGTCGCAGGCGGCGCGGCACTGCCGCCCGGCGTGCAGGCCCAGGAGTCGGCGCCCGCGACGCTCGCGCAGGCCGCGCTGCCGAACTTCACGAGCCTCGTCAAACGCTACGGCCCGGCTGTGGTCAACATCAGCGTGACGCGCGAGGTGACGCAGATGGGCGTGCAGTTGCCGCCCGGCATCGAACCGGGTAACCCGCTTGCGCCTTTTCTGGCGCGGCGCGTAATCGGCAATCGCGAAGAAATGAGCCTGGGGTCGGGCTTTATCGTGAGCAGCGACGGCTACATCCTGACCAACCGACACGTGGTGGGCGATGCGACCGAAGTCGACGTGAAGCTCACCGACAAGCGCGAGTTCAAGGGCAAGGTGATCGGCAGCGACGCGCTCTCCGATGTCGCGCTCGTCAAGGTGGACGCCAAAGATCTGCCGGCGGTCGTGACCGGCAATCCGAACCGCACCGAGGTGGGCGACTGGGTGATGGCGATTGGTTCTCCTTATGGATTTACCAATACCGTGACGGCCGGCATCGTCAGCGCCAAGTCCCGTTCGCTGCCCGGCGAGGCATATATCCCGTTCATCCAGACCGACGTTCCGATCAACCCCGGCAATTCCGGCGGCCCGCTGTTCGACCTCGATGGCCGTGTGATTGCGATCAATTCGATGATCTACACGAAAACGGGTGGCTACCAGGGTTTGTCGTTTGCGATTCCGATCGACGTGGCGCTCGACGTGAAGGACCAGTTGCAGAAGACCGGTCAGGTGAGTCGCGGACGGCTGGGCGTGGTGGTGCAGGAAGTCAGTCAGTCGCTCGCGCGCTCGTTTGGGCTGGCAAAGCCGGACGGGGCGCTGATCAGTACCGTGGAGCCGGGCGGCCCAGCGGCGCAGGCCGGCTTGCAACCGGGCGACGTCGTATTGGCAGTCAACGCCACGCCGGTCAGCGACTCGGCCGATCTGCTGACGACCGTCGCCAGGGTCCGGCCGGGCGGTCAGGTCGATCTGCTGGTCTGGCGTTCGAACACCGCGACGCATATGACGGTCACAGTGGGCGCGATGGATGCGAACGGCGCCGCACCCGCTGCGACGCAGACGCCTTCGCGGCTTGGCGTGACGGTGCGGCCGCTGACGCCGCAGGAGCAGCAAAAGGTCGGCGTCGATCACGGTCTGCTGGTGCAGCAGGTGACGGGCCGCGCGGCGAGCGTCGGACTCAAGCCGGGCGATATCGTCCTGTCGGTCAACGAAACGCCGGTCGCGACGATCGATCAGCTCGCCGAGGCGCTCAGGCTCGCGCGTGGGAACGCGGCGCTGCTGATCCAGCGCGGCACGAGCCGCCAGTACGTGCCTATCGACCTCGGCTAGTCACCGCGGTCGCATGGAACCGTTAGCGGCGCGCAGCGAAACGCGAAGCCCGTGACTTGTGCGCGCCACGACGCACCTGGTTGAAATTGTCAGTACCTTTCGACATGCGGCTGAAACGCCCCGACCACACAATTCGTAAGCACCGACGCTCGCGCCTGCAGCGGCCTTTTGTTGTGTCGGGCCATCCGTGACCCGCATGCGGATGCATAACAAACATCCACGTCGAGGATGCCCATGTTTAGCATGCCAAGCTCGTCCGAACACGGGAGTCAATCGCCCGGGCGCGAGATCGTATTACCGCCGCTCGCGGCAAACTCTTCCACATGGACCAATGTCGCCGCGGCGATCCGGACGATTGTCGAAGACCCCACGCTCGAAATGTACTTCGACGAATACCCGGGGGAATTCGACGCACTGTCGAAGCAGGTGGACCGGACCGTGGACGCCGCCTTCGAACAGCATGACGAACGCGCCCTTGCGGACGTGCATGCCATTCTGTTCGCACTATATGACCTGCACGTTGCGCCGGCCGCGAGCATGCGCACGCACAACCAGTTCAATCCCTATCTGACCCGTCTGCGCGGCAGCATCGAACGCCGCTGGCTCGGCTCGGCGGCATTGGGCGAGATCGCACCGGTCGAACTGCGCACTCCGCAGGAACTGGTCGAGGCGATTTGCTCGACGTCGGCGCAGCATCGCGCGTCGAAGCATCCGCTGTTCGATTTTCTTGAGACGCAGGCCACCCAGACGCAACTCACGGAATTCTTCCGCAGCGATAGTGCGCTCAACATCCGCTTTTTCGATCTGATCGTGCTTGCCTTGCTGGGCTCCGATCCGGCCGTGCGTGGCGAGCTTTCGCAGAACTTCTGGGACGAAGCCGGCAAGGGCGATCCGGTGCGCAGTCACGTGACGCTATTCCGCAACCTGCTGCTCACCACCGGCATTGCGCCGGCCGAGGACGATCACGCGTCCTTGCTCAACTGGCAGGGGCTTGCCGGCTATAACCTGTTCATGATGACCGGCCTGAACCGCAGCCAGGGCTTCAAGTCGCTCGGCGTCATGGCGGTGACGGAACTGCTGGACCCGTCCCAGTATGAAAAGCTCACGCGCGGTTGCCGGCGCCTCGGCCTCGGTGGCGCCGGCGAGCTGGACTACTACGACGAACACGTCAGCATCGATGTGGTGCATGCCGAAGGTTGGTTGTCGAATGTGATCGTCCCGCTGGCCGGTAAATTTCCGCATCGCATGAACGACGTCTACGTGGGCGCCCAATGGCGTTTGAATACCTGCGCCCAGTACTACGACGACCTGCACGAGAGCTTGCTTAGACTCGCCTGACCGCACCTCAACCGCTTCCCGCTCGCCCATCGGGTCGGCGCTTCCGGCGCCCGCCTGGTGGGCTTTTTTTCATTCTCGCGCTCTGCAGTCCTGCGTAATGTTTCAGTAAGGTAATGTCAAAAATAATTCAACGAATTTTGTCGTCTGACCTATCGCCTAAATAGACCGGTCTGTATAGACTGTGTCGGTCTTGTAGCACCTTACTGAACATTACTTCATGTTTGCGTTCGTTTTGCATGCGGTAAGTGCAGGCGAGCTCACACCTTGACGGCGGTTAACCGTAGGTTGTCTTTGCAGGGGACCTGAATGGAAACGTCGGCGACACATAGCGCGCGCTCAATTACGACGCGCGACCTGAGCAAGAATCCGTCGAAGGCATTACGCGATGCAGGCGAGCAGCCGTTGATCGTGATGCGGCATCAGCGACCCATTGCCTGTCTCGTGTCTATCGAACAATGGGCCGAGTTGATGAGCCGGTTGAAAGACGTTGAGTTGAACACCAGCGTAGCGCAGATCGACATGCAGATTCGCAGCGTCGCGCTGGCTACGCCCATGCATTTTTCGTCGGCGCTGCCCGCGCTGGTCGTGGGTACCTCGAGCGGCAAATAGCCTGGCAGACAAGCGCCGTGGCCGGATGCGCACCGGCCGGCGGGACGGGGTAGTGGCGCGTTGGATTCGGGTAGTACGACACCGTTCGGACGGCTTCGCGAGATTCTGTTGAGCAGCGTCTCGCAACATCGTCCGGCCCACAGCATGTAGCCGATTGATCGATGTCACTTACACAGAAACCTATTCAAGGCAAACGGCAAGCACTGGTTGCCAAAGCAACTGAGTTGTTCGCGCAGGAAGGCTACCACGCGGTCGGCATCGATCGGATTATCGCGGAGTCCGGCGTTGCGAAGATGACTTTGTATAACCACTTTGCTTCGAAATCCGAACTGGTGCTCGAAGTGCTGCGGCAACGCGAAGAGCAGGCGGCGGAGTCGTTGCGGGCGTTCATCGCGGGCTATACGGTGCCGCTCGAACGCATCAAGGCCGTGTTTCAGTGGCACGAAGCGTGGTTCAGCACGGAGACGTTCTGCGGCTGCATGTTCATCAACGCCGCTTCCGAATTTCCCGATCACGCTGACGCGATTCATCGCGCCGCCGCTGGGCAGAAGCAGCACGTGACGCAGCTGATCGGCGAACTGCTCGAAGAGATGTTCGCGCCCGACGTGGCCGCACGGCTCGCGGAGCAATTCCTGATTCTGATCGACGGGGCGACTGTTACGGCGCAGATTTCGGGTCAGCCGAAATCCGCCATGCTGGCGTGGGAGATCGCGCAGCAGTTGGTGGTGGCGGCAAAAGCGTAGCGGGTGTGGGGGAATGAGCGATCCCCGCGACGCGATGGTGGATTCGGCGCACCGTAGATGGATTGTCACAGAATCGGTAAGGGTGCTTTGCGGACTCGTGCGATGACGGCGGGCAGCATGCGGGGCACAATGACTCTCGTGGCGGATCTAGCTCCCGGCTGGGGCGAAGCCGGACTCCTCATCTGGCGATTCGTCACACTTCCCCCCTTATTCCCTGGCTTTCCCGACGCGCTCAGCGCGATCCGGGTCGCACGCGCGGCTCGCCGCTCGAGCCACGCTAATGCATCACCCCTCTCCTAAGACGCGCGCCGCGCCCGCACTGCTTTGACGGCGCCGGGTCCGCACCGCTTTGACCGCTTGCGGTTTCGACTCGCGCGGCAGCGGTGCGCCCCGCATCTCAGTCATGCTTTGCAGCAGAATCACCGTGTGCTGCTTCACGATACGCATCAGTTTCGCCAGCCGCTCGGTGTCGATGGCGTCCCAGCCCAGCACCCCCAGCGACTTGCGGCAGTGAGTGTGGAACACGAGCAGCGGCCCGTTCAGCGTCAGCGTGCGAATCAGCGTCTCCTCGTCATCCGCCGGACGTCCAAGCAGCCGGCCCACGATCCCCGCGTTGACGGCGGTCATGCGGCGGCTAATGCGCTTCTCGATCATTTCGTACCCTGAGGTGGGCCCGAGCCCCGCTTGTTCGCGCGCCATGAACGGGCGCCAGTGGCTGGATTCGGAGGAGGTGAGCATGAACTCGGCGACGCGCGCCTGAATCGCGCAGAGGGCCTCGATCAGCGTGTTGTCGTCCGCCTGGCTCGCCAGCGCAGCCTCGGCGGCCTCGACCGGGCCCGCGAGCTGTTCCCAGACCCGCGACACGATGTGCTCCACGCAGGCCAGGTACACCCCTTCCTTGTTGTCGAAGTAGTAGCCGATGGCCGGTGCGTTGACGCCCGCACGCTCGGCGATGTCGCGCGTGGAGGCGCCGTCGAAGCCGTGTTCGCCAAACAGGTTGAGCGCCGCCGCGACGATGCGGGCGCGCGTTTCTTCGCCGCGCGGGTAGCCGCCGTCGACGGCATGGCGATGTCTCGGGGAAGGGGACATCCGTCTGTTTCCTTGAAGTTTTCGTAAGCCAGGCAAAAATATATCAATTGACAGAATTTTGCCAACTGGAATAATTATACCAATTGGAAAAAATTTGGAGTCGTCATGTCGGCCACCCTTCCCGTCAACGATGCCGGGGCTGCAACCCCTGCTCGCCGTTCTCCCGCGCGCCGGCTGCTCATGGCGGCCGGCGTGATTGCCCTCGTCGCGGCCGCCGCCTATGGCGTGCGCTGGTGGACTGTGGGCCGTTTCATACAAGGCACTGACGACGCCTATCTGCAAGCCGATAGTATGACTGTTGCGCCGAAAGTGTCGGGATATGTGGCGGAAGTGTTGGTGGGCGACAACCAGACGGTCGCCGTCGGACAGCCGCTCGTGCGGCTCGACAGCCGCCAATACACGGCTGCGCTGGAGCAGTCGAACGCAACGGTGGCGGCACGCCGCGCGGATATCCTGCGTGGCGAGGCCGAGCTGGCGCAGCAGCAGGCGAGCATCGGGCAGGCGCGCGCGCAGCTCGACGGCGCGGTGTCGAACGAGGCGCATGCGCTCGCCCAGGTCAAGCGCTACGAGCCGCTCGCGGTCACGGGAGCCGAGACCGACGAACGTGTGGCCGACCTGCGCAATACGGCGCGCCAGGCGAGCGCCACGCGCGCGGCGGATGCCGCGGCGCTGCAAGTCGCCGAGCGGCAGGTGGCGAACCTGCAGGCGCAGATCCAGCAAGCCCATGCGCAACTCGACGCATCGCTCGCCGCCGCGGACCAGTCGAAGCTCGACACGGACGACACGCTGGTGCGCAGTACGATTGCCGGACGCGTCGGCGACCGCACGGTGCGCGTCGGCCAGTACGTGCAGCCCGGCACGCGCCTGATGACCATCGTGCCGGTGCAGGACGTGTACCTCACGGCGAACTTCAAGGAAACGCAGATCGGCCTGATGCGGGTCGGCCAGCCGGCCACAATCCGCATCGACGCGTTGCCCGGCGCCGATCTGCACGGCACCGTGGACAGCTTCTCGCCCGGCACCGGTTCGCAGTTCGCGCTGCTGCCCGCGCAGAACGCCACCGGCAACTTCACCAAGATCGTGCAGCGCGTGCCGGTGAAGATCCGCATCGCGGCCGGTCCGGAAACGCGCAAGGTGTTGCTGCCGGGCCTCTCGGTGAACGTCGACGTGGACACCCGTAGCGCACGCGATACGGCGCAACGCATCGAACGGGAAAACGGGCGTGGCTAATTCCAGCACCCCCGCCACTTCACCGGCCGCCGCATCCGGCACGCCGGGCGCAGCGAAGCCGGCGCAAGCCGCGCTACCGCCCAACGCCAGCGCCGGCGACTGGATTGCGGTGGCGGCGGGCGCGCTCGGCGCGCTGATGGCCACGCTCGACATCTCCATCACGAACTCGGCCCTGCCGCAGATCCAGGGGCAAATCGGCGCGACGGGCACGGAAGGCACGTGGATCTCGACCGGCTACCTGATGTCCGAGATCGTGATGATCCCGCTTGCCGCATGGCTCACGCGCGTGTTCGGGTTGCGCAACTTCCTGCTCGGCAACGCCACGCTATTTACGCTGTTCTCCATCATGTGCGGCATCTCGCACAGCCTGCCGCAGATGATCGCGGGGCGCATCGGCCAGGGCTTTGTGGGCGGCGCGATGATTCCGACCGCGCAGACCATCGTGGCGACGCGCCTGCCGCGTCATCAGATGCCCATCGGCATGACCATGTTCGGCCTGATCGTCCTGCTCGGGCCGCTGCTGGGTCCGGTGGTGGGCGGCTGGCTCGCGGAGAATATCGACTGGAGCTGGTGTTTCTTCCTCAACATACCGGTGGGCGTGGCGCTGGTGATCCTGCTGTTTGTCGGGCTGAACAAGGGGCGCACCGACTGGTCGCAGTTCATCAAGGCCGACTGGCTCGGCATCGTCGGACTGGCCGCAGGGCTCAGTTCGTTGACCGTCGTGCTCGAGGAAGGGCAGCGCGAACGCTGGTTCGAATCGTCGATGATCACGTGGCTCAGCGTCCTCTCGGCGGCGGGCATCCTGCTGCTGGTGATCGCGCAGTTCGTGGCGAAAACGCCCATTGTGCGCCTGAAGCTCCTGAAGAACACCCGCTATGCCAGCGTCATCTTCATCGTCTTCACCGTCGGCGCAGGGCTCTATTGCGTTTCGTACCTGCTGCCGCAGTTCCTGAGTGGCGTGTCGGGCTACAACGCCGAGCAGTCCGGCGCGGTGATGCTGGTGTCCGGCGTGCCCGCGTTTCTGTTGATGCCGGTGCTGCCGCGCCTGATGGGCCGCGTGGATACGCGCCTGATGGTGATTGCCGGGCTGTGCTGCTTCGCCGCGAGCTGCATGCTCGACATTTCGCTCACCGCGCAAAGCGTCGGCCATGATTTCACGTGGTCGCAACTGCTGCGCGGCGTGGGGCAGGTGCTGGCGATGATGCCGCTCAATCAGGCGTCGATGGCAGCCGTGCCGCGCGAAGAAGCGGGCGATGCTGCCGGTCTCTACAACATGGCGCGCAACCTGGGCGGGTCGGTCGGGCTCGCGCTGCTCGGTACCTTCATCGACCGCCGCAACACGTTTCACGAAGACGTGATCCGCGAATCGGTGACGGCCAATTCATTGATCGGGCAGGAACACCTCACGGCGAGCGCGGCCAGTTTCTTCGCGCAGGGCGGCGACATGGCCTACGCCAAGCTTCAGGCAATCGGCCAGTTGAGCGCGACCATGCAGCTGCAAGCGCTGGTCATGACGTACTCCGAAACGTTCTACGTGCTTGGCGTCGCACTGCTGCTTTGCATTCCGCTTGCGTTCTTTCTTAAGAAGCCGGCTGTCGGCACGCCGTCGGCAGGACATTGAAAACACCATGAAGTCACTCAACACCGCTCTCTGTCTTGGCCTGCTTCCCGTGACGGCCGCGCTGATGCTGGCCGGTTGCACGGTGGGACCCGACTATCACGGCGCACCGCAAGCCGCCCCCTTGGCGGCGAAGGCCGGCGCGTTCAACCGCGCGCCGCCGGGCACGGTGTCGACGGCGCCGGTGGCCGCCGCATGGTGGCTGGCGCTGAACGACCCGCAGCTCAACGCGTTGATCGATACCGCGCTCAAGAACAGCCCCGACCTGCACGCCGCCGAGGCGCGCGTGCGAGAGGCACGCGCCGGGCTCACGGAGAAGCAGCGCGAGGAATTGCCCAAGAGTTCGGCGACCGCCGGGTATCTGCGCACGCGTTCTCCAGATCTGACGTCGCTCGAAGGCGGCTCGAGTTCGTCCTCGAGCGGCGGCGGACCGATTGGCTTTTACCTCGCGGGCTTCGATGCGACCTGGGAAATCGACATCTTCGGCGGCACGCGGCGTGCGATCGAGGCGGCGTCGGCCGAGGCGGATGCCTCGCAAGCCGATCTCGCCGATGCGCATGTGCAGCTCGCCGCCGAGGTCGCCCAGGCGTATGTGGGCTTGCGCGACCAGCAGCAGCGCGTGATGATCGGCCATGAATCCGCGGACCTGGAATCGCGCATCCTCACGCTGACCGAGCAGCGCCGCGCGCGCGGAGTCGCTTCCGATCTCGACGTCGAACGCATCCGCTCGCAGGTCGAGAACACCCAGGCGAGCATCATTCCGCTCGACGCCCAGGTGGCCGAGTCGCTCGATGAACTCGCCGTGCTGACCGGCCGCGAGCCCGGTGCGCTGGATAGCGAACTGGCCGCGCCCAAAGCGCTTCCCACCTTGCCGGCCACGGTGGCGGTGGGCGACCCTGCGCGTCTGTTGCGCCAGCGTCCCGACATTCGCGCGGCGGAGCGGCGCCTCGCGTCGCAGAATGCGCAGATTGGCGAGCATGTCGCCGACTGGTTTCCGAAGGTCACGCTGTTTGGCGACCTGAGCTTTAGCGCGTCCGATCCGGGGCATCTGCTGCGCAAGAGTAACTACACCTGGCTCGGCGCGCCGTACCTGCAATGGAATATTCTCGATTTCGGCCGCAACCAGGCGAGTGTCAATCAGGCCAAGGCCGGCCGCGACGAGGCCGAGGCGAAGTATGAGAGCACGGTGCTGGGCGCGCTGAAAGACGCGGACGTGGCGTTGTCACGTTACGGACACGAGCGCCAGAACGACGTGAGTCTGCGCGAGGTGGAGAGCTCCGCCACGCACGCCGCGGTGCTGACGGAACAGCGTTATCGCGCGGGCACGACCACTGCGCTCGACTGGCTCGATACGGAGCGAACCCGCTATTCGGCGGAACAGAACCGCATCCAGAGCGACGCGCAATTGATCAACGATTACGTCGCGCTGCAAAAGAGTCTGGGGCTGGGGTGGGAGACGCCTGAATAAAAGCTTGCGCTGCTGCGTGGGGCGGGTGCGCGTCGTCAACCGTACGGCATTGGCGTTGGCGTCGATGGCACGCCCTGCAGCAAACGTGGAACTCCGTTAGTCTTCTGGTTCGCCCACATTATTTGCCCACCTGGCGGCAATGGAGACTTTATGGCACTCGCGTTACACGATATTCCCCTGAAAGCGATCGACGGTCAGGACAGCAGCCTCGCGCACTATCGCGGCAAGGTTCTGCTGGTGGTCAACGTGGCGTCCAAATGCGGCCTCACGCCGCAATACAACGCACTGGAGAGCCTGTACCAGACGAAGCGCGCCGACGGCCTCGAAGTGCTAGGCTTTCCCGCCAACAACTTCAAAGGCCAGGAGCCCGGCAGCGACGCGGAGATCGCCTCGTTCTGCTCCACCGAGTACGACGTGCACTTTCCGCTGTTTTCGAAGATTTCCGTGCTTGGCGAAGACCAGCATCCGCTGTACGCGGCGCTGACGGAAAAGCAGCCGGTCGCGACCGGTGACGGCCCGTTCCGCGAACGCCTGAAGGGCTATGGCGTGAATCCCGAGAATCAGGCAGACGTGCTGTGGAACTTCGAAAAGTTTCTGATCAGCCGCGACGGCGAAGTGGTGGGGCGCTTTGCTCCGGACGTCACGGCGGACGATCCGCGTCTGGTTGCCGCTATCGATGCGGAATTGGCCAGGCAGTAAGTCTTGTTAGGCGGCCAGTGGGAATCTGCTGGCCGCCAAATGCTTTATTGAAAGCCCTGCGTTCCGCGGCTTGCTGCTGCCAGCCTAACGCTTGCCGTCGTCTTCAATTCAAATTCAACTGACCGCGTAATGCTCGAGCCAATGCGCATACGGCGGCGGGTTCAGGCGCCCTCGCCGCAGCGGAAGTGTTCGATGCTTTGTCCGGCTGCTACGGCGCGCTGCAGCCACTCCGGCAGATCGCCGCGGCCGTTCCAGGTGTTGCCCCATGCATCCCGGTAAGACACGGCCTGCTGTTTCTTGAGGTCGGAATCGAGCGACTGCGCGAGCGCCGCGTGCGTAATGCCGAATTCTTCCATGCGATGGCGAATCCAGCGGATCAGACGTTCGCGCGCTTCTCCGTCAAGGCGTTCAATCGTCGTAGACATGGTTTCTGACAAGCCAAAAACAAAAGCAGACGGACGACGCGCTCAGTTGGTCCGCTTGAGCTGCGGCGAGATCTTGCCGACCGCCGAGTCGAAGAAATCCTGAGCCTCGGCGAGTTCGTCCAACGCCTGCTCAAGCTGGCGAAGGGCCAGCGAATGCTCGATATGCCGGCTGTGCGGCACGTCCTCGCCTCTGACCACGCGAAAGGCGATATCTACTTGCCTGGTTGCACGAACGAATCGTTCGGCAGCGTTGGCTTCACGCGAGTGTGCATGGGTCGACATGGTGAACCTCCACGCTTTAAGCGAAAGATGGTGGATTGCAGGGGTACCGGGATAGTGTGGCAGTCCCAGGCAAATTCAGATGATGTCGATTACACCACTTTAGTTGGCGATACGCCAGGAGAAATACCTGAGAACAGCGACCGATTTCCGTAGCTTGCCAGGAACTGCGGCGAAGCGCCAGGGCGTGTTGCGAAATATCACTTTAGGGCTGTTAACTGGGGCCGATTGGTGTTAACTTGTCAGGCTCGGTTCGCGCGAATGCGTTGCAGCATCGGTCAAGCGTGCGTGGATCCGCGTTACGGGCGCGCCTCGGTTATCCTTTCATCCTTCAAGCACGTGCGCATACCTTGAGGCGAGCCAGGATGGAACCGTACGACGACGAACTCAGGCAGTTTGCAGCACACGGCGCGGCACCTCTGCCGCCCGCGAGCCGTGAGGGCCATGTCGAGCATGACGGCGCCCGGATCTGGTACGCCACGTATGGCGCGGGCACGCCGGTAATTCTGCTGCACGGCGGCCTCGGCCATAGCGGCAACTGGGGGTATCAGGTGCCTGCGCTGATCGGCGCAGGGCATCGTGCCGTCGTGATCGACAGTCGCGGACACGGCCGCAGTACGCGCGATGCGCGTGCCTATTCCTATGAATTGATGGCGTCGGACGTGCTTGCCGTCATGGATGTCCTGCAACTCGGGAAAGCCGCCCTGGTGGGCTGGAGCGACGGTGCCTGCATAGCCTTGATTTTGGGCGCGCAAGCGCCTGAGCGTGTTGCCGGGGTATTGTTCTTTGGCTGCAACATGGACCCGAGCGGCACGAAGTCATTCGTCGCCACACCGGTGATCGAACGGTGCTTCGGCCGTCACGCCACGGACTATGCGCAACTGTCGGCCACACCGGACCAGTTCGACGCATTTGTCGGCGCAGTCAGTGAAATGATGAAGACGCAACCGAATTACACCGCCAACGATCTCGCGAGGATTCGCGTGCCGGTCACGGTCGTGCAGAGCGAGCACGATGAGTTCATCAAACCGGAGCACGCGGAATATCTTGCCCGCAGCATTCCCGGTGCGGAGTTGATCACGATGCCTGGCGTGAGCCATTTCGCTCCGCTACAGAGGCCCGAACAGTTCAACGACGTGATGGCCGGTTTTCTTGCTGGGATACCGGATTGACCATGAAAAACGCTGCGATCTCATCGACGAAGGAAACCGCAGTCCAGAGCTTCTGGCGCGATGAAGCGCTGCCGTTTATCGAAGCGCGCTCGGTCGAGGATGGCCGCGAGGTGTGCTACGGCAAGCACGCTCACGAAGCGTTTTCAATCGGCGCGGTCACCGGTGGCCGCAGTACGTACGTGAACGGCAAGGTGCTGGAACGCGCCGGGCCGGGTTCGGTGGTGGTCATCAACCCGGACGTGGTGCATGCCTGCAATCCGGACGACGATCAGCCCTGGTCATACCGCATGCTGTATGTAGACGTGGAATGGCTGGGCAATCTGCAGCACGAATTGGGTGTCAGTCAGGACCCGGGTTTCCGCCCGTTCTCAACCACCCTGACGACGCAAGTGGGTCTGTACGACGGCTTGAACCGTTTGCATGCCGCGCTCACGGACGAGTACGCCGACACGCTGCAAAAGCACAGCGCCGCCGTTGAGTTCTTTTCCGGCATGTGTCGCACACTGAGTCCTGCGCCGGTTCCGGTGGCGGGAGGCGACAACCTCAAGCTCGCGCGCGCTGCGCAATACATCAGGGAGCATTGCGTGCGCTCGTTGCGGCTGGAGGAGATCTGCGCCGCGGCGGATCTCTCGGCGTCCTATCTGTTTCGCGCCTTCAAGGATCGCTACGGCATGACGCCCCATGCTTACCTGGTGAACTGCCGCATCGAATATAGCCGCTCGCAGCTCAAACGCGGACGCGCGATTGCCGAGGTGGCCGCGGAAGCAGGCTTTGCCGATCAGGCCCATCTGCAAAACGGGCCTTCAGGAAATTCGTAGCGGCTACACCGGGGCAATATCGCCGCTGAGCGTAACGCGCGAAGCGCAAAACACGATATCGCCGGTCTTCAGGCTTCGAGCAGATAAACGGCGCTGGCGACCAGCAGCAGCGCCATCAGGCGATTGAACAGCCGCATCCGGGCGGCGTCGCGCAGATGCTGACGCAGAAACGACCCGGCGAAGGCCCAGCACGCAATGGATCCATAACAGATCAGGAAGTAGAGCGCGGCGAACTGCCAGACCACGCTCCGGTCGCCGTTTGCGGCATAGGCCCCCATGCCCGCAACGGACGCTAGCCATGCCTTTGGGTTGAGCCATTGCATCGCGGCGCCGGATAGCGCGGACGGTCCCCGGCCTGCTTGAGCGCGATCGGCGCCCAGCCGTCCATCGTCGACGGCGAGCTTATAGGCCATGAAGAACAGAAACCCCACGCCGGCCCATTGAATCACCGTGGTGAGCCACGGCCACTGATTGAGCACTTCACGCAGGCCCAAACCGATTAGCAGGAGCAGCAACGTAAAGCCGACCGTCGCACCGGTTACGTGCCGCATGCTGGCGCCCAGTCCGTATTGCGCGCTGCTACTGAGGGCGACGAGATTGACCGGCCCGGGAGAAATGGACGAAGCCAGCGCAAACGCCGCCATGGAAAGAAAAATACTCATCGCCTGCCTTTGATCGATTGGTTCGGAAGTGGTGAGGTCCGAAGGTATCGGGCGAGGGCGTGATGCGTATTGAAGAAAACTACCCTTTGGCGGTTTTTCAGACCGGAGCGGCGCCAAACGTCGGCTCGGACCCGATGCTAAGATGGCCGGCAGAAGTCAGATCGCGCCCGCCAACCCGCAACGCAAGGATGAGACGACATGGCCGCAGGAGACCGCATCAGGAACGGCACGGGCGCTGCGGGCATCGAGCGCATGGAGGCGAGTTTCCATGGCCGGCCGTTTGCCCCGCATCGTCACGACACGTATGCCATCGGCGTGACGCGAGCGGGGGTGCAGAGCTTCAATTTCAGGGGACAGCGCTGGCACTGCCTGCCGGGCCAGTGCCATATCCTCCATCCCGACGAGACGCACGACGGCAGCGCGGGCACCGAGGAAGGCTTCAGCTACCGGATGGTGTATATGGATCCGGCGCTCGTGCAGGAGGCGCTAGGCGGAAAGCCGCTGCCGTTCGTCGCCAATCCGGTGGTGGAGGCAACCCGTCTTGCGGCGTTGGGGGTGACCGAGGTCTGGGATATCGACGAGGACATCGACGAACTCGCGCGCGTCGACCTTGTGGCGGCCATCGCCAACCTGCTCGTTCATGCCGCGAGCGGGCCGCAGACGAAATCCGCGCCGCTTGCGCTCGATCGTCTGGCGCAAGTCCGCGACCGGCTGGCAAGCGCGCCGGTCGTGCGTCATCCCATGGACGAACTCGAACAACTGGCCGGTCTCGACCGTTGGGCACTAGCGCGGCAGTTTCGCGCCGCCTTTGGGACCAGTCCGAGCCGCTTTCGCACCCATCGGCAACTGGATCTGCTGCGTCGTTCGGTGACGAGCGGCGCGAGCTTGATGGACGCCGCGCTCGAAGCCGGCTTCGCCGATCAGAGCCACATGTCGCGGCAATTCAAGCGTGCCTATGGGCTGACGCCCGCAAGATGGGCAGCGGCGCTTCAATAGCGCCTCGGCCCTCACGCGCCGGATTCGGTTCGCGCCTCGAGCGCGTGGATGACCGCCGCCATGTCTTCCTGGCCGTGCCCTAGCGCGAGGGTCTCGCCGAATAGCGCGTAGCAGACGTCGAGCAGTGGCGACGCCACCTTGGCTTCTCTGGCCGCCTCCGCGATCAGCCGATTGTTTTTTAGCACGTCGGTGATGGCGGCCTGAACCTCGAAGTCGCGCGTCACGAGCTTGAGGATCTTGACGCGTGAGATGCCGCTTGCCATCTGCCCCGCATCGACCACGGCGCGGAATTGCTGCATGTCCAGTCCATGTTGTTCGGCAAAATGCGCCGCTTCCGCAAGACCGGTGACCGTGGTGATGAGGAACAGGTTAACCGCGAGTTTCATCAGGAGTCCGCTCGGAACCGGGCCGCAGACGATCGTTTGATGGCACATGGGCTGCAGTAGTGGACGGACGCTTTCGACCGCTTCGCTCTCGCCCGCGAGCATCGCGACCAGTTGCCCGGCCTCCGCGGGTTTGCGCGAGCCGGAGACGGGCGCTTCCACGTAACTGCCGCCGGCGGCGCGAATCTCCGCTTCGAGTTCGCGCGAGTATTCGGGCGAGGTCGTCCCCATATGGACAATGGTGTGCTGCTCGACGTTCGTTCGGAACTGCGGCGTGCCGCGGCCTAGCACGGTGTCGATTGCGTGGTCGTCGGCCAGCATCAGGATGACGACACGCGCTTGCCGGAAGATGTCTTCAGGATTGCTTGCGATGTGAGCGCCGGCCGCGCGCAACGGTTCGCTTCTTTCGCCGGAGCGGTTCCATACGATAAGTTGTGCGCCCGCGCGGGCCAGATTGAGCGCCATGGGCTGTCCCATGACACCCAGGCCGATGAAACCGATGTCCATATGTGCCTCCATCCCATGCTGTGGCCGCGTGCGCGACGCGGCGAGTGCGTTGCTTTTGCCGTTCGTATCGTACGAGTGCCTGGCTTCGTACTTCATACGCACGGCATCCGCTCACGATGGTAGGCCCGGGTGGCGTGTATCGTCTTGAACGATTGTGCAGCGCACGCGCCGCGTTCGCGGCGACGCCAAGACCGCTGAGGGACCGCTTTACGGCCGCTTTAAGGCCGCTTCGCGGCCTGCTGAAATGCAGGACGGGTGCAGCAGCGGTCGAGCCAGTTCGAGACGTTGGGCCGCTTCTCTCGCTCGAACCGCCGCACAACACTGATCACGCTTGCAACGTTGAGATCGGCCGCGGAGAACGCGGTTCCGACCAGCCATTCCGATCTGGCCAGCGCCCGTTCCAGGTGGTCTAGCGGACCCTGCATCTGCACTGCGGCCGAGGCCGCGAGCGCGGCGTCGCGCGCCGCTTCCGGGAGCCAGTAGGTATGCGACGCCCACTGCGTATAAGCGGTTTCGAGGGAGGTGGCGACCCACAGTGTCCATTGCAAGGTCAATGCCTGATCTTTCGCGTTGCCGGGCCACAGCATGCCGGACTTTTGCGCGAGATAGAGGTTGATGGCTAGCGATTCCGCAAGGACGAAGCCGTCGTCGGAGATGGAGGGGATCGTACCGGCCGGATTCACCAGTCGATACGCGGCGTTTTGCCGACAGTCCCGCCAGTCGAGCGGCTCGTGGTCGAATTCGAGGCCGAGCTCGGTTGCCATCCAGAGAACACGTAAAGCGCGCGAGCGGCTGGTGCCGTAAATGATCAAGGACATGAATCGTCAGATGCCGAATGAATGGGTTCGAATGGGCTTCTACGAGTATGGCATTGCGCGATCTTTGGCTGCAACTGTGGGCGATGGGTCAAGCCGTGCTCCGTCCTGGCGTCTCGTGCTTCGGCGCGCGGTTCACCCGGTCCCCATAAGGGTTTTCTCGATGCAATGCGTGGCCGGAGCCAATCCCGGAAGGCGCTCTGCGGTTGGAAAATCCGTGCCGCGCAGATCGCCGATAAGAAAAAGAGATGGCAATTGCGACTGGTTTGATAGGCAGCCCTGGGGGCTTCGGGCCTAGAATCAAAAACTGCTCAAAGCGTTTGGGCAGGTGGCGTCATCGCAATCAAGGGCCTCGAAGAGCTCACGATGGAGCCGCCCCAAAGGAGACAAAGAATGCTGAAGTGGTTCACCGAATTATCCGCGCCCGAGAAGCGCACCTTCTGGGCATGCTTCAGCGGGTGGGGCCTCGACGCCATGGACACCCAGATGTATGCCCTCGCCATTCCAACCCTCATTGCGCTATGGGGCATGACGCGAGGACAGGCAGGGCTGCTGGGCACGACGGTGCTGATCATGGCGGCACTCGGAGGCTGGGGTGCCGGCATTCTCTCCGACCGTTATGGACGCGTGCGGATCCTTCAACTCACCATTTTGTGGTTTTCCGCCTTCACCCTGCTGTCCGCCTTCACGAATTCGTTCTGGCAACTGATGGTGACGCGCAGTTTGCAAGGCATCGGTTTTGGTGGCGAATGGGCCGTCGGCGCGGTGCTGATCAGCGAGACCATCAACCGCGAAGTGCGCGGACGGGTGGTGGGTGCGCTGCAAGCGGGCTGGGCACTCGGCTATGGCGTCGCGGTGCTGCTGTCCACGATCATGTTCGACTATCTGCCGCCCGCTATCGCATGGCGCGTTCTGTTTGGCCTCGGCATTTTCCCCGCTGTGCTGGTGCTGTGGATCCGGCGCAATATCCAGGAAGCGCCTGTTTATGCAAAGACCCGCGCGCAGCGCAAAGGCAAAACGAGCGTATGGGATGTGTTTTCCGCGCCGCTACGTGGCACGACGCTCAAGGCGATCCTCCTCACGTTCGGCATCTATGGCGGCAACTATGTGATGATCACGTGGCTGCCGGCGTACCTGAAACTGGCCTTGCATCTGTCGATCAACAGCATCGGCGGCTACCTTGCGTTGAATATCCTCGGCTCCTTCGCCGGTGCGTTTCTGAACGGCTGGATGGCCGATCGCCTGGGACGCCGCTACACGTTCATCACGATCGCCTGCTGCCAGGCGGTGGCGGTAGCGATCTACACGTTTGCACCGATCAGCCTGACTGTGACGCTGTTCTTCGGCTTCCTGCTAGGCACCTTGCAATCGGGTACGGCGGCCGGCACGGGGGCTTATATTGCGGAGCTGTTTCCGACCAGCATCCGCGGCTCGGCACAGGGCCTGTGCGGCAACGCCGGCCGTGCACTCGGCGCGGTGATGCCGACGCTGGTCGGCGTGCTGAGCGCAAAGGTGCCGCTGGGTGCCGCGATGGGATTGTGCGCGGCGCTGTCGTACTTTCTGGTCGTGGCAGCCGCATGGATGCTGCCGGAGACGCGTGGTCGCGATCTGGCCGACGTGGCCGATCCCACGGAGCATACGGCGCACGCCTCGCGACCGGGCGAGGCGCACTCCTGAGGGTGTCCTCGCCGGTGGCGCTGGGTGACGGTTAGCCGTTGGCTTCCGTTTGCGCGGCGGACACGATCGTAATCGAAAACCCGTCCCAGCCTTTTGCGCCGACCGTCTGCACCGCGGTGCTGTCGGCGCCCGGCGTTGCGGCGAGCATCTTGAAGAACGAGCGGATACCCACGATATCCGGCTCCTGATTGGCCGGGTCGCCGAGTCTGCCGCTGCGAACCACGTTGTCCGCTACGATGACCGTGCCCGGTCGCGATAGTTGTAGCGTGAGCCGCAGGTAGTCGGGATAGCTGCTCTTGTCCGCATCGATAAAGATGAAGTCGAACGGCGGCGTCTTGCTGCGGATCAGTTCTTCGAGGCTCTCGGCTGCGAGGCCCGTGAGCACCGAGACCTTGCCGGACAAACCCGCTGCGGCGAGGTTCGCTCTCGCGACATCGGCGTAGTCCGGATTGGCTTCCAGCGAAACCATCGCGCCATCCCCAGGAAGCGCTCGCGCGAGCCAGATGGCGCTGTATCCGCCGAGCGTGCCGATCTCGAGAATCCTGCGCGCCCCGTGTATCTTCGCAAGCAAGTGGAGAAACTTGCCTTGATTCGGCGCGACGCTGATGGCGCGAAGGCCGGCCTTCGCGCTGGCGTCAAGCGCGGCTTCGAGTGCCGCGTCGGATTTGACGAGCTCGCGAGAAAAGTAGTCGTCTACGGTGTTCCAGAGTTCGGTCGCCATGAGGTTCTCCGTGCCTGGGAAATGGGGTGATGCGGGGGTGTACGGGCTGCCATACGCTTGCCAGTGTAAGGCGTTTTCGCATCCCCGGCACGCTGCCCATCTCTCCCCCGCTTACCAATGCGGAGCCGCATCCCTGAGCCGGTTGGCCCGATGCTGCCGCATGATCAGCAGCATCACGACGATCACGAACGAACTGAATATCACAATGATCGTGGTGATGGACACATGAAACCAGACCAGGACGGTGTACAGGCACAGCGTCACGAGGATGGACAGATTTTCGTTGAAGTTCTGAACGGCAATCGAATGTCCCGCGGAGAGCAGGACATGGCCGCGATGCTGGAGCACGGCATTCATCGGGACAACGAAGAACCCGGACAAGGCGCCGATGCAGGCCAAAAACACGCATGCAATCGCGATGTAGGCGGGGGCATGGTAAGGGCCGATGCGAACAACCCACGTGGCCGGCACCAGATCGTGCGAGAAGAACGCCATCATGAGGATCGAGCCGCCAATGGCCAGTCCCACAGGCAGCGTATTCAAGGCGCGCCGCAGCGGAATCTTCGCTGCGGCGACGACCGCGCCCACCGCCACGCCGATCGCGACGAACGCCTGCAATATCGAGGCTTGCGACAACGACAGCCCCAGCGAATGTTGAGCCCATTGCAGCACGATGAATTGCAGGGTCTGGGCTGCGCCCCACAGGAGCGTCGTGACGGCGAGAGAAATTTGCCCGATACGGTCGGTCCACAACACCGTAAAGCAGTTGGCAAAATCCTGCGCGAGGCGAATGGGGCCGTGCTGCTGTGGCGGATAGCGAACGCCCGTGTCCGGAATCCGCAGGTTAAAGACGGCTGCCACCAGGTAGATGACGGTGATGATCAGGATGGCCGCTCTGGGGGCGTGGCCCGTGAACGGCATCGGGTGGTGAATCATGTGTTGAACGATATGCGGACTGATCAGGATGCCGCCGCATACCGTGCCGAGGACAATCGACAGCACCGTGGTGCCTTCCATCCAGCCGTTGGCGGCGACCAGCCGGTCCGGCGGCAGGAGCTCGGTGAGGATGCCGTATTTCGCGGGAGAGTAGGCCGCCGCTCCCAGTCCGACGATGCCGTATGAAATCAGCGGCGGAACGCCGGCCAGCATGGCGACGCAACCCACTACCTTGACCAGGTTTGTGCCGAACATGACGCGTCCCTTGGGGAACGCATCCGCGAAGGCCCCGACGAACGCCGCCAACGCCACATAGGACAGCACGAAGAACAGCTTGAGAACAGGCGTCATCCAGGGCGGCGCATGTTGCTCGGTGAGCAGGGCGATGGCGGCGATAAGCAGCGCGTTGTCGGCAAGCGAAGAGAAGAACTGCGCGGCAATAATCGTGTAGAAGCCTCGTTTCATGCGCGTCCGGCGTCAAATAAGCCTGGCATGCAGAAAGAGTGCGTTGCTTCGGAGGGGGCGGTTTTCATGGCCGTTATTTCTCTCGTGGATTCCGCCTGCCATAGTCGCCGACGCGGTAAAGCACGGCCACTGCCGCGGTAGCCATGACCGCGGACGTAATGTCTTTCCAGTAGGGGATGTCGACGCCCGGTTGTAAAACCTGGACAAACAACGTTGCCAGAAGCGCTGCAACAAAAATCCGGGCATCGCGCATTGGTGCACTCCCATCGGATATCAGTGCCGTTGGGCATGATACCGCATGCAATCCGGATGATTGTCGATGTCAGCCACGCGCGCCGGTTGCCGCCGCCTGGCCGGAGAGGCTCGCGGCTCATCTGCGGCGCGCGTTAGCGAAGCCCGCAAGACCTGCTAACGCGCGGCAAAAAGCGAAGGATTTCGCTTAGTTCGAAACGTACGCCACGTAAGGGCCGGTGCCGCCTCCTGTCGAAGTGGCGCCCGTGAAGCCGTAGTACACATGCCGGCCATAGAAGAACGGCAGACCGAAGTCCAGCGTGCCGCTCGAGTACGCGCCCAGGTCGTTGAACGCGTTGTTCCCCGATGCGCTCAGCGTGAAGCCGTTCGCAATGTTGAAGCCGACCGTCGCCGTGCCCGAGTTGCCCGTGAACAGCGTGGCGGTACGGCCCACCGTCGCGGTCGGGATATACAGCGAGCTGTTGCTGCTGCTGGCGTGCGGGATCGTCAGGTCCCCGAAGAACAGCGCGCTCGATCCGGAGTCCAGGAACGCGCCGTTAAACAGCGTGGCCCCGTTGAAGCTGGCCGTGAAGTTGCCGCCGGAGACGGTGGGGATCAGCGTTGCGCCGGTGCCGTTCAGGCCGTTGTTGCTCTGCGTGTCGATGCCGAACACCAGGGTGCCGGTTGCGGTCGTGCTGCCGCTGTCTGCAACTTGCGCCATTTCCAGAATCACGCCGTTGTTGTCTTGCGCGAACATCGTGGCCGGATTGGTGACCTGTTGCGAGAGGGTCGCCGTCGTGACGTTGCCGGCGTTCGTGTAATAGAACTGGTCTTGCGGTGTGTTGACGCAGCCCGACCCGCAGTCCTGTTTGTTCACACCGATCCCGATGATGCCGTTCGCGCCGAGCGCGGTAGGCGCGCTCAGGTAGGTACCCGTGACGCAGGCGCTCGGCACGCTTGCCGTCAGCGCCGAGTCGGCCATGACGTGAATCGGTACGCTACCGGCAATCTCGGTTCCGAGCTTGACGTCGGCGGTGTGCACCGTACCCCACCCGTAGGCGCTGACGAAATCCGCGCATTCGGCGAGCGGCAAGCCGGAGCCTGTGTCGTTGACCGCGCCCAACGCGGCGAAAGTGGCGCTCGGAATGACCGAGCGGAACAGGCGCAGCCCATACGAGCCTGTGTCGACCAGCACGTTCGGAATGGTCGTGCAGGTGGCACCCGTCGCGTTCGTACCCGGCGCGCAGAGGGTGACGCTGACCATCGGCTGATTCTGGATGCCGGTGGCCGACACCGTGACCGGAATCGCATTGGTCGAGTTGACGGCGGTCGGCACAGCCGAGGCGTCCACCGCGAGCGTGTTGCTCGACGATACGCTTGGGCTGTTGACCGGCGTGTTCGTGCCGTTCGACGTATTGGTCGCCGTGGGGGCCGGCGTGTCGCTGCCCCCGCCGCCGCATCCGGCCAGACCCAGCCCGAGCGTCGCGACGATGATCCATGCAAGTTGGCGCATGTTGTTTCCTCGATTTTTTATTGGCGATTTATTTAATGTCGTCGGCGCTCACGCCCTGCGGCAACGCTTGCGGCAGATAGGCGCGTCCGTAGAAGGCACCCATGTGGCCCCCGGTTTCGACGACAAGGGCCGACTGATGCACGGCAGCCGGTCCATGGCCGCCGCCGTTCGCGGTGTGCACCGCGGCGAGGCCTTGCACGTAGGACGGGAAATAGCTGCCCAGTAGCGTTTGCAGCGGAGCGATCGTCGGGCCGCGCCAACTGAGTCCGAAGACCGTGTTGCCGGCGCTCACGTACTCGCTGACCACGGTGCCCGAGGAGAGCGTGGTCTCGTTCACGGTATAGCTCGCCGCATTGCTGGTCGACGCCTGAGCGAGGCTCGCGGTGCGGGTGGCGCCGGTGCTTGCAGCGTAGGTCGGGGCGCTGCCGAGTGCGGCGTAGGCGGGCGTGAGCGCGGCCAGGTCCGCGGCAAGCACGGCAAAGACCGCCAGCGTACGAAGTTGGGTTATTGTCATTTTGATCATCGGTGTTTTGAAAGCAGGTCTGCGATGTCGCGACACGCTGCTTGCGGTCGCTGGGAGCCGATCATACCGACGCGTCCGCCAATTGAACTGACGAATAGCGGTGTGGATTGGGTGTTGTTGGCGCAATAGAAAACAAGGCGAAAGTGCCGTCCAGCCCCGTCGCCGATCGCTGCCTATCGCGCGCCCGGCTCACGCCCCATACCGGACGGCCGGTGTGTCCGCGAGTCCGGGCGTGGCGGACAACGGCTAAACCTTGGCGCATCCATTCGACGCTTCAGTCCGTACGTGACGAGGTAAAGGCCAGGAGTCACTCGGACGGCGCTTGCAGCAGCGTGCAATGCGCGTACGCTATGCACAGCATGACGGGATAGACCTCATGATCACGAACCCGATTGTTCAACCCAAGGTAGCGATCGTAGCGAGCCTTCTGATCGGCGCGCTAACGCTCGCGGCGTTCTTGCTGCGGCCCGACACGGGCCGGCAGCCGGCGGAGCAATCCGGCTTCGGGCATCGTGACGCCTCGTCAGCCGCCGGCCCGGAGGGTCCGCGCTCCACCGCACTCGCGTCGGGCAAGGTGGCCGCACAGAGCCAGTCGGATGCCGACGTTGCGGTGGTTCTCGACGCGGTCCGCACCAGCCTGAAACGCGACGATCTTGCGTCCGCCCGAGTCCTGCTGGGCGCCGAGCAGGCGCTTTACGCAAACGATCCACGGGTCGTCGCACTGCAGCGGGAACTGCAGGCGCGGGAAGAGGCGGGTGGTCATGGGATGGCGGTCGAACCTACGGTAGCGGGGTCGGGGTCGGGGTCGGTGTCGGTGCCGCCGCCTGCGTCGTCGCGCTCGAGCCGGTATGTGGCGCGATACGCGGCCCGAGCCGAGCGTGTTCACGGCGCTTCATCGCGGAGTCGCGAACGCGCTGGCAGTCCTGTGGAATATGCAGGAAGCGGGCACGTCCTGCCAACCGAGGCGGTATCGGATCCGGGTATGAGGCGGTCCGCGCCGAGCGTTGTCCCAGCTAACCCCGAGACGGATTCCACCGCACTGCGGGTGGTCCCTTCCGCGGCCGCAACCTCTTCTTCGTCTTCGTCTTCGTCTTCGCAATCAGGCGCGCTCCCGCCGCCGCTGACGCAGGCATCGCAGAACAACCCGAGCGCGCAGACTGTGCAGAGCGCGCCGAGTGCGCAATCAGACTCGACCACGACCACGCCAGCGCCGCCGGGCGCATCCACTCAAGCGCCGAAAACCCGTGCCCAGGTGCGCATGGAAGTGGAGCAGGCCCGCGCGGACGGCGCTCTGCCGCGTTTCGGCAACCCCGATCCCGCCGGACCGGGCGGCGCGCCGAGCCGCATCTCGCATGCCGTGGTGCTCGACTGGTAGCGTGTCGATTGAACGGCCTCAACCGAACCGGTAACCCGAGCCTCTCACCGTCTGAATCACCGGGCGCACGCCCAGCGCCGCTACCTTCTTGCGCAGGCGTCCCACATGTACGTCGACGAGGTTGGTGCTGGGATCGAAGCGGATACCCCACACGGCCTCGAGAAGCATGCTGCGCGTCAGCACCTGACCCGCGTGTCGCATCATGAATTCGAGCAGACGAAACTCGGTGGGCTGCAAACGCTCGGCGCTGTGCTGGTGTGCCATCCTGCGTTTGATCAGGTCCAGTTCCAGCTCGTCGATGCGCAAGACCGTCTTGGGACTGGGGAGGCCTGGCCGTCTGCGCAGCAGCACTTCCATTCTGAGCAGCATTTCTTCCGATGAAAACGGCAGGCAAAGATAATCGTCCGCTCCGGCGCGCAGTCCCTCGACGCGCTGCGCGGCATCGGCGGTCGCGCTCAGCATCATGATGGGCGTTTCCAGGCCGATACCGCGCAAGGTCGTCACGACGGCGAGGCCATCGAGATCGGGCAGGATGCGATCGAGAACGACGGCGTCGTAGGGTCGCGCCATCGCGCGGCTCATACCGATGCGGCCCGACAGGGTCACGTCGACGCTAAAACCGCTTTCCTCCAGCGTAGGGACGAAGTCGCGCGTGACGTGTTCGCCACCCTCGATAGTCAAGACGTTCCGCATGAGCTGCTCTCCGTTGATAAGCACGGGTCTTCTTCGTAGGCGCTAACACGAGCACCGTCCGCTTTATTCCCATTTCTCCGCGGTTTTGCGCGCGAGCGGAATTTTTGTGGCGCAGTACCTGAATTTTCGTTTTGCCGGGAATAAAAGCCGGGCAAGCCGGGTTCTCCCACATGTAGGCCGACTCACATTCACAGGAGTTCATCATGAAGAAGATCGTATTTGCCGCGCTGTCTGTCGCCGTACTCGCATCGTCAAGCGCTTTCGCCGAAGGGAAGACACGCGCACAGGTGTATCAGGAACTGATCGAGGCCCAGCAAAACGGCCTTAACTTTGTAACCGATTCCTCGTATCCGGATGTAAATCCGATCTACGCGCAACAGGTGGCCCATATGAAACAACAGGCTCTGGCTTCCTCGGCAAACGCCAGCAAGATTGTTGGCGTCAATGTATCTGATAGTAGTGCAAACTAAATTGGCAAAGGTTCGCTGCTGGTCCTTCGCCCGTTCATCCGTCATCCGTTTAGGTTCGGTCTTGATCAATCAAGGAGATTGACATCATGAAAACGCTCATCTGTCTTAGCCTCGCCGTCAGTGCGCTCGCTAGCCCGGCGCTTAGCTTCGCGCAATCCACCAACGCTCCGGTCACGCGCGCCCAGGTGTATACCGACCTCGTGCGCCTCGAGCAAGCCGGTTATAACCCGTCGACCTCCGGCGACGCCAACTATCCCGCCGACATTCAAGCGGCCGAAGCGAAAGTCGCCGCGCAGGATAACGAAGGTCTCGCGAACAATGCCAACGCTGCCGCCGAAGCGACCGGCATGGGCGCGGGTCTTTCGGGATCCAGCGAAAGCGGCACGCATGCGCCGGTCAGGGGCACCGTGAACAACCCGGCATGTGTCGGTCCGGTCAGCTTTTGCTCGCTCTACTCCGGCAGCTAGGATCGCGATGACGGGCGAATTCGAATCTCCGCAAGTGGGCAGGCTCAAGTCGATGCATGACTGATTGTCGGGTTTGCCGCACTTGCGCGATTTATTCGTCGAGCTTCTTATTTCAGGTGTGAGGTTCTGTTCGGATGCCAACCGCGGAGGCGTTACCCATGAAACCGATGCTCGGCTTGCTCGCGTTGTTTGTCGCAGCGTCCATCGTCACGGTGTTTGCCGGTTCCTACGGCGACGGTGTGGTGCGTGCGGCCGGCTATGTGGCGACGCTTGCATTGGGTGGCGTGATCGCGCTGCTGGTGCAAAGCTGGAAGAGCCGCCGCCCAGGCACTCGCCCGCCGCGTTAGCGTCCTGCACGCGTAAGACCTACCGGGTGGATGTCGTTTTTCCCTGGTAGCGCGACCCCTCGGCGCTTCTCCATGCGCCTCTCCCTCTCCTTGCTTGCCTCGCTTTCGGGTCCGCTACGGCGTGCCTGTTGCATCTTGACGTCTTCTACTCGTTCCATTCTTCGACCTGGCCCGCAATTTGCGTTGTAGAGGGCAGCCGCGACACGCTCGCTCATCGTCCAGGGAGGCCGCATGAACCAAGACCAGATCAAAGGCGTGGCCCTAAAGGCCAAAGGCAAGCTGAATGAAGCAGTCGGCAAGGCAACCGGCAATAGATCGCAAGAGCTTAAAGGCGGTTTGCAGCAGGCTGCCGGCGGAATCCGTCAAACCTTCGGCAAGGCCAAGGCGCGGATCAGGAAATCGCTCGGCTGACTCGTTGTCCGAGGCTCGTGACCGAGACTCGGGCGGCGCTGCCGGCAACCGTTGCATCGACTGATCGCTGCATCACTCTCTCTTCTACATAAAACAAGGAATCAATCATGCGTCGCCGACAATTCATTCTTTCGGGCAGTGCTGCTCTCGCCGCCAGCGGTTTCGCGCTGGCCGGCTGCACGACGACTCCGCCGTCCTCCGATACGGGCGCATCGCAAGATGCAGGCAAGCGTCAGACTATCAATGCGGGGGTCGACTCGACACTCTCCCGTCTCTATGACACCGTCCATGGCTCGCACGAACTCGTCGCCAAGGCGCAGGGCGTGCTGGTGTTCCCCTCGGTCATCTCGGCCGGCTTCTGGGTGGGCGGCCAGTACGGCCAGGGTGCGCTGCGCGTAGCAGGACACACCTCGGGGTACTACAGCATTGCAGCCGGATCGTTCGGTCTGCAGATCGGTGCGCAATCCAAGGCGATTGTGTTCCTGTTCATGACGCAGGACGCGCTCAACAAATTCCGCGAAAGTCAGGGCTGGGCGGCGGGTGGCGATGCAACCGTGGCTGTGCTGAAGGTGGGCGCGAACGGCGATATCGATACTTCGACCGCGACGAGCCCGGTGCAGGCCTTCGTCATGACCAACGAAGGGCTGATGGCCGGCGTCTCGCTGGAAGGCTCGAAGATTTCGCGGCTGGTGATCTGACCTCGGCTTAAACAGCCGGGTAGCGTAAGAGCGGCAAGACGGTCACGCGGTGACCGTCTTGCCGTTTGTGCAAGGTGCGCGGACGTTCAATGCCGGACGTTCAATGCCGGACGTTCAATGCAACACCGGCGACAACGCCCGCGAGCCGGGCGGGTTTTATGCCACCCCTTGAGCGTATGCCTCATGCCAACCGCCGAGCAGGCGGTTGACGGTTTCCCGCGCGTCGCGAATAGCTTGCGAGAGAGCGTCTTCGGCTTCGCTTGCCGGACGCGATCCGGCGTCAGTGTGCTCGTAGCGGGCGGTGTAGCGCTCGCCGAGTTGCCGTGTGATCTGACGACGAACCCGCAGGCTGCGACCGTCATCCGCGACGGCCTCGACCTCGATCTGAAACCCGCGGTACGTCTCGTTGTGCGCTTGCGCCATGGCAATCGTGCCTCTGCGTTCGGTGGAATGAACCAGCGTTAACATCGGCTCAAGCCGCCACGGCGCTCAGCGGACGTTTCAGAAAACCCACCGCCAGCGCAGTGACGACGGTGCCCACCGCGATCGCGACCACATACATGCCGAGATGCGTGACGGCATTCGGAATCGGCAATACGAAAATGCCGCCGTGGGGCACCTTCAGTTCGACGCCGGCCGCCATCGAAATGGCGCCGGTGATGGCGGAGCCGACCACACAGGCCGGGATGATCCGCATCGGGTCGCGGGCCGCGAACGGAATCGCGCCTTCGGTGATGAACGCCATGCCGAGTACGGCCGCCGCATTGCCGGCTTCGCGTTCGTCCAGCACGAAGCGGTTGCGGAAGACCCAGGTGGCGAGGGCGATACCGAGCGGCGGCGTCATGCCGGCGGCCATCGCGGCTGCCATCGGCGTGTACACCTGGCTTGCGATCAGCCCAGTGCTGAATGCGTACGCTGCTTTGTTGACCGGACCGCCCATGTCGAACGCCATCATTGCGCCGAGCAGGAGGCCGAGCGTCACGGCGCTGCCGGTTTGCATCGAACGCAGCCAGTTTTCCAGGCCGTGCAGTGCGGTGGCGACCGGTGTGCCGACCACGTAGATCATCAACAGCCCGACCACCAGCGTCGAAACCAGCGGAATGATCAGTACCGGCTTGAGTCCTTCGAGGTTGCGGTGCAGCTTCAGCTTGCGACTGATCAGGAGTGCGGTATATCCGGCGAGGAAGCCCGAGATGATGCCGCCGAGAAAGCCCGCGCCCAGGCTCGCAGCGAGCATGCCGCCCACCATGCCGGGCGTGATGCCGGGCCGGTCGGCGATCGAATAGGCGATATAGCCGGACAACACCGGCACGATCAGCGCGAAGGCCGATTTCGCGCCGATCTGGAACAGCGCCCACGCGAGGGTGCCTTTGTGCGCATCGTCGAACGCGTAAATGCCGCCCAGCGCAAACGAGATGGCAATCAGCAGGCCGCCCGCGACCACGAACGGCAGCATGAACGACACGCCCGTCATCAGATGCCGGTACGGGCCGGAGCTTTTGGCCGAGCGTTGCTTCTTGGCGGCGGCGACCTGATCGGCCAGTGCCGCGCCTGCAACGGCCGGCTGATTCGCCGCATTGGACGCGCCGCTCACGCCGCCTTCGAGCGCCGCATCGGCGATGGCCCGTTCGATCAGTGCGGCGCCTTTGCCGATAGCGCCTTTGGTGCCGGTTTCATAGAGCCGTTTACCGCGAAAGCGGCTTTTGTCGACTTGCGTATCCGCGGCGATGACCACGAGGTCGGCGGCGGCGATCTGTTCGTCCGTCAGCGTGTTTTGCGCGCCGACGGAGCCCTGCGTTTCGACATGAATCTCATGGCCGAGCGATTTGGCGCCTTGGGCAAGGCCTTCGGCGGCCATGAACGTGTGGGCGATGCCGGTCGGGCACGATGTGATCGCAACGATTTTCAGCATGCGTGGCGCGGTGGCTGCCGCGGCTTGCGTCGACGCGGAAGCTGCGCTCGCCGTGCTCGAGGAACTCGCGCTCGCCACGCGTGCCAGCACGGCATCCGCTTCGCGGATCGCATCGTCGAGCGACACGCGATGAATCGTCTTGCCCGCGAACGCGCTCTCGTCGATCCGCTCGCCGGCGTCTGCTGCAATCAACACGCTGTGCGCGGAAGCGATCTGCGCGGCGGTGAGCGGGTCCTGCACGCCGAGCGCGCTGCGTGTTTCGACGGCCAGGGTGGCGCCGCGTTTTTGCGCGGCACGGTTGAGCGCTTGTGCGGCGACTGCCGGCGCTGCGCTTTGTTTGGGTGACGACACCAGTCCAATCAGCTTGTCCATGGTTCTCTCAGGTTTGCGCGGCGTGTTGTTGGGTGGCGTGCCGCGTGTTTGCGGCGACGCCGAAGGTGGCGACCTGAACCTGCGCGGCAAGCGCGTCGAGGCTTGGGCGATCGGGCAGATGAGGACCGACGCGCGCCAGCTTGCCTGCGGCAAAGGCGGTGGCGCGCCGGCCGAGTTCCGGCCATGGGCGTGCTTCGACGAGACTCGCGATCAACCCTGCCACGAGCGCATCGCCCGCGCCGACGGTGCTGGCGACCGGCACGCGCAACGGCGCGGCGTGCCAGCCTTCATACGCAGGCGCGGCGTCTGGGGCAGCGGCGTTGGAGGCACGCGTGACGCCCAGCGCTCCGCGCTCGCCGAGCGACACCACGACGTGCGCAATGCCGCGTTCGACCAGTCCGCAGGCCGCATGGACCAGCGCGTCTTCGTCGACGAACGACAGACCCAGCGCGGCTTCCAGTTCGGCCCGGTTCGGCTTGATCAGGTCCGGCAATTCGGCGGCGTCGGTTGCGGCGAGCGCATCGGCGAGCGGCGCGCCGCTGGTATCGAGTGCGACGCGCGCGCCCACGGCATGCAAAACCCGCGTGACGCTACGATAAAACGACACATCGACGCCCGGCGGCAAGCTGCCCGCCAGCACGAACCAGCGGCCCGGCACGGCCAGCTCGACGATGCGCTGCTGCAGGGCCGCGACATCCTCGGCGCTTGGCAACGAGGTCGCGAGATTGATGTCGGTCGTCTCATGGCGCGCGGTGTCGACGAGTTTCACATTGATACGCGGCCGTCCGGCGATGCGCACGAAGCGGTCCACAATCCGCTTCTCTGCAAACATCGCCTCGAACGCCGCGGAATCGTCGGAGCCGAGCAGACCCGTGGCGATCGTTTCGATGCCGTAGTCCGCGAGGCAGCCGGCGACGTTCACGCCCTTGCCACCCGCATTGAATTCGAGCGACGCCGCGAGGTTGACTTCGCCGAGCGCGAGATTCTCGACGCACACGGTCTGATCGAGCGCCGGATTGGGCGTAACGGTTACGACGGTATTCATGCGGCCGCCTTGATTTCGGCGTTGTCCAGCGCGCGCACGGCATCGACGTCTTCGCAATCGAGCGCGCGTCGCGCGAGCGCCTGCAGCGCATCGAGACGCGAGCCGTGCAGCCGTGTCTTCACGGCGGGAATATCGCGCGAGCTCATCGACAATTCGTCGACGCCGAGGCCCGCGAGGATCGACGCACCCAGTGGATCGCCCGCGAGGCCGCCGCATACGCCGACCCACTTGCGATGCTTGCGGGCGCCATCGACGGTCTGCTTGATCATCCGCAGCACGGCCGGGTGCAGACTCTCCGCCATGCGCGCCAGCTCGGGATGCTCGCGGTCCACCGCCAGCACGTATTGCGTCAGGTCGTTGGTGCCGATCGAGAAGAAATCGACCAGCGCCGCGAAGTGATCGGCAAACGCGGCGGCCGATGGCGTTTCGACCATGATGCCGAGCGGTACCTTGGGCGCGTCGAGTTCGGCGCGCACGGTTTCCGCGAGGGCGATGGCCTGGCGCGCTTCGTCGAGCGTCGAGACCATCGGGAACATGATCCACAGCGGGCCTTCTTTCGCCGCGCGATACAACGCGCGCAATTGCGGCACGAACAGGTCGGGGCGGCGCAGGCACAGACGCACGCCGCGTACGCCGAGGAACGGATTCGATTCGTGCGGCAGGTTCAGATACGGCACCTGCTTGTCGCCGCCAATGTCGAGCGTGCGGATGATCAACTGGCGCCCGCCGCTGGCTTCGATCATGCGCCGGTAAGTGTCGTATTGTTCATCCTCGCTCGGCGCGTCGTGACGTTCGAGAAACAGGAACTCGGTGCGCATCAGCCCAACGCCGTCCGCGCCGTTGGCGAGCGCGTCGCGCACCTGCTCCGGACGGGTGATGTTGGCGCCGATCTCGAGGACGTGGCCGTCGAGCGTCGCGGCCGGCAGCGCGCGATTGGCGGCGGCACGTTCGGCCTGCTCAAGCAGGTGCAGTTGCGTTTGACGGGCCCGTTCGCGGTCCTGCGCCGACACGCCGACATAGAGGCGCCCCGAGGTGCCGTCGAGCACCGCTTCGCTGCCGTCGGCAATCTTCAGCAACGACGCGCCGCACGCCACCGCGGCGGGCACGCCGAGCGTGCGCGCGAGGATCGCGGTATGCGAGGTCGGGCCGCCGGACACCGTACAAAAGCCGAGTGTCACGGCCGGGTCGAGCATCGCGGTGTCGGAGGGCGTCAGGTCTTCGGCAATCAGAATCGCGGGCGTGTCGAGACGCATAGGTGTGGCGACGTTTTCGCCGAGGTGTTTCAGCACGCGCCGCGCGACGTCGCGCAAATCGGTGGCGCGCGCGGCGAGCAGCGGATCGGGCAAGGCGGCGAGGCGCGCCGCCTGTTGCTCGGCGGCCTGATGCCACGCCCAGGCCACGCCGTGACCATCCAGCAGCAGACGTGCCGCGTGCTCCAGCAACGTGCTGTCGTTCAGCAACTCACGATGCGCGGCGAAGATTTCGCCCTCGGCTGCACCGAGGCGAGCGGCCGTGTCGCGGGTCAGGGCTTCCAGTTCGTTAGCGGTGCTATGGAGTGCGGCATCGAGCTGATGGGTGGCGTCGACGGTATTGCCGGGGCGGTCCTCGATCTCCAGTTGCGCGGCCTGCAGGACGCGCACGGGGCCAATCGAAAAGCCGGGACCGGCACTGACACCTTCGAACACGTCGGCGGGATCCAGCGGCGTCCACAACACCGGTTGCGCCTTCTGACGGCGAGCACGGGCCGCGGCGGCGCGCTCGTGTTCCTCGGCCGAGAGCGCCTCGATGGTCCGCTTCAAGGCCACGAGTGCATCGCCGGCGTCGACGCCTTGCGCGGACAGCACGAGCTGCGCATTTGCGCTCGCACCCAGTTGCAGCAGGCTGACGAGGTTCTTCGGATCGGCGGCGGTGTCGCCGTGACGCACCCGCAAGGCCGCCTGATAGCGTTTCGCGGTGGCGACCCATGCGCTCGCGGGACGCGCGTGCAGGCCGTGCGGATAGTCCAGCACGAGTTCGACGCGCTGTTCGAAGTCGGCCGGGGTGCTGTCGACGACGCTCGGACCCGTATGGGCAACCGCACCGTTCAGGGCGTCGACGAGAATCTGCGGATCGCGCGCTTCGACCAGCGTGCGCAATTGTTGCGGATCGCCGATCAGGCGCGTCAGGCGCTGCAGCAGCGTGATGTGCTCATCGGACTGCGCGGCGATCGCCACCACCAGGTGAGCCCGTTCGCCGTCGTGCCATTCGACGCCCTCGGGCAATTGCAGCACCGCTACGCCCGTGCGGCGGATCAGGTGGCGGTCTTCCTGCAAGCCATGCGGAATGGCGACGCCGTTGCCGAGATAAGTGTTCGAGACCTGCTCGCGACCCTGCAGGCTCTCGAGATAGCCGGGCTCGATGAAACCCGCTGCAGCCAGCAACTCGCCGGCCTGGACGATCGCGTCCTGTTTCGAGGCGGCACGGGCGTTGAGTCGGACCAACTCTGCGGTAAGCAGCGACGGCATCGCGTCTCCTGGATAGGATCGTTAAAGTGAGCGTATTGGAATCGATACCACATTGAGAGTCAAGCGCTCCCGTGGTCTGCGGAAATTCGCAGGGATTCGCGCAAAGCCAGCTAGAATGGTCGGAGAAGGCCGTGTGCCAAGTGTTCGGCGCTGGGCGGCCGTTGGACGGCTACAAAGGGAATCCAGGGAAAATACCGATCAGATTAAGGAATCGATACCACTTTCATGAATCTACGAATCAAGGATGTTGCGGAAGCGGCAGGGGTGTCGGTCACCACGGTTTCGCGCGTGCTGTCGAATAACGGCCCGGTGCGCGACACGGTCCGGCAACGCGTGCTGAGTGCGATCGAGCAGTTGGGCTACCGGCCCAATGCCGCCGCGCGCCGTTTGCGCTCGGGCGACACCGCGACCATCGGCCTGATCGTCTCGGACGTACGCAATCCCTTCTTTACGGAGGTCAGCCGCGCCGTGGAGGACGCCGCGTATCAGCAGGGCCTTCGCGTGATCCTGTGCAACACGGACGAGAACCCCGAGAAAGAAGCGATGTACCTGCGGCTGATGGAAGAGGAGCGCGTGACCGGCGTGATCTATTCGCCGACGCATGACGCCGCGCAGCGTTTCAAGGCGCAGCACTACGATTTCCCGGTGGTGATGATCGACCGGCCGGGGCCGGCGGGCAGCGCGGATGCGGTGGTGCTGGATAACCGCGATGCGTCGGCGCGTCTGGTCGAGCATCTGGTGGAGCGGGGCTACCGGCGCATTGCCGGCCTGTTCGGCAACGCCAGCACGACTGGCCGCGAACGTCACGAAGGTTTGATGGATGCGCTGCGCCGTCATGGTTTGCCGGCGCAGGCCGAGTTTGTCGATCCGAATCCCGACAGCGCCTTCGTGCATGTCGGTGCGTGGCTGGCCGGCGAGCGCGACACGCGTCCCGATGCGATTGTCGCGAGCAATGGCTTGCTGCTGCTCGGCGCGTATCGCGCCATGCGCGCGTGGCGTGCGCGCAGCGCCACGTCGACCGATGACGTGGCGCTGGCCGGTTTCGACAACGATGCGTGGACCGACCTCGTGTCGCCGGGCGTCACGGTGATTGCACAGCCCGTGTACGAGATCGGCAAGAACGCCATGCAGTTGCTGACCCAGCGGCTGGCCGATCCGTCCATGTCGACCCGCACGCTGGTATTGCCGGGCGAACTGGTGATCCGCGGTTCGACCGAGCGGCGGGTGCTGCCCGTAGGCGGCTAGTTACTGCACCGTCGGAGGGAGCGGCGGCGCTGGCAGGTGTCAGCGCGCCGATCGAGAGCAGGCTGCCGAACATGAGCGCGGCGGCCAGACACTTTTTGAGCAGGGTACTCATAATATGGGTCCTCGCAGGGACGTGGGTCAGAACGGGGTGAAGGATGCGCTGAGCGGTCAATCCGCCGTATCGGTCAAAAAATGACCGGGGCCGGGTGACAGTGCGTGCATCTTCGCTTTGCGGCGGCGTCCCACGAGGTGCCGTGACGTCTCGTCACAATGAGCGGCGCTGGTCGGCGCCGTCGAAGCGGCGAACCTCCGGACAGAACTCAAACAGGTCGACATCTATGGCAGACGCTTCAACCATCCGTGCACTCGACGCCGTCAAGGCGCTGGCGTTCATCGGCGACCTCAGCATGGGCCAGCCGACGGATCATTCGCTGCGCACCAGTTGGCTGGCCGCGCGGCTCGCTGCCGAGGCCGGCCACGACGACGCGCAATGCTGCGTCGTGCAGGAGGTGTCGCTATTGCGCTGGTCGGGCTGCACGGCGAACGCGGCGGGTTTTTCGGAGTGGCTCGGCGACGATATCGGCGGCCGCGAAGCGATGCTCGCCATGCGGCCCGGCTGGGGCGGCGAGGCTGACGTCGAAGGACGCATGGAGGCGACGATCCAGCCGCTCGCACAGATTCACTGCGAGGTGTCGGGGGAAATCGCCCGCATGCTCGGTCTTGAGGAGATGACGCAGACGGCGTTGCGCCACATCTTCGAAGCCTGGGACGGCGGCGGCTTTCCCGAACGGCTCGATGGCGCACGGGTGCCGCAAGCGGTGTTTCTGGTCGCGCTCGCGAGCGACCTGGAGATTCTCAGTCGTGTCTACGGGCTGGAGGGCGCGCAAACATTGATTGCGCAAAAGGCCGGCCGCCAATACCCGGCGGCGCTGTCGCGGATAGCCTGTGAACGCGCGGCTGGCTGGCTCGCCGAACTCGACCAGCAAAGCGCCGCAAACCGCGACGCGACGCTCGATGCGCTGCCCATGCAGCAATCCACCGCGCCTGAAATCGTCGCTGACGTGATCGATCTGAAACTACCGTGGATGGCCGGTTATTCGCGGCGCGTGGCCGAAGCCGCGGCGGGCTGCGGGACGCGCCTCGGCTTCGACGCGGAGCTGCGTCAACGGACCTATCTGGCCGGCCTGATTCACGGCATGGGACGTATGGCGGTGTCGAATGCGATCTGGAACACGCCGGGACGCCTGTCGCCCGCTGCGTGGGAGAAGGTGCGGCTGGTGCCGTATTGGACCGCGCGCGCTGGCAAGCAGATCGGGGCGCTCGCGCGGGAAACGGAGATTGCCTCGCAGGCCTACGAACGGCTCGACGGCTCCGGTTATTTTCGCGGCGCGGCGGGCGGTGCGATCGGAGCGGAAGCGCGCGTGCTGGCTGCGGCGGCGTGCTGGGTGGCGCTGCGCTCGCCGCGTCCGTGGCGCGCCGCGCTCTCCACCGACGAGGCTGCTGCCGTGCTCGGCGAAGAAGTGCGCGCGGGACGCCTCGACGCCGGCTCGGTGGATGCTTTGTTGTCCTTCGAGACAGACGGTCACGAGCCGGCGGCCGATCGAAACCGGCCGGCCGCGGCCCGTGCCTCGCTGCTCTCGCCGCGTGAGGCGGAAGTGCTCAAGCACATCAGCCTCGGCGCAAGCAACAAGGAAGTGGCCCGCACCCTGCAGATGAGTCCGAGCACGGTACGCACGCATGTGGAAAGCGTGTTCCGCAAGCTCGAATGCTCAACCCGGGCCGCCGCTACCTTGAAGGCGTCGACGCTCGGGTTGATCTGAGCTCGCGTTGCGCGATTTATAGCGGCGCGCCCTTGTTCTTGCCGTCTTCCGGGAAGTCCGCGCCGACGGTCGTGGCTTCCCAGGTGTCGAAATCCTTGCGCAGGAAATCGAGCTTCTTGCGGGCCAGTTCGAGCGCGGTCTTGCCGAGCAGCAGCCGCAACGGCGGCGTGTCCGAGAGCGCGGCGTCGATGATCGCCTGCGCGGCGCGCACTGGATCGCCCGCCTGGTTGCCGCTGCGCGCCGCGGTCTGCTTGCGGCGCTCGCCGGCGGTGGCGGCGTAATCGTCGATCTGCGTGGCGGACTGCTTGATCGACGGCCCCGCCCAGTTGGTGCGGAACGGTCCCGGCTCGACGATCAGCACGTCGATGCCGAGCGGCTTCACTTCGGTCGCGAGCGATTCCGAAATGCCTTCCACCGCGTACTTGGTGCCGTGGTAATAGCCGGTGGCCGCAAAGCTGGTGAGGCCGCCAATCGACGACACGTTGACGATCAAGCCGCTGCGTTGCTTGCGCATCACCGGCAGCACGGCCTTGGTCATGTCGACCAGGCCGAACACATTGGCCTCGAACATCTCGCGCACGGCCGCGTCTTCGCCTTCCTCGATGGCGGCCAGATAGCCGTAGCCCGCGTTATTGACCAGTACGTCGATGCGGCCGAAACGCTCCTTGGTCGCGGCGACGGCGGCGTCGATCTGCCCGCGATCGGTGACATCGAGCGGCAGGACGAGCGCCTGGCCGGCGTGACCTTCGGCGATGTCCGCGACTTTCGATGCATCGCGCGCCGTGACCACCGCGCGCCAGCCGCGTGCCAGCACCAGTTTCGCCAGTTCGCGGCCGAAGCCCGTTGAACAGCCCGTGATCAGCCAGACGGGGTTGTCTCGATTCATCATTTGGGAAACTCCTGTTCGTTTTGCAAAAGCAAAGGGAGTGAATGTGCCTCACGGCATGGTGAGCCGCGACGGACACAGGTGACGGGGGCGAAAAACATGCCTGACCGACCTCCGCTTCGCACCGGCTGCATGCGTGGTGCGTGGAGGCGTCGTTGCTGCCTTGTGCCGCAGGCGCGCCGGGTCGCTGTGCTTGCGTACGGTACGTACGCGAAGGGCGCCTGGAGGACGACAAGATAGCCAGACTATTGTCGCTGATCTGGCGATTCGGCGTGAGAACGCTGCCATGCGTCGTGGATTGCCGCACAGGGCGCGTTGGCCGGGGAGGGCGTGCGGTATTCGGCTCGGCGAGCTTTGATCGATAGACGCAGCGCGTGGCGGCTGCAGGGACGAACGGGCGACCGCTGGGTTGGTGCCGCTCGCGCCCAGGCGGGCGGAGAAGCGTCAGGCCGTCAGTGCAACACCAGCATGATGGTCGAAGCCACAACGATGATGAAGAGGCAGGCCGCGGTCAAAACGTCATACGGATAGGTCATTTTGGGTAACCCTGAACGTAGTGAATTGATGACCCAATCATAATCTCAAAATAGCGCGGTTGACTGTCAACGATTGCAAAATATTGGCATTGTGTGGCGTTTGTAGGCCTTCAAATTTCGTGCTTCACATTCCCGCGGAGCATGTGATCTGCACCGAAATGTCGTTTGAGGCCGGGCGGCGATTTCGCTTCAATGGAGAGACGGACAGTTGGGCCAGACGCGGCGATCGTGCTCGCGCCTGTGCGACTGGCCGTTTATCTGGAGCGTCCATGTCTACTTTTGCTGAACCGTCCTTGGGATTCTCTTCGTCCTCTCCGCCCTCTCCGCTCTTGCATCCTCGCGGCACGCCCGTCCGCTCGTCCACGCCCGGCGATCGCCAGGCGGTCGTCGCAGGTCTGAGCTATCTCGCGCCCACCGCGCAAAGACCGGTCAGCTATGCCTACGATCCGCCCGCCGGCGAGCCGCGCGAAAACTGCGCCTATGTCTCGCACGCCATGCCGATCACCGACGCGCGCAGCCTGGCCGGAGGCGCCTCGATCCATCGCGAAGGCTTCGAACTATGGGACGCGCCGAGCGCCGTCAAAGACTTCTTCGACGAGGAGGCCGTGCGCTCGACCTACTACGCCGAAGCGGCCGAGCTCGCCCTCGTGGCGACCGGCGCGCAGCGGGCCTACGTATTCGATCATCTGGTGCGGCGGCGTGAACCGCGGCGCGCGGCGCTCACCTTCGGGCGGCGTGGCGAGGATGGGGTGGCGGCCGCCAACGGCCGCATCCATAACGACTACACGGAGGCCTCAGGACGCAGCCGCCTCGCTCGTGTCCTGACCGATCCCGCGCTGGCTGCGCAGGTGCGGCGCTACAGTATCGTCAACGTGTGGCGCTCGATCAAAGGTCCGGTGCTGGACACGCCGCTCGCCGTCTGCGATGCACGCACCGTGCTGGCGGCTGATCTGGTGAGCAGCGACGTGCGCTACCCGCGCCGCACCGGGGAAATCTACGTCGCGCTGCATTCGCCGTTGCACCGCTGGTCGTATTTCTCCGCGATGGATCGCCACGAGGCGCTGGTCTTCAAGCAGTTCGACGCGCAGATGAGCGGCGTGGCGCGCTATACGCTGCACGCGGCTTTCGATCATCCGCAGGCACCCGCCGATGCACCGCCGAGGGAAAGCATCGAATTGCGCTGCCTGGTTGTGTACGAATGAGTGTGTACGAATGAAGGAGTAAGTCCGATGACCACCGCATTGTTTGACACAAGCTCGCCGGTGATCGATTTCTGGTTCGACTTCGGCAGCAACTACAGCTACCTGAGCGTGATGCGGATCGAGGCGCAAGCCGCGCGGCATCACGTGAAGATTCGCTGGCAGCCGTTCCTGCTCGGTCCGGTGTTTCAGGCACTCGGCTTCGAGACGTCGCCGTTCGTACTGCAGAAGGAGAAGGGCGAGTACGTGTGGCAAGACATGGCGCGGCAGTGCGGCAAATATGCGCTGCCGTGGCGCAGGCCGTCGGCGTTTCCGCGTCGCGCGTTGCTGCCTCTGCGAGTGGCGATGCTGGGAGCCGACGAGCCCTGGATCGGCGCGTTTTGCCGCGGCATCATGCGCTTGAACTTCGCGCAGGATCGCGAGATCGACTCGCCCGAGGCCGTGAGCGAGGTGCTCATGCAACAGGGACTGCCGGCGCAAAGCATCATCGCCGACGCGCTCGCCGATGCCAACAAACTGGCATTGCGCGAGCAGACCGAACGGGCGCGAGCGAAGGGTGTCTTCGGCGCGCCGACCTTCTTCGTGGGCGCGGAGATGTTCTGGGGCAATGACCGGCTGGACGATGCGCTGGCCTGTGCGGCAGGGCTGCCGCTTGCGGGCAATTGAGCGTTCGCCGTGACGCGGACGGGGCCGCCGCTCCGCCGCGTCGATGCCTCACCGTCTCAAACGCTGCGTCTGCGCCTCCGACTCGATCCATGCCGCGACCTGACGCACGGCGTCGCGCGCGTGGTCGTCGCCGTGGAGCAGCCAGTACGCGTGGGAGGTTTCGCTTGCCGCCAGCGCGGGTGCGATCTGGATCAACTGCTGCGTATCGAGCAGCGGCTGGATCAGTTCGAGTCGCCCGAGGGCAATGCCGTGGCCGGCAAGCGTCGCCTGGATCACCTGGTCGTACTGGTTGAAATGCAGGACCCCTTGCGGCTTCACCTGCTGCAGACCGTGCGCGGCCAGCCAGTCGGGCCACTGCAGCCACTGATGCCGCTCATCGTCGAACTCCAGCAGCGTGTGCTGCGCGATGGCGCGCTCCGAGCGCAAGGTCTTGATGCCGAGCGAGGGATGCGCCACCGGCGCGATCGATTCGCCGAACAACTGGATTGCGCCGGCGGGCGCGAGCGAAGGCGAGGTGTAGCGAATCGCCAGATCGATGCCGTCGCGGCGCAGGTCGACGAGGCCGTTGTTGGCGCTGACCCGCACATCCACGCCCGGATGGCGCTGCTGAAAGCGGCTGAGGCGCGGCAGCAGCCAAAGCCCCGTGAAGCCGATGCTGGCGCTTAACGTCACCGGGCGCGGCACGCCCGTCGTGCTGATTTCGCCGATGACATCCTGCATCTGTTGCACCGCACCGTCCGCGCTGCGAAAGAGCCGCTCGCCCTCGGCGGTGAAGCTGATGGCGCGATGGCCGCGCACCAGCAGCTTGGCGCCGATCTGTTCTTCGAGCGCATGGATTTGCCGGCTGACCGCGGACTGGGTGATGCACAGGTCTTGCGCGGCGAGGGTGATGCTCATGCGCCGTCCCACCGCGACAAAGCCGCGAATCAGTTCCAGCGAGGGCAAGCGGACGAGCGGTATTGACATTCGCATGGCGCATGTGAGGCTTCGATTGGACCATTGGAGCATACGCGCCGGGGTCGCGCAATCGGATGTGGAGTGTGTCGCATGGCAGAGGCATTCGCCCGAAGCGCGAATTCAGGCGCGAGACTGACAAGGCACGCCGCGACCGCACCGCGAAGCGCATCGACAATCAGGCCAGTCATACTGACAGCACGCTGGCAGTAGCCCCTCCCTAGAATCATCCTCAAGCTCACATTCGAGCCTTTCCCATCAAGGGTTGCGGAGATTCAGCCATGAAGAAGACTTATCAGGGCAGTTGCTATTGCGGCAAAGTACGTTTCGAAGCGGATATCGACGTGAATGTTGGACGTCGACGGTGCAATTGCTGGATCTGCGCGCGGCAGCGCGCCTGGGAGACGCTGGTGAAGCCGGAGGATTTTCGCCTGCTGGCCGGCGAATCCGAACTGGGCGACTATCAGTTCGGCGCCGGCAACGGCCACCACCTGTTCTGCCGCAACTGCGGGGCTGCCAGCTTCGGACGCGGCGTGGTGGATGCAACGGGCGTCGAGTACGTATCGATTGCCGCGGGGTGCTTCGACAATGCCAATCCCGTTCTGACGCAGGGACTTCGTGCGCACGCGCGACTGGAGGCTGCGCGATGATGAGCCTCTACTTTGCGCCCTTGGCGTGTTCGCTTGCCACCCGTATTGCCTTGTACGAAGCGGGCGCGCATGTGACATATATCCAGGTCGACACCCGCACGAAGCGCTTGCGCGACGGCTCCGATTTCTATCCGGTCAGCCCGCTTGGGCAGGTGCCGGTGCTGCGTACCGAGGAGGGCTGGCTGCTGAGCGAGAACGCGGCGATTCTGCCCTACGTGGCGGATCGCTTCCCGGCCGCGCATCTGGCGCCGGCCGCCGGCACCTTGCAGCGCGCCAGATTGCAGCAATGGCTGGGTTTTATCGGCACGGAATTGCACAAGGCGGTGTACATCCCGCTGCTCGATTCTCATGCACCGGACGAGGTCAAACGTTATGCACGCGAGAAGGTTGCGCTGCGGATGGAGATACTGCAGAAGCAGCTTGCTGAGACCGACTATTTGCTCGACGGTTTTAGCGTAGCCGATGCCTATCTGTTCGCCGTGCTTAACTGGTCGCCCTACACCGGCGTGGATCTGGCGGCATGGCCGGCAGTTGGCGCTTACTACAAACGGCTACTGGCGCGCGCCAGCGTCGCGGAGGCGTTGTCTGAGGAGATGGCGATTCATCAGCAGGAGGTGACGCGGCAGGCGGCGCGCTAGCGCTCGTGCTGGCTGTGCGGGTGGTGCACTGTTTGCACGCGCCCTGGACTGAGATGAGGACTGCCTGGCGGTGGCGTGGTCGATTCCACGCCGCCGCTATGCCAAAGCGGTAATCGTCAACTGTCGGATTGCTGGCAGAAGCGGCGTCCCGGAATATGCGACACCACCGCCTGAGCGATTTCGAGCGGCGTGCTTTCGGCGGGCACCACGCGGCGGCATGAGTCGGGCGTGTGCTTCATGGTCCATTCGACCAGCCGGTAAGAGCGTCCCCATGGCGGCTGCAAGGGGTCCGAGACTGTGCAGGATTGAATCTGGCGCACCCAATCGTGGCCGGGCATGGCCCGCAGATGTTCGAATACCGTATCTTCAACCATGGTGTGTTGTTTCCCTCGCAGGAATGCGCTGCATCTCGCGATGCGCCGGCAGCATCCCCAGGATAAAAAAACGCCGCCGATACTCAGGCGGCTCAACAGGGGATGTTGAGTGTCATAGTTGCAGGGGAAAATTAAGCCAGACTTAAGACCACGCACAAAGAGCTGCGATTTGCGCTTTGTCGCTCGCGCGCTTGTATCCGATTGTTTCCGTTTCTGCCGTTTGGTGCTCCTACGCGGTGTGACCCTCAAGACCGCGTAAAAATGGCCGTTATTAGAGCCGTTGGGGTTGCCGATCCCGCCTCGCCCTCGGGCTGCCTTCTCTATATCGTGACCAATCTCGCCCAAACGCCACTCTCCGACCGCCTGCGCGCGCTTGTCGATACCGTGCAGCACAACGAGCGCACGTTGCGCCGCTTCCAGGATGTGGAGTTACGCCTGATCGGTGCGCAGGATTTCGCTTCGTTTCTCGATACGCTGTTTGTCCACTTGCCGCAGGAATTCGCGCTTGCGAGCGTGAGCGTCTGGCTCGACGACCGCGCGCCGATGTTGCGCGATCTGCTCGAACCGGCCGCCCTGCGCGCGCTCGACCAGCATCGCCTGAAAACCAGCCGCGAGGGTGGGCTGGCGGCTTCACGCCTATGCGAGACGGGTCGGCCCTGGCTTGGGCGCGTCGGCGAGATGGACGCGGTCTCGTGTGCGACGTTTTTCGACGATGCCGCCATGCCGGCCAGTGCGATCGTGTTGCCGCTGGCGGCGGGCAGGAAGGTCTCCGGCTATCTTTGTCTCGGCAGCCAGGATTCGGCGCGCTTCGGCGTCGGTATGGCGACCGATATTCTCGAACGCTTCGCCAGCATCGTCACGGCCAGTCTCGACAATGTCGCTCACCGCGAGCGGCTGAAGCAACTCGGCATGACCGATTCGCTCACCGGACTTTCCAATCGCCGCTATTTCGATGAACGGCTGCGCGAGGAAATCCAGCGGGCGGCGCGTTATTCGGTGCCGGTGGCGTGCCTCTTTATCGATGTCGATTGTTTCAAGCGGATCAACGATACCTACGGCCATTTAACCGGCGACCGCGCGCTCGCAGCGGTGGCCGCCTGTGTGCGCCAGCAGGTGCGGCTCGGCGACACGCTCGCGCGCTACGGCGGCGAGGAGTTTGCCGCGCTGCTGCAAGGGGACCGCTCCGACGCGCTGATTGCCGCCGAGCGCGTGCGCCATGCAGTCGAACGGCTCGATCTGCAGGACGACAACGGCGAGCGGATTGCGTTGACGGTCTCGATCGGCGTGGCGGCACGCACGATCGTGGGCGGTGGGCATGATGCGGCCGCGCAGGGCCAGTCGCTGATCGAAGCCGCGGATCGCGCGATGTATCAGGCGAAGAACAAGGGCCGTAACCGGGTTGAAGTGCTCGGCGACGATGTGCGCGAAGGCGGCGATAAGGTCTGATGCGCACGGGCGTCCTGCAGGCGCTCTGAAGACTGTGGCCCCTGGTATCCCCCCAGGGGGTATCAACCGTTAGCCCAATCATGACGTGTTGACACAACCTATCCCCCTGGATAGGATGCGTCTCATGGACAAAAACACACTCCACCAATCGCATCCCGACATCGTGCTTCGCCTGAAGCGTGCCGAGGGCCATTTGCGCAGCACGATCGCGATGATCGAGGCCGGTCGAAATTGCGTCGAAGTCGCGCAGCAGCTTCACGCCATCGAGAAGGCCATCACCAACGCGAAGAAGGCGCTTATCCACGACCACGTGGATCACTGCCTTGACGCGCAGTCGAGTTCGGACGTCGAGTCAGCCAAAGCAGCGCTCGCCGAATTCAAGGAAATCAGCAAGTACCTTTAGGACCGTCTCATGAGTCTCCTTTCTTTCCAGCACCTGGACACCAGTTCAGCGGTGCTGCTGGTCGGTGCTGTCCTCGTTGTCGGCATCCTGCATACCATCGTCCCGGACCACTGGGTTCCCATCACGCTGATTGCGCGCCAGCGCGGCTGGACCCGAGGGCAAACCGCACGCGCCGCGCTTCAGGCCGGGACCGGGCACGTCGTCACCACGCTGATCCTTGCGGCCATCGTATGGCTGGCGGGTGTGGCCGTCGCAGCGAAGTTCGGTCACTGGATCGATACGATTTCGAGCATCGCGCTGGTCGCGTTCGGGCTGTGGATCGGCATTTCCTCGTGGCGCGAACTGCGCTCGGGCGATGGACATGGGCATAGCCATGGTCCGCACGGACATAGTCACGACTTCTCGCATCTGGCGGGAGGCAGGGGCGCTGCCGATTCGATTCACGGCCCCGAATTGCAGCGGATGTACGGGGAACATGGCGTGCTCGAGCTGTCCATCTACGAGTTCGGGCAAGCCCCGCGTTTCCGTTTGACTGCAACACGGCCGCAGACGGTGGAGACATTGACGGTCGAAACCCGCCGGGAAGACGGTGGCCGCCAGACCTTTGCGTTCGAGCGATGCGGCGCGTATTGGGAATCGGTGGAGGAGATACCCGAACCCCATGGCTTCGACGTCAATCTCACGGTCAGCCACGAAGGCCACGCCCATGCCTATCAAACCGCTTTTGCCGAGCATGAGCATCATCACCAACACGACGACCACGACCACCACGCACACGGCGCCGCTAGAAAACCTCGTCGCGGACCGCCTTGCTGTTGATTCTCGGCTCGTCGCCGATGGTCGAAGGCATTCCGGCCTTCTTCGCGGCCGGCAAGTACGGGCTGAGCCTTATCCTGATCATGGCAATCGTCTTTGCGGCGAGCACGATCCTGACCTACGTGCTGCTCTGCGTGTATTCGACAGCCAGTCTGCAGCGCGTGAAGTTCGGTGCGCTCGAACGTTACGGCGAGGTGCTCAGCGGCGCGTTCATTGCGCTGGTCGGATTGACGTTCTGGGTGTTTCCCGTTTTGTGATCCCGGCAACGGCCGGGATGCCAAAAGCGGCGCGGCGCGTCATACGCCGCGCCTCCGTTAAACCGCTACGCATCGATTCGAATGAGAGAGGGGGTGACCTGCTTATCGGCGCGCGGGGACCTTAACTTGAGTCCGATGTTTTGCTGGGCGTGTTTGGCGGTGGGCGATGCAATACACTACGTCGCATGCGGCAGACGCGCAGACCGCGGCCGATGCCATCGTACGAAACGCCAGGGGAAAATCCATGACGGATCCGGCTCACGACACGTCCGACTTTCGCCGGCAGCGCACTACCGGCATAGCCGGCATCGCGGCTGCTTCGCTGTTTGCAGCGGCGCTGTGGTTGGGCATCGACTATTCGATGTCGCCGCTGCCGGGCATGGACAGCCTCGGCGCCCGCATGCTGCTGACGCTGAAATGCTGCTGCGTTGCCGTGCTGTTCTGCCTGGTGACGGGCGTCGAAGCCGTGGCGCACGAGCGCTTGACCTCGCCCGCATTCGATCCGCTGGTGGGCTTCGAGACACGCCGGTTGCGCGTCAATCAAAGGTACCTGCAGAACACGGTCGAGCAGATCATCGTGTTTGCGGCGGCGCTGTTCGGCCTTGCCGCCTATTCCCCCGACGGCTCGGCCATGCGTGCGGTCGTAGCGACGACCGTGCTCTGGATCGTCGCCCGGGCCGCGTTCTGGCTCGGCTATCAACGCAGCGCGGCAATGCGTGGACTCGGAGCGCCAGGCATGGCGGTCAGCATGTTCGTGCTGCTGTATGTGACGAGCCGGTTCGGAGGCGAGATTGCGGGGACGGTGGGAGCGATTGTGCCGCTTGCCGTTTTCTTCGCGATCGAAGCGGTGTTGTTTTGGGGAACGCGCCCAGTGAAAAAGGATTGATTCGATAAGGCCGGCTTGCGTGGCCGCTCACCAGGGAACGACTCTTCCCAGGTAGTCCAGATAATGCAATCCGCAGCGCCCTTCGTAAGCCTCGATCGTGCTCAGCAGGTTCGGGATGCTTTCCTCGATACTCAGACGCGCCCCAGGACCGCCCATGTCCGTTCTGACCCAGCCAGGCGCCATCAGGAGCAAGGTTTTCGGGTCGTCTTGATGGCGCGCCGCAAAGCTGCGCATGAGCATGTTGAGCGCCGCCTTGCTGGCCCGGTAGACCTCGTAGTTGCCGTTCGTGTTGTTGGTGAGGCTGCCCTGTCCGGACGACATGACGCCGATGGTTCCGGTCGGCCGCACGAGGTGCTGAAACGCCTCGACTATCCTCATCGGACTCAACGCGTTCGTCACCATGACGCGCACGAATTCCTCGGTCGAGGCATCGGCGATCGTTTCCCCATCGTCGTTCTTGACGCCGGCATTCACGAACAGCACATCCAGTTGCCGATCTTTAAGACGACTGAGCAATGCGGCGACCTGGCCGGCGAGCGTGATGTCGACGGCTTCGACTTCCAGCGCGCCCTCGGTGCTTGCCGAGAGTTGGCGCAGCTTTTCTGTTGAGCTTTCTCGCCCGGTGGCAATCACGCGCCAGCCGCGCTTGAGGTATTCCTCGACCATGGCGAATCCGAGGCCACGCGATGCGCCGATGAGAAGGACGGTTTTCTGCGGAGAATGGTCTTGCATGGATAACTCCCTGTGAGCGAGACCCGCCGGAGCGCGACGTTGAGGCGCCACGCGCGGGTTGATGAGTCGGTACAGGAAATATATCGACGTGAGCGGCATGGCGGAAGACGCAGCAGTTGCACTTATAACCTGCATCGAACGCCATGTCTGGACGGGCCATGCTAGGATCGGACATGCCAGAAGCCGATCTGAATCTACTCGTTGCGCTCGACGCATTGCTTGCCGACGGCAGCGTGGCCGGCGCTGCGCGTCGACTGGGATTGAGCGCCTCGGCGATGAGCCGAACCTTGACCCGGCTTCGCGAGGCGACCGGCGACCCGCTATTGGTTCGGGCGGGGCGCCGTATGGTATTGACGCCTCATGCGGAGGCGCTGCGTCAACGCACGCAGAATGCGGTTCATGAGGCACGTGCCGTACTGCGTCCGTCAACGACGGAAGCGGATTTTTCAACGCTGCAGCGCACCTTTACGATTCGCGCCAACGACGGTTTCGTGGAGGCCCTCGGCGCCGCACTGATCGCCGCGGTAACCGCAACTGCACCGCATGTGTGCTTGCGCTTCGCACCCAAGCTTGAGAAGACGGCGGCGCACTTGCGGGACGGCTCCGCTGACCTTGAAATCGGCGTGCTGGGCGAAATGGGCCCGGAAGTCCGCGTGCAGGCCTTGTTCCGGGATCGCTTTGTGGGTGTGGTCAGACAGGGCCATCCGCTCGCCATGGAGCGCGAGGTGACGGCCGAGCGCTACACCGCCTTCGGCCATGTCGTCGCGTCGCGACGCGGCCGCACAAGCGGACCGGTTGATGAAGCGCTGGCCGCGTTAGGGCTGCAACGAACGGTCGTCGCCGTGGTTCCGAGTTTCCCCGCCGCGCTCGCGGTGGCACGCGCCTCCGACCTGATCGCCCTCGTGCCTGCGTCCCTTCTGGGCAAACAGGCTGAATCGCAGGCATGGTCCGCATCCGCTACCGCTCATGCCTTCGAGCTTCCCGTGAAGACCGGGGAGATTACGGTATCGCAGATGTGGCATCCCCGTTTAGAGGTCGATCCGGTTCACCGCTGGCTCCGGCAACTGACGCTCACGGTGTGTCGGGAACGGCTGCCCTTGTGAAGCGGTAGCGTTCGCTGCACGGCCGTTGTCACGGGTGGGCGCGCCGGCGCCTGCGACACGGCTCCAAACCACGAATGCCACTTTCACCCCGTATGGCTGACGGACTGCATATCCGTTCGAGCCGCGCACCGATGCCGAAGACAGGTCCTTGGCGAAGAGCAGGGTGGAACTCGTACGCAGCAATGCAACCACTACGGCTGTCGAAAAGTACTGCTTCATGATGTCCGCTCCAGAGCGATGACGAAGTCACCGTTGCATTTGACTGTAGCGGGCGCAACGGCCCCTTTCGTTACGTACCGGTTACGTCGGTTTACGTGCCGCCTCGCGTCTGGACGGCGCTGCTTCTGCACAAGACGCATTCCGCGGCCTTACCTGTTCACGCTTCGTAAACCGCCGCAACCTCTGTAAGGATTGCTTGGGCTATAAGTTTGTTTTCCGTCCGCGACGCTTCATGCCATGACCACGAATTCAATCCGCCCGCCCCACGATTTATTCGAACCGTGCGGGGTCACGGAGCCTTATGTGTCCCGGATGGCAAACCGCCTGCACCGAACGCTCGACTCGCTGTTTGGGCGGCTGGCGTTGCTGGTCATCGTCGTGTTGCTGCTCTCGCATTTCGCCGGATACGCGCTGTTTCGCCTCGAAGGCGATCAGATGCAAGCCCGCTATGCCGTGGAAGAGGCCGTGTTCCTCGTGGACGCCGTGCGCCAGCACATCGCCAGCACGCCTAACCTGCCGCTGCCCTCGCGGGTGCGGGTCGTCGAACTGACGAGCGCGACCGTTCCGCCGTTGCCGACGCATACGGACACGCCTTTCAGCCGCTTTCTCGACGCGGTGCGCGAGCGGATGCCGCCGGGCACCGAGGTGCGCGTCGGCAAGCTGGGCAAGGCGCCACCTACGCTGTGGGTGCATCAATCGGGGGATCGCGACTGGATCGTGGTGCCGCTCCAGCCATTGGGGGGGCCTCGTCCGCTCGAGAATACGGTGCTATGGCTTACTCTCATCTTCGTTTCCGCCGTCATGGCAGGCCTCTTTGCGGCGTGGCAATTGCAGCAGCCGTTGCGCTCGCTCGCCAGCGCGGTGACCCGCTTTGGCCGCGGCCAGCCGGTGCCGCCGGTGACGGAACGGGGTCCGCGCGAATTGCGGCAACTGACGCATGGCTTCAACCAGATGGTGCAGGAAGTGGCGCGCACGGAGAACGATCGTGCGGTGATGCTCGCGGGGGTCGCGCATGATCTGAAGACGCCGCTCGCGCGGCTGCGCCTGCGCGCCGAGATGATGGACGAGGTCAAGGTGCGCGACGGGGTGGTGCGCGACGTCGATTCGATGACGCATATCGTCGAGCAGTTTCTGGTGTTCGCTCACGACGGCGCCGATCGCAGCGAAGCCGTCGAGGTGGATGCGCAGTGTGAGCGTGTGGTGCGCAGCTACCGGGCCGTGGGAGAGGGCGCGGCCCGCGTGCTGATCGATCTGAAGGCGGGCCCGGGCTTCCTGTTGCCGGCCGCTACGCTCGACCGCATTCTGTCCAACCTGCTCGACAACGCGCATGCCTATGGTGCGCCGCCTGTCATGGTGGCGACCACTCGCACGTCGATGGGCTACACCTTGTCGGTGCAGGACAACGGCGGCGGGATTGCGGCACAGGATCTGATCAACGCGAGCCGACCCTTCGTGCGGCTCGACCCGGCGCGCGGCGGCAGCGGTCATAGCGGGCTGGGGCTGACGATCGTCGAACGGCTGGTGCGGCGCGCCGGCGGGGAATGGGAACTCGGCAATCACGATGGCCGCGGCCTGCGGATATTGATGAGCTTCCCGCTTGCGTCTATTCCTGCGCCCATCCTGCTGGCGCCGCTCGTGCCTGAGGCGTTGGGGTAGCTCAGGCCCCGCTCAGGTACCCGCTCAGGTACCCGGTAAGCCGGTCACCTGGCATGATGCAGGTGACCGGCTCTTCGAGGCTGTCAGCGTGGTTACCCGCGCGTGCCGTTAGAACTTGTGACGGATGCCAATGCTGACCATGTCTTGCGAACTGGTGCCTGCCACGCCATACGAACCGATAGACGCCTCGGCGCTGCTGACGGTGCCGTCGCTGTTCAACTGATCGCCACTGGCGTGTTGCCACGCGCCGACCAGGTACACGTCCGTGCGCTTCGAGAGGCTGTAATCCGCGCCGAGCGAAATCTGGTTATACGACGCGCCTGTGTCGCCGCTCGCTCTCGTGTAGCTGTAGCCGAGACCCAGCAACAGTGCCGGGGTTGCCTGGTAGTTCAGGAAAGCCTGCCCGGTGTTGTACTTCTCCGTATCCACGAACGCCGATTGGGCGTCGGCCTTATACATCGAGTTGCTGTAGCTCAGACCGAACGTGTATGGGCCTGCAACGTACTGGGCTGCGACGCGCGCAATGTTGATCGACTTGGCCGTGTCGTAGCCGGAGTTGACCGGTCCGTCGAAGGTGCCGTCCGATGTCGACGACCAGCCCGTCCGCACGGTGGTGGAGTTCGCGTTGTCCGCCACGAAGTAACCGGCGGAGAGCGCGAGCGGGCCGTTGTTATACGCCGCGGCTAACGACCACGTCTGGCCGGAGCCGGTCGAACCCGCTGTCCCGCCCAGTGCATAAAGCCCTTCGACCTGCAGGCCGCCGAACACCGGCGACACATACTTCAGCGCATTGTTGGTACGCGAGCTGTTGTCGTAGTTGTCGACATCGCCCGCGGTCGCAAACGTGCTGCCGAAGTAGTTATCTTCGGTCATGCCCTGAACGAGATCCACGAGCGGATCGTACTGACGGCCGGCGGTAAACGTGCCGTAACGGTCGCTCTGCAGGCCGACGTAGGCTTGGCGGCCAAACTCCGAGGTGGTGCCGTTATAGCTGCCCATCTTGCCGTTGTTCACGTTGAAGCCGTCTTCCAACTGGAAAATGGCCTTCAGTCCATCGCCCAGATCTTCCGAGCCCTTCAGCCCCCAGCGGCTGCCCGACAGGTTGCCGGAATAGAGTCCAACCTGATTGCTGCCGGTCGACGTGGCGTTATGGGTGTACTGGATCGATTCATCGATGAGCCCGTACAGGGTAATGCTGTTTTGAGCGTAGGCGACTTTGACGGCCGCAACCAGCAGCGCCAGAGTCACAACGGACTTTTTCATTTGCGATTCTCCGAGGATAAGCTTGAATAGCGCAACGCGCGCTGCAATCGGATCGACTGCAACATCCGGATCCTTTCGGGCGAGCATGCGACGTTGCCTTTGATATCCGGCTGACTGGCCAACGTTCGCCGGATGTCGTCATTAGCTCACACCGCTTTGCGCGAACCGTTGGCCTCGCACCACAACGGACTTACACCTCCTTTCGTGCTCCGAAGTTAGTAATTAAGGGCGGATCGCGTCGTGTCCTTGCCACGCTAATAACGCGTAAACAGCCTGAAACATCTTTCTTGGCGATCTGAACTATGCTGGGTTCTCAAGGCAGCATCTGGCTTTCCGTATCGAGAGGTATCCCTATGTATCAACGCATGTCAGTCGAACCGCTGCAAGAATCCGGAACCGCCGCGCTCCGTTTTGTCATTGGTAACAGTGCCGCACTGCTCGATGCCAATGAAATCGATAAGCTCATTCTTCAATTGGGCCAGATCCGCGCCCACATGCTGCCGGCGCCGCCGCCGCAACCGGAGGCGTCGACGAGTTACCCACTGGAAATCGACCCGTGCTGGCATGTCGACAGAACTCCGATCTTCGAGGGCGTCGTTCTTCTTCTCCGGCACGCCGGTTATGGCTGGCTCGCGTTTTCGCTGCCCCCGCCGAGTCTCTCCAGACTGGACATGGCGTTGACGGCGCAGCCGTCCATGCAGTTCGCGATGAGTTCCCTGGTCAATTGAACTGTCTTTCAGCGTGACGCGTGCAACGAGGTGAGCAACGGGGATGCGCTGCTGCGGCCCCGTCCTACTCGTAGTTGCTAAAGCGCGAGTCCTGCGGTGTTGAGGACGGCAATGGCGTGTAGCCGGGAACGCTCGCCTTGAACTGCTCGAGCAAGCCATTGTCGACCTTGGAGAATCCCTTGAGCTGCAGTTGCAGCAGCACCCGTGTGCCGCTGGTGGGCTGACCTGTGGTGTCGTCTTCTTCCGTGTACTTCTGTACTGCCAGACCCAGCGACCAGCACTGCGCGTCGTATTGAACGCCGAGCAAGCCTGCAATCAAGCGATGCGACAGCATGTCGTAGTTGATCCGGCCGACGCTTGAGAGGTGGCGAGTCAGCGGCCACTGGGCCGACACAATGACCTGATTTTCGGGCTCATCGTCAATCGTCGTGTTGTCGCGAATGTAGCGATACCCCACGTTGACGACCTCATGGTCCGCCGGCTTCCACGTTAAGCCCGCGGTGGCATCGTCGATACGGTCGTACTCTTCGTCGTACTGCGCGGACTGCTCTGCCGAAAAGCCGCGCCCGATCTTGTATGAAGCCCCAACGGTGACGTCGGCGCCGCGCAGGTCGGTTTCCGGTTCGTCGGGCACCAGCGTGACTTCCGGATTGGTGAAATAGTATTCCTGAGCAATCGTGAAGCGTGCCCGCTCGTCGCCCGTAGATGGGTCAATGAAGCGCGTCGTCAGGCCGCTCGTCAGGCGATTCAGATCGGCGACACGATCGCCGCCCACAAACGTGTTGGCCGTGAAGATTTCTGCGAGACCGAAGTCGGCCTGAGCGGTATCGAAGATCGGTGCGAACGTCTGGTCGCGATACGGTGTGTAGACGTAGTAGAGCCGCGGTTCCAGCGTCTGGATATAGTCCGTGCCGAAAATGCGGACGCTTCGCTCGAAGATCATGCCTGAGTCGAGACTCAGCGTCGGCACGTTATAACTGAAAGTCTTGGGTTGGCCGACGGGCGCGGTGCTGCTGATAGAGGACAGATCGTACGCGGCAAAGTGCCATTGCAGCTTCGGCGTAAAGAACCAGTCCGGATGCACAATCGGGTAGCTGACATACGGGTCGAACACCAGGCGGCTGCCCTGGGTGGAATCGGCGGTGGCGATGGTAAAGCGCGTCGCATCGGCGTCGGCGCCGAAATCAAAACCACCGACATTGTATTTCGCGTACTTGACGTCGATTTCCGGTTCGCGGTTGTAAGTCGGACTGGTCGTGAACGATTGCCAGTGCTGATCCCGCAGCAGCACCGACCAGGGCCCATTGTTGTAGGTCAAGCCCGCTTCCTGCTGGAACTCCGTGGTTGACGTCAGCGGGACTGCGCTGCCTTCCGCCAGGTCGGTTGTGACATTCGAATCCGATACGCGGTTGTAGTTGGCGTACACAGCAAAGCCATCACCGAGATTCTGATTGTGGACGAAGCTGATCGCATAGCGGTTGGTTTTGGTAATCGCATCGTCGGGCAGGTAAGAAGCGGTTAGGCTTCCAGAATAACTGGGAGAAAGATAGCGAAAGTTCTCCGAAAGCATTTCGCCGCGCTTCGACAGAATGCGCGGCGTGAGGGTCAGGTCATAGTTCGGTGCGAGATTGAAGTAATACGGAAGCTCGATGTCCACGCCATTCGTCGAGCTCACTGAGAAGGTGGGCGGCAGCAGACCGCTGCGGCGGTCGCCGTTGAGCGGGAACGACATCCAGGGGCTGGCGAAGATGGGTACACCCTGGAAAAAGATGACGCCATTGCGCGCTACACCGGTATTCGTTGCATTGTCGATATCGAAACGCGAGGCTTTCACGTACCAGGCCGGATCGTCCGCGCACTGGCACGCCGTATACGTACCTTGATGGACCACCGAGCGGTCGTTGTCGACGATATCGATACGCTGCCCACTGCCTGAGCCGCCTGTCAGGTTGAAGCGATACTTCGGCGTCGTCATGTAGCCTTCCGACGCATCGATCCGCATGTGCGCCTCGGGACCGACGAAGACGTCGCCATTCCTCACGACGTGCACGTGGCCGTAGGCATCGGCCACGTCGGTATCTTCGTCGTAGTAAACGGCATCGCCTTTCACGACGGTGACGCTCGCCCGTATTTCGCCGTGGCCCTTAAGCGCGATGCCGGTGTCCGCTACGCCGTAGGCCATATCGGCCAGACCGAATTCGACCGCCGATTCGCCCGCTTGCAGCAGATGCTCCTCGAGTTGCGGCGCAAAGCGCAGACCCCAGGGGCCGTCAAGCGACTGGGGTTGCGCGGACGCGCCGCTGAGTTGCGCGTGAGCCTGAGAATAGGTGAGACTGGCTACCGCCGCGGCGATGGCTGCGAGGCGAGGCGCACGCAGACTCCAGACGATAGACGCGCGTTTCAGGTACCTGCGTAACAACCGCACCGTCATACCGGGTGGTACGCGCAGTTGATAGATCCACTTCCTGCTATCGGACAATGACTCTGGCTTCCCACAAGAATTGATTTATCACGGACGTGCGGAGCCCTCGCGGGTCCGCGCTTGGCTTCGGGCGTGATGGGTGCGCGACGCGTTGCGTTGCGTAGACAGGCACAGTAACTTGCGCGCTCGTTTCTCGTGTTACGGGTTCGCTACGGATTCTTATCGAGGCATCCGAAGCGCGCGTTTTCACTCCTGCTATGCTGGCGTCAATTCTCATTTTGGCGACCAGGCATCCGCTATGTGTGCATCACCGTCGGGCGACCTATCCAGCACTGGCAGCGGCCCTCCGGCCGTTGCGCCGGACCCGTCCGCGAAATTCACTGAAGCGCTGAATAAAGTGTTGCCGCTGATCGACTCGCAGCTGCCTCTAGATGCAAAACTGCTAGCCGAGCTATTGCAGGTTGCCGCCGTCAGTTCTCTGGGTCTGGGGCGGCTGGCCGATGCCGAGTCTTATTGGCGCCGGTCCATCGAAGCGAACCCTGCATTCGTGGACGCTTATACGAACCTCAGTACGTTCCTGAAAGGGCAAAACCGATTGCACGACGTGGTGACGCTGCTTCGCCAATTGCTCGACGTGCGTCCTGATTTCGCCGATGTTTACAATGAGCTTGGCTCGCTGTTGCAGGATCTCGGGCGCCTGTCCGAAGCCGAGACGGCCTACCGGCAAGCGGCGTTGACGCGTCCCGAGCGCGTCGAGTTTCACTACAACCTTGCCACCGTGCTGCGGCCGCTTGGCCGTTGGAACGAAGCGGCGCAGGCGTATCAGCGGGCCATTGCCTTGCGTCCCGACTTCGTTATGGGCCACAGCAACCTCGGCAACGTGCTGAAGGAGCTGGGACGTCTGCCTGAGGCAGAGGACGCCTACCGCCAGGCACTCGCCATTCACAGCGACTACCACATCGCGCGATACGGGCTGGCCTTGCTGCTGCTCAGCGTGGGACGCTTTGACGAAGGCTGGCGTCTATACGAAGCACGTCACGCGGACCCCATGTCGCTCCAGTACAAGACGCAGAGAGTCATAGGCCGGCCGCGTTGGCAGGGCGAACCGCTGGCGGGGAAAAAGCTACTGGTCTGGCAGGAGGGCGGCCTCGGCGACGCGATTCATTTTGGCCGCTATCTTCCGCTGCTCAAAGCACAAGGCGCCGCGCAGATTGCGTTTGTCTGCGCGCCATCGTTGCACCGGCTGTTTGCTACGGTCGACGGGGTGGATGTGCTGCTGACCCATGAGGCCGGATGGGCAGCGTCGGCGCAGTACGATTACTGGATGAGCCCAATGAGTGCGCCGCTTTATATGCGCACGACGGTGGATACGATTCCGCCGCCGGTTCAACTGAAGCTTGAGTCGTCGCTCGTGGAAGTCTGGCGCGCGCGTCTTGCCGCTCTTCCTCCGGGACGCAGGATTGGCCTCGTATGGAAGGGCAATGCCCAACATCAGAACGACGCGCACCGGTCGCTCGAATCGCTCACGATGCTGGCGCCGCTCTGGCGCGTGCCTGGACTCAGCTTCGTGAGTCTGCAAAAGGGCGAGGACGAAGCCCAGTCGCCGCCCGTCGATCAGCCGTTGCTGCATCTCGGTTCAGAGGTGACGGACATGGCCGATAGCGCTGCCGTCATCGCGCAACTGGACCTTGTGATCTGCGTGGATACGTCGATTGCGCATCTCGCCGCGTCGGTCGGAACGCCGTGCTGGGTGATGTTGCCGGCTGAGGAAATCGACTGGCGCTGGATGCATGGACGCACCGACTCTCCCTGGTATCCCGAGACGATTCGCCTGTTCCGCCAACCTTTGGGCGCGAAGTGGTCCGAGCTGATCGAACAGGTACGGCAAGCGTGCAGCAGTGGCGACTTGTGGCGACGTGTGGCAAGATCGCGATGATCTCTCAATCACGTTAGGCTTCGCGCAGGCCTGCACACTTCAGGAGACCTCATGTTCGACCACGTCAAATTCGGAGTCAGCGACTATGCAGCGAGCAAAGCGTTCTTCGTCAAGGCACTCGAACCGATCGGCGTAGCCGTGATCGCGGAGGGGGTGCCGACGTACGGTGTCGAGCTTAGCCCGCCGGGTAAGGCTTCATTGTGCCTGTATCAGAGTGAGGAGAAGCCGGCGCATCTTCACCTGGCGTTCACGGCCGAGAATCGCCAGCAAGTCGACGCTTTTTATCGCGCAGCGCTGGAAACGGGCGGCAAAGACAATGGTGCGCCGGGTCTGCGTCCGCATTACCACGCGAACTACTATGCCGCTTTTGTCATTGGTCCGGACGGGCACAACATCGAAGTGGTCTGCCATCAACCCGAGGCCTGATCCTTTCATCAAGCGGACTCGCCAGGCCAGGCTGCGTGCTGCCGATCGCAGCCTGACATAAGCCGGCTGTAGGCTCTTACAATTCGATCACAGTCCCGGCGTCGTCAAAGTAATAAATGTTTTCGTGCTTGAAGCCCCAGGGCCCGCCGCGCTCGCCTATATGAGGTTCGAAGGTGAAACATCCTGCCTCTCCCAGACGGCGACGATTCCCAGCTTCGATATACAACCGGTCGTCTCTGTGCCGGCAAATGCTGTGGCCCACGTTACCGAGAAAGTCGAGGTTCTCGAATCCTTCCAGACGGATCTGCTCGTTGGCGAATTCGTACAGATCGTGAAACGAGGTATCCGGCTGGATAAACAGACGCATCCTCTGATGTAGACGGCTTTCGGTTTCGTACCCGGATCTGAACTCCGAAGAGATGGGCGCGAGGCGTGCTACGCCTTCTTCGATGTAAAACGAGCGCGCACAGTCGCCCCAGATATCCCCGCTTCGCGGACTGAGGTCGACGGTCACAAGATTTTTCAGGCCGACAGGTTCGCTGCTGGGCTCGTACACTCGCCCCGACAACGAAGCCTTGCTGCGAGAACCCAGTAAAACAAACGCGGGACAGTCGTAATACCACGTGTCCGAATAGCCGCGTTCGGCGAGCATCGCAGTCGCTGTCGATGCGATCGAAGACTCTGTGGACTCGGGGGTTATGTATTCAACCAGCCGTTGCAATACCTCTTTGGCCGCGGCTTGAACCGGTTTATTCAATGGGATCGGCAAGACAGGCTCCGTGGTTGCAATCTGGGCGGACGGGATGGATTGACGTCGGGCGGATCGGGGGTGTCGAATCGACGATAGTCCAAACACTGTGGAACGAAAGATTTTGCAAGACGAGGGCGCATAGAAATGCAATGCACCGTATCGTACTCTTGGTCGCACGGGGTTTCGTGTCGTTGCATGCGAGCGTGGAAGCGCCGTTTCCACACAGTGTCTTCGTCGAAACGCGTTCCTGGCACTGCGGCGCCGGGCTATTCCCGAGTTGAGAGACGCTTGACCCGGTTACAACACATTACGGAGAATTGATCATGAAGAATGCGCTTATTGCTTCGCTGCTGATGTTGGCCGGTTCAATGGCATATGCTCAATCGCAAAACAATGGAGACGGCGGAGGCGGTCAGTTTCATGGCAACCCGGCAATCGCCGCGGCTTGCGACGGGAAGCCGGTGGGTACAAAAGTTTCGGTGACGCTTAGGGATGGACAGCCTCACGAAATAGAATGTGGAATGCATCATCGCCCCCAACCGCAAGATGGCGGAAATTCCGGAGCAGCTAACCCAGCGCAGTAAGGGCAGGTCCGACTACGCTGTCGCCACAAAAGAGTACAGACAAGAGATAAGACGCCGTATGAAAAAGCCCGTCCGCGTAGGTGAAACGATGAAAACGAAGCTGGGGGCCGCCATTGCAGCGGTATTGATCGCAGGCGTGCTCACCGGTTGCGCCGATGTGCCTGACAAAAACACGCCGGAGGCCGGGACCTACGGCACCTACCCTAAGGACTACAAGGCTCTGATCGATGCTTATCAGCAGACGACGTTCAAGGAACCTTCGAGCGCCGTGGTGCAATATCTGAATGAACCGTCGACAGGATGGACGCGAACTGCACCTGGAGCGCCTGCCGTGTTCGGTTATCGCGTGTGCCTGATAGTCAATACGAAAAACAGTTACAGCGGCGATGTCGGCAACCTGCTCACCGAGGTTTTCATCCGCAATGAAAAGGTGATGAGTTACCGCGTCGCCGATCATTCGAGCAGTGCATACGACGCCGTCGTGCAGAGTGCGTGCGACTCGGCCAGCCCCAAATGAAGCGCGTGCACGCCATAAGGTACTCACTACCCGTGCTATTGATCGCCTGCGACTGCCGTTCCGTTCGGGCGGATCAGCGAGTCGCCTTGAAAGACATGATACGGCGACTCTTCGAGATCCATGTGATCGGGGACAGGTAATCCGTAGCCGCGTCCCTCGGCCGATAGTCTGGGAACCGTTTCCCGACGGCGCGCGGCCCATCTCGGGACTCCGTGACGACCAAAATGGCGCGATACCAGAAAGGTGCTCAACACGGCCATGAAGCTAGACCCGTGCCGAGATACTGCTCAGTCACCGCCGCCATGCACATCTGAAAAAATAAATGCAGACCATTGTCGAATTCGGTGGGCGCCATTCGTCAACCTGATGAGTTGCTAAACATGCTCATAGAAAGGATGGAAACCAAATGAAATTTCTTCTGACGTCCGGCGGCATCACCAACGCGAGCATTCACGCCGCACTGGTGGATCTGTTGGGCAAGCCTATCGCCGAGTGCAGCGCGCTCTTCATTCCTACTGCCATGTATGCCTATCCGCGCCATGCTGCCATGGCGTGGCAGGCGTTCGCTGGAAAAGCGCGAAGTCCATTGTGCGAACTGGGCTGGAAGTCGCTGGGCGTTCTGGAACTCACCGCACTGCCGAGCCTCTCTAAAAAAGATTGGATCCCCCTGGTGGAAGAGACGGATGCCCTGTTGGTGTGGGGCGGTGATCCTGTCTATCTCGCTGACTGGATGCGTCGTTCCGGCCTCGTCGAGCTATTGCCTTCACTGCGAGATGAACTGGTTTACGTGGGCGTTAGCGCCGGTAGCATGGCGGTGTCTTCGACATTTTCGGAAAACTACGCCCAGCCGCCCAGTGGTAATCGCGATGCGCTGATGTCTGAGAACTTTTCGTTCGCAACTGCAGAGGGCGAGGTTGCAAGCCTGCTCGTCACCGCTCACGGAGCAGGTTGGGTCGACTTTGCATTGATCCCGCATTTCGACAATCCGGCTCATCCGGATGCCTCCTTGGAGAATGCTGAAAAATGGGCCGCCAGGATACCGCTGCCGGTCTATGCCATTGATGATCAGACCGCCATCGCGGTGAGCGATGGTGCAGTCCAGGTCGTTTCCGAAGGTCAGTGGAAATTGTTTTTGCCCGTTGCGTAGGGTGGCCGTGCGTGGCGAAAAAAGCGCAAATGGTGCCTTTGTTTCAAAGGAGACTCCCTGGTTTAACTAGACGCGGTGAACCGGCCGGCGCTGCCTCAATTTGCTCACTGATGAAGGCGAGCAGGAGCTCGCTGAGCCGAACCGGCTGCTCCTGTTGGATCCAGTGACCGGCGCCGTCTATCAGCTCGATGCCACCCATTCTCGTCGCCGCTTTCATCCTCATAAGATCGAGCGCGCCCGGCGCCGAATAGGTGCCCCAATCGCTCTTTCCGCCAATGAAGAGCGAAGGGACATCGATCGTCTTGCCCGAAAACAGGCGCAACTCGGCGTTCAGGTCAGGATCGGAAAAGACGCGATAAGCCTGCAGGGCGCCCTGAAACCCAGTGCGGCCATACTCCTCCGTGTACACTCCAAGTTCCAGCTCGGTGAGCCATTTGCAGGCCAGGACCTCGGCGGCCGAAGGTTGGAATGGAGCAACGGTCTCGGGCATCGTCCTGCCGAGATCCATGACGTAATAGGTGGGCATTTGTGCAAGTTCTGCGGCGGTTAGCGCGTTCAACGGATGCGGCTTGTTCCCCGGCCAGTCGGCGCTCTTGACGTAGAAAAATGCACGAAGAAACGCGTGTAAGCCTTGAGGGGGCTGCCACATGTCCTGGTTCGCCTTCCGCGTGCTCAGGTATTGCTGGTAATACTCTCTCGGCGGGTTGAGCGCCGCCAGCGCGGCCGCCAGGTTTTGAGTGCCAGTGTTCGGTTGAACCGACGATCCCTCGCTTTCCGCAATGTTAAAGGGAAGCGTCGGCGGACCGGGGAACGGGGCGCTCATCAGCACCACCGAGGGAAAGACGTCAGGTCGGGCCAGCGCACAATAGGCCGCCACGGGCGAGCCGAGGTCGTGCCCGACAAGCATTGCCGTACGCCGATACCCCAACGCCAAAACCAATCCGAGGGCGTCGCGCGTCATATTCAAGAGGCTGAAGGGCGCTAGCTGGGCGTCATAGTCGTTCACCCAACCGGTGGTACGGCCAAAACCCCGCTGGTCGGGCGCCACGACATGGTAGCCGGCGTCAGCCAGAAGCGGGATCAGGTGTCGCCAGCCGTAAGCCAAATCGGGAAAGCCATGCAGAAGCAACGCGAGCGGCCGGCCGGGGTGTTCGTAACCGGCCTCGAGAATATGGACATCAAGGCCGTTGACCCCACGGATCATGCGCGAGCGGACCCCCTTGGGAAGCGTTCCCTCGCCATATGTTGATGTGGTCAAATCAATTCCTCCTATGGGGTTTGCGTGGACGGGTCGAATTAAAGCCGCAACGAGGCTGACCGCGCCCATTGCTAAGACGGCTCGTCGGGACGCCGATGGCTTGAAGCTAAGTGGATGACTCATGGCGGAACGTACCGTCCGCTTGCAAGCGCTGTCTTCAGCTTCAGCGAAAACCCACGCGGCAAACAATTCGCAAGGCGGCCGGGCAATCGAGGACGATCAGCCCCGACACGAAGGCGCTCTGCGTACGGTGAGCGAGCAAACCCGCACGTTTCGTCTTCATTGACTCCTGCCGCAATCTGGGCAGGCCGCGCATCGCTGAACGAACCTTCCTGGCTGGCGATTGGGTCGGGGCGCATCACCGGACTCCTAATATGGTGATCACCATAGTATGTCAATCACCATAGAATCATCAAGCGAAACGTGCTATGTTCCCGGCATGCCACGTAAGACTGACGCCCGCGCTCGCGCGATTGCCACGGCCGAACGACTGTTCCGCATCCAGGGCTACACTGCGACGGGATTGATCCAGATCCTTGAAGAAAGCGGTGCGCCTAAAGGATCGTTCTACTTTCACTTTCCACGCGGCAAGGCACAACTCGCAGAAGAAGCAATCGATAATTAC
>Ga0116227_10000448_pt1 | contig 79933 bp, 48 predicted proteins | sample S1TSphgellanicum_FD_89693 | JGI IMG/M metagenome (GOLD analysis project Ga0116227, IMG submission 89693) | Host-associated microbial communities from peat moss isolated from Minnesota, USA - S1T2_Fb - Sphagnum magellanicum MG | ecosystem: Host-associated > Plants > Peat moss > Unclassified...
GATTGGGCATGGCGGCTGGCATTGATGGAGCTCGACTCATGAAGGCGGCGTAGCTGAGGATGGAGCGGGAAAAATGGAACGGCGTTGGATGACTGGAGGAAGCTTCTGGAGGAAGCCAACGGGCAACTGAAGAAGGGAGATTGGGTGTCTGATGGAGAACAGAAGAAAGAAGAGAGTGTGGTAGCTTAGTAGCGAGAGTCTTGGCCACGAGAGTGATCTTCCGCTGCGTCTGATGGATGGTCTAGCTCGTCGCTGCAGGAGGACATAGAGAGAGAAGGAGAGAAGAAGAATTAGAGGGACAATCAGTGCTTCCTGTTTTTGTAAGAACTTGTGCTCGAGGGCCGTGTTTGCGCTCTCGGACTGTACATACTATCCATGAATGATAATCCAAGCATTTTCCTCAGAAACATCTGTGTACAGTGTGTGACCATAGCCGTGCGTCGTGTTGAGTGATTCATTGCCAGGTCTGTCAGTCTTGAAGTTGCAAGTGGGTCAATGAGCGATGGCAGGAAGGTAGTCCGAGTCAGGATAGGCTACGTGCCTGTGCAATTGCGGTGGATTGTTAGATCACAAGAGCTAGGGTCTGTGGGAACTTGCGTCATTGCTGTGGGTTTTCTGGATCCTCCTTTTTTGGTTACAGGTTAACTTTATGTGATGTGCATTTTTTATGTACATTATGGTGTTTTGAAATATATTAAGATATATTGATAGACTATGTTATATTTAAAGCATGTCAAGTATAAATTATGTGTATATTAAGAGTTGGCTAGGTGGGCTAAAAAAATAGTTAAATAAATAGGTAGATGGATAGGTAGGTAAATAAGTAAATAATTGAGCTAATTTAAATTTTCAATAAAAAATCAAGTACATAAGAAAATAAGATTATTAACTATTAAGTATAAGTAATTATAATTAATAGATAATAAATACTATTAATTACAAGTTAATAATTAATTTCATAATAATAATTAAATAACTAGTAATAAATAACCAAATTTAAATTAACCAATGTGTAGCCAAGTTTAATTTAATGAATGTTTAGTCAAGTTTTAATTTAGTTAATGTTTAACCAAGTTTTAATTTAACCAATGTTTTGTCAAGTTTTGGTTTAGCTAATGTTTAGCCATGTTTTAATTTAATCAATGTTTAGCCAAGTTTTTGTTTGGCTAAATTCTAACTTAGGTTTAGGCATAAATGCCATGGGGGTTTAACCCAGGTGTGACATAGGTTACTATGATTAATAGTTTGAGTTAATTAGTAAGCAGTACATTAGTTTAATTGAGTTAATTATATATATACATATATATACAACTATGTTAATTAGGTTGGTAGGTTAGGAAGGTAAGTCAATAGGTTTGGTGGGTATGTAGGTATTTAAGTAAGTAAGTAGGTAGTTTTCTTAGGAGGATCTTATTTTAATTTGGGATTAAAAAATTTATTATGCACATCTAGTTATATAGTTTGTAACCAAGTGGTGACTATAAAATTTATCCCATAGTTTTTGTCCATTTCAATCTTGTAAATGATATAAAGAGGTACTTGAAACATTGAAAACACAAAAACAACATTAACAAAACATGTCATTTGGGATGAGCCAATAAAAAGGCTTGGCCCTAACAATTAAACATAAAATTAAACTAAAAAATCTACTTATTTACCTATTCCCTACCTATCAATGTACTTACCTATCTACCTACATAAATTGATTTTTGATTATTTTTAAAAAATGCCACATGGAATATTTTGATTATGTGAAGTGAAAAATTTTGATTGCACCAAGTGACAATATGTGAGTGAGGTATATTTTAGTTACAAAAATGGGTATTAGTTGCAAATTTCATATAAATGATCAACAAATGAGACTATGTATGTTATGTGTATACATCACCCATGTGAAATGTGTTAACATCATAATGAGTCATCATTTGCAACTAGATGTCGGACGTGACTTAATTTATGCAACTAATTAATTTTTACTTACATGTGTTGATTGCAATTTATTTATAGTCACAAATTTCAATTACAAAATGACACTTTTTTCCTAATGCATTAATCCAAATCCAAATCTAGATTTCATGGATATTTCTCAAGTGTACTTATCTTCTTTCAAAAAATGAAAGATTATGGAAACTTTAAGCAAAGGATGACTACCTTCTAATGCTAAAAAAATTGAATTCATGTCCATAATACACCATATAGAGTTCCCTAAGTTGTGAAATTACAAATGTGGGCTTCGAGTTGGTCCTTATAACCTTTTTCAATTTGTTCCAACAACCCCCTTCTATGATCTTACAAAGTAGCATTTTAGTCCAAGGGGGAATTGAACCCCATCCATGATAACCTCTTTTTGTTTTAAATTTCTTATCTAAGAATAAACGTCACATTAGTCAAATACACATTAGACACAAAAAAGATTCCCATCAATCATCCACTTCTAGAGATGCAATAACGTCGTGAATGCCTTGAAGAATGTCATTTGTTAGTCCATACACAACATCATTTCCACTATATTGGTGACTCCTAGGTGGCATCAAAAACTTCACTACATGAACCAAATGTGAATAAACATAAACAACATGGGAATCTTTTAACATAAGAGGAATCAACATTTCCCCATTTTTTATAATAAAAACATGTTATGACATCGTCACCTTCATTAAAAAAATTCCCCATTTATTTGTAAAAGACTTTCTACCTCGAAGTGTTTTGGTACACAAAATTACATAGAAAGACACGCCTTCTACATTGCCATCCTCATCATTAATAGTCAGGTTGTCACCAATTTCTAAGATGTCAGTGAATTCATCGCCTACATATATCGATACAACCCTTTATTAATGAATTAAAAAATAATTACAATGTTGAAATTGAAATTTATAGTGGAACAAATTGAATGGATCTTCATTGTGCCTTTGATGGGATCGCAAATATACAAAGTAGACACCTTATCCACATCTTTAGCCTAAACAAATGCCAAAAAATTCTAGTTAGTGGCTTTCATAAACTAGAATATGATGACTCATGTTTACTTAATGTATGGTCATGCACACATGCAACCACTTTACTAGCATTTTGTAATTCCATTCCATGAGGATTGAATTATTTTCTCCAAAGAAACCTTTTGATCGTTGTTAAGGGTTTTTTATATTCTTCTTAAATTAAGGATTTCTTCTTTTCCAAGTTTTTTAATTCTAGTTTTAAATAATGTTGAAACAAGTTGCTTCAAATCAGTAGATTGTGAAAGTCAAATATAGATATTCCTCATAAATGCAAAAGAAAAATTGAAATCAATCTTTCATAACAAGTTGAAAATAAAATATCAAAGTCCCAAGTAAACTTGTTTATAAATAAAAAATAAAAGAAAAAAAGTGATCTCTAAATATTAAAGAAGAAAGAAGTTCCAAAAGTTCAAAAGTTAACAAGAAGTTTCAAAAAAACATTCTTCACTATCTTCCAATCCTTCTATTTATACCAAACATAACATTGTTTCAAATTAAACAATCACTTGCTGGTATAATAGAAAATTTTTAAACTTAAACTATAACAAGTACTGGCCACATGTTTAAAACAACTTTTATTGTCAACAACCGATTATTGTAACAAACCGGTTACCAGTTTACTTAACCCACTAATTACCTTAACACCTATTATTAGTTATTTCAATAGATTGGTTCACTTAAGGTCCTATTATCCAATAATAACTTAACTAAGTTTCAAAATCATATTGCTTCATTGGTTACCAGTTGGTAACAACCAATTATTATGTACATACTGAAAACTAGGTTAACATTACCCCCATTTTGAAAACTAGATTTCATCTTCAAAATTAGTCACCTAGAACTACATGTTTTACCCTTGCAGCCAAATCATCAACAAGTATTTCACTTGTGGTATTAATAGGTTCAGCTAAAGGAACATATTCTGATTCTAGTCTCTTAACAATAGGTGTGTCCTTCAATATTGTGTCTAGAGTTCTAAAAACCTCAGAGGTATGTGTGATACTATCAATCAAGGTAACCTTTACACCCACCCCAATCTTTGGTATAATTAATGGAACAAGTTTGGGAGTGACAGGTTTTTCCAATCCTTCTACCCGAATATTAACAACTACAATAAGTACTTCCGCACATTCTATGGGCAAAGATAAAGTGCAAGACACAATGGCAAGTTTTGCTCCTCCTTTGATTAGCTCTGGTTCCTTAGTGGTACTAACAACAAGTTCACTCTGAGAATTTGTAGTTACAATTATTGTTTGCACAAATGAAAACTTTTGGGAAACAATAACAGGTACCTCAACCAATTTGCTAGTAAGTTAATCATATGTATGACCCTCAAATTGTGATTGGTATGCAACTAGTTCATTCAAATAAACTTTTTCATTTGAATGAACCATCTTTAAACTATCCTAGATCTGTTCTTTCATAATCTCTTATACGATTTGCCACCATTCCTTCCATTTTAGGTTTTTATATGCCAATGTCTAGTTCTATACCTTAAGTAAAGCATTGTCCAAAAGCAATTCCTTAAGCTCCTTCAACTAGTTATCCATGTAAGTGGTTTGAAAAACTTTACCTAGCGCTTGACAAAGTGTCTCCAATTCACCTTTCAATTCTTAAATCTATACCTAAAGCTCATGGGTATGATTCTCCATGTTAATGTTGACTTTTATCAACTTTTCCCATTGTTGTAAACAATAGTTTTCCAACTCTAAAAGATTCTTCTCCCATTATACACTGATAATTTCCATCTTGCCATCATCTCTTATTAATCGGTCAAGATCAATCTATAAAGCCTTTAGGTCGTTATATGTTTTAAAATGAGCCTGATTTAGCTCATTGTACTCTTGCTACAAAGCTTCAACCTTCTTGATTGCCTTTTCAACTTCAACACCTTTGGCAACCAAGTGCTTAATCTCTATTTGTAGTTTAAGAGCTAGGTTTTCACATTAGCCAAATCCTTGTCTCTATTCTACAATGCTTGTTTATGGCTAACCAATTCTAAGCAACAAGCTTGTAGTTGGTTGTTGGTGTCCTCTAACAAGCTCTCAATAAAATTATATCTAATCCTCAAATTGGCTAGGTTATCTACTGTTTGAGGCCAAGTTTGGGCAATTAAAGTTGCTTGCTCAAAGAAAAGTGTAACCTATTTCAGGCTTTCATGCTGAGCAGAAACTATTGATGTCTCAATAAAAATATAAACAGGTATAAGTTGAATTAGTTCAACAGGTTTGGGTTGAACTAATTGAACTAGTTTTATATTTGTTGGTAACAAGTTGTTAACTTGTTTTGTAGGAACAAATTTTTTTCAAATAGGTAAAGACTCTTGATTTGATACTTGTTCAAAATTAGGTTTAGTTTTATCTTCCATGAACTAGTCACTTTTCATCCTTATCAATTTGTCATTATGCCACGTAGTAACATCAGCTTCCATGTCCTCATCTCCTCCCTCCATAATCATGATTTGCTGATAGGTGCAAGGTTTCTTCTTTGGTGGTGAACTAGTTGGTTTTAAACTTAACCCATCCCTGGATGTTAATAGTTCAATTTGTATCTTTAACTACTATGATTGTTGAATTGGTCATGGTGATCTATTAGTTGAGTGCATCGATCAACGTTCATTAATGAATTGCTCCTTAATGACAACCTCATGAAAGGGTTCTTTAGATTGCTCCTCAACAACCTTCTTCTTCTCTCTTTCTTCAACCGATTGTGGTTTTGGGGAGTCAACTAGTGTATCTTCCTTTGACAATGGAAACCAATGTTGTAAACAAACTTCTATAATTGGTCCAAAATAACAAGTTGATGCCTTCTTATTAGGTGTTATTAACCTTGCTACAATTTGTTTATGGTGTTCTATCCACCGGGCCAATTTTATTGACATTTGCATCAACATGATGGAGCACCATTTATTCTCCTTCCCTTTGTTTACCAAATTAAAAGTGATGGCAATGCGATTATTAAAATAAGCTAACCTTTCCCATTGGTAAATGATTTGTAGAATTGTTACAAACTTGGCATGGTACTCCTTCATCTGAATTATGATCCACTATTCTTTGTTGACAAATGCATTTAGTCTAGTTATGTTCTTGAGAACAACTTGGGCCTCTTTGACCAATGCATTCACTTCATCCATCGCTCCTTCAACACTAACGCCAAATTGCTAAACGATCAACATTTGGTCAATGGTGATCTTCTCACCACAAACAATTGCTTTAATGTGTCCATCCATAATGGACTCCATGTGTGCAAGAATTCCTCCAACAAGTTTGGCCGTGGGACTATCTAGTGAACAACGAACAAGCCACCCAAATTGGCTCGCTTTGCCCACTATCATTCTTTGGATCCCATCTAGATCCATTGTAGCATTTTCTAGATTTTTTTTACTTCAATAGGTGTTCACTTTCGAATCACTTTGGCAAGTGAACCACCCTCCTCCACTTGTTCCTTTCCTTTGCGCCTCATCATGAACTTGGACTATGCATTGGTAGGTACAACAATAGGTATGTCAAGGGAATCAAGTTCCACGTTAAAGAATCCTCCTTCAACCAGTGCTGACAAAAACTCTGCCAGTTGCTCAACTTCAACAAGTTATTCGACTTCTTCTACTTTTGTAGTCTTCTTTTCAACCAAATTTTCCTCCTCAAAATCATTAATTATAACAAATGCAGGTGTAAGAGATGAACAATGTCTTTGAAGACCTTGCAATGTCTCCTCAAGTCCTCCCATAATAGTAGCACATTTCAATGCCTCAAAAATTTCTTGTTCTATGTCTAATTCTTCTCTAGAGCTTCCACTACTTTTTCAAAATACAGGAGGTGGCCTTAATGCAAGCGGTTCAATGTAAATCACCACGGTTGCTCTAAAAGCTTCCTTTTTGACTCTTTGCAATCCTCTTTCTTCTCCTTCTTTCTCTTCTTTTTGTCTTTTTAATTTTGCCTCCCTTTTGCTTACTCTCATTTTCAACTGATCCAAGGCATTCATTTTTTAATCTTAATGTAGGAAAAGGTATAAGAGATTCCAAAATGAAAAAATGAAAAGACATGTTAAGAAGTACGCCGATTATTTTTACTATAGCCACAAAGTGAAAAGTGGCAACACTTGGAAAACGATGTGACTTTTTAAAGCATATTTTTCTTAAGAAACTAACACCTGTAATTAGGTTAACAAAAACATCATTACTTTGCATTGAATTAGGGCTAATTAGTATTTTCCCAACTAGTTGCTTCTTCAACAAGTCATTAGCATCCGTTTCAACTAGTTTTTGATTAGGGTAAAAACATGGTTAGGTGGCTCACGTTTGACATTTTGAAGAGTCCACATTTTACACTAGTTACAATTCTTACATTTAAAATAATTATCAAACTATAAATCCTATAATTATCCCCTATGGTTTTGGTCACAAATATTAATAGACCACCCTATAAATATCCCTAAACATGTGATTAGTCCAAAAATTTAGAGAAACATTTAAAGAGTTCAATGTGAAATGGAATACCAACTGTAAAAAATGACAAAAATCATGACAAGTTAAATTTAAAATATGAAATATATATATATTGGAAAATTTTCAATGCATCTTACAATTAAATTATTCATTTTATGGTGGCCTATTTTTTAATTTTAATTTTAATTTTAATTTTACTATGACATAATTTTTGAATCCACATTTTTCATTTTCTATGTGTGATAAACATAATGTCATCACTTCAAAAGTCCACAATGAGTCCATTTGTTTCTTAAAATTCATCCATAATTTTTAATAAGATTCTCTCTAAAGTCTATTATAACATGGATAATGAAAATTTGAACGTTTGATGTGATTTTACATTTTAAGTTCATCTATAATCTAGGAAAATTATAATTGTGATAGTCCAAACAATCTGTGCCTAATTGTGTTTTCACCCTTTAAATATAGTTTGTTTTTCTCTCAGTCCAGTTATTTATTGTTAAACCTTTAGTGTTAAATTGAATTGGTTCCTCAGTGAATAGGTCACCATAATGGTTTGTTTCAATTGGTTCCTTAGAAAGCAGGTTATTAAAATGGGTTACCTCAACTAGTTACTTAAAGAACAAGTTATCAGAATGGGTAGTCTCCATTGGTAAAAAATCATTAGGTTTAACTAGAACATGTTAAAATCTATGATCCTCTACAAACCTATAGTTTTAGCTTGTTAATGTTAACCAATACTAGATTAGGATCAAATTTGTTAATAGTCACTAATAGTATGGTATTGTTCAATAAATAATATTGGATTTTATATGGTCCAAACCATCATATCTGAATTTTAGGGTTATGTGCTTTGATAGCCCCTAAAAAGCATAGAACAAAAATTCCAAACTAGTATTTTGTCTCAATGTACCAGTTCTAAGACCATAATGAGCGACTCCACTGGTTAGAACCTACCAAGTCTTGTGCTACTAATTGGTTTTCTTGGAGTTTTTCTAGTTCTAACAAACGAATATTTAGAACTCCAACATGTGTTGGATCATAATTTTGTCCCGATTTGGATGGTAACAAGTACTTCATAGGTAACAATGGGTGCAATCTGTAAACAAGTTGAAATGGAATATGACCAATTGCAACCTTAAAAACAATTTTATAGGAAAATATAATTGTGGACAAGTGCTCATCCTAGTCATTCTGATTCTCATTCATTAGTTTTGTGAGTAATGTACCAAAAGCTTTGTTAGTAGACTCAACTTGTCCATTCCCTTGTGGATAATAGACAATAAAGCTAGTATGTCTTAGGATAAAATGATCGATTAAATAGTAAATAACATCATTAATGAAATGTGTACCTTGATCAAGAACAATAGTCAATGGGCAACCAAACTAGGTAAGAATGTAATCATATAAGAACTTTGCAGTAACAATGGTTGTGCTGGTGTGCAAAGCTCTCACTTCCACCCCCTTGGTAGCATAATCAGTGGCAACTAGAATGTACCAATTGCTATGGTAACGATTCATTGGTTTAATGGGTCCAATGAAATTTAGTCCCCATTTTTGCAAAGGTTCTTTAAGTAGAGTAGTGATCAACTTCGTCATATTTTGTGCTAACAAATTACGTGTTCATTGGCACAAGTCACAAATTTGACATAAATCATGAACATTTTTATTCATGGTTGGTCACCAGTAACCGACATCAAGAATCTTCCTCATAGTAATGTCTGAGGGAAAATGTCCTCCTCCGACCCCACTATGTAACTCTTGTAGTGTAATTGGCACATGTTATGGTTGCAAGACATGATGGAACTTGTTATCTTGTCCAAATTTGTAAAGTACTCCATCTTGTAGCACAAATGGTTCAGTTCTATGAACCAAATATTGTCTCTATGAAGTAATAAATCTATTTGGCATTATCTTTTCTAACAGGTAATCATACACACTCTATAACCACTCTAACTATAATGTGAATAGGTGAACATCAGTGGTATGATCAGGTACACCAATTGGTTCTACTTGGTTGGGTAGTCTACTTAATGGGGCAAAAGCATCCTTGGGTCATGTCACACCTTGAATTTTTTGGACCCATCAAACTTTGAAAAATCATAGGAAACATTTTTTAAAAAAAATTTCATATTTTTTTAATGAATACATTTATTAGGTTCCATAGATTTTGAAATTGCAATAATATCAAGAATATTGTGTATTTTTATTTTCCTAATCATTGCATTTAGAAAAAGTTTCACAAATGTAATGATGGCCACCTTTCTTTGAACTTTTTGGTTAGGAACACAAATTTCAAACATGATTTGAAATTTTTCTTGTTAATTGTTTACCTAAGGTAATTTGGAAATTGTTCTATTTTTAGGTTTTTATTAGGCAATTAATTGAGTAAGTATAATTGTTTTTCAAAGTTAAAATTATCAATTTCTTAAGGGGTCATTTTAATTAGGATTTTTTTTTAAACAATTTTCAATTTTCTAATTCCAAAATAAATTTCAAGCCATATATTAGTGCATGCAATTGATAAACATGAGAAAAAAATAATATACAGTTGTGAAAACATTTAAAATAAAAGCCCCAAAAAAATAATTTGTGCGTTTTTGGTTCCTTAACCATTCCTTGAGATGGTTCCTAGTAGTCCACCCAAGGATGATTTCGCCCTATGCATTTGCCATCAAATGGGATCTACCAAGTTTATAGACAATTTTGAAATCATACTCCAAAAATAAAAATAACCACCTAGCTATTCTACTAAAAACTTATGGCTTGTTAACTAAGTACACAAAAGCCACATGGTCAACATAAAATACAAACCGGTTACCTAGTAAGTAATGTCTGCATTTGTGTAAAACATAGACCATAGCTAAGGCTTCCCTTTCAGTAGTAGTATAATTCCTCTTAATTGAGTTTAGTAATCTAGAAGCATACATAACTAGTTGATCAAACTTACCAAATGGGTTTTGGGCTCGTATGGTTCATATTGCTAAGTGATATGCATCTATGTGAACATGAAACTCAAGCTCCCAATCTAGACTAATCAATATAGGGGCTTGTACATATCGGTTTTTAATCTCCTCCCAAGCAATTTGGCATTATGTAGTCCACTGAAAAACTTCAAACTTCTTGAGTAGTTTAGTAATTGGTGACATAATAAAGGTAAAGTTTTTTATAAAACACCTATAAAACATGCCATCCCATTGAAAACTTAGATATGTTGGGGGGTAGTAGGTATTGGCATGTTTACTAAGGCTTCAACCTTTTTGGGATCCATAATTTTCCCCTCTTTGGATACTATGAAACCTAGGATGGTTCTTGAAAATACCATGAATGCACATTTTTATGGGTTTAAGCTAATACCAAATTCTCTACACTTAAGGAAACATTTCTCAAGTTTTTCAACATTTGTTGATAGATCACTAAAAATTGTAAAGGGGTGAAAGCACACTACAATGTAGACAATTTTAGGGGAAATTAGGACTGCATATAGTATAAAAAGTAATAACATGTAAGATTTCACTCACTTTGAATTTTTTAGAGATCAAATGTAGTTAATTTGAGCTTCAAACACAAATAAGTTATTAAACCAATCAATATGTAATTGATTGGTAGTTGTATCATTGTTTGAAAATACACCAATAATTTTATAACCATTCTTTAAAATCCCTATTTCATAGTATATTACCATTTTTATTAATTTTGAAAATCCATTCTTTTTATCTAAAATGGTAAAAAAAACACTTAACCCATCTACATCTTCAATGGAAGAACATTTTACAACTTTAAAAGATATAAATGATTATAACATCATAATTTACTGACAAATGTTTTTTAAACATCTGATATGAACTTCACAACTTGAAAAGAAATTGAGAATTTTAGAAAAGAAGATTTTTTTTCATGGTTGTATTTTTACATGTGCAAAATTTTATGGATAAACTACCAATATATCAAGTCCTTTGTTGTCATTTTGTATAATTGCAGCATTGTGATAGGCTATTGTAAAGTGAAAATGTACTCCAATTACTAATTAATTTGTTGATATTTGCTCCAATTTCATGATACAATGATATATTGGGATGTAAACCACCATTAATTGAAAAAAAAATTCACAAATTTTTTTCCAAACATCCACCATGATATATCAAAGTTCGATAAGTATTAAAAATTGTCAAATTGTGATAGTTTTTTGTCTACACTGTAATGTGCTTTCACCCAAAGTCATCAAGAAATATTTTCATGAATACATTAATGTACTCTCGAAATGCTTTGGTTATTACCCTCCGATAAGTGGGTGGTCCATTTTTTACACCAAATGGCATCACAACCCACACAAAAGCCCCCCATTTAGTAATAAAAGCGATTTTGTGTTAATCTTTTGCTACAATTGAAATATGATGATATCTTGAAAATTCGTCCAAAAGGTATAAACTTCATGCCCGATGATTATGTTAATAACCTTATCTATGAAAAACAATGGGTAACACTAATAGAAAACCCCCCCTAAATTGCAACTATGTTTTCAACTACATCTTGATTGTAAAACATAGTTGAAAGTGACAAAAATAGTTGCAAAATAGTTTTTGCAACTACAAAATATTTTTCTCAACTACAAACCAAAAAAATTAACAAGTACAAGTCGACAATGACATTCTAATTGAAAGTGTTTGCCATATGTCAACACCAATTCCGAAAATGAAATGGGAGACTTTGCAAAAACATAAGTAGCATACGCTAATATGAAAAGAACGTATTTCTAATGCTTGAAATTGCCCATCTAATTTTTAGTTGCCCATCTACGACTTTTTGTAACTTTTCATATTAGTGTATGCTACAACTAAATTGCAACAAAAAATAACACAATCTAAAAAGTAGGTTTCAACTAAAGTTTTAGCAAAACAAAAAGCATAGTAGGTATTTGCCCAAACAAAACCAACAAAGTATGCTACAGTGTTGATGTATCTCCATCAACCTAGTTTGTTACAATAATTGCAACAACACCAATCTCATAAGATGAGGGAGATAATGGCCATACACAAACCATTACAAAAACGCAATAGTAGGTGCAACTATAGCAAACTCTACATACTAAGGACATTGATGTAATGGAGCAATAACAGTCTACAAAACCAGGGGTTGCAACTATAGAATAGGTAACTACAAAAGTAGATAGGAATATGGGGTAGTTTATTTTACAAATTTAAGGTCCTTTTAGTATAATTATCCATAGTAGGATTTCAGGGACGAAATCTAAAGTATAAGGGGAATAATGTTAAGGGTAAGACCATGTTATAGTAATTAGGGAAATAGGAGTGTATGAGGATAAGGAAAAAATATTGTGATGTCTATTTTGGACAGGTTGCACAAAACATGTTTAGAAGAAACAAGGTAGGTGAGATTAAAATTGTCAAGGTGGAATTCAAATTAGTTTAAGGCAGGAGAATTAAAGATTAAGGAGGCTTAAAAGATATTTTGTGAGAGTTTTTTTTTTTACTATTTTTGTTTTTGTTTTGGAGCACATAGTAAAGAAAGAGCAAAGTAGTAGTTTTTAAAATAGAATAGTTTTGATGATGTACACAAATATTGTTGAACTATGATATTTTATCTTTTTTTTTTATACTTTTCCATGATCTATTGTTTCTTTCCTTTTATATTAGTAAGAGAAGTAAAACTTGGTGATAGCACACTAGGATGGACCAAAAACAACAATTGAAAGTTCATTTTTGGATTCCAAATCTAATGTATTTTCACATAAAAACATTTAAATCATGTTGAAGTTTTTAAAAAATTCCATATCCAAATTCATGTGCTTCTAGTTTAAACCTTTTTAAAACATCTCTGTAAAATGTCTCTTGGAAAAATCAATTTGGATATCTAAATGGACTTTGTGGGTTTTAAAGTCTTCATTCTGACTTTTTTTTTAAATGGAAAAAAAAATTCTACTTGATTTTTTCATCTCAAGTGTTATGGGCCTGCAATGTAGGGCCCCCAAAAATTTTGAACATGTCCTCCAAATCCACTAGAAGAAAAAACTCCACATAACCATTAAAAAAATAAATTATGACATTAGATGTGGCCAACATTCTAAAGTTCATTTTTCACTAAGTATTAAACTTTTTGGAGTATTTTTTTCATAATTAGGAGGACTAAAGTAGATGTTTCAAATTTTCAACTTATAATTTTAGAATTTCTTAAATGCATTTGAATATAAAAGCCAAGACTTGACAAAACTAGAAAAATTACCTATGTGACTTCCATAAAAGTATACTGTAGTGTGCTTTTACCTAACTATGATATAGTTATAAGATATTCATAATTATGTAGATACTTGGGCTATGAGAAATGTGGTTGTTGAAACATTTTGGATTATGTATGGATTTCTAGTACAAATTTTTATTAACTAAAATTGAACATGTATAAGAACAAAAACTACAATTGAAACAATGTTAGAATATTAGGATTTGCCATTTGCAACTACAAGTTTTGGGGGTTTTGAAATGTACTTGCACCATATTGCCATTAGCTTCACATTATGAAGCACAAACTTATGTGCCATGTCTTGTAAGTTTGCAGTGAGTATTTGTGGTTGCCCTCTTCCTTCAAAGACTTCATCATACATTAAAGGATCTTCTAAATGTCATCCCACCTGCCCTTTGTTGTGTTGTCATAAAGTCTTATAAATGTTTTGTGCAAAACCTATGCTTCCTCCAATGAACAACCTTCAACCATACTACCTTTCGGTCGAGCCTTGTTCTAAACATAGCCCTTTAGTGTTTTGAAATAACATTCAATAGGATACACCTAGCAAGTGTGGACTAGACCTTAGAGATCTAGTTCATCTACTAAATGAATCAATAGATAATTCATGATGTCAAAGAATGAGGGAGGGATTTAATTCTCTAATAACATTAGCATGATTGCCAACTCATTCTTTAATTCTTCCATTGCGGTAGGGTCCACAATTTTGGCACATTACTTCTTAAAGACATGGCATAACTGAATTATGGCCATTTGACCCCTTGGCCATTAAGTCTTGCATGCATATTAATAGAATATGTTGCATCATCACATGATAATCATGTGATTTTAGGCCTTTCAATTCTCCATCAAGCTATGCATTCTCCATTTCAAATATTACACATAGCTTGTAGGTGTTTTCAACCTTAGAATGATTTGCAAAAAAAGTTTTTTCTCTTTATCCAACAATGCATATGATGCTACAAGTTTAATGAATCCACCTATAACAACCTCTAGCCATAGATGAAAACATATGCCGCATTCTTTTAAGTCTTCTCGAACTACCACACTATTTTCAAGTTGCCAAAAATATTGTTGAAAATATTCGCATAGATGTTCACATGGTAGGGTGGACCAATTTTGGCATCATGAGGGTATTTTTTTTTGTAGTGGGTGTGATTGCAAGTGTTATATCTTATTACATATGTTGGGTTTGGTTAATAGGGACTCATTTTCAAATAATAAACTTTAATATTTACATGATGCAATTTTTTAAAATGCAAAAAATATAAAATCCCAAGAGTTGTGGACTTTTGAAATTGAGAAACTAGGGTGTAATGCCCTCTACAATTAGGCTAATGGACTTTAATTTGGTTCAATGATGGATTTAGAACTTGTTCAAGGAATTGGTTTTAAGGTGGAAATGTATTAATAAAAATAATGCAAAAGAGTTTTGCATCACATGAATTGGAGGTATTACATTATGGACTTTTGATTGTTGAAAAAACACACCCTATTTTTAAAAGTCAATGGCATTTAAAAACACAGGTGCTTTGAATTAAAATTTTGTAGATTTATATAAATCATTAGCCTTTACAATGCACAAATCACATATCGAAAAAAATTGCTAACAATAGAGAGATATCATTTTTTCATCATTATGTGTCAACATTGTGCACATTGTAAAGCTTGCAAAATGGACTTTGGGCTAAGTTTTTTTGTTGAGTTTTGGTCCACCCAACCATGCCAAGACCCAAGTTTTTTTCATAATACATAATATCCAATGTATTATGTATGAACAATCCTACCACAACCAATCTAGCCCATAGATCCCCTTATAAACCATGCATATTAGTGATGTATTTAAATGATATTTTTAATTAATGCTTACACATTAAAGTGAACCAAAAATGGCACATGTGGAGTCCATAGTTTTATTGTTTCATGTTTTTTATTCAAATGTTTGGTGTTTTGGGAATGTAAAATTGTCCATTTGAAAGTAGGAAACAAGTAGAATACCTAAACTTTAAACTTACAAGTTTCAAAATTGCAACACATGTTTTGATTGATCAGCGAAGGGAAAAGTTAGAAACAAAAACATGGGTTTGTCCAATTTTTATAATTGGTAGATGTTATGTAAGGTAGTAATGTTAGGTTTTCTAAAACAATACATTTCAATGTTTCCATTTCAGTAAATCATGGATTTTATAAACTATTGGTAATTTTATGCAAACTTGATAAATTAAAATATTAAACTTGTTTATAAGCCTTTATTTTAACATTACAATAGCCTCAAAATTCATAGTAGGAGGGAAAAATCAACATTTCACACATTTTTATTATGTAATAAAAGTCCATAATTTTGTTTTATGGATTGTGAGGAAAGATGTTACATTGCTTTAAAAGTCCACCTTGTAATGAAATGATGACATTTTATTTTCAAATTTTCAAATTTGATTCTATAAATGTTATAGATTAATTAGATAAATCCTTTCTAGCCAAACACATATTATACCAAACTTAGAGGGTACCCCCCCCCAATTGCCCCTATGACACCAAAAAATGAATTGTTTAATGTGCAACTATGTACATTCAACCTTAAGAATTTTTGGCAAGTCAAAGAAGTTCACATACTTACCAATATGGGAGCTCAAACATGATGTTACATCATTTAATGCCATGCTTATGCATAGGGTCAAACTTCCCTCCTACGAAATTCCTAGGGTTTGTTTTACCATGATTTTCACTATGTAATTCCTAATGTTTGTGTAGTTGACATTCAAATAGGTGCAACATGAGTTTATGTGCCACCATTGAATGCCAACTATGCTCATTGATAGGGTTGAGCTCTTAACAAGTGCTTGCATGCCCCACAATATACAATCTTCTTCAACTTCTTTGAATTGTTAGAATCTATGGATGGGCCATATGGTGGGCACCCCACATGCCCTTTGATCACTACACCTACAAACAACTTGTACATTGGAAAGTCATGTATGCTTCAGATACACATGGCCTTTAAGTTGAACCTTGACCCCAAGTGTGCATCAAATGCATCAACACCCCTAGGCACATTCACAAAGATAAGATCCATAGAAATTGTAAACAATGTTTTGTTTTTCATGTTTTTGTGTCAAAAATTATATTAATATTGAACATTTTTTTAATATGTTTTCATGATAATGTTCTTGGGTAAAATCACAGTCAAAGGAGCCACCCAAGTGAATGGACATTCCTTAAAATTACAATTTTTGTATGTTTAAAAAATCGCAAGGGAAACATAATAGTTTGGATTGTCATAATTTTTTTTGGAATATTTTTCATTGATTACAAATTTTACATGCTCAAAGCTTGACAAAAATCAAAAAAAAAAATTGCATGTTCAAAACACTCAAACCTCAAGATTAGTCAATCCATGTTTTTTTCAAACGTCCTTTCTTTTACCAAATGTGCACCATTCCTTTTGAAAATTGGAGAGGATTTTTAAATTGATGATTAGAAGGGCAAAAGGACTTGAACTCATGAAACTTATGTTTATAATCCATTTGAGCACATTTGGTTCAAAAGTGTTTTTGACCCTGAATATTATGGATGTTGAAAGTGTGGCTTTAACAAAAGTTGTTCATATATATGTGATAGAGGGCATGAATGCATAAAATACATGATATAAAATCAAGTTTTAGTCAAAATTTATTTATATCTAAAATGTAATGTTAAATGGGTATTAAATGGGGTATCCAAAATACAAAATTTTAAGTTATAAACCAATGCAAGAATGACATGTGTCATGTGCGATCTTTGGAAAAGAACTTTTACCTTGGTGCCCCTAGCTCCTTTGACTATGATTTCACCTTCTTAATATATTGCAAAAACATGTGCAATAATTTGAAATGCATTTAATGAAATTTGAATTTTCAAAAACATTGATTAATCATTATAACTACATGTGTTTTACAACGTTTTTACTCTCTAAAAAAACTTATAAATTATTTTTAAAAGACTTGAAAATAACGTAATTTTGGAGAAACTCTTAAAACACATATTCACATAAGAGTATAATGTAACATGTTTTTGAGTCAAAAGGACCTTCTTACGACTTTTTGCAACTTACAAATGGAATATTCCTAATATATATCAATAATTTTTCAAAATAAGTAATCACCAAAGTCCTTACTAAGGATGCACCATGGCTTTTTATTTTGTGAACATGTATCCCCATGCACAATATTTGGAGCTCATAAATTAGAGGTTGCAAAACCACATCTAAATTATTAGACGTGCATGATTCTTTCCCATGGATGTTCAACGATAACATGAAAAAATATCTCATTGTAACTAGCCATGGTGGTAGATTATAATTGAGCAAAACTGCAAGCCATGTAAAATGGCAAGTACTAAAGTCCTCAAAAGGATTCACCCCATCCAATGCTAACCCTAGTCTTACATTATGGGCATCAACAACAAATTCTAACCATGTTGCAGAAATGTGTTTCCAAATAACAAAATTTGTCACACTTCTTATGTTATTTTTGAAAGCTCATTTGTAGACCTTTTTGATGTGTAGTCTTGCCCAAACAAAAACTAGTGTCGCCAACAATTTTGACACTTCGATGTAGCAAGAGCTTGGAAAAGCTAACACCTAAATCACTCTTTTATAGTGATGATTCTAGTGCTAAGTCGAAGGGGTTGTTGAAATTGAAGGAGTCTATGAAACCTAACAAAACTTTCAATGAAAAAGATGTTAAAAATGAAACTATTTCTGATTCAATGTCTGAAGAATCTATTGAGGTGAAGAAGGTGACAATACGTGTTCAAGTAGTTATGATCATACTCATACAACCCTTTGTGTGTTTTTTTTTGGATTTGGTTGATTTTGCTTCAATGTGAACCTTTGTTGTAAGGTTCAAATTGAACTAAAGATAGTCCATAATGATATTGTTTATCAATTTTGCTTAGTTTTAATATTTGGTAAATCTTGAACTCACACTAATGCTTATGTGATTTTTTGCAAAGGCAAAGTGCTAACACATACGATAGTGGAAGATGAGAAAACCAACTATGGCACCAATTGAAACAACCCAAAAGCCACCACAGGTTCTAACACCTACCCCCTCTAGTTGTATGAATGGGGATTAAAATTCAATTAACAAATTGAAGTTGAATCAAGAGCCTAACAATTTTGGGACAAAATTTATACCAATTCCCATAGAGCTCTTACAATGCAACCCAATTCAAAAGAACCTATAACTATTACAACTAATGCCACATGGCTATGGAGGTTTATAACCCCTAAACCTTACTTTGTTGTTTCCATTTCTTTGAGTTTTTTTTTTTTTTTTGCAAGCATTTTGTATTTTGTTTTAAATTATAATTTGTAGTTTGATTTCAATTTCTTTTTACCTTTGCAATTTGCTTTTAGTTTGTGTTTTAAATTGTTATGATATCAAATGTGAATTGTTCTATCTTGTGTGTGTGAATGCAAGTGCACATGAATGTTGTAGATGGTGTTCAATCAAGTCTAACAACTATTATACAAACTACAATTGTTTTGCCAACTGAAACCTAGAATCTTCCTCCAACATGGCAACCTTAGGGGTGGCCAATGCAAACTAGATAGCAATGGCCTCCTAGGTGGCCCATGCCTCAAGTTGGGGGATGCCTCCATATCAACCTACACCCTAATTCACTCCTATAGTCCCTCCAAGTCAAACAACTGGTGTTCAACAACTTCCTACATGGCCAATTCAACAACTAAGAGGACCTCAGATGCAAACAACACCCCTTACATTTGAAACTTGCCACAACAACCTCTTGCATGGCTTACTCATCGAACATGACTTCCGAAGTAAACAACATGTCCAACACCTCAAGCAATGTGACGACAACATCCTACTTGGCCTTCCAATCCAAATCCACCAATAGGGTTAATGCCTCTTATGTTGCCTCAACAACCTCCAAGAAATTGGTCTATGCGACAAAATACTACTCCCCCATAATAATCCCCAAGGTGGGGAAAATCTCAAACTTCCACTCCATTTGGTTCAAGTCCATCACAAATTCATTCTATGGGCTTGACATGTGATCCACCTCCATCACACAACCCAAGACTAATTTGTGTGACCCTTGGAAGCCATGTCATGCCTATAAGCATCGAGTGAATATGAATCAAATGTGTGGTGGGTCAATTGGAGCTACTAGCATATTTGCTCGATACCATAGTGGCATGATTTCATTAGGGCCGACGAAGACTAAGGTAACAAGTGAACAACAAACCAAATGATGTGCCATGGATAAGGTAATGAAAAGGCTTAGCATTGAATTAACTCATGACAGCCAAGATTCCATATGTATTGTGCATTGCAATCCACAAGGTAAACCTTGTGGTGGTGGTAGGGTTCATTGGCAATTAGAGGGTATGCAATGAAGTTGAACCTGGCCATTGATGACATACGAAAGCAACCTTGTAAAGAAATGGAGGCAATCAAAGATGCTTTGGATAAAAGATTTTGAGTATTTACATCACCCATTGAATTACAAGTGTGTCAAGGACCAAGTGGCATGAATGTTGAAGACAAGGCATAAGCAATTGAAAAAGAGGATTGTCAGGGGTGAAAATTGGCTTCACAATTGCCCAAAAGCCCAGTAAAATGTTCTAAGATGAAACAGTTGCACGACCTAAGAGGCTAACCAAAATTCGACACAAGCAAAAAAGTACAAACAATGTTGGTCATGCAAGTGAAAGTGGTCTAGAGGAGTGCTAGGTAAGATCACAATCTCCTTGTTTTGTGGATTATCCAATCAAGTTCCTAACCCATTGTGAAAACCAACACTCATGTATTGACATTTTTGGGGAATTCGAGAACAGGAGTTGGATAGACCCCCCATGTTGGTTGAAATCCCAACAAAAGCAAAGAGGGTCAAAAGCTATAAATGAAAAATAACATGGATACATGATGATGAGGTAAAAACAATGTTGTGATTACCATTCACGTAAACTTGTTCAATTTTTATGATCATTTCCACCCCTACACAATTCATACAAATTCTATTAACGTAGGTATGGACCGGGGGTATCTTTGTATGTGTTGGGTTGTAGGAAAGGACAACAATGGGCACATCTATATTAGAAAGTAGTGGACTTGCTAGAAATCTAGTTACTAACCTTGAAGTTCGTTTGGATGGAATTGAAGGTAACCATGAAAAGTTTTACAAAACCACAGAAGAATTAAAGTCCACCATGAATGAGTTGGTGAAGGGCTATAAGACCTTCTCTAATATGATGGAGGAGATGCTTGCATTTATGAAGTGATCATCTAGCATGTAGGGAGGTGCAATTGATTTAGAAGCTAGGCATATTCCACTTGACAATCTTATAGTAGATGTTGAAGGGAGTATGGGAGTGGTAATTTCACAAAATGAATTGTTTGGATTACTTTTCATTTCCTTTTTTATTGAATATATAATTGGCTTAATTGAAACATTGAATTATGGGTGTATTCATATTAACATGTACCATTAGCAATTGTAACCACTACTTAATTTTTGAAATTTTGGATTGTAAATTTTTTTTATAAAAATAATATAAATAATATAAAATTTTAATACATTATTATTATGATTAAATTATGTACATATCATAAAATTTTGGAATCAATTTAATGAGTAAAATATATGTAATTTACACTTTTAAAGACTTAACCATATTTTTAAAATAGTTTTGATGTTAAAAACACAATTTGTAAAACTTTATGCCATATTTTTGGATATTTTTAAATATACAACTTAACATAATAGTATAAAAAAAAATTATCAAAAATTTAAATTTTTTAAAAGATGTATTAAAAATATTCTATTTTTTTAAAAAAACAAAAAAATAGTGGTCTAAGGGGGCATGTGTGGTTCCTTATAATATGGTTGTACCCATATTGCAAATTTTTTGAACACCTACTAACTATTGGATTTTTCTAGATCTGTCATGACAAAGGGAATGGTTTAGCTTCAATGATCAACCTAGAAATCAAACTCTGTCAATAGAGATAATTTCAATTATGTTGCCACACATGACATCCCAATTGCTCATAAAATGAGTAATGTGATGAACATTTCTAGTCTTGAATCAAAAGATCCAAATGTAGGGGAGAGAAAGAAGCATGGGAGGCACACATGAATTGAATTCAAGCAAAACAAGTTGTTGATGTAGGAGACTTGTCCATCTACCCTACCAAACATTCTAAGCTTCCATGTGGTGGTTTTGGAAAACAAATTCACATACAAATTCCCAAAAGGAAGTGAGCTCAAAAACAAAAATGAGTGCAAACACTACCTTTCCAATGATTTTTGGAAGGTACCTAATTGTCCTAGACATGAATGGTCTACTGTGTTCTACAATTCATGTCCTTACACTTGGCAAACAGTAGCCACCATGGATTCATTTGGCAAGGTGTGGGAAAAAGATGGTTGCCCCACACCTTAACCATTATCAATTTCTACAACTGTGTTTTATGTTTAACATAGTTTGACATCGGGATATGGTCATCAACAATAATGCGAAATTTGATCCAATCGTTGAATTACTTTTAGGAGGAGAAGGGTGTGAAATAAAACATGTTTTTATGTGGGGTGTTGAAAAAAGTGAGTAAACTAAAGTTCCCCATCCTTTGAATCCCAAATGGCCACTAGTGTTGAAGAACATGAGTCATGTGTTCAATGAAATAAATCGAAAGCTTATATTTGGAGTGTTTAATTTTGCTTTGATACATGTGTTATTTGATTTTTGTAGATTATAGGGACTATCAAAAGCACCCAAGGAGCTAAGGTGCTAAATTTGGCAAATGAAGCACATGCGTCGAGAACAATTCCTTAACATCACATGCAAAAGACCTGATTATTACATCAACAATTAAAGAAGCCCAACTAAATGTGGGTTCTTATCATGCTATTATTAATTTGTTTATGCTTCTATCACGATTATGTTAGTTTCTATCAACTAGTTTTTTTTTTGTCATGGTAATTATGTTAATTTCAATAAACCCATTTGTATTTCTATTATGGTCATGCCAACTATGTTTGATTTGTACATGTGTTTTGTAGTACAAGCTAGCCAAATGAAGCCATCACCCTCATGGATGAAGGAGAGACATTTTGTGCAATTGGCAATTTTGTGAAATTTGGTGGTGTAAAAACTCTTTAGCATCACAAGGAAATGCTAGCAAACACCTTATCTATTTTTGTGAGTTCTAGCTTATTGGCAAATGTTACTTTGCCATTTCCATCTCCCAATGGTGATACTCATTTATACAACGTGGAAGATGTTTTAGGTTACATTATATTGTGGCCCTAAAAGCGTTATCAAAGGTGTAAAATTTGAACTTGTAGATATGATCATGTGTATTTTAATACATGTAGTTTTGTGTAGGCCCATATATAGTTGGGCAAGTACTGTGTATGTTATATATTCAAACCTACAATTTTGAATGAAAACTTCATATATTTTGGTTACATTTGTTTGATGTTGTTCAAATAATGTAGGTGCATGTGTGTGGAATGTTGAAAGATGTTAAATTAGTTAAATTAGTATATTATTGATAGATGAGTTCAATTAACATGTTTAATTTGCAATAGATGATAAGTAATGCTTAGGTAATCCATATTTTAAAAATGACATCCATATATTTAATATATTAATAATAGTAGTATATTAATGGCAAACCATTATAACATGCCACATGTCAATTCAAGAAAAACAATGATATTAAATGGTTTTGTCAAAACATGCAACATGTGTCAAATAATGCCACAAGCAACATCAAACAACCAAGTCATATCAAATGACACGTGTCATGACTTAAAGTTATGAAAATTAGACATATTAGCTAGAATAAACATGACACATGTCACCCCATGGAGTAAGCACCATTAATCATTGTAGTCACAACAAACATAACTCGTGTCTTACCATGTCAACAATCAATATACATATGACAACAATTATATACACAACATATGAATATACATATATCTATTTGAAATAACTTGTATGTTCTATCTATGTGCAGTCATCTTGTTTGACTATCCAAGGTGACTATAATTTAGTCATAAAAGACAACATAAAAGATAGGTTTTGTAGTAGTGTTAGTACATCAAACTCATCACAATTTTTATTCACAAACAAAGAAGTCCATAAGACTCTAAGTAAACTCCATTTGTAAACAAACAAGCACATCATAATGTAAATAGATCCCATCCATGTCCGAATTAATACATCAAATTCTTCACATACTCCATTCATTAATTTTTAAACACACAAAACTTTAGGCAAACTCCACACATAAATAAATGAGTACATTAAACTCTAGGCATATTCCATCTATAAACAAATAAGTACATAAGCTTTAAACAAACTTTGTTCATAAGCAAATGAATAAAAAAAACTTTAGGCATATTCCATCCAGCAACAAATAAACACATTAAACTCCAATTAAACTCAATCCATAAGAAAATAAGTACCATCCTTTCCATGGTAGTCTTCATTAATCACTTTAGTCTACACAAACAAATGGCAATAGTTCAACGAATTACATATTAATAGTTAGAAAAAACATGAGATTGCATACACAATTTCAAAGTCCCTATTAGACTTTAGTGCTAGCATTCATAAGCGATGTCAAAAGATTACACATAACTTCATAATGCAATCTATTGAACATCTATGATGGCACTTGGTAGAGTTCATTGAATCCATTTGACTTCCAAATAAAAATTGCTAAGACTTCCTAAATGGCTTGAAGTCCTTGTTAGTCATAGTTATTTGTAACATGTGTAAAGAATTCATTGTGTTTAAGGTTAAATTGTATGTACAAAATTTTATATTATTTTATTCATTTAATTAACAATGTCAATCAATAATTTCTAATTTCACATTTCAAATAGTCTAGAAGGAAGACACAACTCAAATATGCAACATATGTAAAATAGATTCATACATGGGTCCCCATTAGAAAATGAATAGGCTTGTCATCATATATTCTAGCTTCCAATCTCTTTTTGGTCACATCACTCAAGTATTGGGATTACAATGATGCTAACAAATGATTGGGTGAGCAAATAAGCATGAATAGGCTTAGATGAGTTGGAAGGAATCTTTTAAAATATTCTATGCCACGTCGTGGAATATTCCTAATATATTCATTTGCCACATGAAAATATTATATGACATGGCAAAATATTCCACACCTTGTCATGGAATATTTTGCCATGTCACATGCATGATTTGTTGTGGAATCAATAATGATTTATTGACTCTTAACATGGATTTAGCTAGTTCATAGCTGTCAACAATAGCATGATGTGAAGGTTTGAAGTCAAAAAAAATGCAAGGATGTTTTTTATCATTCTTGGTGTAACTAATGTTCTAAATATCTAGGGCTTTTGTACAATAATTTTAATATTTTTAGAACTATTGAAATGATTGGAAACTACATGCTTGAAAAATATTTGATGAATTTAAATTAATAAATATATCAATTTTTTGACAAACATGTGTTGTGGTGGCGAGGTACTATGATATTTTATAGAAAAAGGTAATATACATGGAAGCACATTATAACTATCAAAGGTTTTATTACTAATAAAATGTATAAAATTCTATCAAGCCACATACTTTGATGCCACGCCATTACTATATGTTCATTAGAACAAAAGAACATATACATCTCATAAGAGTGATTGAAATAATACACAATGGAGAAAAAAATATTAGGCTATAATTGGAAACTAAACTTCCTACATAGTCAAAAGCAACTATAACAAGCTTGATGAATGAGAAAAACATAATTGATTTGAAGTAGATGCAATTGTGATGTATTATCACTAGAGACCAAAGGCTTTAGAGCGCATTGACAAATGCTAAACTTCAACCCAACTCCACGTACAGTAATGAATGAACTCTTCAATGAGCTCACAAAACATAATTATCTACAAGATGTGATACACATCTTTACATTACACATATGCCCCATGGCCACCCAAAGAAGCTGCCAACATTGTGACAAAGTAAACACATGAACATCCAAGGAAATTTCCAATAATGACGTCATATCATTTGTCATCAAAAAGAATATTATAAATTCATCCAAACCCAAGTGGCGAGACATCAACATCGAAGAAAACAATGCATTGGAGAAGTAAGATGCCAACCTCCCAATTGTTGGTGTGTTGTGTTATTTTGAAGACAGAAGGTCGTCTCACCTTCTTGCCACCATAATTTGTAGACCAACAACTTGCATTGAATGACCATACAAGGCTATGACAACTCATAGCAAGCACATGATAATTGCTTGAACTAGAAGATTATAAGCCAAACAAAATTTAAGCATTGTTTCTACATAGGCAGTTAAAGGAAAACCCTACCTCTTCTAGGGTTGTTACTTCTTTTCAAATCGAAATAGTACCTTCTTGGATGGGCCATATAGTTGGAACTGCAAGCTTAGCAACTGTAAATTTTTGCAATGTCCCATTGACACAATGGCTCAAATCACTGAGACAATATTAATGCTTATGGTGCTTGAATGACCTTTTGTGATATTGGACCTAGAAACCTAAATAACATGGAGTAGGGGTTCCACTTACAAATTTGTAAAGGTTGATCTTTGATTTTCATTTGAGCGTCGTGGTTTTCTACAAAAATTAAATTACAAAATTGGGTGCACAATGTTCAATATGCCACTTGCCAGTAACACAAATACTTTCTTTTAACTCCAGGTCGCTTTGAGATACCAAAGGTAGCAAATTATTCGAACCATATGACGGTTGTTGAATGCGTACACCTCCACTATATTGGGTTTAGCGATAGGAATGGTTACTTATTGACAAGACAAATTCACACAATCAAATCAATGGGAATCTTCATTTGTGCCAAAATGACAATCAACAAGTTGCTTGATAGACCCTAAACCTCTTCTCCTTCGAGGTGTGGAAGGCATTTTATGAAGGATGACCTAGACATGTAATTTGCCATAATTGCCACAAGTCTAGCAAGACCATTTGATCCTTGGGCCTTCCTCAACAATAATTCATTCTTATCGAATTCATGATTAGGTGGTCCATCTTGTAAGAATTGTCTATATAATGTAAATTGTTTGAAAACATGAATGTAGTTGTCAGACATCGTTATGTATAGACAAGTGCCACAATTTTCCAATTACTAAAACTAGATGTTATGAACAATTTTTACTAGATTGTAAATGGGCATGTTCACCCATTCCTCATCATTGAACTTTTGTAGATCAAAGGAAAGAAAACTTTAGCAAAATCTAAACTGTAATAAAAGAATTGGAGGCCCAAATGGAAATAGAGTGCAAATGGAATTCAAATTTTGAATTAACAAAGGAGATGGGGAGTCATAGGAACTTTGTAGGTGAAATATTCACATGGACCATGAAACCTCCCTATTACTTGACACAAAAATGCTAAAAGTTAATCCAATTTGCAAGTTCATGGACACTTGCCTTAGAAACAACCCCTAGTGAGATCCATCGAAATGAATTAGAGCATAAAGACTATTAACCTCCCCAAGAGATGTTGTGTCCTTGTACTAATGGCAAAAAAAAATGTGTTGATCTTGTAATTCAAGTTTGATTAGTTGTTTAGTGTGCCTATCAAACAACTAATTCAAGTGGAATAGAAATGCACACTCCTTATCAACCATCCTAACAGAAAGGTCCCCCAATCCATAAACAATTCTAATTGTGTTCCAATTGGCTTGTGTGTTATTATCCATGAATCCCTTGAAATTCAATTTTGGAAAGCCATGTTTTAGCATTGTGTCATTAAGCTTTGTCCACATTACATGTTGAGCCTGTGTGTTCTCAAATTGCATGTCATAAACAACAATGGTCATCCTTTTAGAATAGGCCATATTGTATACATGTATGACAAGCCATAGTTGTTTAATCAGCCACACGCTTCACATGATCAAACATGGTCCAAATGTTCTACAAATCCCCTACAAGCTACATTCATGTGACAAAACATGCTCCACTCCCCACACCAGTTATCGACATCTTGAAAATGAACACGTTTTGTTTTAGAACTTGACTAGGGAAACAACACTTTTGGATGTAGTCATAGTAGCTCTTGGACTTCAATTCAAGGATGCTATCAATATAACCACCCCTTGAATAATGCTTGAAAAAAACAAAGAGGTTACAAATGTTGGGAAAGTTCAGCTCACAACTTGTTTTGGATGTGCTCCAAGTACTCACCTTTGTGAAGCTCCATTGTGTCATCATTATAATCATTGAGTAGATGCCTAGCTAAGAAGGTCATGCTAGCATTGAAGGAAATCGTATATGTCTTCACATTAGGCATGCAAATGACTTCATATGTGATCAACCTTCTAGTTTCAACTAGAAACTCCTTGCATTTGCCACTTGCAATAGGATGATTATGTACCCCAAGATAAATCGCCACTTTTGAAAGAAATTGAAGTTTATGCACAACATAATAGATTTGCCCAATGGAATCAATGACACAAAGGGGAGGAACATGAAAAAATTTGCATCCAAGTGAGGAAGCTCATGGAGTTAGTTGCATCTAACCTACCACTGGAATATGAATGCATTCACTTCACCAAAAGATTGCATTGTGAAAATTAAAGCATACAAAATTTTCAAAATCATCTTGCACACAACATAGGTGATGCAAGCAATTAATCTTCTTAAAGTTTAGCCCAATATTATTTTTGATATAAGTTGTGATCACTTTGCACCAAGTAGAATATTCCAAAAAAGAGCCCTAAACATGATTCAAATTTGAAGGCACACCCTTTAGAGTGGACATTCTTGAAAGTAGGGGCATAATGAACAATGGCATTTATCAATTGTAAGGATAAGAACCATGAGAAATGTCAATGGATAAAACTATATCTTGATAGCCCCCCAAGGTTGTAATGAACAAAAATAATCAATTAATAATAGTGGCATCAACATTATACTCATGCCATTTTAGGGCATCAACACTTGAAGACCCTAAATCCTAAATGTGTTGCTTTCAAGGACATGGAGGACTTGAAACCATAAATGTGTTGTTTTCAAGGAGATAGAAGTGAAAGATGAATTTATAAAAGGGTTGTTGCTAACAAGAAAAATGAAATTCATTTAATAAAAACCAAACGCAAGATGCTAACAACATTGAGGAAATGCAAAAGTTGCACAAGAGGAGGGGGAGCAACTTCATGTGGACAAATCCTAAACAAAGGCGACAAAGAAAAGCCATCCCTACAAAGAGATTTTTGATCATTTGAAAAACATAAGAGGTTGGCATAATGGGAACCTAGATTCAATATTCAAGCTTTCATTTTTATTAGAGCTATGAGAGAATCAATCTATTGGTTCAAAAAACATTTTCTTTAGGGTGAACTATGCAAAAATTTAGAAATTGGATACCAAACAAAGTCCATCTAGACCCAATTCATTTTGTTTCATCCAAAGTGATTAGGTAGAAAAAGTTAATCAAGGTTTTGAAAAGTGGATGGTGAAAAGCATAAACATTTTTTAGGGTTTTGTGATGTGTGTTGAAAGAGGACCGCTTTCAAATTCAAGCTCACAACAACCAAGAGGTAAGCTTCTTCCTTTCCTCAAAGTCTTTTATTGTCAATCCTTGCTTTTTCTTTTTCATTGTTGAAGAAACTAGTGGCGAAGGAAGTGCCTCATTCTTTTTGTTTTCAAAGAAGCATTCCAAAGCTCGTTCTACATCATTACGACATCCCACGGTGAAGAAAACTTAGAAAACTTAGAAAATTTGGGGGCTTGGAGCCTTGGGTTTTGTGTGTGTGTGTGGTCAAGTGATCTAGGGCACTTGACCTTGGGTTGTGACTCATGAGATCAAGAAACCCCAAGGCTTGGAGCCTTGGAGTTCTTTTCTTTGTTGAAAGAAGGGGTGGGTGCGTTGGGCCATGCCATTTGCCTCAAGAAGCGAAGAAGTCTCGAGGCTAGGTGCCCAAGGGTTTTTTTCAATATTGCTACAAGTGAATGGGGCGCTCAACCTCACCTTCCACTTTGAGAAGCAAAGAAAACCTATGGGTTGGAGTCCTAGGTTTTTTTTTAAAAAAATTGTAGTAGGTGTGCAAGAAGTTCAATTATGGCTTTCCCTTTGAAAAAGCAAAAAAAGCATGAGGTGCCAAGCCTAGGGTTTTAAAATTTTTTTGCTACATGTGTGTAGGGTGTTCAGCCTCCTATTTCACCTTGAGAAGCAAAGAAACTTCAAGACTTGGAGCCTTGGGTTTTTTGTTTATGTGGTCAACCAATTTGGGTCACTTAACCCCAGGTTTTTTACTCACAAGATCAAGAAAGCTCAATGCTTGGAGCCTTAGAGTTCTCTTCTTCATCAAAAGAGGTTGGCACATTCAATTGTGCCTTTTGCTTCAAGAAATGAAAAAAGCTCAAAGCTCCAAACCTTGGGGTTTTTGTTTCAATTTTATTGTAGGTGTGCGAGGGCTTGGCCTTACCTTTTGCCTCAAGAAGTGAAGAAAACCTTGGCCTTATTGTTGTGGAGAATGTCTAGGGTGATTGGCCCTGAGTCTTGACTGAATACAAGGGATTTGGAACCTAGCTTTCCTTTTCTCCATTTTTCGGCCATGGCTATGGTGTTGATTTTCGAGAAGCCATGAAAACCTTGAGTTCTCTTTCATTTTCTTTTGCAACAAATAGAGCTTTCTTTACTTTTCAAATTTTCCATTTAGGCGTTTGCATTTTTTTTTTGAAACATGTGTTTAGAGATCATCATAGATGTTCATATGAAACAAATCTTCACTATTTCCATTGCAAGTTCATGAGACGCTAGGAGCATTTGATTGTGGCAAATAGGTTTGTGGAAATATAGACATCTTTAACCATAACATATTCTTTTCATCATACTATGTAATCTATTGTGGACTTATTATGTAATGGGGTTTCCTCCATTAATTTTCTTAAGAAGGCAACTTGGAAGGAACTATGTGGGTGTTGGATTACGATTTTGAATTAATGGAGCCACCAAAATCTTCACAACAAAAGTCACAACAGCTGGCAAGCATGAAACCATCCTTCCATACTTTAACCTCTTGTGTTGTGCTACACTGAAATCCATTAAAAAAATTGAAAGTTTTTAGTTGTCATAAGCCTTTTGTTTAATCATTGGTATCAACTATAGGAGATGATTAAGGTTGGTTGGAGAAGTACGTGAGAGAAGGTCAATGTTTTTACAATTTACAAGGATCGTCCTCTGCTATGGTCAATGCTAATCATGTGAAAGGATCAAGGGAAAAAAATCAAAAAAAAATTTGCTTGAATTTTATTTTTTTGGGTGTTCTTGTTGTTGTCTCCTATCCTATGGTTGACACCAATCATTGGAGAAGATTAGTGAATAATGTAAGCTTTGAAATGATTGGATGTTGTTATAAAATGCTAACAATTGAAATGCAATTGGTAGACTCTATTCAATTCAATTTTCCACCCCCCCTATGGTCGACACTGACTATAGGCTTTATCAAAATTGAAAGTGTCCTTTTGAAATTGTTAAATCTTACATTGTAGTAGTTCAATTTGACTTCCAATTTTCTTTTTTGTTCGACTTCATAGCCCCAACACCCTATAGTTGGCACCAATTCTAGGGAAATATCCTAACAAATATATGGTTATGCTAAAAATAATTTCATCAGTCTTGATTGAGACACTTTTTTCATGTCTTTTTGTACTAGTAAAGCCCCAACAACTTATAAGGAAATCTATTTGCATTATAGGAGGACAAGTTTCATTGGCATTTCATTGTAGGATAAATAACTTATTTTTTGAGAATTTATAAGTTCTTTCTATGAATGGTCAGCATCAATTGTTAGGACAAATGCTCACAAACATGCACCCAATGATATTCATAAGTCCTCTTATGTGTTTTTCAATTTACACCTATTAATATCACCTCCTTTGATAATGATCTCTAGTTATTTCAATTTTTTGGCATTTTCATTTTAATACTTGTTGGTTAAGGTTACATTTGAATTATTGCAACTGTATGATTCAAATTTCACTTCATATACCTAACTCCCATTTGTGTTTCCATAAGGGAGTGCAATTGCCAGAAGACCATAGAGGTGATACAATGTCAAAACAAGTTGAACACTTCAAAGGTTTTAAAAAAGTACAAAATCCTCCCAAAAAACAAAGCCAATATGAATATCCCATTGTGTTGCCCCTTGTCCATGCCGATTGTTAGCCCAACATTGAAAATCAATGTGTTAAAGATGAAATAGGCATTTTTTATAGGTTATTAGGAAGGTGAGAAGGTATCTATGTTTCCTCACAAAATTGGAGAGGTGAAGAAAAAGAGGTGAACACCTACTGTATTACTTGGAGTTTTCTTTGGAAGGAAAAGAATGCAAAATTTGAGAAGTTCATGGTGGAGAATTTAAATCTATTTTGGCTATTTAGAAAAATGTTCCACTTATGGGATAGTAATCATCACCTTTAGGCTTAACGGCCATAGATAGATTTGAACCATCCTAATGAGTCGGAATGGCAGGGTTGTCATGGTGTCCATGTGTCCGTCACAATGCAACAGACACATCTAGATGTAGACGCACCCATGCATCATGTCAGTATAAGGTCAACCTAGGTCAAAAGGACTTTTGAGCTACCTAGGACAAGCTTATGGGTGATCAAAGCTAAGTCCGTTTTGGTCATCGTAAAGCCTACAATGATGGAATTTTTTTTGTCATCACAAGCTTGGTGATAACAAAGTTTCATCGCCACATGAAATTTTTAGTCACCACATGATTGGTGACAGAATGCTTTTGGTTGCTAAGCTTGCATTAACCAAAAACATTTCATCGCTAATTATGTGGTGACTAAATCATTTTTCAGTTACTGCACATCTATGGATTTGGGTCGTTCAATTGATGGTGGATTGATCTCCACCATTGATTTGGTGACGGAATTTGATTTGGCAACATAATTTGGTCTGCTTGGTAATAAAATGTAAACCTTGCATGTCAATACTCACTTTCTCCTTTGAGGTGTGTGAACCTTATGTTGTTTAACACCAACTGGCAACCATTGCCATATACCTTGGGAGGGAGGGGTGAAACCTTTATGGGTGTTTGAATTTCAAATCTTCATATTGCATTTATAATTGGTGCTAAAATTCTATTGTAACTTTAGAGATGGAATTCAATCTTATTGTTGAATACATTAATTATATTAATCAAGCCTATTGTTCTTATGTACAATGTTTTATCGATGGAGGGAAGGCAAAACGTGTGGAGTCCATGGTATTTGATTGCAAAGGACAAGTTAGGGAAGGTGTAATGCAAGTTTTACGACAATGTTATTTTGTACCACAAGGATAGAATGCTCTTCCATTTGGGCTATCAATATGATGACAATGGGCAAGCTAGAGTTGTAGTGTGTTCAAAGGCACATCCACAAGTGAAGGGATTATTTGCTTGATGTGGTGAACATGTCCCTCCACCATTAAATGGCATGGAAGTACCAACCCATATCCTGAATGGGCAAACAAAGGATGTGGCCATGGAAACACCAAATCCTTCAATGGAAGGAAAATTTGTTTCGACATTTCAAGTGGAAGGGGCTTAAAATTTCATTCCATGTACAAATGACATAGAAGGTCTTAATAGATCCACAAATAACAACATTCAAACTTTTCAACAAGTTTCATTGTTCAAGGGATTGAATTCAACCAAAAAATAGGATTTGGACAAGAAGTAGGCAACTTTCTTTTATGAGGCGAACATCCCCTTCAATGTTGTGTGACACCTTGCGTTCATAGAAGCTGTGAAAGCAATCTCCAAATCTCAAATCTATTTCAAACCCTTGTCATACCATGGATTGTGCACAAATTTGTTAAAACAATCCAAGGTGGATGTGTTTAAACAAATAATTGAGAGGACACAAAAATAATCCACAAATATGGAACAACCATTTGTTCTAATGGTTGGGACAACATTGCACGACATCCAATACTAAACGTAATACTTGTTTGTCCAAGTGGCAATGTATTCATAGATTCCATTGACACAACTAGGGAGCGGAAGGATGCCCGTTACATATGTAATGCATTGAGTGGATACACCGAAACCATCGGAATTGACAATATTGTACAAATTTGTATGAACAATGTTTTAATCATGAAAAGTGCAACTAACCTTCTAATCCATCATTTTCCAAGTTTTTATTTTCAAGGTTTTGTTGTTCATTGTCTAGACTTGCTATTGGAAGATTAGGGAAAAACAGCATGGGTGAAACAAATTGTGAAAAAGGCGAAAGTGATTGTTTCTTTCATACGACAACACCATGCACCACTAGCAATCTTTTGTCATTATCAGGCCACCCTAATGTTGTTAAACCTCATTGAAACATGGTTTGCAACTAAAATTTTAATGGTTGAAAGGTTGTTCAAGTTTAGACCTGCCATTGAACAAATTATTGTTAATCTTGATTAGATAACTTTTGTCAACTCATTGTGTGGTAATCATTGTCAGAAGTCGCTCACCAAGGCAAGAGTTGTTAGAGCTAACATAAGGTTGGATGAGTTTTGGGATACTTGTGCTAACTTTGTATACATGGTGGAATCAATTTTAATGTCATTGAAGGCATTTGATGGCAAACAACCTTGCATGGGAAAGGCGTGGCTTATCATGAAAACATTAAAATGACATGTTTTATCATTACTAAATCCACCATTTGAATTGCCATCAAACTAGTTTATTGATGGGTCTATGTTAGGAGCCATACGTGCCCCTTTAAACCATTGTTTTATTTTTAGAATATTTTTAGAATCTTTTAAAAATGTCTTTCAAAAAAACATTAAAAATACTTCAAGTTTTATTAATATTATTATGTTAAGGTGTATATTTTTTTTAATTCAAAATATGTCATTAAAAATATTGTCAAACTGTGGTTTTAATGTCAAAATTACTTTTCAGCTACTCTTATGCAACTTTTAAGTAGTGGTTACAAAAGGTTAAAAGTCCTTACATGTATTCTTCATTCATTATATTGATTCCAAAATTTTATGATATTTACATAATGCATTTATAATAACATTTTACTATGTATATATATTTACAATCCAAAGTTCAAAAAATTAAGTAGTGGTTATGACTACTTTTGGTACATGTTAATATGATTGCACCCATATGTGATTGAAGATCAATTTTACTAGAGGTGGAAGATGTTGACAATCTACTTACATTATGTAGCTTGGGCCTTTCTCAATCCATACTTGTTAAGTGAAGTTCACCTACATGCAAATGCAAAAGAGGCCTTAAACAAAGTTTTGCAAAAACCAGTTCATACCTCAACCGCCTATGCCCTAGTTTTAATAAATTTTACAGATTTTGTTGAAAATTGAAGTCCATTTTTTGACACCCCCCCCAATGAAGGACCTAGATTTACTCCCACACGAATGGTGGGATTTGATTAGAGCTAGTGGATGCACATTTACACCCATCACTTGTCACATTTTGGCGCAAGTGTGTTCCACATCACCATGTGAACGGAATTGGAGTTCATATTCATTTATCCATAACAAAGTGCCAAATCGGTTAACATTGAATCGGATGGAGGACCTAGTGTACATATACATTAATAACAAGCTCTTGCGAAAACAACCTAACACCAACCCCATGGCATGGTATGAGAAAAATATGTTGTCTGAAAATTCAATGTTTGATGTCGATGAAAGTGTAAATGAAAGCAACTCATTGGATGACGACCCCATAATGTTAGATGACTAAATGAAGATGAAGTCGAACATGACCCCTTTTAATTCCTACATGATGACAAGATTCCATTTTCAAGATTGTTATATGATACAATAGTTTGGTAGGTTCAAGGTTCTAACAATGGTGATGCAAATTTAAACATGCCATTATTAAACATCAATGTTCAAATGTCTAATGCACCCCCCCAAGCAGTACATGCTCCAATGGCCCCAAGTGAAAACACGTCCTTGCAATCAATGAATTCCATGGAAATGGACCCCTTAATTAGCACGAACACACCATTAATTTGAATCATCATTTTGGAATTAAATGCACAATAAACACTAAACAACATTTTAGACATATAAATGGACCCATTCGTCAATCTTCCCAATATTGTAGTTGATGACATTGGGGATATTACATTGGAGCCAAATGTGGGCTTGCATATGATCACTAACACAAGTGCACCCCAAGTTGCGGATTTAAGTTTTTCAAGTCGTAAAGTTATAAGACTTGAGAAGTCAGCAAAAGGTGATTTAGATTCTAACCACGCACCAATCTGCCAATACCTACAATGTCCAAAACCCTCGGTACTTGAAGTTCCAATGGGGTCAAGACTAATCGTTGTGGCAGTTTCCATGAATCATCTTCGACCACCTATTGAAGACTCATTCACACATCGAGTTATTCAAGGGAAAAGGCCCACTATTTAAAAAACAATTGCTTTTGTAAGTGAACATAATTATGAATGACCAAACATTAATGATAGCATTTTGGATATTGAGAAACAACACCCCACCAAACGAATTGTGACAAAATGTTCAAGTTGAAATATCATCACAACCTTGTGTGGGATAGACAATTCAAAAGCGAAAGAGGGGTGCAACGATGATGATAACGACAATAACACCGACATTCTAATGAGGCAATTGAGGCCCCAAATGATAGTGACTACCATGAGCCTCAACCCCAACATCCAAATTTTGCCACTAATCATCCTCCTAGGTCATGAATCACAAGGGTTTCACAATCATAAGCATTTGGCATTTTGCAATTCTTACACATAAGTTGAACATTATATGCAAATCCACTTGGTGACACAGACATATTTTCTTCCAACTATATATTTCTTTAGTAATAAAATTATAACCATTTGGTTTGGGACCCTATTTCAAAATTGGTGTATTTCATATGACAATTTCATATCCATTATTCAAATTGGAAACTTTCAATTCCAAGGGCACTCAAAATGATCCATGGGCAAAAAAAAAGGAGCGCTTAGTTATAATTATTGTAATAAAATGAAAATGAAAAATTACAAAAAGAAAGAATATTTAATTTACTCAAACCGAATTGCTTGCAATATCTATCAAAAGATAAAACCCTAATAATACACTATCAAAATGGTATTTCCAATAGATCCTCAAGTGACAAAGACATTTGTTCTTTTTTTAATTTATGAATTCAATTGAAAATTAATAAATGTCATATTGCGTCAAAATAGTCTTATGTGTTGTAAACATGAAACTTTGTCGTATGTCCTCCTACAACAAGTCCTCAGGCAAATTGAAGACATCCAAGACATACTCCTTCAAATGTGCATTGAAGATATTTGACATTGGTGCCATTGTGAACCCAAGCTATGAACACATTTTCCTTGTCCATTACATTTTCAGTTCTAACATATAATGTCAATGGTATGTCTTTGTATAATAGTCTTCCGATAATTGAAAAATATCCACATCATATTGGCCTTCTTCCTAGCCTAGGAAATATATGACATCTACCCCTTCATAGACCCAGGCCATGATGGTGGGGTCGTCCCATTCACCAACTTGCTTGAGTATCTTTCTTTTAAGTTGATTGTTTGACATATTTTGTTTTGTGATTTTTTTTGGAATCACAACAATAACAAAAAAAAATGCATGGAGTCCCCTCCCCCCTTTCTTTAAAGTGTTGCACATTAACTATCCACAACAATTGAAGTCATACACGTTGAAAAAAATAGGAAGAAAAGTTAAAATTTGAACCTCTTTATATAGGTTAAATTAAGGGTACCCCAAAACTCAGGGCACCCACAAAATTTGGCGATAAAAATAATTCAGTTACCATCCAACAACGTTCCCATCTACCAACCACATGTGGCTATCGAACGTCATTAGGTGGTGATTGAGTTTTTTTAGTCGCCAATGGATGTGTGGACAATTGGTGATCGAGAAAATTCAGTCACCATTCCTCAAATATGAAGGTGATAGAAAATTTTCAATTGCCAACCATAGATTATACCATTGGTGATAAAAAAAAATTGGTCACCAATTGGTTGACTATCCAATTGGCAATCAATGGCAACTGCATTTGGCTGACTAATGGTGATTAATTTTGTTTGAGTCACCAACGATACAATGGTTCAATGCTAACCAAACCACTTTTTAGTTGGCATTTGATGACCTTGAGTCTATGATGCTTGCAGGTCATCAAATGGCAACCAAAAACTGGTTAGGTCATTAGCGAATTTGGGTTGTTGGATTGGGCCGATCGCCATATTGTGCATTCAATGGTGACTCAAGGTGATTAAAATAGGCCAAGGCCCAGTCCTAGGGCTTTGTGCATGTGTGGGTCCATTATAAGACCCACAATTTTGTCATTTCTTGTATTTTCTTCCCCACGTGTGTGGACTCTATTCACTTTGAACAATTAATGCCATACATTTGGAAGAAAGTGGGAGTCCTTTGGAAGGTTTTTAAGTTCACAATATCAATTGTGAAAATAATTGTGTGTTGGACTTGAATGTTGAACCTCTTGGAGGACCCCCATACTGATTTATTATACATTTTTTAATAAAAACTTAACCTTAATTTACCCCACCCTTAACCCTAATTTGTGTTTACTTATTTATTAATGAACAATGGGTATGATGGCAGATGATGCGAACCAAAGGAGAATGGTCAAGGGCCATGGCATGAATGGAAGACAACACGAAGCAAAGTTCAAAGCACTTGAAGTCCCAACCATCATAGTAGATGCTGGATGGTAAAACCTTCCCCAGCCTTGGTCATACTCATTATGTTCTTCCTATGTGCAATGGTGTCACATTGACAAGAAGTGGCCACTTTCTAGGCATGATACCCGCATGAAAAATAATTCTGCCCAATATACAAGTTGCCTAGATGAACATATGAAAACACGCATGTTGGAGATTTACATGGTCATGATGGGGAACCATTTTTTTTCCAAAAACCAAGTGCTTTTGATTATGGCATGGATGGTTTATGTAGAGGTGGTGCTTGGAGTTAAAGTCGACTAGAAGACTGTTATAGGCAATCGAGTTGACAATGTGCCTATGTACTAACTAGATAAATTTACAAGGGCAAATCCATTGGCTCATCTAGAAACTCGCCCACCTCCTACAACAGTTCTTCCAATTCTTACAAGGAAATCCCAAGTTCCTTCCCAATGTACCCCTATCATTCCCCCTTTCTCTTTTCAACTAGCATTGAATACTTTTTGTACCCAAGAGCTAGATCTTATGATGAACGACCGAATTGTTTAACACCTTTGGGAATAAAATCCCCCTCAATCATTGTTGAGCATGAACAACCCCATGGATGCAACACAATTGGATGTTATGGTTTAGATGGCATTTTACTTGCCAGTTGACACGATAGATGGTTAGGGGTGGTTGGCATAGGATGTTAGCACATTCTCCTCCACAAGATAGGTCAACATTATAGAACATGCTCTAGAGGCATTGCGAGGGGAAATGGGCATAATGTAGATGCAACTTCAAGAAGTGACATTGGAACACGATGCATTGCATGAACAATTGGCTAGATGCCAAACAAAATGTCTTGGGCTAAAACAAGATGTTGCCACTCACCAACAAAAACTGCAAGAAGCACTCACAAGGGCCATTGAGGTAGAAAAAGAATGCCTGAATTTCATGGAAGACGTTGAACACTACCATAAAATGTTGATTGATATGAAAAAATAATATTGAAGAAATGTTGAAACATTTGTGAAAGCAACCAAACAAAATTTGAACCACATGCATCTTACACGTATTTTGGCAACATTTCGAATTACATAGATCAAGGCAAAGCTCGTAAAAATGAAAGTGAAATACCATGAAGATGGGAGGTTTGGATCACAAGATTTGACATCATGGCATAGGATATTCAAAATGTTTCCTAACAATTTACCCAAGATGGTGGAAAATGCAAGCATAAATTAGGTGACACATCTTGAGCTCGATTGGGAATATGTCACTACCTTGTCAGAAAAAACAAGGGAACTCTTTTGACCCACACCTCAACCCTTCATGCAAAACAGGGAACTATGCTCTATTTGTTGCTCCCCATTTGGTTCATAAGGTGCATGGATTTTGGGCACTTGCCAACACATGTATCCACAATGCCTAATCGCTTTAATGGTGGTAAGGAGATGTCCACAATGTAGGGCCTCATTTCATCGGCACTTATACGAACAATTCAATCTTTGAGCAGCCATGCCACAACATGGGAGTAAAATATGTTTAACACACCTAATAGGCCACAAGCATGGGGCACAAACATGAAATGGATGTGGAATCCTTGCATGTCTATTATTACATGGGGGAGTCAATATGATGAATGGCGATATGAAAAATCCATGAATCAAAAGGCATGTGAATTATTGTACCCATCAATGACTAATACACAATGTTGTTGGTTTTATCAAATGTTTTGGGAGTGGTATAACCCAAAAACCAACAAGTTTAAATACAGTCTGAATTCGAAGCATGTTTGGTACAACATGATGGTGGAGGAGATTGGGCGAAGGTTCACCATAAGCGATCTTTAAGCTAAAGACTGAACCAACTTGACATTGCAAAAAACTATTGAAAGGTCACATTTGAAAGATGATGCTACCTTTACATTATTAACTGCAATATCTCCTCACACGGTCACAATGTTTAACAACATAAATAAATCTTCTTGGGTTGGACATAATCTTGAATGGGGAACGCATTGGGTTAAGAAATTATGCTAACAACATGGTATTAATATTGGAAAAAGTAGTAGTAGAGGAAATAATAGATCGTAGTACTACGGTGGGGTGGAATTTGCCACTAGATGCAACATATGTACATTGTAAAATAGCTTCAATATTGTACAAAATCGATATTTATATAGCAATACGAGCAAACAAATTGTTTCCCTTAAGGGTTTGTCACAATTAATGTAAACCTAGTTAATTACGATCGTATGTAAAATCTTGTAATTGAAAAGTGAATTGGATGATTAGATATGGCCCACAATTCTTGAATATTGAACTTCATTGATGATAATGTGATTGGAATGAATAGAAAGCATATAATTGCAATTCTTTAGGTGTGTTACAAAATTGCATCAAATTTCATTCCCAACAAAGAAGGATTGTTTTCTATTTTTCCATTTGTTCCCAACATGTTCCATTCAAGTTCCCAATGAGTTCCCATCAAGAACCCCATTTTTTTATGAGGTGATCACACAAGATGGCAATTGAAAGGGTTTCGGTCACCATTAAGGGGGAGGGGATGAAGAAGGGAAAAAAATGGGGGGTGGGGGGCGGGAAAAACCTTGTGGTGCTTGAAAGGTTTTTAGTTGCCACACAAATGTGGTGACCGAAAACCTTTCAGTTGCCACGTTACTATGGTGACCAAAAACCTTTTATTCACCATGCAATAATGGCAATTGAAAGCCTTTTGATCACCATGTGGGTGGCGACTAAAAACATTTCAATCTCCATGCCCCCATGGTGATTGAAAACCTTTTGATAGCCACTTGCATGTGGCAACTGAAAGGCTTTTGGTCGCCATAGTTGTGTGGTGACTAAATTTGGTCACCATCCAACAACACTGACTAAATTTGGTTGCCATTGGACAATGGCTATGTATTTTGGTAGTTGCAAATGGATGTAGTGGCATTTTCGATTGCCATTTGGGAATCATTAGATGGCAACTAAATTTGTCTTAGTCGTTCGATGGCAACTGATTTTGGAAAAGGCTTTCTGAATGTATGAGTTTAAAAATGTAATCCATAATTCATTTTTGAACACCTATGTTGTCATTTGGGTTTTGTGTCTTTGGTTGCCCACTTACAACCATTGTGTGGAACCTTTGGGTGAGTTGAGGTGATCAAGTCCTTGGTGAAGGGATATTTTTTTTGCATTTTGAAAAAAATTTGGACCACATTAAATTCTAATTTTTTAAAACAATTAGTGCTTGGAAAAACTTTAGGTTTTTTGTCATTCAAAATTTTAAGGATGTCATCAAATGGATGATCGAGTAGATAACCATTAAATGGTCAATCTGACCAAAACCCCTTAAACAAATTATCCCACACATCATTTGGGACTTACCCCCAAAGTTTTGAACGGCCCGCCCTCAACCATGCACAAACAACTAAAGGTTGCAAAAATGTTTGGTGGGGAAACACTTCATTGACACAAACTTGAAAACATCAAAAGCTTAAAGACAATGACCCTAAACAAATCACCACAAACAATTCCAGGAAATTGTCATGAGATTTTTTATGGAGCACACAATGGCATATCTCAATGGTGCTTTTGTGACCAAGCAAGGAACTGGTTTGGAGAAGTTTAAATAAGTCATGGAACATAACTTTTTGGTAGAACTAGATGGATCCTCACAATACACCAAAATTTGGACTTCTAAGGTGTTTTTGGAATGGTTTGAATATAAAATTTTGGATTCAGGCACAAACTTGTTGCAATGGTTTGATGGCCTTTATCCACAAAAGGTCAAGGTGCATTAGACCATAGAGGTGGTGAGCTTGTGGGGAAAATTTCATGGTGGGCCAAATTCTTGAAGAATTGGTTGAAGAAAAAAACAAGGATTACACCATGGATTGAGGAAGGTGTTCAAAACCTTCTAGCCCAAATTGCAAACTATGGTGTGTTATGGATTCCAAGCATAGCAAATGTGTTTCCATTGTCAGGTGGAGATAATCAGGGTGGTTATGGTGTGATGCACAAGGTGTAAATCGAAAGATTTGTTCGCATCCCAAGCACAATTGAGTTGGCAAAGAAGACACTAAAGATGGATCACAAGCGAAAAACACATAAGCAACAATCAATAGAAGCCTTGGCATGCCCATGCGAACATCCAGGTGTCATCAATTTCCTTACCATCCACACGAAGACCATGGAGGCATACACATTATGGTGTAATGGGGAACTTTTCAAAAAATGTTGGATTACAACACAAAATACTCCCCCATTACTAATAATCATACCTTATTGCAACAAGGGGGCCCAGATATGGAAGGGCAAACATGACTTGTCACCTTTAAGCAAAATTTTGTGAAATTGGCATGGGCATTCATAAACATTATGAATGCAATACATCATTGTGGAATTTTGCACAATGACTTGTCCAAAGACAACATTATGTTGCATTTTTTAGCAAACTAACCAGATGTTGTGTACATAGGTGTGTGTGATTAGGGTGAAGCCATGTGTTTGTGAAAGGTGACAACATCATTGTATGGCTTTGCAAAGGAGCAAAATGCCACCAACACAAAAAATAATGCGTTAATGGGTTGCTTCAATTTTTATTTTTTTTGTTATAGCAAGTAAGGAACTATAAATTCCCCTCAATTAATAGCCAAACAACATGCCACAACTTTGAGGTCTAAAACATATTCAATGGGCATGTTGGTAAATGTCATATGGGGTGATGATTGGGATGCAAAATATTTTGTGGACAATTCAACTAAAATGTCATTTGGGAAATTGATCCATGACATGTATGACCCAAATTCAGAAGCACGAAAAACTGTTAAACATGTCATTTGCACATTAATGGGGCCTCCATACAATTGGACTGCACCTGAAGAATGTTATCGAAAGCAAACATAAATAGTTTGTAGTTGTTATATATGGAATATGGTGTAATTTCCATGATCTTTCAAAAATGACATGTTTTGGATTTACAAATTTTATAAAACCCAATTTTGTAAGCAAATCATGTTGTCATGTGTAACCAAATTTGAAAATTGTGAATCCATTTGTGTCCACATCTATGTTCTATAATGATGATGGGTTTCTTGTAAACATAAGATGTAATGGTCACATACAATTTTACACAAGTACTACCTATCTATTTCTTAAAATTTTGAATTATGGATGATTGGACTTGTCATTGATAATTTTCTCCAATAAATGTTTTCATATTTTTTAGACATTAAATAATAATAATAAATTAATAAAAAATCATTTAAAGCAACATTTCTTAATGCAAAATTTACAAGGCATTCACTTTGTATACTTTTGTTTTGGTTTTCATTTGTTTTAGCATTTCCCACCAAGGCAAAGATATTGTGTTTAGATTCATTATATAATATAGTAGCTTAATAGATTTTGGCCCCCATGTAGTAGGTTTATTTTTATGTGAGGATTTTTGAAAGATGATATTTTGGCTTGTGCTGAAACTTGGGATTAGTGATAGAGTTGTGATATCTTGAAGGAGTTTGGTTTCTTTTAGAAGATTTTTTTTCTAAAGATTTTATTTTTGTATGGTGAAATATTGGAATTTCCATAATTCTTATTTTGCCTTAAAACATTCTTTCAAGTAAATGGCAAGGCCACAATGACACACCGAAAAGATGGCAATGAAAAAATTTCAATCGCCAATCTGTGTTTCTTATAAGAATTTTCCCAATGACACATTTTGTGCTTTGTGGTCCATGGCAAGTTTCTAAGGCGTGTTGAATGGACTTTAATATTCAAGGAACAACATTTCTTTTCTCTTGTTCAACCATGATCACTTTTGTGCTTTTCATACACAAGGCCACAAGCTTTGCATTCTAAATTGCACAACACTTCTATTGTCTAGCATTTTGCGATGTTTTATTGATCACATCAATTTACAAGGATATTTTCTTATTCTCCCTTTTGGACTTTAGCTTTTCACTAGCCATGTACATTTGCACCAAAATTTTAATGTTGAGTTCAACTTTTAGGCTTCAAAACAACTTGGAAACCACTATGAAAAATCGTGTTCTTTGCAACTTGTCCTATGTAACTAAAAAATGTCCTTTGCAACTAGTTCATGTCCATAGTCAAAAATGACAAATTAATCAACTTGAACCTCTTAAAAAACCATGATTTGTAATAGTGAAAAGAAGGTTTGGCCTTAAAAGTTAAACCCAAATAAAATAGAATTATCCCAAATTACTTAGCTAGCTTAAGCCTACTTAGCTATTAACAAGTAACACCATGTGTCAACATCTTATTGGCCCTAAGTTGAATGATTTAAATTAAATTAATAAAAATATTAAATATCAAAATAAATTTAAAATTGCCACATGCCCATTGATAATTTGTCAACACTTCAATGCCATGTTGTTACACTATTGCTTATGTCATTGCATAGTAGTTGCAACATAGGCACAAGTTGTATATGTATATATTTTCATATATAGTATGTTGTACCATTCCAACCCTTGCAACTTGTTTAATAGCACTCATTATAAAAATATGTTGAATTGCAAATGCTCATTACGATTCAAAACTGCAATTAAAACCCAATTGCAAGCCTAGTTGCAAAACATTTATTTTCTCATAATGAATGTTACACAAGTTACAAGCTAAATATATAGAATAAACAAGATCAATACACCCTCATTAAACATGTAAGAGACCAAGTCTTCAAACAAAATTCACCCACAATGTTGTAATAACACCAGAGAATAAATGTGGACTTGTTCTCTCTTCGTGGGCACCACGTATTTAAATGGACCACTCTTGAATTTTGTGTAAACCCTAAACCTTACATAATGTTGCAAGAGTTGCAAGTTGATGTAAATTTAGGAGAAACTTGAAATCAATGAATGCCCTTATCAAACAAACTAGATTGCCTTTAAAAAAAACTTGCTTAAAAATCTACAAAAATGGAGACAACACATGATGATGGAAAGTTTAGCGAATTTTTTTTTCTAAATGTTTAGTAAAATAAACAATATTACACCTTGCCCTAAGTGAAAAACTATGTAACAACTTGAACTTGATGCCTAATATCCACTTTTTACAAAATCAAATCAAATGTTTCCTCCAAATGTCTCAAATATGGTTTCCTATTTACTCATAGACAAATCCAAACCATGAGCATATTTGGCAAGTAGTTGCTACATGGATGTGCAACAAAAACTGATGCAAAAGGCTATATTGTGATTCAAACAAAAACAAATTAGTACAACATGTCACAAAAACCTCAAAGCTTCAAGAAGGTGCAAGGCAAACCTAACCTTAAACATACCCTAAACCATATGTTTCACTTACATAGAAGTATGTGTCAACATCTCCAATTTTCTTGCAATTTTCAAAAGTCCATTTCTTTATCATTTGATTTTGGAATGCCTTCCAAAAAGGATTTTTATACATCTTTATTGAAGACTTCTCTTGAAAAACATAAATTTTGGAAAGTTGATTTGTACTTTGCAAAACTTTTGCGACTTTCAAATTGAAATTTTAAATCATAAAAAAGGTGGGAATTTACTTTATTTCATTTTAGTATTTAAATGTGATAACCCCTCAAAGAATTATGTCGCAAAATTTTAAGAACGAAAATTGATTCCATTATGAGCAATAAATCCATAACAATTTTTCTTGCAAACTGCATGATTTAAAGTTTACCTAAATTGCTAGGTCCACTTTTCATATTGAATATTAATGTTTTTTGTGTATTTCTTTCAAAGATAGAAGGATGAAGATGTATTTCACTTATATAAATCCTTTTGTTGGAATTTAAAACTTGAATTGGGGTTTTATATTATTTTCAATGTCCCACCCCAAAAAACTACCATGGTGACATGCAGAAAAGTCCTTTCATTGAAGTGACCTTTCATAGAACTTCTTTTATCCTAGTAAGGACAATTTTTGGATATAATTTTCAAAGGTACTTTAAATGGTATTCCATTTTTTATATTAGTTAATTAATTGAATATGTATAATTTAGAACTTATGAAATTTCAATTTTCATAATTAAAGGAAAGATCCTCTTGAAAGGGTTAGACAATTAGGAACATAAATTTGTAATGATTTCCACCTTTTTTATTCCAATGAAAACTCAAGGGCATATATATTTGCATGCAATTGACAAACATGAGAGAGATATATATACATATATACTTTATGAAAGCATTCAAAGGAAAGGGTCCAATGGGTATTCTTGGGCCCTTTCTTATAAATGGGTCAATAGTTGGTATGGGGTACCAACAATGAATGCATTCATTGGTCTACTACATTAATATTTTCATTCAAAGGTCACAATTTGACAATAATTCATACAAAATTTTAGAATTGGTATCATTGTTGAAACAAAATATGATTTAAAAACATTGTTTAGTAAATTTTTATTTTATTTTTTGCACGAAACCTAACATTATAATGGAAATGGTTGCAACCAAGTTATCGAAATGCATAAGCATCCTTGGATGGACCTATTAAGAATATATGTCACACCTTCATTAAATGGTTTTTTGTTTGGTGACATAATTTTAAAAGGTACCTCAAATGAATTCTATTTGAGTTTTTTATTACATAATCAATTGAGTGGGTATAATTTAGTTATGAATTTTTAAAGTTTAAGAACATGATCTTGAAAATGACCATTGCAATTAGGAAAAATAAATTGTAATAACTTTCACCTTTTTTGATCCAATGAACACTTTCCACATGCAATGAATGAATATGAGGGGAAGAAAATTTACAAATGTAAAAGCATTTAAAGGAAAAGAGCCAAGAATATTATGTAACAAATTTTATTAGTTTAAAATAATTTCTTGAGGTGGTTCCTCATGGGTTCACCGAAGGATGCTTATGCCTAGAACACCATTGCTTTTAACCATCATTATAAATATCAAGTTGTTTTAATCTTTAATTACATTCAAAAAATAAAAAATCAATACATGCATCCAAAAAATATTTTTGAATGATTCAATACATGTTCAAATGCTACAATAAAAGAATTTAAACATTTGATGCAAGTTTGAGTACCAAGAAGCATGTTCATATCTTAAAGCAAGTTATTCAATGTAAGTGCTTCATGTGTATGTAAGAACTAGATCAACAAATAATACGAGTTGACTCCAAATATATAAGATTGTAACTTCATAAGCATTGAGTATATCAACACAATGCCAAATATATATATATATATATCATCCAAATACAATATCTGATTCTTTTTCATACTAGACACAGTACAATGTAATCAGCAATCAGCACACCCCTTGACTCCTTTTACTTTTGACTACACCACATGGAAGTTCTCTTGAATCGATATATCGGTTTTCAATGTGAAGTATTTATTTAGTGTACCATGAACAATATTTTATATTTCTTTTCCTGGATTACTCATGGGTGATTGTCCTAGGCTGCATTAGTTCTGACATTCATTTGCCTTCTTTGACATTTTGTATGGTAGTCTACCATCCAAGGGCAGCCAGTCCCAGGCTTTAGGAATCATACCTTCTCTTTGATAATAATAATGTCCTTTGAAAGCAGTTCTGTTCCAACCCACCATCTCTGCTCAGTGCTTGTATTGGTGGAATGTTGTGTCAACTCAGAAATGGTGGGGGATCACCCAACCCCCCCCGCCCCCACAAAATTATGCTGCGTCCACCACCGCCACGGGAATTATCAGCGGATCCTAACGAACGCACAGCCTAGCACACCACCACCCAGGTTGGGTCTGGACTTGGACCCTATGATCATAGCTGCTGCTGCTTGGCTGCCTCCTTGTAAAGGGGATAGAGAGTCCTTAAACAGACACGCCCCCTGCGAAGTAGCAGAAATCCTTGGGCTCAGGATATGTTTCCTACCCATGGACCAGCTGCAAGCTGTGACGCCTCTCTGTTCCGCCTGTAGTACAAAAAAGGGCTTCTTCCTGGAAGAGAATCGATTAGAAGCTGCTTTGAATGTTTTCGAACTTGTGCAACTGGAGACCGAGAGGGCCCCAGACAAACTCCAGAAATGTCTGCACAGTTGAATTTCCTTCTAGCAAGTTGGACCGGAAGCACAAAGTTTGTGACCTTCTTTGGTGGTGTAAGCAGCAGCAGCAGATCCCTTACCTCTTGCATGAATAAATGAATGAATGAATACAGGCAGCTTAACCGTTACACCTCTTGTCAGGCCATGCAGACAAGGAGGCCTGATCCATCCACCTTTTCCCCGCTAGATACATGCACCGTCATCGTAGAATTTGACTTGGTTCATTTAAGTCAAGTGCCATCCACACACAGCTTTTCACACCCGATTGTGAAGGCAAGCGTCCTACTACCTGCAGGCAGTACACAAGTACTGATACATTTCTTTTTCCCCTTGCCTGCCCCATTGCCCAATTTAAGATGTGTCTGGTGAAGACCAGACTAGACACAACTGGTTGCTGCCCAGACACATTTGTGACCATGATTATGCATTGCATGTTGTGGCCGTATAATGGACACTAGGAGGCATAACTCATTTCGTAACCTAAACCCTAGTGCCATACCTGTGCCCACAATGTGCATAATCAAATGTATCTTGGAATTGAACTCATAATTTTTTCAAGGAAATTTTGAAAAAATATGAATCGGTTTGAAAAAGGCAGATGTCCAGTGAAAAAATAAATGCAGCAATACTTTTGTACCGCCTGCATTTAGGACCCTTGTCTGATTTACTGTCCTTGGTACAAATTAGACCCACATTTTAAAGTGAAATTCACAAATTCAACAAAAATTGCATATCAATGTGATATTATAAATTTCCATCCATGAAGGAGATGGATGTTTCAGAAGGTTACTAGGTGGCATAATATGATAAAATTCGAGCAATGATCTTGTTTTAAAACAATAACCTGCCTAAATGATATGAGAAAGGGGGAAAATTAATTATTTATCCTTTTCAAGTACTTATTAAAAGGGGTATGAGAAAACGTAATGATCATAATTCCATTAGAGTAACTAATAGCTCATTAGAATAGACCCAAAGTGTTTGAAAGGTGCAAGTCTTCAAAAGAGAAACTTATGTGGACTTGGTGAATGATCCCCACAAGGTGAACTCCTTTAGGTGTATGTAAATGATAAATGAACTCTTCTAAATGCTTGTGATGAAGTACTCCGTGGGTGTAGCTAGCCCACACAAAAGCCGAATCTTAAGCACGTGAAGAATCCAAGCCCAAGACATGAAAACCTCACTTTCATGTGGTCTCTCTGTACATGTGAGGTTATTTTATGTAATCGACTTTTCCCTGGGAGGATGTCATTGAAAAAGAAAACCTGGACTACGACCAGACCCTATCGTATGCTGCTACTCACCCTGTCATCATAAATCTGATTTATCCATACATAATCCACACTATACAAGGAAAATACACCCTGAGCTCCACTGGCTCTACTTCACCCTTGTTGTCTTCAATGTTGTTGAGGTCAGCTTCTTGTATAAAGTTGGGCCCTCCATGACATCTCTTAAATCACAGTTTTATTGTATGCTGTCAATTTGTACCTTGTCTTGAGACATTTTGTGCATCATGTCCACACTCTCTGAGCACCAAGTTGTTGATGAAGAAATTGGACTCACATCCATCCTGCAGGTTACTCTTCTACAATGGTCTAAAGTAGAAATCTTCTCGAGATTCCTCATGATACTTTGTTGTGAATCAATTTCTTTGGTGAATACAAGTTTAATTCCTTTTGCCAAGTTTGGACAATGTTCCAAACTGAGGTAAATGTTCCCCTCGCTTTTTTTCCCCCCCTCGTTGCATTCCAATATGGTTCACAATAGTCCATCATTATTTATGTTTGATCTTTTATTTCCATGTAAATGCACATGGGAAAAGGGTTAGGTAAATAAGCTTCAAAGAGGTAGGTTATTAAATTATTTTAATTCTTAAACATTGGCCAAAAACAAAAACACACTGAAAAGTGCATCAAATTGGTTTACTTGATGTTGAGAGGTTAAAATATACATAATACGAACATGAAAAACCACTTGTTAATTTGCATTTTCATATGCACATAAGTGGGTAAGAAAAAGGAAGGAGACAGACAGGATTGGAAGAGGTAGATATGAATGGCACAAATAGATGACAAAAAAATTATTACGTTGCCACTGTATGCAATTTTACAATTGCCACAAATCTCAAAATAGAACTTCCAGGAAAGCATAAAGCTTGTATGTACTCTAACTTATATGACCTATACATTTGCGGATTTATCACTCAGGCACTGTTTTTGACATGTCCCTAGATAGGTGATACGTTGTTACAACATCTCAATGTGCCCATTTACCATCTTCCTGATGACGAGTCCATCAGGTGTACTATGTTAGACAAGAACAGAAGCTGATCCTGTATAAGTCAGGAATCAGTGTTGACTGAAATCATGGGATTGCAATAAAAGCTGAAAATGTTGAGTGCCTTGAACCATAATGAAGGCTTCCAAATGGGACACAATATCACATGGATGACCTGACACAAATTAGCATATTATATCAATTGTGGAATTTCTATTCCTGCCACACCACTTCACTTACTTGAGTCGTTGTTAGCACTCTTACTTACTATCGGTTTAACATTTTGTGCATGTGAGCTGAATGAGGTAAATAAAATTTGGGGACCGCTTTGAGATAGAATTGAAAACATAGAAACTGTTTGAGAACACAAAAACAAATCATATTGTTTGGAGACATAGTGTGGAATATGGTTGGTAGCATTATGGGGAACTTATGTGAACAAACTTTGCTCAACCATGTAACCTTTCAAATATCAAATGGGAACAACAAATATGGATTTCATTGGAATATGTGGTAACAACATAATGATGCAAAATTTGCCTACCAAGCATGGTTGTGTGTTTTCGCAATTTTCAAGGTGAATGCATTGTTTGGCAACACAAGCTTTATGACCATTCACTATTGCAATCAATATACTAACAAAGTGTGAAACCAAAATGCCTTCTACTACAACCAATCACCCACAACCATTATGGTCAAGTAATGATCAGCTAACTTGCAACCATGAAAAACCATTGGGAGCAATGAGTTACATAATTGGGAACAATATCTTTGCTAAATTGGAAACATTACTTGGGAACAATATTTTCACACAAATGGAAACATTTGCGAAAGGAGAAGAGACAAATCTCACCCTCCCCTATTAGAAAGCACATTGGTCTCACACTTTGTTAGTATATGCCTTGATTAGTTGGTCAAGAAAATGTGGGTTCAAAGACACAAGTGATGTGGACATTAATGCATTATGGAAGATGACAAGGATGGATCCCTTCCCCACTCAAAGGCTGATGGTAGTCTTAGAGGTTAGAAACAATAATTAAACCCCTTGAGCAAGAACCTTCATAAGCCATTCAATCATGTTTTTCCACCTCACTTTCAACTTTGACTTGCAAATGTATGGTGGATGGGGCAATTTTATTCTAGACTACTGAATCACTGATGGCATTTTAACCACTACAAACAAAAAATATTGATAGGAAGCCATTTTTCACAATTCATTAATGGCGTTTCTGCTACTAAAATTTCCATCATTTTAAACACATTCTCTACTTGTATATCTTGTTGCTTTTGGAATGTTACCATGAGGACTCCACAAAAAAGATAGATGAAAAGTTTGCTACTCATAAATTATCTAATATTTGTTGACAAATAGGTTCTATTTTGAAAATGGGCCCTTTTCAACTGCCATATCATGGCTAACATGGTTGCCAATCCTTCCCCTTCAGCTGGATCAAATCTTGCAAACTCTGCACCATGAATCTGAAAGTCCAAACAAAATCTTGATTTTGTTGATTTTCTGTTCTCTTAAAAAGGCAGAATTGCACAACACTGGTCTTAAGCCTTTCATTGGGGTTATGACTTGAAAGGACTTGCAATTTAAGCACAAATGGCACTGGTGATCAATCTAAAATGGAACCCACGATTGGTGAAAAATATGGGAGCTATGAAAAAGGACCTTGCTGTGTGAGTCTTGTGGGAAGAACCTCCACATGATGGACCTCAAATTCCAGAAAGTTTCAAATATCAAAACAATGTTTGCAATCCAAAACCATGATTGTTGTATTTTTCAAGAAAATCAACGAAGAAATTCCAATGAATGATGAGCACATATTGTAATGTAATTTGCAAAGTATGCACATTTTTTAACCAATTTATTGAATTTTCAATCACAAAAATTACTCCAATTTCAATAAATCCTGCACCATAGCTCTGAAATTTTTTAAGCACACACCCATCTACTCATGGGGGGCTTTCCACCAATACCAAGAGCACACCCCAATTGCCCTAAAAATCTACTTTTTGATTTCTATGAAACTTTCAGTCGTGACAATACTCAAAAATTCAATCACCCAGTGCACCCACTCTATTTGAGGGCTTTCCATCAATACAGAGAGCACACCCCCGATTTCCTTTTAAATCTATTTTTATATCAAGTTTTCAGTGATGAAAATACTGCAAATTGAACCACTCTTGCATGGCAAGTCCAAACATACTGAAATCACCTTTGTGCACCGCTTTCCAACTACAGCTGAAGGCCATGGTTTGAGAGATCTCAGCGACAAAACTAAACAAACAAACTACCTTCCTTACTAGTAGGACAATAGCCATGAACGGACTTACAATCATAAGTTGCAAAGGATTTCACCATCCCTACTTCGTTATAGAATTTCTTTTTGGATAATATGGACCTTGAAAGAGTTTTCGACATTAAGGTGTTTTGTTGTCCTAATTTTCTTTTGTTAAAAGTACTTGCCATGAGAGATTTTATGACAAATGGTGCAGTGTTTTATTTGTTTTCAGATGCAATGTTCAAATGGCCATTCACAATTTCCATGTTCATAGTATGTGTCCTTTGACTACGACCATTGTATCATAGGTAGGATGTTATATTCTTCCCATCAAATTTCATGGCACCTTGTGCCATTTTGCACAATTGTGCAATTGTTCTACCAAGAACTGTAAAAAAATAACACAAGTTCAAATTGTGCTATGAAACCCAAAAAATCAATATTTATGTTATGTTTCAAGGAATAGAATTTTATCCCAACGCCAGGTTGGTGTAACAGCAAGTATTTACTAATAGCCTACTTCCAAACACAAATTACAAGAACTTCTTTTCTTTAGTTTTTTTTAAAAATAAAAAACCTCCACCAACATTCGGCCAACCCTATGGCGAAACCCCCTAGGCACTGTGGAAGGACTTGCTTTGACCCCATGAAGTTCAATGAGGGAGCGGTTTTTAGGGTCTAGCACATGATAGGAGCCAATTGGAAATTCATAGTTCCCAGTGCACACATGAGTTAGGTGGCGATGTCCTTTATGAGTACTTTTCAAAATATGCTTTCCACTAGCATTTAATTGGTTGCATGTTTGGTACATGTGTCAAGCCTTCCCTCTCACAAGTAGGGGAAAAAAAAATCTTTCGCCTGGGTGCTTTTCAAAAGTAACAAAAGGCGTTAAGAGAAACTAAACTAAATGAATTACATTCCTCTTTCCAAAAAGAACTGCCCATTTCTCATGTCACACTTTCAAGGAACAATGAGTCTTCAAGGCCAACCCATTAACTCCATCCCTTCAATAAGTCATCTACTTCTTCAGTTCTGTTTTATACTCAAATTCATTTAAACCAAAATGATAAATGTTCATAAGATTTCAAGAGAGGGCCACTGGCTTCCCATTAGATACAGTGTTTTCTTTTTCAATATTATGATTAACCAAACTGGTGATCATCAACAAGAAGAATTAGCCAAAATTGGCTATAGATCAGATATGAAAATAAAAAAATTTAAGAATCCTTTTCATATTTTGGCAACCTGCCGGAACCTATTGTAAGAATTGAATTTATTCTTCCGAAAGTGGGTCCATTTATATTCCCTGAAGTCCTTTGCATGTGTCAAAATCATTATTTTCAGGTCCAAAAAGCATTGATTTGATACAGTTGGTGTTGCTGTTTCCTTTGTGAATGGGGCTGATGTGGTGTACCTGTTTTGGAAGTCCTTCTCTCTCCTTAAAGCATTCACCCATTAGTACTTACAACCCAACTATGAAAGAGACTAAGAACGACCCAATATAGATACAGTTAGGGCGTGGTTTTTCATTGAGGAAAGTAACATGAAAGTTTGACTTACCAATGTTCACTTCAGATCCTCCAGCTCTACTATTCAGTTCACAAGACTGCTATAGCATGTTTGTTTTTGTGAGTCTTTTTCAAATGGCTCATAAAAAATTGGAGCTGCGAACTGTAAGCAGGGGATAATTTTTTTTCAAGGGGGTTGTTTGCCAGATTCGTCTGAGCCAATTCATGAATGATTGCCACTAATGCTCTATCATAGATTTCTTTTGCCACCTTAATCATAGATGGCTCAGATGGATAGGCCAGATCTTACACTAAACATTTATGCACTCCCCTCTCCTCCATTCACACAATTGTGTCATTCTTCCTAAGAGAGTCCACCTCCTATGCTAAGTGATTCCAATCCATTGTCACCACTTTTGCTATTTGATTGTTGTAGGGTTTACCAACATTCTCATGTTGTGCATAATGCATTACATGACACATTGCTCAATGTTCATTGGGTCTTAGGAATCAAGTCTCTTATGTTTGTAAAATTGGGTTCTTAAGCAAATCAGGTATGGTTTGGCCTAGAGTAATGAGTTGTAACTTGCATTATCATGTGCAATGTGGACTCTATAGTCTAGAGCATGAACAATGAGGCTTGACCTTGGAACCTTGACTTTTAAGGTCTACAACAGTGATGTTGAGCCACATGTGTCATGACTATTGAAAATCTATTGTGTAGTCATCAACTACAAATTATAATGATGGGGTAAATTTCTAATTCTCTAGAATCCAAATGTTGTCAAATCTCCATGTCCTTGTATATTTTACATTTTTGTTTCAAACTTGAGTTGGTTTTTTCATGGCTTGCATTTGAAGCTAAACTTTCAAAGTTCAAAGTTTCAAGCTTTTGTTTCCTACTTGAAACTTTTCTCACGTGTTTGCAGTATTGGGATTCTTATGTTTAAGCTATGTAGTATTGGGTTCTTGTCTTTGAACAAGTTGGATTTTGGAATAGTTTTTTGAAACCAATCACCAACAAGCAACATAATGTCAACATTGAACCATGGACAATTAATGACTCAAAAGTTGATGATCTTGGGTTGGGTCTTCAGATCGACACCACAATCATGATAGTCTTATAATTCATGTTTTTTTTTATCATGATCATGATTGTCATATTAGATCCATCATCAACTTAACTAGTAATTTCCTAGGAATTTTGGTCCTCATGAATCATCCCTTGATTGGCAACACTTGTGATTCGCTTGGTCCTTTAAAGTTTGATTGATTTATTGACAATCTTGTGATTGATCTTGATTATGATCAACAATGAATATCAATACTGGATAGTCGTGGGAATCGGGACTTTTTCAGTTTGATCATTGCCATGAACATTGCACTAAGGTTTGAGGATCATGTTTCATTTTTAATCCTAATAACCAAACTAATATTGGGCTTTGACATCAAACCACGTTTTAGGGATTGTGGCATTGCCCTAATATCAAAATGCATTCAGACTTTCAAATTTCAACATTGATCGAGTATTCTAATCTTGACCATGTGTCTTAAATCTTATGTCCTAAATCATGAATTTGAACTTTGTGACCACCTGAAACACACATTGATTTATTCGTGTTTGTGTCGTAATTTGTGAACATTGAAATTCCATCACAAGGTGTTCATCAATTGCTCTTAATAATGGTAATTTGCTTTGTCATTTTGTAACCATCAAACCTCCATTTGAAAACCTTGAATTTCCTTTTTGTATTATTATGACCACTTAACTATATCACAACTTGCAAAGGTTCAAGGCTCAATTAGTTTTATCATATTTATATAATGAACAATTATTGCAACTTATATAGCCAAAATCAACCATGACACCAAAATGAAATCAATTATCCTTTAATATTTTCACATTATGTATGCCCTAAGTTCTTCTCACATTGTGTATGTATTTATGTGACCATCAAAGGGCCAATAATTTTTTTTTAGATCATGTCCATTTTCTTTGAAGCTTTACTACTTAGTTTTTTTGTTTATTCATTCATGGTCCCTATTTGGCTCATTCATTCTTTGAATCATGTCGAAATTTTAGCCCCCTACAAAGTTCATGTTTAAACTTGTATTTGAAGACAAAATCCCCCAATCTTATGTTGTTTTTTCTAATGCAGTTATCCCCATGGATGTAGTTTTTTCTTATGTAATTCCCATGGATGTTCCTTATGTTTTGTAATCTAATTGCATAATTCTAGACCCTATTTTGATAGAAAAAAACATTGAGAGACAAAAAAATAGGAAAAAAATCTATGAATTGAATATGCATTTCCAAAAAATGCCTACACTTATAAATGATGAAATTTACAAGTTTCCCCAAAAAAATCATTGTTAGGTTTTTTTCCCATTTTATTATTCCAAACATGGTTATTCATTATTAATAATGGGATTTGAATCATTCAGCCCTGCATTATTAATAAAACATAATTTTTGCAAATGATTGTCAAACATAGAATATTTCATTTTTTCAACACATAAAAATTATTTATTCATTTTAATGGATGCTTTCAATTTCAAAAAATATACATTTAAATTAAGTACGATCTTTGAAATAGTTAAATTTTCAAATTAAAAATTTACATGAATGTCCCAAGACTTAATCCAATTATTAGATGAAAGTTCCCATTTAATATTGGGGATAACAATAATACTATAATTAACTTATTAACCCTTGAAATATGATCATTTTTAATTTTACAAATCAATTCTAGTAAACTTGTCACTTGGAATGTAATTATAGTTTAATCAATAAAAAATCATTAATATCATAAAATCACAAATATAAACATTTTTTTACATTAAAAATTATGAATATCAAAAAAAAATTTGCAAAAAAAATACCATTGTTGAAAATTGTTTTTAACCTTTGTTAAGTTTTGCGCACCATTAATGAACTAACCCCTATAATGATCTTGAATACATTTCGATTATGTTGCAACTATGTAAATTGAACATTTGGCTAGTGATTTGGTGACATGTGGCACATTTTAAAAATGTGGGGTCAACAAATAGTTGAACGACACGTGGCATGTTCACAAATTTCGGGGTCAACAAATAATTAAATGACATGTGGCACGTCCACATCAATAGTTTAGGCCACATGGTGCTTAAGCATAAGTTAGGTTTAAACCGAAGCACCTAGGTTAAACCTAAACATAGGCCATTTAATTTAGGCTTAAGTTAGGGCTAAATCTAGGCACCTATGTTAGGCCTAGACTTAAACCACATGACAATTAATAAATGAAATCTTATTTCATTTGGTTCAGCCTGTAGGGTTGAACCTTTTTTATTGGCTCATCCCAAATGGCTATCAGATTTTCATGTTTATTGTGTTTTCTAACAATCCTAGTGCACTCCTTTATATAGTTTGGATTCATGGAATGAAAACCAAACAATATGGGATCAATTTAATTGTGACCTAGGGTAAACATACTTATCACCGAACACTTAATGATATTGGATCATTATAACTGATCTCTTGTCCATGGTCTGTTCCTTTTGAAACTTAAAACAATTTTGTAGTCCTCCACTTGGTGTGTTCAAATCTATAAAAAACGCTATAATCTAATGGAAAATGAGCAAGATATGCCTTTTCAAAATGAAAGGGGTTGTGCTTTGGATTTTTTCATAAATGTTCAGTATGATTTTAAAGTTTAAACTCTTCAACTATTTTTATTTTTATTTTTTCACTTTAAACAAGTTTTATAGATTTTGAGATAACACATTTATAACCTTTGAAATCATTCAAAATGAATGAGAATGAACAAGATATAGTTGCTGGAAATAAAGCAAGTCTAGAGACAAAATTTAAGACAAAATTTAATTCTTTCTTTTCCTACATTCTTTGCTTTGTTCCTTTGCTTTTGAGGATTAAAGAACATTTGTAGCTTTCTATTTTGCGCTTCCAATGACATAAAAAATGTTCAATTTGGTGTTGAAATGAGGGAAAACTTGAAAGTGTTCAATGATAGAATACCATTTGTTGTCTACCATAGTTGTAACCCAGTTGCAACTTAATTACAACTCAAATAGTTGTAATATAGTTGTACAAACTAGTCTAAGTTTAGTTAGGCCTAGACTTAAATTAATAATTTATTACCTAGGTCTAGGCTACTTACCTTAATTAATCTAGTAGTTAGGTCTAGCTATTTACCTTAATTACTTATAGTAATTATTCATCAACTATTTTTAATTATATAGTTGTATAATTAAATAATTAAACATATTATCATCATTTATTAAATAATATGGTGATAATGTTTTTTAATCAACAATTAAATGTATTTATTTATTAAATAGCTAATTATCACTATTTTTTAATTCAAAATTCATTATAAATTCATATTGACATTTCATTAAAAAAAGGAATTAATTAAAATATAAATATTCAATAATAAAAATTAGATGATATTTTAATTACAGTAATTAATGTTGTGATAATTAATAATTGACTATAATTACAACAAGAACATTAATAATAATATTGTAGCTAGCAGTTAGGTTAAGTTAGTTATTTAATTATTTTTATTTGTATTTTTATCTAGCTTATTGGAACTATTAAATGACCTAGTATAATAAATATTAAATAAGAAAAAATAATTTACAACATACTAGTGTTAAATAACAATAATTTCTGAAATTATATGATAATTTTTAAAGTATATTTACTAATTATTCTAAAAATTATTATAATTTAATCATAATAAAAAAATAAGAAATTTTAATAAATGAAAACATTATTGGAACTAATGTCAAAAATTAAAATTCTAAAAAATATTAATTATGTATCATTACATGATATATTATAAACTAAAATTAAATCTACACGGAAATAATAAATTACACATGTATTGAACATATTCCCAAAAAAATTACTTAAATATCCTTACTTGATATGTTGTAAACTAAAATTGAATTTACATAAAAATTATAAATTATGCATGTATTAAACCTACATATTATTAAGTTGACTTCTATTTCAGAATTTTTTTAATTCTATTTTAAAATTAAAGTTTATTATTTATATGCACAAAAAAAATTCATCACATGTTGTCATTCATGTATACAAAAAACATTTACGTGTACCTTAATAATTAATGAATTTTTGTTGTGATCTAAAATATATATTAAGACGTCATATGTATAAAAATGTAAAAATCAAAATTTCACAAAATTATGAATTACGTATCATTATTTGATTTGTTGTAAATTAACATTTGATTTACAAAGAAACAATAAATTACATATATTGAAGTTACATTCTTACAAACTCATATTTCAAAATTTCCTTAAATTTTATTTTGAAATTAAAATTTAATATTTAGATGCACAAAAAATATTAATTATGTATCATTATTTGATATGTTGTAAATTAAAATCCAATTTACATATATATAATAATTAGGTGTATTGAACATGCACATTATTACAAATTTATATTTCAGAATTTCCTTAAATTCCCTTCAATCAAATTTTATTATTTGTGTGCATAAAAAATATTTGCATCATACATAACCATTCATTTTATACAAAGTTAATTTATAGATAATTTAATCTATTAATGAAATTAAATAGTTCATTTTGTTTTATTCTATCGTGTTAAAGTTTCCCAAACCAAATTATTTCACATAATGCTACTGATATCTTTCAAAACCTAACAATGAATAGGGGTGCACTGACTTGGGTTTGAAAATTTTTTGGAGCTCCAATGTAAAGGTTATTGATTATTGAACCATTTTTTTAATAAACATTAATAAAACATAAATAAAAATTTTACTGAAATCCAAAGGTTTATTTGGTGTTGTTGGAAAGTAATTGTTGAGTTAGATTTAATGAAATTTATTTCATAATTTTCATACTTAAAGGTGTGGAAAATATTAAATTTTGAATGAATTTTGTTGTTGAAAATTCAAACAAATTATAACAAATTGAGTTTAGAAGGGAAAATGAGTTGAGTGTGTTCACACTTGGGGCCAACAACACATGTTACCTTATTTATCCATGAAGGAAAGTAGTTTGTTTTGTTTTGTCATAATGATATTTCCCAAACCACGATGTCTTAGGTTTTTGCTATGGAACTTATCATCAAAAAATTCTCAATGAATAGGGGTGCATGACTTGGTTTAAAATGTTTAGAACTATAGTGTGGAATCTATTAATTATTGAACCATTTTTTCATTGAATTATTTGAAAAATCAAGATTGAAAACTATATTGGAATTTGGGGGCATTCTTGGTATTATTGGAAAGCCTTCACCAAGTTTGATTTAATAAAATTGATTTCATAATTTTGAGACCTAAAAACAATATTATTGAATTTTTGGTGGGTATGTATTATTGTTGGAAATTCAAACAAATTGCAAAAAGGGGTATGGAAAGAAAATTCAATTGAATGCATTCAAACTTGGGCCAATGACATACGGTACATTAATTTTGATGAGTTTTTATCATAATTTTAAACAAATAAGAAGATGTCATGTGTATAAAAATGAATAAACATGATAATTGTACAATATTATTAATTATGTATCATTACTTGATATGTTGTAATGATCTGCATAAAAATAATAAATTACATGTGTATTGAACATAAACATTAGTACTAACATTTTTATAAAAAAATTTAAACCTAATTTTGAAATTAAAATTTAATATTTATATGCACAAAAAAAAACCATTCATTTATACAAATAATATTTACACGTAATTTAATATTATCATCATTTAAAATAAATATTATAATATTATATGTATAAAATTAAAGTTACTTATTAGTTGTTTAACATAATTGTAAACAATACCATATTTCATCCATCCTTTAACACATTTTATCATCCAAAATAATTGAACACTAATCAATGTCTTGATTGTGTGCCAACTAAAGAACCTTAGATGCCAAGAATATTTCAAAAATGACCTCTTAGTTGAAACATGCTTCACATCGTTTACCAACATAGTTGAAAGTTCAACTTGGAGACATTGTCAATGCCAAGAATATTCACAAATGACCATGCAATTGAAAAATGCTTTCAACTATATACCAATGTAGTAAACGAATCAACTTAATTGGTAATTACCATTATTTTATTTTTATGTTTAAAAAATCCAATTGAAATATAGTTACAAATGTGATGTAGTTGAAAACTTTTGGCTAAAAAAGGGGGTTTTCTACTAGTGTTACTATCCTAAACTTCTAAAATTTTATGTAAATATTTATACTCCTAACACACCATATGGCCTATTATTTTGACATGGACCCAAATTGTTTTTGACATTCCTAGAATTTTTCAAATTTTTTCACAAAACAATTATTTAATTGAAGATTTAAATTAGGGTTTAAGTGGGTTTTGATTTGTTGGTCTTTAATGATGATTTCTAAAGGGTAATTATTCTTGTGTTTGTTATCCCCTTGTTTTGAATGAGACTTTGAAGATATCGATATGAACGCACTTGCTCCGTGGTTCCCTATGTAATATAACCTTCCACCATGGGTTGGAAGAATTATTGGAATAGAAAATTTGTTGATTTGTGATGGGAAGACAAATGGTTCATTACCATTCACCAATATATGCCAAAAGTTGGCCATTAAAAATCCGGAATCATCTCATTTGTAAGTTGGATTAACCCAGCTATATAATTATGGATAATAATTAATTGCTATTAACTAATTAATATTAACTATTAAATTAATTAATTATTCACGAGTTAAATTATTTATTTAATATTAATGATTAATTGAAAATAATTTAATAAGTTAAAATTTTAATCATTTATAGTTAATATTCAGAAATTACCAACTAATTAATAATTTATTTTGTTAAATAGTCAATTTAAAACCTAATTATTTTTTTATTAAATTAGTTGATCACTAGAATTTTAAAAGGTTTATTTTTAAATTTTAAATTAATATTTTTGTTTAATTTAAAAATAAATAGATAATTATTTTATTTTATAAGTAATTAAAAATAATTAAATACATTAAAATCTTTATTGATTAATTTGATTTTTGAATTAATTAATTATTTAAATATGAATTTTTTTTTTTGAAATATTAGGTACTTGCACACATGGCATGCACCAAAGGTTTAGGCATGGTTTAACTAGGTTTAACCTAGGTGCCTCATGGCTTAGCTTTAAGTGTACGTTAGATGTCATAGTAGACATTTAATTAACTTTAGATGGTTAGCCCTATTTTAACCAAGCTTAGGCACCATGTATGCTAAATTAATTAATAGGAATTAATTACTAATTATTTGCTTAAATTAGGTTCATATTATAATATTTTTAATTATAAATTTATAAAATTATAACTATCCTAGCTTAGAACTAATTAAAATTTAACATTTGAAAATAATATTAGATTAATGTATGTATTTGTCCCAATCTTTATGGTTAATGCAATTTTTAAATAATTAATATTTTTAAATTTCTATTATTTTTATTAATTTCATTACAATTTTTTTTAATGAAGATTATTCCCTATTAGTTAATATTATCTACAATAATTGCACGCTAAACTAATTAATTATTATAGGTAGTTATTATTTTAATGTAGTTAGTGATTAGATATTAAATACTTAGAACCACCCAACATTAAACAGAAACCTAAAAACCATTACAAATTTTAATATTTCTTTCATTCTTTAACCAAATCAACAACAATATTTATGTCATTAGAAGTGCAAATTAAAGGATTACAAAAAAAATTTAAATGCTAAAAACAAAAGAACAAGGAAGAAAACATGAAGAGGAGGAAGAGGATATTTGTGATATTTTATCTCAATTTTTTGAAGAAAAAACTTTAACCCTCTTTATTTTCAAACCCCATATCTTTCTCATTTTTAATCCATTTTAACTGATTAAAAAACCTGTGGCTAAGGATATACAAAACTTTTTTGTCCTCCAAATTCAACAAAACAACAACAACAACAAAATTATCTCAACATTCGAAACTATAATATTTTGTTTCAAATGTTTTGAAAAAAAATTATAAATAGACTTATGGTGCATTATAGTTGCATTCTAATTGATATTAAACATTTAATTAAGCTTAGATGGTTAGCCCTAGTTTAGCAAAGCCTAAGCACCATGTAATAAAAATTATAATTACAATTCAATTAATATTTTGTCTCAAATGTTTTGAAGAAACTTAAAACCTTTTTTAGTTTCAAACCCCATATCTTTCTCAGTTTTAATCTCTTTTGAGTGATCTAAAAACTTATGGGTGTATCAACTAGATATTTACAAGACCTCTTTCAAGTCCAAATGCAAAAAAATAATGACAAAATAACTTAATCTCAGAATCCAAAATTGTAAATGAATTTCAACTAAGATGAATAGGCCTACCACCATACATTTAAGATTTCAAAGGAAGTCGACTTCTTACACATTGTTCTTTTTTTGTTGTTAAAATTAATTTTGTAGCCTTCCATTCAACACTTCCAATGTTATAAAAAACATTCAATTCAGTCAAAGAATGAGGAGGATATGGGTTGTTTTGTGTAAGGGGGTTCATGTTTAGTGATAGATTTGTTAAAGTAGTTTTGGATTTTGAAATTAAATTATTTTGTCATTGTTTAGTTGCATTTGGATTTCAAAGAAGTGTTGTAGATCACACACCCATAGCTTTTCAAATCACTCAAAGAACTTACAATGAAAAAGATATGGGGTTTTAGAGTAGAAAGGTTTAATGGTTTTTTAAAAAAACATTTCAAACAAAATATCACAATTTTGGATTTTGAAATTCAACTATTTTTTCATTGTTTTTTTGCATTTGAAGTTCAAAACGTATTGTAGATTGTTAGTTAGTGCTCCCATAGTTTTTTAAATCACTCAAAATGAACTTACAATGAAAAAGATATGGAGTTTCAAACTAGAGAACTTAAAGTCTTTTTTCAAAACATTTAAAACAAAATATCACAATTTTGGAATTTGAGACTAAATTATTTTTTCATTGCTCTGTTGCATTTGAATATCAAAGAGATATTGTAGATCGCTAATTAGTGCACCATAGCTTTTTGAATCACTCAAAATAGACCTAAAATGAAAAGGATATGGGATTTCAAACTAGAGAAGATTAAAGTTTTTTTTTCAAAACATTTGAAACAAAATATCATAGTTTCAGGTTTTGAAATTAAACTTTTTTCTCATTGCTTTGTTGCATTTAAAGTTCCAAGAAGCCTTATAAATCACTAATTGATGCACCCATAGCTTTTTAGATCACTCAAAAAGGACTTAAAATGAAAAAGATCTGGAATTTTAAACTAAAAAGGGTTTAAAAAAATTTCTTCAAAACATTTGAGACAAAATATCAACTAAAGTGTAATTATAATTTTTATCCCATTTTGTTTGTTATAGCTTCCAAGTTTGTAAATTACATAATGAAGTTGATGCACCAAATGTTTTCTAAAGGTGAAGTTGGCACTTAGGACAAACTAATAAGAAAGGTTTGACCTTAAAGGCCACATGGTGAAAAAAAGGATTATCTATAACCTATTTATCTACCCTAAACCTAAATAACACTATGGTTTACTTACTTACCTAAGCTTACCTACCTAGGATTAGGTTAGGGAAGTCTATATAAATAGGTAGGCCTAGTAGGTAAATACCTACCTATTTATTTCTAGGAGGACCTACATACCTAAACCTAAGCCTACACATAATTTTAGGTAGGGACACATGTCAACAAACTATTACTTAGATTTTTTGTTTTGACATAACTCTAAGTAGGACAATTCATGAAGTTGGAAAATAGTTGAAAGTTCAATTTTGAGATTTGGACAAATGTGAATGAACTTCATCCAAAAGTTGAAAATATTTCGTTGACTAATGGTATGTCACTTTCAACTAAAATCTTGTCACCTCAATGTTGGTTGAAGAATTGACATGTGTAGGTAGGTTTCAATTGTGTTGTGGGTTCAATTCAACATTGTCAATTATTTTGGTGAGTAGTTGAAAACATCATTTTGAGTTGGAAAAAACATTTTACAATTGGAAGTGATAGTTTCAACTTCAAAATGTAATTGAAACGTAGTCGAAACCATAATTGTAAACCCCAATTTTTCTCCTAGTGTCATTTTACATCGAAAATGATTACATAATGTTTATGATTACCTATTAGAGGGAATGATGCTAGAGATATTCACAACTTTAAATAGACAATATTTAGCTCAAAGAGCTAAACCATTTATGTTACAAAATGGAATACTTTACAAATTTGGACAAGACAATAGGTTTCATTGTGTTTTGAAACCCGAATAAGTGCCAACTATACTACAAGAACTACATAGTGGAGTTGGTGGACATTTTTCTTCAAACATCATGATGAGGAAGATCCTTGATGCCAGTTATTAGTGGCCAACCATGAACAATGATGTTCATGAACTTTGTCAGACCTGTGATTTGTCTCAACGATCAGATAACTTGTTAGCACAAAATATGGCAAACTTAATTATTACTTTACCCGAAGAACCTTTCCAAAAATGGGGACTAAATTTTATTGGACCTATTAAACCAGCAAGTTTTTTTTCTGGCAATTGGAACATTCTAGTTGCCATTGATTATGCTACCAAGTGGGTGGAGGCCAAAACTTTGCACACCAATACAACTGTTGTTACTATGAAATTTTCATATCACCATATTCTCACCTAGTTTGGATGTCCACTTACTATTGTGACAGATCAAGGTACCTACTTCATTAACGATGTTATTCGTTATTTAACCGATCATTTTATCTTGAAACATACCAACTCTATTGTCTATTATCCATAAGGGAATGGACAAATCAAGTCTACTAACAAAGTCTTTAGTAGATTGTTCACGAAATTGGTGAATGAGAATTGGAATGACTAGGATGAACACCTGTGCACAATTTTATTATCTTATAGAACTACTTTTAATGTTGGAACCGGTCGCACTCCATTTCAACTTGTCTACAAATTACACCCATTATTACCTACAAAGTGCTTGTTACCATTCAAACCAGGGTGAACCTATGATCCAAAATATGTTAGAGTTATAATTATTTGCCTGCCATAACTAGAAAAACTACATGAAAACTAGTTAGTAGCATAGGACTTGATAGCTTCTAACTAGTGGAACTAGTCGTTATGGTTTCAAAACTGGTACATTGAGATAAAATACCAGTTTGGAAATTATGTTTTATGGTTTTTAGAAGTTGTCAAAACACATATCCTTAGGTTTTAGAGACGATGATTTGGACCATATAGGATCCAATATTATTTATCAAACAATGCAATACTATTAGTGACTATCAATAAATTTCATCTTAATCTAGTACTAGTAATTAACATTAACAAGTTGAAACCCTATAGGTTTATGGAGGATCAAACACTTCAACTTATTTTAGTTAAGTCTAATGACTTTTACCAAAGGAACCAATGGAGGTAACCCATTTTGACAACTTGTCTATTAAACAACATGTGGAGGATATCCATTTTCATAACCTATCAAATAAGGAATTGGTTGAAATAAACCATTTTGGTAATTTGTTCATTGAAGAACTAGTTCAGTTTAACATTAGAAGTTTGGTGGAAAACAACTTGACAAAAAGAAAAATAGATGATGATTTATCTAAACCAAAACTAGTTCAAATGGGTATTAATGACCTATTGACAAGGCAACTGGTTGGAAACCAATTTGATAGCTCTAATTATGCACAAAATAATGATATCCTAATAAACCTAATTACAAATTTCAACTTCTTAAGATAAATATGCCCTAAAACTTACATCATTGTCCAAGTGTCGCCACTTTTCGATTTACATTATAATACAAAGAATCGACATGCCCCTTGGAATGTCTTTTCATTTTTCCATCATGGATTCCTTTATACTTTTTGTTGCACCAAAATGAAGCAATGAGTGCCTTGGATTAGTTGAGAGAAAGAGCAAACAAGAGGGAGGCAAAATTGAAAAGAGAAAAAGAAGAAAAAGAAGCAAAGGAAAAAGAATTGCAAAGAGTTAGAGAGGAAGCTTTTAGAGTAATCAGAGCAATTTACATTGAACCATTTGCATCAAGGTTGCCTCTTGTATTTCAAGAAAATAATGAGAGTTATGGAGAAGAAAGAGATGTAGAATGTGAAATTTTTGAAGCATTAAAATGTGCTACTACTATGGGAGAAAGATTTGAAGAAACATTACAAGATTTTCAAAAACAATTTTCACCTCTCGCACCTACATTTGTAATAATTACTGATTTTGAGGAGGATGAACAAGTTGAAAGAAGAGCTATAGAGAAAAAAGAAAAATTTGAGTGACCTATTGAAGTTGAGCAACCAACGTATTTTTCATCAACACTACTTAAAGCAGGATTATTTGACATAGAAGCTAATTTTCTTGACATACCTATTGTTGTAGCTACCAAGTTTGGGTCCAAGTACATGATGAGGCATAAGGGAAAGGAATAGGTGGAGGAGGGCAATTCACCTACCAAAGTAACTTGGAAGTGAGGACTTGTTAATGCAAAGGAAATTCAAAAAATGGTTCAATGGATTCGGATGAGATCCAAAAAGCAATAGTGGGCAAAGTGAACCGATTTGGGTGGCTTATTTGTTGTTCACTAGACAATTCCAGAACTAAACTTGTTGGAAGAGTTCTTGCACACTTGGGAGTCCATAGAAAATGGAGGCATTCGGGTAGTTATTTGTGGTGAGAAAATCACCATTGACCAAGCGCTAATCGTTAAACAATTCAATGTCAGTGTTGAAGGAGTAGTTGATGCAACAAACGCATTAGTCAAAGAGGCTCAAATTGCTCTTAAGAACATAGTTAAACTAGATGCATTTGTCAACAAAGAACAATGGAGCATCATCCAAATTGAAGAAGGAATACCATGCCAGGTTTGCAACAATCTTGCAAATTACTTACCAATGAGAAAGGTTAGCCTATTTCAGCAACCATATTGCCATCACTTTTAATTTGGCAAACAAGGGAAAGAAGATCAACTAGTGTTCCATTATGTTGACACAAATGTCAATAGAACTGACCTAGTGGACTGAACACCAAAAACAGATTATAACAAGGTTAATAACATTTGACAAGAAAACAACAACCTATTACTTTGGACCAGTTATGGAGGTTTATTTACGATACTAGTTTCCTTTATTAGTGGAGGATACACCTATTGACTCTCCAAAACCATAACCGATTTAGGAGAGAGAAAAGAAGAAGATTGCTACAGAACAATCTAAAAAACCTTTTCTTGAGGTTATGACCAAGGAGCAATTCATTAGTGAGTGACGATTGGTGCACGTAGCTAACATTTTGTCGTGACCAGTTCGACAATCACAATGAATGAAGATACGAATTGAATTGTCAACACCCATGGACTGGTCGAATCTAGAACCAATTAGTGTACCATCGAAGAAAAAACCTCACACTGATTAGCAATTCATGGTTATGGAAGGAGGTGATGAGGACATGGAAGTTGATGTCACTACACAACAAGATAATATATCAATAGGGACAGAAAATGACTAGTTCATGGATGATCAAAGTGAACTTGACTTTGAATAAGTACCAAATTAAGAACCTTTACTTATTCAATAAACCTTTGTTCCTATAGAATAGGTTAGTAACTCGTTATCAATAGGGATAGAACTAATTCAACTAATTCACCCTAAACGTGTTGAACTAATTCAACCTATAAATGTTTATATTTTTTTTGAGACATTGGCAGCCTTGTTCAACATAAAAGCCTGAAACAATTTACACTTTTCTTTGAACAAGTAGCCTTAGTTGCCTAAATTTGGCTTCAGCAATAGATAGCTTAATTGATTTGAAAACCAAATACAATATTGTTGAAAACTTGTTAAAGGACACCAATAACTAGTTATAGGCTTGTTGCCTAGAATTGGTTAGTCATAAACAAGCCCTATAAAACAAAGATAAGGATTTGATTATTATGAAAACCCAGCCCCTTAAACTACAGGCAAAGAACAAACATTTGATTGCTAAAACTATTGAAGCTGAAAGAATAATCAAAAAGGTTAAAGTCATGTAGTTGAAGTATAATGAGTTATCTTAGGTTCATTTCAAAACCTATAATGACTTAACGACCCTATAGACTAATCTTAATTGATTAACAAGGGATTATGGCAAGATGGAGGCCATTGGTGTGCAATGGAAAAAAACTTTGTTTAAATTAAAGAATACCTATTTGTAGCATAGGGAATAGTTGACGAAAATCAACATTGACATGGAGAATCGTACCCATGAACTTCAGATATAGATCCAAGAGTTGAAAAGTGAATTGGAGACACTTTGTAAAGCACCATGTAAAGTTTTTCAAACCATCTACATGGATAACTAGTTGAAGGATTTTGAGGAATTACATTTGGACAATGCTTTGTTTAAGGTACTATGAAATGACTTTTTATCCCTCTACTCCTAATTCTATGAGGTGATTAATATTTAGAGGTACATATGTTATTGGTGAAGGAAAAATGCAAAGTGTATCTTTAGATATTAAATTATGTTTGTAGTTGAAAACAAATAGTTTGCCTCTTATGCGTCATTCATGATTTGAAATTGATAAATATATTTTCTAAGTTCAAACTCTCCAAATCCTAGAATTTAATGTTAAACTATCACCCACCTAAACCAATTTCTAAGGATACAACAATATGTTCAACTTGACAATAGACCTCTAATCACTCAAAACATTGTTCCCATCACATACGTTATCCAAATCTAGCTTGTATTAGTTCATTAAAAAGTTAATTACAAGGCACACCTACCTACCAAATCTCAAGTTTTGCACCTAAATCACTAAAACGTTGTGACATAGAACCCTCAAGGGTTTCACAAAAGTAAAAAATTCAACTTGACAGTAAACCTTCAGTCACTTAAAACATTATTGGCATCACATATTTTATTCAAATCTAGTTTACATTACTTCATTGGAAAGTTAATTATAAGGCACATTTGTTTACCAAATCTCAAGTTCTACACTTAAATCAAGAAAAAGTTATGCTACAAAACCTGAGAGGTCTTATGAAATTTCTTTAAGATTTCAAGCTCCAAAATTACCCCTATTCATTTCCACTATTTCAAAGGTACCATTATCATCTAATTTATTTTCCCTCTTTCCACCATCTATTAAGATTAATCATTCTTTTCCTCCCAAGGAAAGCTATAAGAACTAGTTTTCAAATATTTAAATTAAAAATTATGTTCGAAAAGAAAGAGACAAATGACCCAAATTCACACTTTTAAGAAAAATGAGAAGGAAGGAGGTGAGGGAAAACCCTAACTTGGTGGCCAATGGAAGGTTCAAAGTTTGGTGGTCCTTGGAATGTTCCATGCTTAGTGGCCTTTGAGAGAAAAAGGGGAAACATCATTTTCACCTCTTTTCATTTTCAACCCCCAACAAATTTTACATAAATTTTTTCTCATTGATTTTAAGGTTTTATTTTACCATGGTTTTAGACCGTTACTTTATGTCTTTCCTTCCTTTTCCTTGACCTATAAATTGTAATCACGCATTTCAATGTACCAATTCTTCCACACACTCATTGCTAAATTGATTTTGATCGAAATTTTTTTCATTTCCTTGAATTCGTGGCATTACACATGACCATGTCTTAAAGACTTCAAGCCGTACAAATGAATGAAGAATTACCTCGAGAGTTATCCCTAGATTTGACATTGACCCAACACCCTCATGATGAAAATCCTGAACTGCGAGAGGTGCACCTTCATTTTGAAGTTAAACCCCTTATAACTTAATATTATTGCATTTCTTCGAACTTTCGTACCTTGGTGATTTTTATTGTAGGTCAACTTTGCTTCTAGTGATGAACTTGAAATTGTCTTTCGAAGGTTTTTACGAAACTGAAGACACTTCCATCTTTGCATGGTCTTCAATTCTTAGTGTTGGACATTATCTTTGTTGTGCGGTTCAATTTTTTGACTATTTCCTAATAGCAAGGCGGATTACTTAGTTTGCACCATTCGAAACATCCTAGAATTCTTATAGTTATGAACTATCATTATGGCATAACCTAGGATTCAACATGTAATTGTAGTTCCTCATTGAGCTTATCCATAACCTAACTAAAAGCTTCATTCATCATGAAATTGATGTTGCCATTGCCACCCTATCACATTATTTATTTTAATCATTATGTTGTCTCGAATTAATCTTACGCTTATAATGTTTTAAGATTATTCTATTTCCATTGGACCCTTCATTGACACCCCCTCAACTGTTTCAAGAATTTTAATTGTCCTTGCTTGCACGATTATCCACTAAATACTATAACAAACCAATGTTTTGTCGAACATTACAAATTTTGGTGTTTGTTTCTAACCCCAACCCTCTAGAAATTTCTCATCCCTAATCACACAGTTAAGGTTCTAAAACTATGATTACCAGCTTTTGTTGAAGAAAAGAATTAACCTTACACCTCATTCATTCAATATTAAAAAAAAAAAAAACCCCCCATGTAATCATGCGCACTCATCATTCCTTATTCCAACAGGAAGTTGTTAAAAACCCTAATAGCCTTACCACATTTCAATATCCCTTATGCAATTCTTAAAAAATTGAGACTATTGCGCACGGCTGTGTTGGTATGGCTCACATGTACATAACCAAACATTAGTCAATAAAAACGTAAAATGGAAGGAATGGTGACAAATTATATAGGAAATTACAAAAAAACATATATTAGACAATTTGGAGATTGTTCATGTAGACGAAGAAGCCTACCTAAATGAACTGGTTGCATACTAATTGCATTTTGAAGGTTATAAGTATGATTGGCATACTAGTAAATTGGTTGAAGTACCTATTAATGTTTTCCAAAAAATTTCACCTATGTAAGCAACAACTGTAGCTACAAGTTTTTAGAGTAAACATGTTGTCATTACTACTGAAGAACTTGAGTCTATCAGATGAGGAACAAAGTTGGCCATTGTTTCTTATACTTTACCTTTGCCCACAAAATCTATGGAAGTACCTATTGTAGTTGTTAGTATTCAGGTAGAAGCCTCGGAAGAACCATTCCAAACCTTTACCATTATTTATACTAGATATTGGCATAAGGGTAGAAGTTACTTTGATGGATAATATTGCCCATGCCTCTAAAGTTTTTAAGATTCCAAATATAGTATTCAAGGACACACGTATTGATGAGGCAATATAACCCTAAGACTATTTTAGTTTTTGGATAATAGGTCTTAAGTTAACTAATTTGTTGTAGTAATTAGTTGTTAATAGAACATGTTGATTTAAACTTATGACCAATAAGTTTGTTATTTTGATTTTGAAGTTTATACTAGCTAGTGACTGTTTAAGTTGAAACAACACTATGAGTTGGTATAAGTAGGAAGACTTACAACTATATCATGAAATCTTTTTTTTTTGTAACTCTTGGAAAGTTTTTGAATTCTGAACTAGATTATTTTGATTTTTTTTGAAGCCTTTCCCTTTTGTTTTTTGAAATGCAAGATGTAGAATAGTTTGTTCTTGATGAATAAACTAGAGACTTTTATGCTTCTTGTGTTTTGACATTTCAGATTAGGAGAAAAGAAACACCATACCTATCAATAATTTTTTCAATAAACCAAAATTAGAAAATAAAAGAGAACATGTAAAATTAAAAGGGAATAGAAAAAACCTTTAACATGGATCTAGCTGAAAGAAGCTTCTAAAAAGGTTTCTATGTGTACATTGAGTAAAGAAACTTCTTGAAAACCTTCCTAATTAAGAGTCAACTATGAATTAACTGAAAATTAAAATTAAAAATTAACTAAGACTTAACTAGGAGTTAACTTGGAGTCAACTAGGGTTAATTAAGATTTAGTTTCATTTTTTTTTGGTTTGGTAATGTGTTATGAATCACAAACATGAGGCCTTTATGGCCATTGAAAAGATGTACGTTACATACTTTATGCACATTGATTTTATCCAATTCTCTTCATCTAACCATTGGATCAAGCTCAACTTTGATTCAAAATGAGCTTTGAGTTCCAAAATGTTATCATGCACACTTTAAAATTATTTTTTCTTATGTTTAAGGTTTCCAAAAAATGCCATCGAGATTTCGATTTCTTGCATACCTATTATACTTATTATAACATCATTTTTTTGGTGAAAAGTGGTGAAAAGTGGTGAAAAGTGGCTTGCCCATAGTGTCCTTTCCCATAAGTAGATGAAAATATGATAAAATTGATGTAAATATTGAAAATACCACCATTATGACACAATCATAATGTTAGCACTCAACACCACAAGTCCCAAGTACATCTAGAAATAATACACTTGTTGTGAGCCCAACATCAAATTGATTACCTAAAGCTAATTGGTAACCAATGGATATATGAATCATAGGTAATTTTGGTGCATGTTTGAGGCATAAATAAATGAAACAACTTGAAAGTGAATAAATTAGATAGGCAAAACTCTCACCTCACAAATCATAAAGCATGAAAAGCAAGGGGCCCAAGACATTGGCATTTTTATGAACGTAATTCCAAAGCAATAGGAACCCATTTAACTATTTAACACATTCCAAATATTTCTAATACACTTCATATTTATGGATTATAATGTCATTGCAAGCTCATTACAATGTTGCAAGGTTATTTAAGGTCATGTGTTTGTTATAATGATTTTTTACAAGTGGGACTAAATAATTTGATCCCTATCCACTTTCTACAATTATTTTTGTAGGAAGTGGTAATTGGAGCAAATGTTTAACCCATATACACCTCCCTTTATTGAACGAGTGAAATGTGTCATGTATGGTCACCCTATGGACTTAAGCAACCCATATGATTTAGATAGGATGTTATTATGTAATAAACACTCACAAATAGTAACTTGATACACCATGATGAAAGCTTATGGGAACCACTTTAGAATAGAAAATTCAAAAAATAACTTGTTGCAAATTTATAATAGCATCATTGTTCTAATGTTTGACATGCCAACTCTTGATGTTACTTATAAAATCTTTTCATTTTTTGTAAGGTAACATTTTTTCCCAAAAAAAAAAGTTTATTATGCATTTATTGCTCAAGAAGTGCAAAAAAATACATTTTTAAAATGGATTTTCAACCAAAAATTATAAACTTCTAAATGGTCTAAAATTTAGTTGATGTACATCAATATCATTCACCACAAAAAAATTCATTACAAAACTCCACCCATAACCTTAGTTTTGAAGTATATTTGCAATTTTTCATGTTTTGTGATGTGTATTGTTTTTACACAAATATACTTCATATGTTCAAGTTTGTAAATGTTTGTTGGAGTTTCTTTTAAAATAAACTAGTTTAAGCCTAAAGTTAATGCAATATACTTGAAATGAGCAAAAATAATCCAAGATGTGATGTTCACGTGTACCCAAAAAAACCAAATGCAAAATTTCTATATTTGTGACTACAATATTTTGGGGGTGTAGTGTGCTTTCACCCTTATAAGGTAACCTACAAATTGCCATACTTTTGGCAATGATACTATGGAAAATAAATATTTGTTTTGGAGTATGTTCAAACTATGAGTAATGAAAAATTAAATAATCATAGTGTTGGGCAGTGGGTTCATCCACCATGGAGGTTGATCATGTTGTGTTATGTGTGTCTTTAGTCAAATTAATTTTTGATGAAGTCCAAAGTATGCAATATGGTCATTATAACCAAGGATGTCAAGCCTAAATGAAGGTAGCATTACAATGGAGACTATTTTTGTAACATTACCATAATTCATTTAACACATCGACATACTTCATGTAAATCATGCATTAATTCCAAAATGGCAATTAGTGTAGCCCAAGGTGAAAGCACAATTACTTAGACACAAAAAATAATCCTTAAAGTTGTAATCATCTTTTACACATAAATGAAAAAAAATAAAATTGAAACTTTTAAAATCATTGTCAAACCATTGTGCACTAAATATTGAGTTTATAATATGTTGTATACAAAGTTTGAAAAACTTTAGTATATTAAGAATAAGTAAAAAGTAATTTTGAAATTGACTAGTGAAATTGTATTCAATATTACTTGCACATTAGAAGATTGATATATTATTAATTTTTACATTGGAAGTTGAAAGTGCATAAGTAAATTTTTAAGTAGCAGTAACCAAAAAAATAGAAAAATCCAAGATTTCATCTACTTGAAACCTATTTTGTTTGTTTGGATGTAAACTATTAAATATAAAAAATCTACTTGTACATTTTTGGGAAATCTAGTTAAATCTACTTTAAACATGTGATTATTTAATATCATTGGCATAAATTCAAAGAACATGTGTCATATTGATCATTGAAATAATAATATTTCTAAGCTTAATATGTAAAAGTTTAGTTTATGGCTACTTTACATTTTTATGAACAATGATCGCGAAGTGTTCAATTGATTGTGCTTTCATCCCCCAATAATGTTAAGAAGTTGCCTCCATGTTGTACATGGGCATCCAACTCAAATAAGATATTGTGGGCATTTGATACCTATGATATTAGGTATGAACATTTTGTTATTCATGTTATTAACCCTTGAATTCCATTCATTATTTGAAAATTTACTCAAGTACCTTACAAATGGAACAACTTGATGGGGGAGTGGTGGTGAGACTAAGTCAAATTGGTTCTTGGTGACATCTAGTATATGCAATATGGTCATAATTGGATACCTAAAACTCCTAATTGTGGCATTCCAATGGATTGCAACATGGATGTACTTTGTGGTATTGACAAATACTTCATGGAAGTTGCCATTCCCAAACGAATATGAGTGTAAAGCTAGATAGTACTAGTAAATGGAACATAATGCACACTTTTACATCCATTACTCCACATTAGATGAACTAGTGTTGTAAAAAGTTTGGCCATCAAAATTTCATGTAATACCCAATTTGAGTAGAATTTTTAAGTGTGGGTTTCATTCCACCAAATACAATGTTGACATGTGGATGCAACGATACACATTGCATGCAATCATTAATTATAGTTTGTAACTTTGAGTACTCCCCTATATTATCAAATAACAAATTGACATGTGGGAGTTGGGACATTTGACTTTTACTACTTTAAATTCCATTTCTACAACTAAACCATTAGAAACATCTCTCAAGTGGATGGAACAACCAATAATGATCAATGCAACTAGAAGAAAATCAATCTTTTGCAATTGTAACTAATTTTCATTGCAAATTACACACATGTAACTAAAAAATGCCATAGTTGCTTAAGACAAGTTGCATGTGAATTTTAGTTATAGACAACATTTTGTATTTGACATGTATATGTGGTATCACTATACATTTTCATCCATCATATTCAAAGAGGGTCAATTACATATATGAGATGCAATTACATGCAACTAAAATCAACCCCTATTGTATTGTGTCACATGGCAACTTTAAGTTATTTTAATATTTGGTATTTTTATTAGTTTAATTTAGATCATTCAACTTAAGGTTGATAGGCTATGTTAGGTGGCATTAGGTTATAGCTATGCATAGGTAGGTAATTTGGGATAATCTTATATATTTTATTTTGGTTTTAGCCTTTAAAGCCAAACCTTTTATTTATATATTGCTTCATCCCAAATGCCAATTATTTTTAAATACTTATAATCCACCTACTTATATATTTTACAAATTTGAAAGGTAGGACAAACAATATGGGATGAAAGTTTTAATTGCATCCCAGTTCCAACTACTACCTAGTAAAATGTTGTATTAATTTATTAACTAATCTACTAGTTATACTAACTATTATAGGTAATAATAGTTAGTAATTATTATTAAAATATTGATATTAAACATTAAGATAATAACTATAATTGTTGGTGTTGTTGTTTTTATAAATAATGATACCATAGGTAACTAACTAATGTATGTATTAGCCCAGGTTAGGTATACTAACGTTAAGGCCACTTGGTAATATCCTAAGTTTGGAGGTAAATAAAATGGAGCAAGGAAAGAAATATATTCCTACATGCTACAATTTTACAATGACAAATAGTCACAAGAAAGAAAGTCTAAAATTGATGGTATAAATATATTACTGAATTCTTCTCAAAAACTCCAACAAAGTCGGAAAAGAAAATTTATCAACACTTGAATGTAAAGATTCTAATTTTCAAGAAAAATACTACTTTGAAAACAAAAAAAAAATTTCAAAATATAATGAACAAGATCCCCTTGAGCAAACTCCATTTTAAATAAATCAAAAGTAGGGATAAAGATCAAAACAATGATCCCATCGAAAATAGGAAAAACCCTTTAAATAACTCTAAAATAATAAGAAGATCTTATCTACCTTTTAGGAACTTAATATGAAAACTTAAGTCAACTTTTTAATTTCTTGGCGATAGAAATATATAACTACTTTTGGTAGTAGTTTTTTCGATAATTACAGTTTGAGTCCAAAAATTTGTAAAATTTATTTCATCATTTGACAACTAACATATGCCTAATGCACCATAGATAATATACATACTAGCCTAGGTAAATATATATATTGGGTATACTAAATTAGGTATGTATATACTAACTTAAGCCATCATTTTTACAACACATGTTCATCTTGTACACCATTAGTTGCATGTTAGTTGCACACACAATTGTATAAAGCAAAAATTATATAATACCCATTTTGTGGTTGCAAGTATGATTAATCTAGTTGTAAAAAACAATTAATTACGCATAATTGTGTAATGATTGGTTGCATATGACATGATTTTTTTTAGTGATGTGAATTTTGCAACTCCTAATATATATCATGCATATCAAGTAAAACTTTGACATGTGGTTACATGCAATAATACACCAAATCCAACTATGAGCTATATTTTATATTTATAACATGTTCCAAGCTTGCAAATAACATGTTGACACGTGTCATTAATAAAATTGCCCCAAGTGCAATTAGAAACAAAATTTACAAACTTGCATAAAGAATTCTATAGAATTTCATGACAAGTGGTAACAACAACTAGTCCCCATTGCATGACTAATAGGGAATGTTTGGATCTTTAAGCATAAAAATATCAAGTAGAACCTTGACACATGGGTGCAATAAAATACAATACATGCCATTATTATATGAATGTTGCAACTACAAGTTGTCAGTTATTAAATAGTAAATTGACTCATGGCATAAAAAAAAGTCATAAGACCTTTGTGACCCAAAAATGTGTCATTGTGACTAGGGTGAAAACATAATACAATAGGCCAAAAATGTTGTCAAAAATATTGTTTTTCAAAACTATGCAACTTTCAACTTCCACCAAGCCAATATTAAAAGAGATTTTCATACACTATATTCAAAATAGTGACACTAAACCACCTCCCCCCCCTCACTCCGCTTGAAGTGTGAAAACTTGTGATAGCAAAAACTAAACCCCATTGCACAACTAATAGTGAATGTTTGCATCTCCAAGTGAAAAAAATAATATTAAATAAAACCTTGACACATTGGTGCAACATAATATAACACATGCAAATATTGGATGAATATTACAACTACAAGTGTGTCCTTGATTATCAAATAATAGATTGATGCATGACATCAAAAGAAACTTACAAATCAAAATTCATTAGTTGTAACCTATGTCAACATTTTTTCATGCATGTTAATCTTATACAAAAACATTTTTTTAAACTAGTATTTATGTAAAACGATTAAGTTGGCATGGCATCCACATCACATTACACTTTACATGTCACACCATGAGAATTTGTGACATGGAATTCCAACATTATCACAAAATAATTTTTTTCAAAATTGATAATATGACTAACATGTATGTCCTTCATGATTACTATTTAATCACAAATGGAAAATGCAAAACCCAAGATGTGTTGTAGTATATGAAGTTGGTTGAAATAGTCATTTCGATGTTTATATTTGTAGAAAACAAACACATTTTTTCCATTTTTGCATTCAAGAAAGACAAATAAGGTAATTAGTTGGGGCAACATTTGGACACGACTATCTACATGTTTGCATAGGAATTATTTATTCAATAGAATTCCCCTTTTAAAAGGCCATTACAAGTTACACTATAAGAAATCATGGTTTTTCAAAAGGTTCAACTCAACTAAAATGTCCACACTAACCAAAAGGAAGTTCATTTTAACTAAAGGCATGGGGTATGAAAGACACATGGTTATTCTAGTTAAGTTTTTAGAGTAAATGTTAAGTTGTACATCTAATTAAAAGGGACAAAATTGTTGAGAATTCATGCTCAACTAGTTAGGTTTCATTAGTTACTGGAGTAGGAAAGTAACTAGGTTACTTTCTCAAGGTTGAATTACTTTCGCTACTTATTTTAGTTTGGTTATTTGTGATTTGGTCTTGTAGTTAAA